>OUNM010803925.1_pt1 | contig 23330 bp, 17 predicted proteins | sample 1769961 | NCBI WGS metagenome assembly OUNM01 (sample SAMEA3914820, study PRJEB12502) | metagenome | biome: forest; material: soil | place: USA | collected 2012-03-12 | depth 0.3 m | reverse complement strand
CCTCCGCCTCCTGCAACACGGTGAGCGTCTTCAGGCCGAGGAAGTCCATCTTCAGCATGCCCAGCTCGGTGAGCGGCTTCATGGCGTACTGGGCCACGATTTCACCCTCGTTGCCGCGGGTGAGCGCGATGAAGTCGTCCAGCGGGCGGTCGCCAATGACGATGCCGGCCGCGTGAATGCCCGTGCCGCGGGTGATGCCTTCCAGGAAGGTCGCATGCCGCCACAGCTCCTGGGTGGCGCCATCGGTTTCCACCAGTTGCTTGAGCTCCGGATTTTTGATGACAGCCTGCTCCAGGTCGATGTTCAGCTCCGCCGGGATCATCTTCGACAGGCGGTCCGAATCCGCGTAGCTCCAGCTCAGCACACGGCCTACGTCGCGGATCACGCTCTTCGCACCCATGGTGCCAAAGGTGATGATGTGGCTCACGCTGCGGTCGCCGTACTTCTGCCGCACATACTCGATCACCTCGCCGCGGCGCGTCTGGCAAAAGTCGATGTCGAAGTCCGGCGGGCTCACGCGTTCCGGATTGAGGAATCGCTCAAACACCAGCTCAAACCGCAACGGGTCGATGTCGGTGATGCCCAAACAGTAGGCCACCAGTGAGCCCGCACCCGAACCACGGCCCGGTCCCACCGGGATGTCATGCTCGCGCGACCAGTTGATGAAGTCCCACACGATGAGGAAGTAGCTGGTGAAGTTCTTGTCCTTCAGCAGCGCCAGCTCCAGGTTCATGCGCTTGCGGATCACCTCATCGTTCAGCGCGCGGTCGCGGCCGTAGCGGCGGATCGCGCCCTCCACTGTCAGGTTGCGCAGGTACTCATTTCGGTCGCTGCCATCGGGCGTGATGAAGGTCGGATAGCGCTCGATGCTGGTGGAGTCGAGCTTGATGCTCAGGTTGCACTTCTCCGCAATCTCCAGCGTCGCGTCACAGGCCTCCGGCACCTCGGAAAACAGCGCGCGCATCTCCTGGGCGCTCTTGAAATAGACCTCCGGCGAGTAAGTGATGCGGTTCTGATCCAGCACCTTCGCACCCGAGCCTACGCAGATGAAAATGTCGTGGCTCTCGTGGTGCTCCCGCTTCAGGAAGTGCACGTCATTGGTGGCCACCGTCCGCAGTCCGAACTCCTTCGCCCAGGTGATGAGCTGGCGGTTGCAGCGCCGCTGCTGCTCCATGCCATGGTCCATCAGCTCCAGGTAGAAATTCTCCGCCCCGTAGATCTGCTTAAAGTCGTCGATGCTCTGGCGCGCCGCATCCAGTTGCTCGGCCAGGATCAGCTCATTGATTTCGCTGTTGATGTCCCCGCTCAGGCAGATCAGTCCCTGGGAAAACTCGCGAAGGTCCTTCTTGTCGATCCGTGGCAATACCACGCCCGTGCCCACCACACCGTCCAGGTGCGCGCGGGTCACCAGTTTCTGCAAGTTGTCGAAGCCCTCATTGCTCTGCGAAAGCAGCGTCAGGTGCGATTGGCGTTTGCGCCCCGGGGGATCCTTGAGGTCCGTCCGCCCCGCCGGCGCCAGGTACACCTCGCAGCCCAGGATGGCCTTCGTCTTCGCCTTCTTCGCCGCCATGTACAGGTCGATGGAGCCGTACAGGTTGCCGTGGTCCGTAATCGCCACCGCCGGCATCTCCAGCTCCTTCGCCCGGCTGATCATCTCCGGAATGCGCACCGCGCCGTCGAGGAGAGAATAATCGGTATGAACGTGGAGATGAACGAAGGAATCAGGCATGAGACAGGGCGGGGGGTCAGAGTAGGCGGGGAAGGGGACGGCGCAACCGGCGAGCGAGAAGTGGCACGGCTGATTTTACTGGCGAGATCGGAGACATGTCACCCTTTGGAGACAGTGCTCCCCTCATGCCGGACTCATGCCGGAGGCATGACAGCTTGTAGCCGGTGGTTGAGCGAGCTTGCGAGCGATACCACCGGACCCCGTTGCTCGGACGCCATGATCCCGGAGGGATCAAAGCGCCGGGGTCGCGAAGAATTCGGCCTGCCTTGCCCACCAGACCTGTATATGCCACATTGTCCCACGCACCAACGGCCATGAGCACCCGCCTGGACCTGCCCACCATCCAAGACCAGACCGCGTTCAATCTCGATCGCTGGGATGAAGTGTGTGCCGACCCTGTGTGGGCCGGCTTTGATGGACGTGTCGAAACCGATGCCTATGGCCAAGTCATCATGAACTACCCGGCTGAATTTGGCCACGGCGGCAGGCAGTTCCATCTCGGCACCTTGCTCAGCCAGCATCTTCCCCTCGGCAAAGTGACCGTCGAATGCCCCATCTCCACCAGCGAAGGCGTCAAAGTGGCCGACGTGGTCTGGGTATCACAAAAACGCCTGCTCAAAATCACCGGTCGCAAAGCCCTCAACGCCGCCCCCGAAATCTGCGTGGAGGTGCTGTCGCCCTCCAACAAACGCGGTGAAATCGAAGGTAAAATGAAGCTCTACTTCGAAGCCGGCGCTAAAGAGGTGTGGGTGTGCGATTTGAGCGGCAGCCTACGGTTCTTCCTGAAGAAGGCACCCACAACGGCAGCGAAGGCCTCGGTGTTCTGTCCGAACATGCCGTCGCGACTTGACCCCTAGCGGCAGACCAGTGGAAGGCACTCGTTGAAAAGGCATCCGTTGTGGAGAGCTTGCTCCGATTAGCCTCCGCGCCGCGAGCCTCCGCCTGACCCCCACACCCCACCTCATACCCATTCACTGCATGCATTGGAATCCCAATCACCCCTACCGCTGGCGCACCTGGCTGCGCACGCATCTCCCTTGGTTTCTGATTGATTTGGGCCTGGCGAAAAAGGCTGCGGATTGTGAGAAGGCAGGGGCCGAGCATTGGTGGTACAATAAAGACGCCGACCACCGCGCCTGCTATCATTGCAGAGTCATTTGTGGAGAGACGCAAACAACCGACCGGCCCACCCAGACGCTTCAGCCAGCCGCCCCGGGCGAGGCAGTGGCGGGCACGGTGTCAGATGTCCAAAAACGGACATGATTTCGGCAGCCTCCCGTTCACCCGGCAGGGATGAACGAATGGATGGTGCATCCTGTCCGGATCGCCTTTTCCCCGCCTCTTTAATCTGGCAAAAGCTTGCAATTCGGTGTCAGATCAAGCATTCCGTCTGCGGCTGTCTGCGGAATCGTACCATGTCCTCTGACTATGAAGCGCATCGTCACATTCATTTGGGTGCTGGCAGTAGTCAGCCCGCTAGTGGTCGGCGAGAAAAAGCTGGCACCCACCACACAACCCGACAAGGAGCAAGTAAAAGAAAAGCAGCTGCCAGCACCGAAGACTTTGGACGAAGCGCATGGGCAGCTTGAAAAGCAGTTTCCGAAAAAAGAGCTTGCGAAGATCGACGCCATGAAGACCGAAGACGAGATGATAGAATATCATTTCGGCCTTGGCATGGGGATGCGAAACGGTTGGGGCCTTTGGGGTGGTGGACCGCTGGCACAGAACATGAACAAACTTGGGTTTCATCATCCCGACGACATGTCTGGAGTCATTTTGAGGACTTTTTGGTGCAAGCGACACAAGAAAGATTTCTGCCTTAAGGAGCGGGCTGTTTATTATGCCGCCTATTGGAAGGCCGCTGCAGAGCCGCCTGAAACGGCCAAAGACCCAAAAGATGATTCTGTTGTGGAGTGGGTCAGGTCACTGGGGTTCGATGACGGCAAGAATCCCCGCCAGATTCACTTTGGTAAGAGCCAGAAGACCGGACGATGGCTGGTTTATGAGCACGACAAGGGAGTTTACGTGCCAGACGCAGCCCTCTTGAAAAGAGGCATGGACAACGACCCTAACTTTACCCCACCTGCCCAGAATGAGAAACCGCCCGGGAAGTAACCGAAGAGCGAACAAAGCGTCAGCGTCAGCCGCCGGGGCTGATACTTCGCATCAGTTTTTCGCAGCTTCAACTATTATTCCGTCTTCAAGCTGGCGGTCAGCACAGCTTAAACGTTCGAGCAATTTGATTTCACCGCAAGAGACGCATTACAATTATGAAATATGACTTATTTATCAGCCACGCCAGCGAGAACAAGAACGATATAGCTAGACCTTTAGCGCAAAAACTTCAAGAAGTTGGTTTTGCAGTATGGTTTGACGAATTTGAACTGACAATTGGTGATAGTTTGAGACAAAGCATAGATCATGGATTGTCGGAGTCGGAATTTGGAGTTGTCATATTGAGTCCCGAATTCTTTGGAAAAGAGTGGCCTCAGAAGGAACTGGATGGGCTTATAGCAAGAGAGGACAGAGGTGTGAAAGTTGTCCTGCCGGTGTGGCATAATGTCGATGCAAGTGGCGTTGCCAGGTATTCACCGTTATTGGCGAGTAAACTGGCAATATCTACTGCAAATGGAATTGAATATGTAGTCAATGCTATTTGTAAGGCTATTAATCGCGAAAAGCTTGCGGGTGACAATGATATATTTTCAGCCCAGGGTAATATGACATGGGCGGACATTGATGAGGCTCTCAATGCGGGACTTGTTGAAGGCGTGCCAGCAGGCACGGATCTCGAAGAGTTCCTTTGGCAGAAAATTCCGGATTCTAGACCTCAAATAGAAGCTCGTAATCCAGGCCGGAAATTTGTTCAGAGGTAAAACAGTTCGTTGTCGGTGCCTCTCAACAATGCTAGAGTCATCAATGGAATCACGATGAATCAGCCGTTAATTCAAGGCCGGAAACGGGGTCAGGGTTCAAAATTTGACAATGGTGCCGCAAAGACTACCTGGGTCGTACAGCCCACGTTCTTCTCCCTCCATGATTCGCCGCTACAATCGATCCCAGACGATCAAAGCCGTCTTTCTGGCCTTGGGTGGCTTGTTTTGCTGTGTGCTGGCCTATGGTTTCTTTCGCTACGTGCCTTCGTTCGTGGCTGTAATGTTCGGCTATAGGCTACCTGAGACGGTTTTCATCGGCACGGGGCTGGCGGGCGTGGCGGCGACGTGGGTATCGAGCTATGGCCGATGGAAGGCGGGCGGAGGGCTGTTCAGCTATCATGAGTCGGGGCTGTATCACGATCTGGACCCGGTCTCAGGGGGAGCGGTGATGACGGACCGCTATGCTCATCGGATCACCGGTCCGGCGTATGTGCTCGGGCAGGTGTTCATGGCGGGGCCGCTGGGGTTGTTGAAGGCCAGGACTCTGATTCACAGCCGGATCCAGGGCTCCCCCGAGCTGGAGGCGCGGCTGGTGAACACCCTTGCGACACTACGGGCGGCCAACAAGTGGCAGGGCTTAGCTGACCATCCCAACGCCCGCACGGAGATCCTGTACCTGGCGCAGATGGGGTTGATTGATTTCAGCGCTCACAAGGGAGCGCCTCGGTTCAAGGCGCGGTGAACGGATGGGGCTTTTATCTGTCGTTCCGGGCTCTTTTAAGACTCTGCGGCCTTTCGGGCTGAAGGCCCGACGTCCCTCAGTCCAGGCACAGCGAGCTTGCGAGCGACGCCCTGGGTTTAATACGGTGATCCGGGGGAGCGAACCGCGTGCTTATGGTGGTTGTCGGCTGACAGAGCGGTGACGAGAAGCTTGGCCGAAGCTTCCCCGGTAATGCCTGATACCGGCGCTTCTAGATGGCAGGTGACCCGGCGATGCCATCGGTTCGCGCCTTTGTCTCTCGCCGTCATACCCAGGGCGTCGCTCGCAAGCTCGCTGTGCCCTGGGCTGAGGGACGTCGGGCCTTCAGCCCGAAAGGCAGGGAGCGCACCGGTTTCGGCGTCAAGCCAAGGCGTGAAACACCTCTGACGAAGGCCATGGAGGATAGGCCTCCGGCCTGTCGACTGGCATGAGGCGTCCCGCCTCCATGGGTGAAACTGGAGGCTGGAAGCCTCAGGCCGCTGACAGCCGGGACGGCTATCCTCCGAAGCTCGGAGTGAATCGTGAGGAGGGAGACTGTGCGGCACCACTCCCTTCTTGACACCGGAAAAAGTGATTCCCAGCGGTGGTGGAGGAAAACTTACTTCAACTCCACCTCGAAATCCCATGAACTTGGCCAACGCCCCTGCTCCCGGCTCAACCATTCCCACCTTCTACCTTGGCGCTACCACCGGCCGAGAACCGACGACCGCACCACCTCCGCCAGCGGCCAGCGCCACTACCCACCGCCTCTCCATCACCCGCAACGGCAAGATCGCGCGGTTGCCACGAGCGGTGCGGGAGGAGCTGAACCGGCGGCTGGAGGATGGGGCGCAGGGGAAGGCCTTGGTGGGCTGGCTGAACGGTTTGCCCGAGGTGAAGGCGGTGATGGACACGGCGTTTGACGGGCGGGCGGTGACGGAGCAGAACCTCTCGGAATGGCGGCAGGGCGGATTTCTCGACTGGCAACGGCAGCAGGAGGCGAGGGACTGGGTGCGGCAGACGGCGGAGGAGGCCCAGGAACTGGAGCAGGCGGCGGGGCCGATGCCCCTAACGGACGTGATGGGAGCCTCGATCACCCTGCTGCTTGCTCGCCTGATCCGGGAAGTAGGCGAGGGACAGGAATCAACGCCGGAGCAGCGGCAGGACCTCATCCTGCTCATCCGCCAGTGGTGCGCCCTGCGTAGCGGCGATCATCGGGCGGCAAAACTGAAGATGCAGCAGCAGGACTGGGCGGCCCGGCGGGCGCGGGTGGAGGCGCCAGTTGAGAGGGGGTGGTTGATGGTTGATGGGCTGAATCCTGAACAGCGGCCGGAGTTCTTCGTCCAGCAACAGCCGGCGGAGACGCAAGTTGAGAGTGGGGTGTTGAGTTTGCGAAGCACACCCGGAGGGAGAATTGAGAGACTGGATCCTGATCCGCGGCCGGAGCTCTCCGTCCCTCAACGCTCAACCACCCACTCTCAACCGTCCACTACCCACTCTCAACCCAACCGGGTCAATCCGGCTGAATCCGACCGGATCGCACCTCAAAAAACGGCGAGCAGCCGCAAGCGACCCAAGACATGTGGCAAATCGCGACCGAGGAAGAGCAAGGGGCCGGCGCGCTCCTCCGCAGGGCGAAAGGGCAAACGGACCTTGGCTCGTCAGACGAGGAAGGGAGGGGCGTGAAGGTGTTCAAAAACCTGGCTGCAGGTCATCATGAGCAAGGGTTTGGTGTGGTGGCGCACGAAGCGCTTTGGAGCGCTGCGACAGGTCCTGATTTTTGCCCACATCTTTTAAAAGTTTGTTCACGTTCAAGTCCGTGCATCCTCATCGAAAGGGCTGCCTTCATGAGCGCCAACGGCGCGATTCAACTTAGCCTGGGGCGCAGCCCCAGGTTTCGCGAAGGCAGCGGATGCGCAAACCCAGGACCATGCCGGTTGACCTGGCCTATAGCAGCGCTTTCCACACGCACTGCCTGCGGCGGGCATGGCTGTTCGCCCGGCGCTTCTAGATTCCATAAACCCGGCTTGGCATGGGGTTCGCGCCTCTGCCGCCGGCCCTTTTCCTGGGGCTCCGCTCGCAAGCTCGCTGCACCCCAGGCTAAGTTGAGCCACGCCTTTGGCGCTCATGAAGGACAGTCGAAAGATCACCAAATGTGGGTCAAAGTCAGGACAGCCGAGCGCAGCGAGACAGCAGGCCTTTCGGCTGTTGGTATCGCTACGCTCGGCTGTCACCGCAGTCCAAAGGGCTTCGCACGTCGTCGCACTGGGCTGGCCGCTAGTCACGGCCTTCACTCGCCATTCCCTCATTCAAGAAGACCCGCCCCGGAGGACTTAGTCAGCCCTCTTCACCAGCATCGGCTCGGCCCACACCGCGTAGTTACTGTGGGGATCGAGTCCACGGGAAACCGCGGAGAGCTGCAAACGGGTGATGCCGGTGAGATCGCAGTCAAAGGCATGAGCGGGCTCGGTGCCGTTGACGATGGCGGTGGCCAGCGGTTTGCCGTCGCCGAGGACGGTGAATTCAACGCGGCCTTTGTCTCCCAGCCCGGCCTGGAGACCGGCGAGGGCGGTGAAGCGATGGAAGACACCGGCGGGAATGAGGAAGGTGAGGGGCTTGCCCATGCCGACGCTGATGCCATTGAGGAAGGCATCGACCAGCGGGCCGCTCTTTTCATCGACGTTGAGCTTCAGCGGGCGCGGTGTCTTGCCACTTTCCAGGATGAGGCCGCTGCGGGGATAGCCGTAATAGGGCTGGCTGAAGAACTGGGTTTGGGGGTAGTGGAGATCGACAGCTTCAAGGGGAAGACAGGCACCGATGGGCGCGCTCTTGAGGGCGGTGGCCTGGCCGGCATCAAACTTCCCCGTGCCCTGGCAGAGGACCGTGTGGATGGCATCGGCGACGACGCGGGCATCAAACGTGGCGGCCTTCAACTGGTGGGTGACGACGGCCTTTTCATCCTTGGCATAGAGGGCCTGGATGATGGGGATGGTGGTGGAGCGGGCGTTGATGATCTCGTCGTTCACCCGGTGCAGGAGGTGCCAGGCGGCTTCATCGACGCTGGTGCCGAGAAGCTGGGGGCGATAGCCGGCGATGGACACCTCAATTTCACCACTCTCCACGGGGCCATGCAAGAGCCGGCCTTTCATCTCCTCCGGCGGTGGGAGGAACTGCTGCAGGAGGGTGAACTGGTTGTCGCCCGGAAGCGTGTGCGAGGGGCTGCCGAAGTCCTCAATGGTGTGGCAAATCGTACCGAGGTAGCGGGCGGCATCGCCAGTCTTGCCGGCTTTGACGGACTCAACGGCCTTGCCGATGAAGTAGCGGAAGGTCTCGAAATTCTCCGGCTGATCGAGCGGCAGGTGCAGGCGCTGGAGATAGACTTCGCCGGGGTGGGCATCCATGGCGGCGAACCTGGCGTTGGCCTTGTTGGTGAACACGTAGTCAGGGATCAGGCAGTAGTCGCTGGCGAGGGGGGCGCGTTCCTTGCCGAGGAGGTCTTGCTCGCTGGCTGGCAGCACGTCCAGCGCAGCCTTGGTGATCGCGTGGTGGGGTTCGCTCCAGGCGTGGGCGGCGCCTGCCGGCAGCAGCAGGGAAGACAGGCAGAGCAGGAGGCCGGTGGCTTGGTTCATCATCTGGAGGCAACGTACCTGACGGGCGTGGACTGTCGAGACATGACCCGGGTAACACAAAGGCCGGGTGTGGCAGGGAGCCCAGGCTGTAAAGATTTGGATTGTTTCGATTAAGAACATCGTCAGGATAACAAGCCATGAGCAGGATTTTCACCCCGGTCGCCGCCATGTTGTTGCTCGCCCTTGTGGCGATGGGCACGACAGTGGCTTCGATTGGGCTGTGGATCACGCGCCCGGAGGATCAAAGCACGCGGGTTGCCTTGCTGGAAGCGAAGGTGCGGGAGGACGAGGTCGTCATCGCGCGCCTGCGCAAGCAGCAGTCCGCGGCGAACTGGTCGCATGCGCCGTCGTCTTTGATCACCAGTCCGGGCGGTGCATCGGGAGTGGCTGACACCGAAGGTGGAGCAGGGGCTGGGAAGGCGGCGGCAGGGCAGCAAGCGCAAGCCGCCGCAGCCGGACCGGCGGGTGATGCGCAGGCGGCGCCGGTTGCGCCGGTGATGACGGACAGGCGGCTGGCGGAAGCGGAGGCGCGCTACGCCGGGCTGATCAACCAACTGGCTTTGCAGCCGGATGAGAAGGAAGCTTTCAAGACCCTCGCAGCACGGCGGGAGGACATTCGAAAGGACACCTTTGCCAAGCTTGCCGATCCGAGCCTGACACTGCCTCAACGCCAGGCCATTCTGGCGGATGCGAAGGCCCAGGTGGCGCAGGTGGATGACTCCATGCGGCAGTTCCTCAACAATGATACCGACTTTAACACCTTCCAAAAATGGGAGGCGCAGAGCGTGGAGCGCCGGCAGATGGACGAGATGCGCCCAGTGTTTGCCAACAATGGAGTACCGCTGAGCCCGGAGCAGGAGGCGACACTGCAAGACCAGGAATGGGCGCTGAGAAGCAGCAACGGCCAGAACGATCCCTACAGTGCTGACACGATGGCCGGCCGTCGAATTGATCAGAACTACATCAACAGCAGCCTGGCCAAGTACGATGCCGACAGCTTGACGCTGGAACGCCAGGCGGCCAGTTACATGACCCCGGCCCAAGTGCAGGCGCTCACGGCCGGGCGCTACCAGCAGCGGGGACAGCTTGAAGCCCGGCTGCTGACCATGGCTCGGTCGTCGGCGAGGTAGGGGCCTCCGCTCACAGCACCTTCATCCAGCGCATGCGGAAGGGGCGGCACTCGTCCATGAGATCCTTGGCCACGGTGCTGGCCACGTCGGTGAGGCCTTCCATGCGGGCGAAGATGGCGATGAGCTCCTGGCGGCGCTGCAGATCGGTGGTGTCGCTGATGCTGGCGCAGTAGCTCTGGGCCATTTTCACCAGGGTGTCGGGCTCCACCTGGTCGAGCGGGAGCTTGGCGGCGGCGTTGGTGGTGGTGCGGTTGAGGCTGAGGGTGATGTCCTGCACGGTGGCGGCGGTGACCCAGCCGGTGATCGGGCCGGCGTCGCGGCGGTCGAGGCTGCCCTGCCAGCCCTGGGCGGCGATGTCCTGGAAGAGCTGCTGGAGGAAATCCGCGGCCCCTTGGTAGAGGTAGATCTTGCCCTCCATGGCGTGCTGCACCTCGGTGGATTCGAACTGCATTTGCTTGAGGATGCGGATGGCGGGGCTGAAATCGTAGCCGCGCACGAGGGTGGGCACGGTCTTGGAAAGTTCGCCAAACTGGTCGAGCTCGCGCCTCTTGTGCTCGAGCTGCTCCTTCATCCTCTGGCGCTGCTCGGGGGTGATGCCGCCTTTGTTGATGCGGCTGAGCCGGGCGATGCGGCCATCGAGCTGCTCTTCCAGGCGGCCATGGGTCTTCAGCTTGCCACGCACCTGGCGGGTTTCCTCCAGCAAGGCCTTGGCGGCGGCGGGGGAAAGGCCGGCCTCGGGTTTTTGCAGGGTGCTCACCAGCTTGACGTCATCGGCGTAGGGGCCGATGAGGGCGCGATACTGGTCGATCCATTCCAGGGTGCGGTCCGTCTGGCGGCTGTCGAGGAAGGTCTGCAGCTCGGTGGCTCCGCGACGGGGATCGCCGAAGTGCCACTGGGCCAGGCCGTGGGCGAGGTAGCCCATCACGTCCACCTTGGTGGTGGGGTAGTCGAGCTTCGCGGTCTTGTCGCCCAGGCCCAGGTTCTTGGACATGAGGTCGCCCAGCGTCTTGAAGAAGCCGGAGACGGGGTCAGTGCTGCTGGCATCGGCCGCCATGTCGGCAAAAAGCTTCTGCGCCCGCGGGCGCTGGCCGGCGATGATGGAGCACAGGGCGGCGTTGTAGCGCGTCCAGTTCAGCGTGGGCTGGCGGGCGCCGTCCTTGATGATGGACTCAAATTCCTTCTCGGCGCTCTTGAAGTCGCCCTGGAGCAAGGTCTTGCGTGCGGCCAGGAAGCGGTCGGCCACGGTGCGCTGGCCGGCGCTGAGGGTGACGCCGTCGCCGGAGAGAGCCTCCTGGGCGATGGGGGTGGTGCTGTTGAAAACGGCCGGCGGGCTGGAGCCGAGGTTGCGCATGAACATGCCCACCACAAACGCCAGGGCCACGGCGCCGGAGCCGAAGATGACCAGCTTGCGCCGGCGAGAGGCACCACGCATGAATGCCCGGTCGGTCAGGCCTTCGGCCAGGCGCAGTTCATCGACTGCCACATCATAGCTCGCGGGGCGGTCCTCCGGCCGGAAGGCCAGCAGGCGGTCCACCACATGGATGGTGCGCGCGCTGAAGGGCATGCCGGTCTCCTCCAGCGCCACGCGGCGGCACTTGATCATGCGCAGCTCGTGCAGGGAATTGGTGTTGGCCTTGTGCGGGGGCTTGCCGGTGAGGGCGTGGTACAGGGTCGCGCCGAGGCTGAAGAGGTCGCTGCGGAAGTCCTCGCGGTTCTCAATCACCTTTTCCGGCGAAACATAGTAGGGGGTGGCCCAGATTTCGGCCGACTGATCCTTGTGCTCAACGAAGAGGGCCAGGCCGAAATCCACCACCTTGGCCGTGCCGTCATCGGTGAAGAGGATGTTCGCCGGCTTCACGTCGCGGTGCTGCAGGCCCATGCGGTAGGCGGCGCGCAGGCCATCGGCCACCTGGCGGCCGATGCGCAGGGCATCTTTTTCCTTCACCGTGCCGTCGCGCTTGATGCGCTGCTCCAGGCTGCCGCCGGTGACGAGCTCCATGGCGATGTAGAAGTAGCCCTGGTCGTAGCCCACCGAATAGAGCTTGATCACGTTCGGGTGGGTCACCCGGGCGGTGATCAGCGCTTCGTTCTGGAACTGCGCCATGCGCGCGGCGTCGCGGCTGTAAGTGCGGTTGAGAATTTTCAGCGCCACGCGGCGGCCGAGAGTTTCATCCTCGGCCTCGAACACACGGCTCATCCCGCCCTCGCCGATCTGCTTGATGATGACGAAGTGATCAAACTTCCGCCGCACCCGCACGGACTGGTGGCAGGACGGACATGTGATCTTGGTGAAGGGCTCGAAAGCCGTCACGTCGATGGTCGCCTGACAGGAGGGGCACTGGGAAAGGTATTGTTGCTCGGGAGGCACGGTATTGGAGCGTCTCTCCATAGCTTACCCGATTTCGCCTGGCAATGTTACAGGCATTACATTTATTCGTGAAGAATAGAACCGGTGAGAATCGGGCATGCGTGGCGGAGGGAGGGACAAGCGAAGAAAACGCAAAAGGGGGAAAGAGGGCAACGCCTGTCAGACAGTGCTGGACGCCTCTTTGTTGGTCACTTTTTCGTTTTTTCAGCACTCTTTTCCTCTCCTTCCAAGAAAAGCACGGGCAGCAAGTCCTCCAGGTAGTTGCGCCACACCGGCCAGCTATGATCGCCGCCGGTGACGGTGAACTGGCGGCGGATGTCGTGCTTTTTGAGCACCTCTTCGAACTCTTTCTGCTGGGGCAGCAGGTAGTCATCCTTGCCGATCTGGTGCCAGAACAGGCGCAGGCGGTCATTGGTGTGCGGGTCGTTGAGGGCGGCGGCGAGGTTTTTCTCCGGCTCGGGCACGAAGGCGCTCATACCGCAGACCCAGGCGAAGGCATCCAGGTGGCGCAGACCGATGAACATGGATTGAAAGCCGCCCATCGAGAGGCCGCAGATGGCGCGGTGACCGGCATCGGCGAAGGTGCGGTAAGTGTGGTCCACCAGGGGAATGACCGAGCGCAGCACGTCCGTCTCCATCTTTTCCAGGTTCTTTTGGCCGATGCCTTCCTCGTCCGTGAGGTCGGCATGGCCGTCGGTCATCACGATGATCATCGGCTTCGTCTTGGAGCGGGCCAGGAGGTTGTCCTCAATGAAGTGCGCGCGGCCGAATTCGGTCCAGGTGGCCTCGGTGTCGCCGGTGCCATGCATGAGGTAGAGCACGGGGAAGTGGTTATGGTTGTGCTCGTAGCCGGGCGGGGTGTACACGCGCAGGCGGCGCAGGCGCTTGAGCGGCTGGGAGAAGTAGTCGTGCAGGTGCACGGTGCCGTGGGGCACATCCTGCCACTGGGTAAGCAGGGGCGGATCGGAGGTCACTTCCAGCTCGCTCTCGTCGGGATCGCGTTCCGGCTTGATCTCGGGATTGGAGGGATCCAGCATGGCCTCACCATCGACGATGAAGCTGTAGCCGTAAATCCCGGGCGCGAGGGGGCCGATGGTGATGGACCAGATGCCCGCGGCATCCTTCTCCAGGGGCACGAGCTGGCGCTGCACCCCGCGCAGCTCCACCTTGGTGGCGAGCGGGGCAGTGAGGCGGAAGAGCACGCGGTGATCGCGGCCCACCACTGGCGAATCCACCGGCTCGGTCTCCGCCGCCCGCAGGGAGGAACCCAGGCAAATCAGACAGAGCAGGATGAAAGGCAACGCACAGCGCATAGCGGAGTTTAACGCCCGTGCTGTGGCAGGCGACAGGAATTCACCATTAGTGTGGTGATTGATAATTCTTTATAGACCTCTCAGTTTTTCGCACCCAGCGCGGAAACCCACTTACCTTTGGTGATCACCTTGTCAAAGCGCAGGCCGGCGCGCACCCCGGAGGCGAGACACTCCTCGGCCTGGGTTTTCAGAATGCCGGAGACCATCACCACGCCATCATCTTTGACAGAGCGGACGATTTTAGGGAAGACATCGGTGAGGATGTCAAAGAACAGGTTGGCCGCCACGCAGTCCCACTGGTGCTTGGGCTCCCAGGTGGTGACATCGGCCTTCACGAAGCTGCAGCGGGGGGCCTCGTTGCGCGCCACGTTTTCATGGGCCACCTGCACAGCTTTGGGGTCGAAATCGCAGCCCCACACCTTGGTCGCGCCCAGCAGTGCCCCGGCGATGCCCAGGATGCCGGTGCCGCAGCCCAGGTCGCACAGCGTCCAGGAGCGGCCCTGCTTGCGCCAGGCTTCTGATTGATCGACCAGAAAGCGCAGCACCGTGGCGGTGGTGGCGTGGTGGCCGGTGCCAAAGGCGAGATCCGCCGGCACGGCGATGACAGAGCGAGTGGGGAATTGCTTGCGCACGCGGGCCACCTCGGCCGGGGTGCGGGCACCGCAGATGATGAGCTTGTCGCGCACCTTGAAGGGCTCCGGAGGCTCCGGGGCCATGGCGGCCCAGTTCTGCATCTTCACCTTGCGCACGCTGCCGCCGAAGCTCTTTTGAATGGTCAGCGCATCGGCCTCCTTTTCGCAGAAGACCTCCACGCGGATGGTCTTCTGGCCCGGCACCTGGGTGATCACGGCGGTGAGGGCCTGGGCGCCCTGAAAGCGCTCCTCCCAGGCATCGGCCCACTGGGCACCTGACAATTTGGACCAGACAAACATGTGAAAAGACGGGAAAAAGGGGGCTGACGGGGATCAGATCAAAGCTGTTGCGCGACAGCAACGGGTGGCTGGCTGTCACACCTGCCATTCGTCCCGTGATTCAAGCCGCGCAAAAATTTCTCAGGGCGGGGGCTGGGCCGCCTGGGGTTGGGTGATCAGGAGCCCGCCGGGCTCATCCGTGCTGGGCGTGATGAGCAGATCCGCGCCGGTGCGGTTGAAGATGACGCCGCTGATGCCATAGAGCACTCGCACACCCGCGGTGGGGCTGGCGGGAAGGGTGGTGGCACTGGTGATTTTGATGGAGGAGCCCGCCGGGAAGGCGGCACCGGCACCGGAAATGCCGTCCACCGTATTGGTATCGGTGAAAGCGGTGCCCGGATCGCTGGCATTGATGGTGGCCACGACATTGAGGGGCAGAGCGGCCAGCGATGTAAGGCTCAGGGTGGTTGAAACGCCCGGCGTGCCGTGAGCGAGCACCAAGCTTCCGGCACCCAGGTTGATGGTGCTCCCCGTGAGCGTGGTCGCGGGCACCGACGTGCTAGTGATCGACAAACCTGCACCGGTGGAGGTCGCAACCGTGGTGGCGGCGCTGCCGGTCACCGTCAAAGCACCGCCGTCCGTGATGGTGACGGCACCAGTACCCGTATTGCCGGTAAGAGTGAGCGTGCCGTTGCTGTTGATGCTGGTACCACCGCCGCTGATAGTGAGCGTGCCGGACCCAATGCCAGTGCTGGTGGAGCCGCCCGTATTTCCGGTAAGAGTGACCGTGCCAGTGCTAGAGGTGCCATGGCCGATGCTGCCATTGAGAGTGATGGCCCCGCTGTAGTTCGGCACCGTGCCTACATTTCCCGCAAATGTGACACCCGTGCTGGTCGAGGACCCGAAGGGCAAGATGCCGCCTGTAGCACCGGTGGGTGCGGTACCATTGACAGTGGTGACGAGGGTGCTAGAGCCAGTGGTGACGACGGTGTGGCCGCTGGCGAGATTGCCGCCCGTAGTATTGATCGTCAGGGCCCCAGAGTAGGGCATCCCGCCCGGGGTGGAGGAGGTGAGCTGAAGGGGCGAAGTGGGAAGGCCGGCCGCGTGGATGGCCGCAGTAATGGTGGAAAGGCCCGCGTACCCGGAAAGAAGAGCGCCCGGGAAGAAAAAGTAATTGCTGTGAGACGAGTCGCCAGTGGTGCCTGTGCCATCCAGAGTACCTCCTGCCAGGGTAAGGGGAGCTCCCTCAGTGATGCTTGTCGCGCCCGTGAAGGCATTGCCGCCGCCACCGGCCACCGTTACCGACCCGGCGCGGAGGCACGGGCTGGAGCTCAGGAGGGCGGCAACTGCCACGAAGGCCAGGGCCGGCTGGATGTTGAGGTGCGGGAGGAACATCGGGTGCTATTTTCGGAAAACGGAATTTTAAGTCAATGCCCTTTTTGTGGCGGAATTCGAACGATCGGGGATTGCGAGGGGGAAGGCTGCGTGCGAAAACGAAGCTTGATCTGGCTTTATTAGGCTGGATCAGGTCGGATTAGGTCGGATTAGGTCGGATTGAGCCAGATCGAGCCGGTCGGGCTTGGATTGTGAGGCGGGGCAAGGAAGGCTGGTTCGTGCGATGAGCATGGCTGAATGTGAGTGGGGATCAGCGGGGGAATTGTCCAGGGAAAGTTTATCCTCAGCTCACATGGGTGGATGTACGTGTTCGCAACTACGCATCACGCAGCGCCTCAGGGTTCGTTGTGCGTCGCTTTAGCGCGTGGGATGGCGCAGCTCCATGCATTGAATCCAGTCCAACCCCACGCGCTAAAGCGACGCACAACGAGCGAGCTGCGCCGAGCGATGCTGCCGGCACCCCAGACGTAGTTACTCCCAGGCTGGAGAACCGCCCCAAAACGCAAAAAACGCACGGTGCCCGTCCTTTCGGAGCGAACACCGTGCGTGGGGGGAAGGGGCTCAGGAATGACTTACTTGGAGGTGTAGCTGTAGTCGTTGTACTGCCAGCCGCCGTTCACGTAGGTCCACAGCCTGACATAGAGCTGGCGGCCGGTGGAGGGAAGGTTGGTGACCGAGCGGCTGAGCACCGAGCTGCTGAGCGAGTTGGAGTTGTAGTACTCCGAGCCGCCGAGCGTGCTGCCGACATAGAGCCAGTAGTTGGTGGCGCCGCTGCCGGCCGACCAGTTGAAGGTCACCGAGGTGGAGGTGAAGCGGCTGTTCGGGGCCGGGCTGATCATCTGGGCCTTCAGGTTCTTGTAGGCGGTGAAGGTGTAGTCCGTGTACTGCCAGGCGCCGTTGAGCTGGGTCCAGAGGCGCACATACACCGTGCTGCCGTTGCTGGGAAGAGTGCTCACCGTCTTGGACAGCACCGAAGTGGGCAGGGAGTTCGAGTTGTACAGGTTAGACGAACCTGAGCTGGTGCCCACATAGAGCCAGTAGGCGGTGGCGCTGGTGCCGGTGTTCCAGGCGAAGGTCTGGGTGGTGGAGCTGAGGGCGGAGCCGGCGGCGGGGGTGACCAGGGCAGCCTTGGTGTACACAGGACGGGCGGCGGTGTAGGTGTAGTCCGCGCTGTTCCAGCCGTTGTTGATCATCCAGAAGAGGCGCACATACAGCGTCTGGCCGGTGAGGGGCAGGGTGGTTACGGACTTCGACAGGGTGCTGCTGGTGAGCGAGTTCGAGTTGAAGATGTTGCTCGCACCGGCGCTGGTGCCCACATACAGCCAGTACTGGGTCACGTTGGTGCCGGCATTCCAGGTGAAGGTGGCGGCAGTCGAGGTGAGGGTGGAGCCGGGGGTGGGGCTCTGGATGCGGGGGGTGGTGACGACGGTCGTCGCGTTGCTCATGATGACCTTGAGCATTTCATCCACCTGCGACCAGTCCATGTACGGCTCGGGCTCGTTGAGGTAGGCGTTGACGAAGTTGGGGTCGCCCTGCCAGTTGTCATGGATGATCGCCCACTGGGTCTTGCTGCCGGTGAAGATTTCGCCATTGGCGTAGCCCACGCCGCACACCGCATGGTTGCCGTAGTTGTGGTCGGTGGTGTTCGACTGGGTGTAGCCGAAGACGCAGAGCTGGGCGGGGCGGCCGACGTCGATTTCCGAAGTGAACGAGCTGAAGGCCATGTTGGTGGAGTACAGCGAGTAGTGGGAGCTGGAGTAGTTCTCACGGGCAAACCACTGCACCTGGGCACCGTTGTAGTGCTGCTTGATCACGTTGTTGGTGCCAGCGGCGACCTGGTCGGCATAGGTGCCGTTGGTGGTCCAGCCAAAAGCCTGCTGAAGCATCGTGCGATCAGCCGAGAGCGTGCTGGGATTGATCAGCGCCGGGTAGCCCTTGCCCTGCCAGTAGAGCAGGATGTCCATCATGCTCACCACGCCGCAGTCCGGGGTCTGGGTCTGGTTCAGGTAGGGCACGTTGGCGATGTACTTGGTGTAGCCGTGCTGGGGCGTGCCGTTGGCGGGCGGGCCGCCGGTGGTCTTCGCCTTGAGGTGGGCGGCGGCGGCATTCCACTGGTCGGCGATGTAGAGCTGCTTGGTTTCCGAGCCAAACTTGGGAGCCAGCGTGGCCGGCACCGCGGCACCGGTGGCGGTGTCGGTAAGGGCCGCCTTCAGGTCGGCAAGCGTGGTGAACTCCTGCGTGGAGGGCTGGAACAGCACGCTGCCCTTGTGGTACGAGAAGTAGAAGGCATACGGGCCGGCCCAGTACACTTTCTCCGGAGCGCCCACGTCGAGGCCGGTCTTGGCGGCGACCGTCTTGCTGGCGGCGGCCACGCGGGCCTGGTCCAGCTCATAGGGCAGGCCGGAGTACACCATCTGCACCGGCGCCTGGAGGTGGGTGGCGCTGGCGATCACGGTCACCGGCTGCTTGCTGGCATTCTGGGTGAACTCGACCGCATAGGCGATCACGGAATCATCCACGTCGAGGTACTTCGACACGGCCACCTGGGTGACCTTGCCGTGCACGTATTCAGCGGCGGCCTGGGCGTACTCGGCGGCATCGGGCAGCGCCACATCGGTAGTGACGGCAAAGGCAGGGGCGCCGACGCCGAAGAAAAGCAGCGTCGCCGTGAGCAGCGAGCGCCAGCCGTTTTGCTCCTGGGAGCGGACGAAGCCCGAAGGCTCCATCTGGGGCACCGCCTTGGCGGTGGAAAGGACTGATGGGAAGGATGTGGTTTTCATTTGAGGGGGGAAGTTGATCTTCACCCCCCTCTATGGAATCCGGCGGCGCGGATTACAGGCGGCCACGAAAATGTTCAATTTTTCTTTGAACGGCCTTCAGCCCCCCCTGCCGAACCTCGTTATCACACACAAGTTTTCGTTGATAAAAGCAGCCCGGAGCAACTGGGGTCAACGCACCGCGGATGCTGCTGTAGCTGGGCTCCGTTGACCCGGACCTGCAACGGCCACGCAACCTCGATGGCTACGTTGGATGCCGCTTGGAAAGGACCGTCGGGCTTCGAAGATCCGCCACGCCTCCGGGGTCACAGACCCATACGCGCGTAACCTATCAATCCTCGCTCCATAGAGCTTCCAAGGCGGAAATGTGCATGGGATCGGTTGTAGCTGGGCTCTGTGAGCCCGGAGGAGTGGAGGAGGTTCGCAGCCCCACGGCACAGCCCAAGCGGCGTTCCAACGTGGTTGTGGAAACTGCCTGGCTCTTCAGGTCCGGGTCAACGGAGCCCAGCTACAGCAGTCCACGCGCGATGCTGTGGGTCACAGACCTCAGCTACAGGGTCAGGACTTTTTTGCCGCCTGCGCCCAGAGGCACACGAGCACGGCGATCAGGCCAATGTAGCTGAGGCAGCCATAAAACGCAGTGCGGTGGAAACCGGTGAAAGGGCGGTCCCTGAACCACAACCAAAGCGCCGATCCCAGCAGCGAAAGCGGAGCCGCGATAAACAGGATCAAGAGAATAAGAAACATCTCCTCCCCTTCACACGGAATGAGGCTCCATCCCATAAACCACCCGCCATAGCTGCCGAAGATGAAAAAGAACGGCAGATACGGCGCACGCGGAACACGCGCAAAAGCCATCCAGGCACACAGGCTGAGGTAGGCGGCGGGCAGCACGAGCATGGAGATGATCTCGCATGCGGTGGTGATCGAATCTATGGTGGGGACAGTGTCTTCCATGGACTCTAAGTGAGGGCTCTACAAACAGCGACAATCATTGATACCCCGGCCTCCAAGGCTCTTGCTCCAGGGTGGCAATGTCACCCTCAGACAACGCAGTCCAAAGCTGCAAAATCTTGTCTTCAGAAACGTTGGGCAAATGACGCTCGCCTCCGTCCTCAAGATGTTCAAAAACAACGTGGCCACCACGCGACACGGACATGCACCACTCGGACTCGTGGGTCACTGACACCGAGGAATGCTCTGTGTCTTCGGGCCTTTCGTCCAGTTCGCGGAGGAGTTCGGCGAAAGCCAGTACCGATGCTGGCCTGTCCATGCTGCCGTACCGATGAGTGATGTGGAATGCCATGTTTGGAAAAGACGTTGAGGCCAGCCTTCGACGGCCATAGGCCTTGAATCGCCAGATTCCGGTTGTCCCACAATGCAGCGCGAGCTTTGCCATATCGCTTGGAGGCTACGCAAAAGCGCCGCCGTTGGGCAAGTACTTTTACCCATCCGTGTTGAAAGCAGGCTTGTTCAGGTCCCTGACCCAGCAGGGCCGGACAAGCCCAACGGGCTTGCGTTCCGAAGCCCAGAGTTCGCCCGAGTTTCACGAGGGCTACCCTGGGTTCATGGCGGGCATTAGGCGCAAAGCGCAGATGCTTTCGGAGCCCCCAGACTCGCCAGCAGCGCGCTGAGAAAGCGCTGCTGTGGAGAACGGATGACGGCAATGTCTCGGGTTTGCGCCATCGCTGCGTGTCGGAGACCCAGGGTAGCCCTCGTGAGACTCGGGCGAACCCTGGGCTTCGGAACATAGCCCCTTCGGGGCAAAAGACTGCTGTTCCGCCCGTTCCAAACCCGAGGCGATCAATCCCAAGCACCTCATGCTGCTTGCTGCCTTTCTATCCCTAAGGGATAGCGTTCCAAAGCCCAGGGTTGGCCCGAGTCTCACGAGGGCTACCCTGGGTTGCCGCAACGCAGCGGGAGCGCAAACCCACGACATGGCCGCCCCCATTCTTCATAGCAGCGCTCTCTCAGGGCGCTGCTGGCGAGTTTTCGGCTTTGAAGAAATTCGTGGTTTGCGCCTCTCCTGCCGCGACGATACCCAGGGTAGCCCTCGTAAACCTCGGGCCAATCCTGGGCTTTGGAACATAGCCCCTTCGGGGCAAAGACGGCTGTCCGCCTGTTCTAAATCTATTCGGTGATCAATCGTACCAATTTGGGATAGAAATGTGATTATCTCCCAGGAACCTCAGCCGCTTCGAATAGTCTCATTTTCAGCCGGATTTGGTATTACTTCTTCTCCACCGGCGCGGCCTTCCACTGCCACTTCTCATCGAAGAAGCCTGCGTCGGCAATGCCGCCCGGGGCTTGGGTGGTCTTGGGCTTGGTGATGTCGATCGCGGCCCAGTCCGGCAGCTTGGCCACCTGGCGGGCGTTGTTGAGGTAGTCGAACTCGCGATAGGTGAAGCTGCTGTTGATCACCACGTACTTGTTAGGATTGAGCGGGTTGGGATAGATCAGCACGGGCATGGCACCAGCACCGGCATAAGTCTTGCCATTGAGCGTGAGGCTGTCCTTGCTCCACTTGAGGGGCAGCTTGTCGATGATGCGGGCGAGCAGGCTGTTGCTGGCCGGATCGCCCCACAGCACGAGGTTGCTGCTGGCGATGTCGGCTTCGGTGATGGCCTTGTCGTCCTTTGCCGGTGCATCGCCGCGGAACTGGCGGCGCCATTCGAACACGGCGCGGTCCAGCTCGGCCTTGGCCCAGTTGCCGCCGGCTTCGTTCCAGGCCTGACCGGTGGGTTTGACAAAGACGAAGCTGCTCATGAAGGCATCGTCGATGGGGCCTTGCAGTTCGTGACGCTTGAGCAGTTCACCCTTGTTTTCGCCGGCCAGCACTTCCACCCACTTGCCCTGCTGGCGGCTCAGGTGGACCAGCCACGAGCGGTCGGTCCGGGGGCGGCTGACCTGGAGCTCCTGGCCGTCGATGGACAGCTTCACCTTTTGGAGGAGCGAGAGCTTGCAGTACCCGGAGGGCATGTCGAGCGTGAGGCCGGTGGTGTTCTGCGTCTTCACTTCCACGCTGCTTTCGCCGGTGACATGGGCGTGCACGCGGCAGCGCTCCCATTCCTGCTCCATGGCATCCACGATGACCCAGCACATGCGGTTGTAGCGCAGCGTCCAGGTCGCCAGGTGCACGGTGTCCGGGCAGCGGCTGCGGCCGGCTTCGGCAATCGTGGCCAGGCGGCGCTCCACTTCGGCGAGGGCATCGGGCATGATGCGGTGCGCCTTGTCCACGGTGATGCCCTTGGACTTCTGTTCGCCAATGATGTGCGTCAAATCGATCTGCTCGGCGCGCAGGGCTTTGTCCATTTCATCGGCAGCCTGCTTCTGGCGGTCCAGTTCGCCGCTGTAGGCCACGGTGGGGCAATGCCAGAGGTTCAGCGCGCTGTCGGTGGCGTTGTACCAGTGCCAGAGCTTCTTTTGGTACCAGGGGGCGTTGTCCACATCCTCCTTCTGGCCCAGGCGCAGGAACTCGGGCGTTTCGCTGAAACCGGCGCCGGGGTTGGCACCGCACCACTGGTCGGCATAGTGCGTGGCGAGGTGCCAGGCGGCGGCACCGCCCATGCTGAAGCCGCGGATGAGTACGCGGTTGTTATCCACGGGATAGAATTTCTTCGCGTGCTCCAGCGCCTCGAAGGCGTCGATTTCACCCGCGAACTTGTTAGCGCAGGAGAAGCGGCCGAAGGGATGCAGCACCAAGGTGTTAGCCGGGCTGATGGAGCCCGGGGTGGCGCGGCGCTGCTGGATAAAGCCTAGCTCGGTGGTGTTCTCAAAGCGGCCGTGGCACCAGATGTCCAGGCGCTTCGGCCCGTCGAAGCCGTTCTCCGGCACCACCATGCCGTAGGGCTGCACGGAGCCGTCGATCTTCGAGCGGTAGCCGCGCACCACCAGGCCGGTCTGCTTTGTCCACGGGGTTTCGCCGGCCTTCAATTGCTCGGCGCGCTGCTGGCCTTCCTTGAGCTGGTCCAGGGCCGTTTTGATGTCTTTAAGATTGAACAATTCGTTGTACTTCAGCGCCCAGTCGGTGGCCTTGTAGTACACTTCCACATCGGGCAGCAGGTCGGCCAGCTTCGGGTTCTTCGCCTGCGCCTTGGCGGCTTCGTCGATGGTGGCGCGCAGCTTTTGCAGGGCGGCGGTGAGCGCGGCCTTGTCCGCCGCGGGCACTTCCACGCCCAACGGAGGCACGGGCCGCACGGAGTCGGCTGCGTTGTCCTTTGGCCCGTCAGCAAGGGCCGTGGTGGCGGTGATACAAAGAAGGGCGGGCAGGCGGAGGGCTTTGTTCATGGAGGAAAGGAGTGGAGACCAACGCGGCGGGGAGGGCAACCTTGCTGGCGGATGTGGCGTCAAATCGGATCACCGCTTTTCTTTTCGCAAGCAGTAGCGCACGAAGTTGAGGAGGCCGGAGAACTTGTAGCGCGGATCGATATAGTGCTGGATGACGTAGAAGGCGAAGTAATAGG
>OUNM011157768.1_pt1 | contig 23336 bp, 24 predicted proteins | sample 1769961 | NCBI WGS metagenome assembly OUNM01 (sample SAMEA3914820, study PRJEB12502) | metagenome | biome: forest; material: soil | place: USA | collected 2012-03-12 | depth 0.3 m | reverse complement strand
CTCGACCACGACGGGCTGGCCCAGCTGCTCCGACACGAGCGGAGCGAGCAGTCGCGACAGGATGTCCATCGAGCCTCCCGCGCCGAACGGCATCAGGACTTTTATCGGCTTGATCGGCCAGGGATCGGCGGCACGCGCGGGGGCCGCCAGGGTCGCGGCACCGACACCGCCGGCCATCGCGGCCAGCAGCTTTCGTCTCGTCAATCGATCGAGCATCGCTTTCCTCCCAACCAGGATTTCGCTTCTTTATTGGCCGCTTTTCACGGCATTTGAATCGGGATGCGATAGAAACGGATGGCGTTGCGCGCAAAGAACTTGTCGAGCGTCTCGGGCGTTTCCCGGGCCAACGCCTCGCGCATCACATCGACGATGCCGCCGAACGTCGTGCTGAGGCTGGCCACGGGAAGATTGCTGGCGAAGATGATCCGGTCCGGCCCGAAGATCGCCGCGGCCTCGCGCACCACGCGGACGTTGCTGGGCACGTCCCACTTGCCGTGCGGCAGGCCGAGCTCCGAGAGCTTGATGACCACGTTCGGGCAATCGGCCAGCGCCGCCAGTCCCTTGCGCCAGATCGCGAGGCCCTCCTCCGAGCGGTCGAGCGGCAGGCCGGCGTGATTGACCACCATGGGAATGCCCGGAAAGGAGCGCGCAACCTCGGCGCCTTCTTCCAGGTGCCAGTAGGGAATGCGCATGTCCCAGGACATGCCGTGCTTCTCCAGGAGCGCGAAGTTCCGCCGCCAGTTGTCGTCCTGCATGGTGCCCGGCGCGCCCGCGACCGAGGCGTTCGGTCCGGGGGACGTCGTGGGCCGCGAGCGGATGCCGCGCATCAGCGGAGACCGGGCATGGCCCTCCAGGATCGCGGCGCAGTCCGCCTGGATGAAGGAGACATGCCCGACCGCGACCGACGGCAGGCCGAACTGCCGGTGCATCGTCTCCAGCCACTCGGTCTCGGCCACCTGCTCATCCATGGCGCGCCCGGCCTGAATATGGACGCTGCCGATCACGCGGTAGCCTTTGACGGCGTCGACATGGTCCTTGGGCATGTAGTCACGACAGATCTTGCGATAGTCGCCCAGGAAGAAGTCGTTTTCGTACCGATCCTGCAGGAAGGGATAGTGCCCGGCGCTCAGATTCCAAAGGTGATGATGGGCATCGACGATCGGCCTCGGGAAATCGCCTGTCGCCGCCAGGGTGCTGTAGAGATCCATTCGATCACCACCTCCGTCACATCCTGAGAAGACTGCCGTATCCGGGGACCGGCGCGTTGACGCCGGCCCGCCGCAGGCAATGCCAGAGGCTTGCCTGGTTGGCCGAGATCACCGGCCGCTTGAGGTCCTGCTCCAGCATCTCGAGGATCGCCACGCAGCGAAAGCCCGTGCCGCCGATCAGGACGCCGTCCGCGTCGGCCGGGCAGGCCGCGCGGATCTGCGCATAGAGCGGCTCGATCTCCTGTGCGAAGCCCATGCCGTGGGCATAGAGATCGCTCGGCGGGATCTCGCGCCAGTTGCGGCCCGGGTCGTAGCGCAGGTGGCCCACCATCTCGAAGCCGTGCTCTTTATAATAGGCGAGCGCGGCCGCGACGGCCGAATCGGGAAACCACGGCGGCAGCACCATGAAAGGCCGCTTAAGGCCCGAGGCCTTGAGGGCCGCGAGCGTATCGAGGCCGTTGGTCGTGGCGATCGTGCCGGGCGCCAGCGCCGCGGACAGGCTCGCAACGGTCGCCGCGTCCCAGCCCTTGCCGCCCACGACGCTGCTCGTGGTGTGGGCGAGCACGACCGCCGAGAGGCGCATGGCGGCGAACTGCTTGGCCCCGCGCACCATGTCGTCGGCGAGATCGACCTCGGTCTTGTTGGCGCGCCACGTCGCCCAGGGCGACTTGGCCGTCACGCGCGCGGCATGGACCGACACGCCGGGCGGCGCCATCGCTCCCCATTCGGCTTCCGGCACCGCCTCGTTGCCGACGATGAACAGGCCGATGCGGGCGCGCCAGCCCCAATTGTCTTTCACGGTCATACAACACATCCATGGTGAGCAGAGGAAACCAGCCGGACATATTTGTCGTGTACCGAACCCGGACGCGCCTGTCCCTTGGGCGTGCGCCACTCGGCCATGCGCCGCGCCAGCTCGTCGGCCGGGATGTCGAGGTTGAGGGTCCGGCCAACGGGATCGATGACGATCGTGTCGCCGTCACGCACCGCGGCGATCGGGCCGCCGCGCGCGGCTTCCGGCGAGATGTGGCCGATCAGGATGCCGTGGCTGACGCCCGAGAAGCGGCCGTCTGTGATCAGCGCTACGTCTTCGCCGAGGCCACGTCCCTGCAGCTGGATGGTGAGCATCACCATCTCCGGCATGCCGGGCCCGCCCACGGGACCGACGTTGCGCACCACGACGACGGTGCCGGGCACGATCTCGCCCCCGCGGATCGCCTTCATCGTGTCGGCCTCCGACTCGAACACGCGCGCGGTGCCGCGGAACTCGCCCTTCTCCAAGGTCTTGCCGGACAGCTTCAGCAGGCAGCTCTCGGGCGCGAGATTGCCCTTCAGCACGCTGATGTGGTTGTTGGGCTTGGCGATCGGCTTCGACACCGGGAAGACGATGTCCTGGCGGCCGAGCTGTTCCAGGGTCGGCACGTCGGCGAGATTTTCCGCCAGCGTCCTGCCGGTGACCGTCATGACATCGCCATGCAGCAGGCCCGCGCGCAGCAGCTCCTTCATCACGACCGGCACGCCGCCGATCGCATGCAGGCTCGCCATCGCGTAGGGGCCGTGCGGCTGCAGGTTAGCCAGCAGCGGTATTCGCTCGCCCACCTGCTGGATGCGCTCGATGCCGATCGGCACCTGCGCCTCGCGCGCGATCGCCAGCAGGTGCAGGTACATGTTGGTCGAGCCACCCATCGCATAGACGGTGGTGATCGCGTTCTCGAAGGCGCGCTCGGTCATGATGTCGAGCGGCCGGATGTTGGCCGCCATCAGCCGGTACAGCGCATCGACCGACGCACGCGCCTGCGCGCGCACATCGGCATGGATGTCGCTGCCGGCCTCGTAGTCCGCCGGATGCGAGGCGCCGCGCGGCAGCATCATGCCGATGGATTCGGCGATCGTGCTCATGGTGTTGGCCGTGAACATCGCCCCGCAGGTGCCGCTGCCCGGCATCACGTTGCGCTCGAGCTCGAGCAGCTCCTCACCCGAGATCCGGCCGGCCTCCTGGGCGGCGCGGCCTTCGACATAGTCCATGATCGTGAGATTGTTGCCCTTGGCGGCCCAGGCGCCGAACGACACCTTTCCCGGCGAGCTGGTGCCGGGATAGAGCACGAGTCCGAAGGCGTTGGTGCGCGCGAGCGGCATGAGGGCCGCCGCGCCGGTCTTGTCGCAGCCGGAGATCACGATCATCGCATCGCCGTGATGGGCGTAGTGGCCGATCTCGAAACAGTCCGCCACGACGTCGCGCGACACCAGGCTGTAGCCGGCGGTCGGCGTGCCCTGCGTCAGCGCATCCGACACCGCGGGCGCGCCCACCACCAGCCCCTGCCCGCCGCGTTCGGCCAGGATCTCGACCAGCAGGTCGGTGATGCCGCGCACCCGGTTGTTGCAACGATGGGCGTTGGTCCAGGCGCTGGCGATCGTCACCACCGCCGTGGTCTTGGCCGCCTTGTCCGGCTCGAAGCCCGCCGCACGAAGCTCCACCCGGGACTTCTTCCAGAAATTGCTGCTGTCTTTGATCATGATGGTTCCGCCGAATTATCCGATAGAGGGTCGACCATGACTACAGCAGACATCGCGCGCGCTGACGACATTCTGAGTGATCGACTGGGCGGAGCGGGGGGAGTAGCATGGCCTGCCGTCGGGACAACTCGGGGGAGTGGACGCCATGCTTCATAAGCTCGTTGCGGAATTCATCGGGACCGCCTGGCTGGTGCTCGGCGGATGCGGATCGGCGGTTCTGGCGGCTGCGTTTCCACAACTGGGAATCGGATTTGCGGGCGTGTCGCTGGCCTTCGGCCTGACCGTGCTGACGATGGCCTTCGCCATCGGCCATGTTTCCGGTTGCCACCTGAACCCCGCCGTATCGGTCGGCCTTTGGGCCGGCGGGCGCTTCAAGGCCGGCGATCTGCCGCCGTACATCATCGCCCAGGTGTTGGGAGCCATTGCCGGCGCCGCCATTCTCAGCGTCATCGCCGGCGGTCACGCGGGCTTCGACATCCAAGCCGGCTTCGCCAGCAACGGCTATGGCGACCACTCGCCCGGCAAATATTCGATGATGTCGGGATTCGTCTGCGAGGTCGTGATGACCTTCGGCTTTCTGTTCGTCATCCTGGGCGCCACGCACGGCAACGCCCCCAGGGGGTTTGCCCCCATCGCCATCGGCCTGTGCCTGACGCTGATCCATCTCATCAGCATTCCGGTGACCAATACATCGGTGAATCCGGCCCGCAGCACCGGGCCCGCGCTGTTCGTCGGCGGCTGGGCGCTCCAGCAACTCTGGTTGTTCTGGGTGGCGCCCCTGCTCGGCGCCGCCATCGCCGGAGTTGTCTACCGCTGGGTCGGCGGCGACGAGCCTCGCCCCGCCGAAGTCTCCGGAAACCCCTAGAGCACATTCCGCCCGGCTGTCATCAGCCGGCGGATGTCAGCCATCGCCGTCCCGTTTGATCGAAGGTCCTTCCTTCGACGGGCCCTTGTCCTTGCTGTCGGGAAGCTGGCCTTGATTGGGAGGCGGCGGCGTCTGGATTCCGGGATCGGCATGCGCCGCCGGCGGCGTGACCACACTGCCGTCCTGCCTGGTCGGCGGCGGCGCGATGACATCGCCCTTGGCTTGGGCAAAGACGGCTTGTGCGAAGGCAGGTGAGCCCAACAGCATGAGGACGACTGCCGGAAGACAAAGCTTTCGCATGGCGGGGCCCTCTCAGCACTATTCCTGCCAATATCTAGATTACGCCTTGCGACCATTAAAGTTGCGGCGCGGGCAACTCCTCCTTCCTTATTTGCGTTGCAACAACGAAAGGAGGATCGACATCATGGCCGGCCGACTGAGACTCATGCGCGTGATGCTGATCCTGGCGGCCGCCGCCGGTCTTGCCGGCTGCGGCGTCGTGGCGGCACCGGTGCGCGTCACCAGCGCCGCCGTGAAGATCGTGCCCGTGGCGGGCGACGTCGTAGCCGCACCGCTGGACGTCACCGCCGACACGATCGACTAGCCCTTGGCGGCCACCTTGTCCTGCGTCTTCGTCTCGAAGTCGCCGGCGTCGTGGCGCTCATGGAGCTGCTGCGCGGGATCGCCCTGCAGCCGGTTGACGATGCGGCCGCGCTTGACGGCCGGTCGCTTGCCGATCGTGTCGGCCCAGCGCTGCACGTTCTTGTAGTCCTGCACCGACAGGAACTCGCCGCCACCGTACAGCAGACCCTTGGCGAGGCCGCCGTACCACGGCCACACGGCAATATCGGCGATCGTGTAGTCGTCGCCGCCCAGGTAGGGCGTCTCGGCCAGCCGCCGGTCGAGCACGTCGAGCTGCCGCTTGGTCTCCATGGTGAAGCGGTCGATCGCATATTCGATCTTCACCGGCGCATAGGCGTAGAAGTGGCCGAAGCCGCCGCCGAGATAGGGCGCGCTGCCCATCTGCCAGAACAGCCACGACAGGCACTCCGCGCGCGCAGCACCTTCCTTGGGCACCAGCGCGCCGAACTTCTCGGCGAGCCAGAGCAGGATCGCGCCCGACTCGAACACGCGGATCGGCTTGGGTCCGCTGCGATCGACCAGCGCGGGGATCTTGGAATTGGGATTGATCGCGACGAAGCCGCTGCCGAACTGGTCGTTCTCGTTGATCTTGATCAGCCAGGCATCGTACTCCGCGCCGGCGTGACCGAGCGCCAGCAACTCCTCGAGCATGATGGTGACCTTCTGGCCGTTCGGCGTGCCCAGCGAATAGAGTTGCATCGGATGCTTGCCGACCGGCAGCTCCTTCTGCTCGCGCGCACCCGCGGTCGGGCGATTCATGTTGGCGAAGCGGCCTTCGCCGGTCTTGTTCCAGACCCAGACCTTGGGCGGGGTGTAATCGGTGCTGCTCATTCTGCGGATCCTCTGAAGACGGGTTTTCGGTTGCCGCCAGTCTACCGAGATTGTACCGCGCCCGTCCGCCCCTTCGACCGCAGTGCGAAGCGTATTCGCAGAGCGAGGCCAACCGTAACACCAGGTATAACCGTGTTCTTATACCGGATATCGAAAGAATCGATTGGTCGGTCCCGGCCCTGCCGCCTACGCTCCCTTCAGATCATCTGCATACTGGCTGGCGCGTCTGTCGATACGTAGCGGGATGCAGTCGGGAGAAGGTGGCAATGACCCTGAATACACGCCGTGGCTTCATTCAGGGCGCCGCTGCACTCGGCGCGATGACGCCCTTCTCCAGCATGGCCGTCGAGCGCGACGGCGACCGGAACATCCTGGTGTTCTCCGGCAACCAGGCGGTGCCGGTTCTCGATCCCCATACGCGCTACGACTGGTCGACGCGCATGATCCAGCAGTGCGTCTACGACGGCCTGCTGAAGTACGTCGGCAATCCGGCGAAGATCGTGCCGTGGCTTGCCGAGAAATACGAGACATCGGCGGACGGCAAGACCTACACCTTCACGCTGGTCGCCAACGCGAAATTCCACAACGGCGATCCGGTCGACGCCGAGGCCGTCCGCTTCTCCTTCGAGCGCGCACTGAAGCTCAACAGCGGGTACTCCTGGACGCTGAAGGATGTGCTGAAGCCCGAGAACGTGGTCGCGGTCGATCCCAGGACCGTGCGCATCACCCTCGACCAGCCCTACGCCCCGTTCATCTCCTATATTCCCTGGTGGTACATCGTGAACCCGCGCCTGGTCATGGCCAACCAGGTCGATGGCGACTTCGGCCAGAAGTGGATGGCCGAGAACGACGCCGGCTCCGGCCCGTTCAAGCTGCGCCGCTTCGCCGGCACGACGCTCATCCACATGGACGCCGTTGCGGACTACTGGAAGGGCTGGCCGATGGGCGAGAAGAAGCGCCTCTCCGGCGTCATCTATCGCATCATCCGCGAGGGCGCGCCGCGAAAGTCGGCCCTCCAGCGCAAGGAAGTCGACCAGATCGCCAACGTGACGCCGGACGACTACGCGCAGCTCGAGCGCATTCCCGGCGTCAAGGTGGTCAAGTATCCGGGCTTCACGACGTTCGGCATCAAGCTGAACTGCAAGGCCGGGCCGACCGCGGACATCAACCTGCGCAAGGCGATCGCCTACGCCTTCGATTATGAAGGCCTTCTCACCGTCCTGAACGGCATGGGCGATCTGCTGACCAGCCCTTTCCCGCCGGCGACGATCGGGCATGTCGACGTGCCGAACATGCCCCGCCGCGATCTCGACAAGGCCCGGGACTTTCTGAAGAAGAGCGCCTATCCGACCGGGGGCATCGAACTCGAATACTGCTACAACAACGTCGTCGAGGACGCCCGCCGCATCGGCCTATCGGTGCTGGACTCGCTTCGCGCGCTCGACATCAAGGTGAACGTCGTGGCCCAGCCATGGCCCACCATGCTGGCGCGGGCCGGCAAACCAGAAACCTCGCCCGCGATGTTTTCCGTCTATGCCACGCCCGCCAGCACCGATCCTGATTCGGTGGCCTACTGGTACCATCGCGCGTCCTGGGGGCTCTTCTACGGCCCCAACTACTACGAGAACGCCCGCGTCTGGAAACTGATCGAGGATGCGCGCGCCGAGATGGATGCACCGCGTCGCATGGAAATGTACGCCGAGATCCAGCGCATGCTGGTCGACGACCAGCCTGAAATCTTCTGCATGATGGCCAACCGCATCTGGGGCATGCGCGACTACGTGAAGGGCATGGAATACAGCCCGGTGCGCGCCACCCATGAAGTCGACTTCTATCCGATGTATGTCGACACATGAGACTTTCCGGTAGCGGCGCGTGCTGATCTACATCCTGCGACGCATCGGCCTTGCCGGGCTGATGCTATGCGGATTGGTCTGCCTGACTTTCGTCATCACGAACATCGCGCCGTCGGATCCTGCCGCCCTTGCCGCGGGTCCCGACGCCGGACGCTCGCAGATCGAGCAGGTCCGGCGCGACTACGGCCTCGACAAACCGCTTCCCGAGCAGTTCCTGCGCTACGTGGTCGACCTGGCGCACGGCAATCTCGGCCGCTCGATCGCCACCGGCCGGCCGGTCCGCGACGATCTTGCCCTCTACTTCCCCGCGACGCTCGAATTATGCGTCGTGGCCATGACCATCGGCATGATCTTCGGCGTCGGGTTTGGTGTCTTGTCGGCGCTGCACAAGGATGGCCCCGTCGATCACGTCACCCGGATCTTCGCGGTGTCCGGCCTGGCGTTGCCGCCATTCTGGTTCGGTCTGCTGCTCCAGCTGGCGATCGCCGGCTGGCTGGGCTGGCTGCCAACGGCGGGACGGCTTTCGGTCACGACGGAAGTTCCCGATCCGATCACCGGCCTGCTGCTGGTCGACGGCCTGTTGCGCGGCAACGGCCATATGATCGCGGAAGCCGCCACCTACCTCGCCCTCCCCGCGCTGGTGCTTTCGTTTCCCTGCCTCGCGCAGATCCTGCGGGTGAACCGCAGCGAGATGGTGGAGACGCTGCGCGCCGACTATATCGTCGCTGCCCGCGCCCACGGCGTGAGTCCGTGGCGCATCCTTGCCGTCCATACGCTCAAGAATGCGATGCTGCCCACCCTCGCCATCATCGGCCTGCGCTGGGGGTGGATGATGAGCAGCACCGTTCTCGTGGAAACCGTTTTCGACTTCCCCGGCATCGGCCTCTACGCCGTTTCCTCGGCGGTCGCCGGCGACTTCAAGCCCGTGATGGGCGTGACGTTGATCGTCGGCCTCAATTTCATGATCGCCAACCTGCTGATCGACATCCTCTACGGCGTGCTCGATCCGCGCCTGCGGAGCGCGCGAGCATGACCGCGTCGATCGCCTCCCCGGCAAGATCCAATAGCCGCAGCCGCCGGCTGCGCCTGGCTTTTGCGCTGATCCGGCGATCCTTCACGTCGATGCTGGGGCTCGGGCTGGTCCTGCTGATCGTGGGCCTGGCCCTGCTCGGTCCGTGGATCGTGCCCTATCCGGCCGACGTCGCGGGCAAGATCGACATCGCCCACAAGCTTCAGCCCCCTTCGGCCGCGCACTGGTTCGGCACGGACGAAGTCGGCAACGACATCCTGACGCGCGTCATCATCGGAGCGCGGCTGTCGCTTCTGGTCGGAATCAGCATCACCCTGGCGGCCGCCGCCATCGGCACGCCGCTCGGCATCCTGGCCGGCACGGCGGGCGGGTGGGTACGCGAAGTCATCATGCGCGTCACAGACCTGTTCCTGTCGGTGCCGGGACTTGTGCTGGCGATCGCATTGGTCGCCGCATTGGGTCCCGGCATCGGCAACGCCATGATCGCGCTGATCATCGTGTGGTGGCCGGGATACGTCCGGCTGGCCGACGCCAAGGCGCTCGCCATTCGGGAAGAGCCATACATCGAGGCCGCAAGGGTCGTGGGCGCGCCGTCTCTGCGCATCCTGTGGCGCCACGTCCTGCCCAACAGCATCTCGCCCCTGATCATGAAGATGAGCATGGACATCGGGCAGGCCATCCTTGCCGTAGCCTCCCTGGGCTTCATCGGGCTGGGCGCCAAGCCGCCGACACCCGAATGGGGGGCGATGATCTCGAACGCGCGCAGCTACCTGCCCGATTACTGGTGGTATGCCGTCGCGCCCGGCGTCTTCATCTATCTGTCGGTGCTGGGTTTCAACCTGCTGGGCGACGGGCTGCGCGACATCCTCGATCCAAGGAGCAACCGCAGTTGACCGTGCTGCTCGAGATCGACGACTACCGCCTGGCCTTCGACACGTTCGACGGCACGCTGCACGTGCTCGACGGCATCACGCTCGCCGTGGAAGCCGGCGAAACCCTCGGCATTGTCGGCGAGACGGGCTGCGGCAAGTCGGTGCTCGCCCGCAGCCTCATGCGCCTCAATCCCGCGCCGCCTGCCCGGGTCGTCTCGGGCGCCATCCGCTTCCGGGGCGAGGACGTGTTGCGCCTCCCGGAGGCCGGCATCCGGAAATTGCGTGGCTCGACCGTGGCTATGGTCTTCCAGGACCCGGCGACATACCTCAATCCGGTCCTGTCGATCGGCACGCAGATGGAGGACGTCGTCCGCGGACAGGATGCGGGCCGCGGCGAACGCAAGCGCAGCCGCTCGGCCGCGCGCACGCACGCCGCCTCGCTTTTGTCCGTCGTCGGCCTGCCCGAGCCGGCCCGCCTCCTCGACAGCTACCCGCACCAGCTCTCCGGCGGCATGCGCCAGCGCGTGCTGATCGCCATGGCGCTGGCGGGCGACCCGGCGCTGCTGGTGGCGGACGAGCCGACCACGGCGCTCGATGTCACCGTGCAGGCGCAGGTGTTGGCACTCATCGCGCGCCTCGTGAGCGAGCGTGGCCTGACGCTCATCCTGATCAGCCACGATCTCGGCGTGATCTCGGCCAGCTGCGCGCGGGTCGCCGTGATGTATGCCGGCACGGTGGTCGAGGAAGCCCCGACGCAGGAACTCATCGCGCGGCCACTCCATCCCTATTCCCAGGGCCTGATCGCGGCCGTGCCCGACCTCGAGCATCCCGAAGTGCTGCCGAAAGGCATCGTCGGCTCCATTCCCAGCCTGCTTCATCCGCCGTCCGGCTGCCGGTTCAATCCACGCTGCGCGCTGGCCACGGAGCGCTGTCGCGAGGAAAAGCCCTTGTTGCGCGAACTCCTGCCGCGTCGCCGCGTCGCCTGCCATCACGCCACGCCATGATCGACACATCGCCCCTGTTGCGTGCGACCGGCCTCGCCAAGACCTATCACGTAGGCCGCACGGCCTTCCGGCCGACCGCCCGCGTGAAGGCGGTGTCGGACGTCGACATCGAGCTTGCCCGCGGCACGTCGCTGGGCATCGTCGGCGAAAGCGGCTGCGGCAAGTCGACCCTGGCGCGCCTGCTGCTGCGCCTCATCCCACCAAGCGCCGGCACAATTGAATTCTGCGGCAAGGACATCACGACGCTGGCGGAGAGCGCGCTGCGGCCAATGCGCCAACGCATGCAGATCATTCACCAGAATCCGTCGGCCGCTCTCGATCCGCGCCTTACCGTCGAGGCGGCGGTATCGGAACCGTTCAAGGTTCATGGGGTGGCCAGCGGTCAGGCACTCCGCGACCGTGTCGCCGCGTTGCTGGAAGATGTCGGCCTGCCGTCGGACTTCCTGCACCGCTTTCCCCATGAGTTGTCGGGCGGCCAGAAGCAGCGCGTGTGCATTGCCCGCGCGCTTGCGCTCGGCCCAGAGCTGCTGGTGCTCGACGAGCCGACGTCGGCCCTCGACGTCTCGGTGCAGGCGCAGATTCTGGACTTCATCACCGGTCTCCGGCGCCGGCGCAATGTCAGCTATCTCTTCATCAGCCATAACCTTGCCGTGGTGCGGCAGGTGTGCGAGCGCGTGGCGATGATGTATCTCGGGCGGATCGTCGAGGAAGGGTCGACCGAGACCGTGTTCGGCACGCCGAGCCATCCCTACACGCGCGCGTTGCTGGCATCGGTGCCGCGACTGGGTGTTGCCGGGATCGCAGCGTCGGTGGCCGGCGAGCCGCCCAATCCTGCCGCGCCGCCACCGGGATGCCCGTTCCATCCGCGCTGCGTCCATGCGGAAGACATTTGCCGGACGGGTGCGCCGCCGGCGCTATCGCGTCTTTCCGACGTACATGGCGTCGCTTGTCATGTGGCGGCGGCCGGCAGGCTCCCGGCCGCCTGAAACCGCCGGACGCCTAGGCCTCGGCCAGTTTTGCGATGTCTCCGACGACCCGCACACGCGTGCGCAGCGTGTTGCCCGCCAGATAGGCGATCGGCAGATCCTCGACATCGACGACGACGATGCTGGCCGGATCGGCGCCGGAGCGCACTGCCTGCTCGATCGCCTCAGCGCGGGCGAGCGCGATGGCCTCGTCACGGCTCTTGCCCCGGAAGATGCGATCGACCTCGCCGCTGACCTGCGCGATGGCCGCGCCCACCGCATTGGCGACGGCCGAGTGCTCGACCTTCACCACCTTGCTGATGCCGGGTAGCGTCTCGGGAATCAGGAACGCGCCACCGCCGACCGCGATCAGCGGCGTCGGCTGGCCGTCGAGCTTCATGCGATCGACGGCATCGGCCACCATCGCATGCATGGTCTCGACCGTGCGCCGGACGAAGGCCGGATCGAGATCGGCCACGCGCGAGCGGTCGCCGATATCGACCTGGCCCGCCGCCACGGCTATGTCGGTCGCCGTCAGCACGTCACCCCCGAAGACCCGGGCCTTCTGGCCGATCTGGAAGCCGACGCTCTTGGGGCCGACCTTTCCGGTCGCGGGATCGACGATGCTGCCGCCGCCCAGGCCGATCGACAGCACGTCGGGCATGCGGAAGTTCGTTCGCACGCCGCCGATGCGGACGATGTTGTTGGCCTCGTTGGGAAAGCCGTTGCGCAGGCAACCCACGTCGGTGGTCGTGCCGCCGACGTCGACCACGATAGCGTCGTTGATGTGCGACAGGAAAGCGGCGCCGCGCATCGAGTTGGTCGGGCCCGACGAGAAACTGTAGACGGGGAACGTAGCGGCATAGTCCTGATGCATGACTGTGCCATCGTTCTGCGTCAGGTAGAGCGGCGCATCGATCTTGCTATCGCGCAACGCCGTGGCGAAGGCGTCGGTGGTGTGGCGCGCGAGCGTCATGAGCGACGAATTGAGGATCGCGACGTTCTCCCGCTCGAGCTGGCCCAGCCGGCCCAGCTTGTGGGACAGCGTCACGTCGAGATGGGGGGCGATTTCGCGCAGGATTTGCGCAGCATCCTCCTCACCGGACGGGTTGAGCGGCGAGAAGATCCCGGAGATGGCGACGGCATCCACGCCACTCGCGGCAATCTCGCGGGCGACGCGCGCCATGCCGTCGGCATCGAACGGCGCGATCGGCTGACCGTCATATTCATGGCCGCCGCCCAGCAGATGGTGGCCGGCGCGGACGGCGGCGCGCAGGTCGTCCGGCCAGTCCATGAACGGGGTGATCGCCGCCGATGCCGGCAGGCAGACACGCACCGCCACGACCGGTTTCAAGCCCTGGCGGGCGACCACGGCATTGGTGAAATGCGTCGTGCCGATGATCACGGCCTCGATCGCAGAGCGGTCGATGCCGGGCTCCGCCAGCAACAGGCTGAGCGCCGTGGTAATGCCGCTGGTGACGTCGGCGGTGGTCGCCGTCTTCACGGCGGCAAGGACCTTGGTCCCGTCGAGGATCAGCGCGTCGGTGTTGGTGCCGCCGACGTCGATACCGATCTTGCTCATGCGCTGGCTCCCGGGGCGGTCGAGCCGAAGGCCGACACGAAATCGAAATCCATGCCGAAGGCACGCGGCGCGGTATGGGCCAACCCCTTGGGCGTCAGGAACAGGGAGGGTGACGGCATCGCAATGGCGGTGACGCGCTGGCCGTAGCGCAGCCGCTCGGTGCCCACCGCCTCGCCCGAGACGCTGTCGAGCACGCAGATCAGGTCCGGCGTGGTGACCTCGATCTTGCCGTCGCGACGGCCGACCAGGAACTCGTTCTGGAATTCAAGGCTGTAGCGCTGGCCGCGATCCTCATCGAGGCCCTCGAAGTGGCAGACGCCGCGCAGATGGCCGGCGGTCGCCCGCCGCTCGACATCGGCAACCTTGCCGCGAAACAGCAGGCGGCCCTTTTGATGGGCCAACAATGCCGCAATCGGGTCGTCGTGGCGCTGCCGCGCAGTGTGGACGGCGCGGCCCAGCTCGATCGCCTGCGTCACCGACCCGTGAATGCCCCAGTCCTTGACCTCGCGGCCGGTGCGCGGCGCCTTGCAGCTGAAGGCGCGGCTGCCCCACTCGACCAGGATCTTGCGCGCGATGCGCTCGTTCCACAGCCAGTTCTCGCAGCGCATGACGAGCACTTCGTTGTCGCGGATGTCGGCCAGGGCGTAGGGATAGGACTGCAGATCGCCGACCGCGAAGCTGGTGTGGAAGACCGAGGGGAAGGCGCGACCCATCGTATCGGCATCGACTACCGGATAACCCAGCTTTGCCGCTGCGAGAAAAGGCTGCAAGGAGTTGCCGCCGCCGATCTCGCTCAGCATCAGCGCGTCGAAGTGGCGGCCGACATGCTTCTCCATCGTCATCACGGGCTTGAGCGTCATCGCCGGATCCACGGTGCGCTCCAGGTTCACCACCGGCGCGCCCATCATCGAGACCACGCCAACCATGGCACCGTCGTCGAGGTCCGCCGCGTCCAGCAGCGGCACCCGCGCACCCTCGGCATAGAGCGCCTTCAGCGCCAGCAGGCCGTGATAGGGGTCGCCGCCGCCGCCGGTACCCAGAATCCAGGCACCGGTGGCGAGGAAGTCGAGTTCCTCGACCGTGACTATTCTTTCAGCAGGCATGGAAACTCCAGGACGGACAGAGCGCGCGGACTTGCAAGGAGCCGGCTCGCCGCGGAAATCTGGACCCGGGGACTCTGTTGAACCAATCGATTCTACAGCTTGCCGGTATAAGAGTATGGTTATGGCTTAGAAATGGACATACGCCGCCTCCGCCAATTCCTGGTCGTCGCCGACGAATTGAATTTCAGTCGCGCCGCCGCCCGCCTGCACCTGTCGCAGCCGGCCTTGTCTCAGCTCGTCCACGCGCTGGAAGCCGAACTGGGCGGAGCGCTGTTCGAGCGCCACGCCCGCGGTGTGACGCTCAGCCAGGCCGGCGTCGTCTTCAAGGACGAGGCGTTCGACCTCGTGACGCGGTTCGACCAGGCACTGGAGCGGACCCGGCGCGTGACGCACGGCGATGCCGGCCGGCTGCATATCGGCTTCAACGAACTGTCCGGCCAGCACCGTATCTTCGCCGAAGCGATACGGCGCTTCCGCACGGAATTCCCGGACGTCGCGCTGGAGATCATTCCGTTGACCGCCCATGAGCAGATCGGCCTGCTGCGCTCGGCCTCGATCGATGCGGGCTTCCAGTATCGACACCAGGAGGAGCCGGATTTCGTCACGCACCTGTCGCTGGAAGCGGACTATTACGTGCTCGCCGTCGCCCGCAACCATCCCCTCGCCGCGCTCGAGCGGATCGACGCCCAGGCGCTGGCCAGCACCACGCTGATCCGCGTCATGCGGCAGGCAAATCCAGCGCTGCACGACAGGATCACCCATCATCTCGCAGCGCTGGGAATCGCACCGGCCGAGACGCTCGAAACCGGCAGCGATGTCGCGACCATGAATCTGGTGGCGGTCGGCATGGGCGTGGGCGTCGTGCAGGCGGGCCGGCAATCGGCCGGCATGAAGAACATTGTGTTCCGCGAACTGCCGGGTGCGAAGCTCGCGACCCATCTGGTCCTCGTCTGGCGGCCCGACAGGCGGTCCGCTCAGCTGCGGAACTTCATCAAGCTCGTCGGCACCGTCACACGGAAGGCAAAGGGCCCAGCACCTCGACATTGACGACGGCATCGCGGTCCGGGCGGCCGGCGAGGAATTCCAGCACGTTGCCGGCGGAATCCCAGGACATGCGACGCAATCCCTCGGCCGTGCTCGCCGCGACATGCGGCGTGACGATGAGGTTGTCGAGCGCCAGCATCGCGAGCGGCTTGGCCATCGGCTCGACGCTCAGCACGTCGAGGCCCGCGGCGGCCAGCTGACCGGAACGAAGCGCCGCTTCCAGCGCCGCCTCGTCGACCAGCGTTCCCCGCGCGGTGTTGATCAGCACGGCGCCGGCCTTCATGCGCGACAGGAAGGAGGCGTCGACCAGGCCACGGTTCTTCTCATGCGCGGGAATATGCACCGTCACGATGTCGGCCTTGGCCAATCCGGCGTCGCGCTCGACAATCGCTTCATAGCCGGCGCCGCGGATCGTACCGGCGGGGATATAGGGATCGTAGACCGCCACGCGCATGCCAAAGGCGCTGCAAAGCCGGGCGACGCGGGTGCCGATGCGCCCGAAGCCGATCACGAGGATGCTGCGACCGCCCAGCTCGAAGGTGCCGGACTGGCCCTGGACGCGCCACTGCCCGCGCCGCACCGCAGCGGAGACAGGCACGACATGGCGGGCGAGGCTCAGCATCAGCATGAGCGTGTGCTCGGCCACGGAGGCGGCATTGGCCTCGGGCGTGATCATCAGCGCGATGCCCCGCTTGGTAAGCGCCGGCACGTCGACCAGGTCGTAGCCGACGCCGTGCCGGCACACCACGCGCAGCTTGGGCGCGTTGGCCAGCAGCTCCTCGTTCACATGCGTGCCGCGCACGATCAGGCCCTCGGCCTCGCGCAGCCGGTCGGCGAGCGGTTCGTTCGGCGCATTGCCCGGATGGTCGAGCGTAACGCCGGGGGCGGTCAGCAGGCGCTCGATGCCGCCCGAATGGATGGGGTCGGCGACGACGATGTGGGTCATGGCTTCCTATTCGGCCTTGGCGCCGGATTGTTTGATGATGGGCAGCCACAGCGCCTGGTCGTCGGCGATCAGCTTGCGCGCGGCCTCGGGCGACGAAGGCGGCAGCATCTCGAAGCCCTGGACCAGGAGCTTCTCCTTCACCTGCGGGTTCTGGCTGATGCGGTTGATCTCGGCATTGAGGCGCGAGACGATCGCGGGCGGCGCGTTCGTGGGCAGCGCGAAGCCCAGCCACGTCGCCACGACGAAGTCGGGCAGGCCCGCCTCCATCATCGTCGGCACGTCGGGCAGCATCACCGAACGTTCCTTGGTCGTGACGGCGAGCGCCTTCAGCTTGCCGGCGTTGATCTGGCCCAGCACGGTGGGCGCGTTGAAGAAGCCCATGGTCACTTCGCCGTTGACCACAGCCATCACAGCGGCCGGTGCGCCACGATAGGGCACGTGCTGCAGCTTCACGCCCGTGCGCTGCTCGAGCAGCACGCCCGACATATGGAGGCTGCTGCCGACGCCGCTCGATCCGTAGGTCAGCTCATCCGGCTTGGCTCGCGCCTGCGCCACCACGTCGGCGACGGTCTTGGCCGGGTTGGCGGTCGACACGACCATCACGTTGGTGAGGATGCCGGTGGTGGCGACCGGTGCGAAGTCCTTCAGCGGATCGTAGCCCGGCGCCTTGTAGAGCCCCATGGCGAACACCGTGGCGCCCTGGGAGGTCAGCAGCAACGTGTAACCATCGGCCGGCGCGCGGGCGCCCTCCGCCGTTCCCATCAGCCCGCCCGCGCCACCCTTGTTGTCGACCACGACCGCGTGGCCCAGCGCCTTGGCGAGTTCCTCGGCGAAGACACGGCCCACGGTGTCGGCGCCGGCGCCCGCCGCGAAAGGCACGATCATGCGCACCGTCCGCTCTGGCCAGTCGGCCGCGCGCGCCGCCGCGGGCAAGAGCAATGCCGCGCCGCCCAGCGCGCTCCGTCGTGTCAGAAACTTCATGGCCGGTCCCCCATGGGTACGGACCATAGACCGTTCCGGCAGGCTATGCAGAACCCGGATTCCAGTGGCTCTTCCGCATGGCGGTGATCGTCACCGTGCCGAACACGCCGGCCTCGGTGAAGGGATCGGCCTTTGAGAAGGCCTCGGCGGCTTGCCGGTTTGCAACGTTCACGATGTAGAGGCTGCCCAGCAGCTCGTCCGTGCCCTCGGTGAACAAGGCCCCGCCGACGACCAGGATGTCCTTCTGGCCGACGAGATACTCCTTGTGAGGAGCAAGGTGCTTGTTGCGCAGCTCGTCGACACCCTTGGCATCGACGCAGTGAACTGCATACAGCATTACCAACTCCTTCGTTATCAATCGACGCGCAGGTTGATGTCGCGGACGATCTGGCTGAAGCGCTTGATCTCCTCGCCGATGAAGGCGGAAAACGCGGCCGGCGGACGATAGGCGGGCTCGGCGCCCTGTTCCTCCAGCTTCGCCCGCATCTTCGGGTCGTTGAGGATACGCGAGGTGTCCTGCGCGAGCTTGTCGACGATGCCGGCGGGGGTGCGCGCGGGAACCAGCAGGCCCATCCACAGGCTGACGTCGAAGCCGGGGAAGCCCAGCTCGGCCACGGTCGGCACATCCGGCATGCTGTCGAGACGCTTCGCCGTCCCGACCGCCAGGGCGCGAAGCTTGCCGGCACGGACGAGGCTGATGGCCGATGGCACGTTGATGAACATCATCGCGACCTGGCCCGAGACGACGTCGGCCACCGCCGCCGCGCTGCCCTTGTAGGGAACATGGATGAGATCGATCTTCGCCACGCTCTTCAGCAGCTCGCCTCCGACGTGCGGCGGTGTGCCGTTGCCGGTCGAGGCGTAAGTGAGTTCATGCGGCTTGCTGCGCGCCAGCGCGAGTAGCTCCTCGAACGTCTTGACCGGCAGTTGCGGATTGACGACCAGGACGAACGGCAGGATGGCGACCTGGGCCACGGCCGCGAAGTCCTTTTGTGGGTCGAACGGCAGCTTGTTGGCGAACAGCGATGGATTGATGGCGTGGTTGTTGGACGCCATGACCATCGTGTAGCCGTCCGGCGGCGCGTTCGCCACGATCTCGGTGCCCACGATCGTGCTGGCGCCCGGACGATTGTCGACGATGACCGCCTGGTTCCAGGCCGTCGACAGTTCCTGCGCCAGCAGGCGTCCGACGATGTCCGTGCCGGATCCCGCGGGAAAGGGCACGACCAGGCGGACCGGCTTGTCGGGATACGTCTGCTGCGCGTGAGCGCTCGCGGACCACGCGAGCGCCAGAGCGGCGCCGACGAGAAGGCGCGAGAGCATCAGGCCGCCAGATCGGCTGGGAGGATGGTCTTGGGCACGATGTGCTGATCCGCTGGCAGGTGGATCGTCGTGCGCTTCATCAGACGCCGCTCGGTCGGCGGGAAGGGATCGCGCCGATGCAACAGGAAGCCGTTGCTCCACAGCAAGGTGTCGCCGACCTGCCATTCGTGCGTGTAGACGAACTCGGGGCGCGTGGCGAACTCAGCCAGGTCGTCGAGAAACCGCTCGGCTTCGGCGTCCGGCATGCCGACGATACCGACGCTGCAGGTCGGATCGAGGTAGAGGGCTTTCTTGCCGGTCAGCGGGTGGGTGTGCACCAGCGGATGAATGACGTCGGGCGTCCGCTTCTTGCCTTCTTCCGGCAGCTTCTGGTCCGCGCCTTTGTAAAGGTTGAGGCGCTTCTGGTAGCGGAAGACCGCGTTCTTGCCTTCGACCGCCTGCTTCAGGTTCTCGGGCAGGGCCGCGTAGGCATCGACGAGGTTTGCCCAATAGGTATGGCCGCCCTCGTTGGCGATCTCCACGGCGTAGAGGCCCGCGCCGGTGGCGGGATTGGCCATGTAGGACTGGTCGGAATGCCACTTGAGCTCGCCGTCGCCCAGGCCGCCCAGCGCGTTGCCGCTGCCGTCTTTTAGGTTGGTGATGAGTCCCACCTCGGGCCGGACACGCGAGGCCCAGTCGGTGCGCACGGTGCGCTCGAGCGCGCCGAACGAGGCGCAGAAATCGGCATACTCGTGCTCCGACAGGCACTGCCGGCGGAACACCAGCACGCCGTGCTCGGCATAGAGACGGCGCAGGCGGTCGATGTCGGCGGCGGCCAGCGGCTCCCAGAGCTTGAGCCCCTTGATCTCGGCGGCGAAGCCGCCCGCGAGTGTCTGTACTTCCATGGCCATGAGCGCTTCCTCCGGGACCGTTGCCCAACTTTCCGCCAGCTTGGCGCCCCGGTCGACCTTCTGTACAATGAATTCATCACATACGAATATTCGCGTGACGAATGATCACGAATCTCCGCTCGGTCGACTTCCGCCTGCTCCTGGCCTTCGACGCGCTGATCGCCGAGCGCCACGTGAGCCGGGCCGCAGCGGCCGTGGGCCTCAGCCAGCCGGCGATGAGCCACGCGCTGGCGAAGCTCCGCCAGCAGTTCGACGATCCGCTGCTCGCACGCACCTCGACCGGCTTCGAGCCCACGCCCAAGGCGCTGGAACTGATCGACCCGGTGCGCGAGGCGATCCGGCAGGTGAACCGCCTGTTCACCGGGGGCTCGACGTTCGATCCGCTGACGTCCTCCGACAGCTTCACCGTGCGCATGGGCGACATGAACGAGGTCCTCTTCCTGCCGGAGCTCCTGCGCCGGCTGCAGGAGCGCGCGCCCAACATCTCGCTCACGGTCCAGCACCTTCCGCCGTCCGAGACCATCCGCGCCCTCGAGGCCAGCGCCATCGACTTTGCCGTCAGCGCCCTCATCAAGCATTCGAAGTCGGTCCATTCCCTGGAGCTCGCGAAGGACCGGATGGTCTGCGTCATGCGCAAGGATCATCCCGCCGCCACCGGCCGCCTCACGGCGCGCGACTTCCTCGCGCTGCGGCACCTTCGCATCGTACAATCGGCGGGAGACACGCGGTTCGTCGAGGAGGCGCTCTCGAAGAGAGGGCTGCGACGGAGGGTGATGGCCACAACGCCGCATTGGCTCGCCGCATCCTATCTCATCGAACGCAGCGATCTGGTGACGGCGCTGTCGGAAAGCATGGTCGGCCGCCTGAACGGCGACGGTCGCTTTGCCGTCCGGCCCCTGCCCGTCGGCGGCGCCGAGTTCTCGTGGCGGCTTTATTGGCATCGCCGCTACGATGCACGCCCCGCGCACCGCTGGCTTCGAACGATGTTCGAGTCCGCAGCGCGCGAGATGACTTGAGGAGCCTTCATGCTGCCCGATCCGTTCGACCGCTTCCGCCTCACGAACCGGACCGCCCTGGTCACCGGCGCCCGTCGCGAGATCGGCCGGGCGATCGCGCTTGCCCTGGCCGGTGCCGGCGCGCGGCTGGCGATCCATCATGCCGATACCGCCGAAGAAGCAGCCGATGCCGATGCCGTGGTGCGGGAAATCGATCAAGGCGGCGGGACGGCCCGTGCCTTCGGTCAGGACTTTGCCCAGGATGACGCGGGGCATCGCCTGTCTGCCGCGGTCACCGCCTGGTCGGCCGTCGACATCCTGGTGCTGAACGCCTCGATCGAACTGCCCGAGGCGTATCACGCGATCTCGCGCGAGCGGTTCGACAAGCAGATCTCGGTCAACCTGCGCAGCCCGATGGAGCTACTGCAGGACCTGGTTCCCCCGATGGGCACCCGCGGATGGGGGCGCGTCGTGACGATCGGCAGCGTGCAACAGGTCCGGCCGCATCCACAGATGATGGTCTATGCCGGGACCAAGGCCGCGCAGCTCAACTGGGCCTGGAACCTTGCCCGCCAGTTCGGAGGTCGAGGTGTCACGGTGAACAATCTGGCGCCCGGCGCCATCCTGACGGCGCGCAACCGCGCCCAGATGGCGACCGAAGGCCAGGCGCTCGTGCAGCGCATCCCGGCAGGTCGGCTCGGCCAACCCGACGATCTCGCGGGAGCAGCGCTGCTGCTGTGCTCGGACGCCGGCGCCTACATCAACGGCGTCAATCTCTACGTCGATGGCGGACGGGTGATCGCATAAAACAAGGAGGAAAGCCGATGTCTGAAACCTCGACCTTCGGCCGCTACGCCGAAATCCCGTACAGCCAAATGACTCCGGAGCAACAGGAGGGATACAACGCAATGATCGAGGCCCGTGGCCGCTTGCCGGGGCCGACGAAGATCTGGGTGCACAATCCGAAGCTCGCGAAAGTCGCCGGCCCGTTCGGCGCGCATTTCCAGCCGGGCCACTATTCCCTGACGGAGCGCGAGCGCGAAATAGCAGTCTGCGTCATCACCAGCCGCTGGCATTCGGCCTATCCAACAGCCGCACACGAACGTCATGCGAAGGAAGTGGGATTGCCGGCCGCCAAGGTCGAGGCGATCATTGGCGGGATGCCGACCGCGTTCGACGACGAGAGGGAACAGATCGTCTACGAGATGGCGATGGTGCTGTCGAACGCGCGGTGGGTATCGCGCGGGCTGCACGACCGCGCCGTCAAGGCCCTCGGGCACGTCGGAATCACCGATGTGGTCACCTTGATGGGGCATTACACCAGCGTCGCGATGACCCTGGCCTTCTATGACGTTCCGGACGGGGCGACCGGCATGGCACGCTGAGCCGGATAAGGATCAGCGCTCGCGCAGCTTGGGGTCGATGGCGTCGCGCAGCGCGTCGCCGAACAGGCTGAAGCCGAACACGGTGAGTGCGATGGCGAGCCCGGGAAAGATCGCGATCCACGGCGCGGTCGAGGCATATTCCTCCGCCCCGCCCTGTAGCATCAGGCCCCAGGCCGGCACCGGCTCCTGCACGCCGAGGCCGAGGTAGGACAGCGACGCTTCCGCGAGGATCGCCTGGCCCACGAAAGCGGTCAGCATGATCAGGAACGGCGCCACCACGTTGGGCACCATGTGGCGCAGGATGATGCGGGCGTGGCCGAAGCCGCAGGTCCGGGCGGCATCGATGTAGGGCACCTCGCGGATGGAAAGCGCACTCGCGCGCACCACGCGGGCACAGCGCGGGATCAGCGGCACTGTGATGGCGATGATCACGTTCTGCACGCCGGTGCCAAAGATCGCCACCACGGCCAGCGCCATGATGATGAGCGGGAACGCCATCAATATATCCATGACGCGCTGCAGGACGAGGTCGATCAGGCCGCCGAAGTAGGCGCTGCCGACGCCGAGCACGAGGCCGGCGAAGCCGCCGACCAATGCCGAGACGAAGCCGATGATGAGCGCGGTGCGCGCGCCGTAGACGATGCGCGACAGCAGGTCCCGTCCGAACTGGTCGGTGCCGAGCCAATGGGCCGCGCTCGGCGCCTCGGTCATGGCAGCGAAGTCGTTGGCCGTCGGACTGTAGGGCGCGATCCACTCGGCCGAGAGGCCGGCGACCGCGGCCACGATGACGACCACGAGGCCCACCGTGCCGAGCGGCTGGCGGCGGGCAAAGGTGAGCGACGCGTCGAGCCAGGTGCGGCGGCGGACGGTTCCGGGATGGTCGGCGACGACGGTCATGGCAACGCTTTCCTCAACCGAAGCGGATGCGCGGATCGAGCCACGCGTACAGGACGTCGACCACCAGGTTGGTGAGGACGAAGACGGTGACGGTCAGCATGACCAGCGCCTGGGTGAGCGTGTAGTCCTGGTTCTGCACGGCCTGCACGAACAGCCGGCCGATGCCGTTCAGGTTGAACACCTGCTCGGTGACGACGAGGCCGCCGATCAGGAAGGCGAATTCGATGCCGATCAGGGTCACCACCGGCAGCATGGCGTTCTTGAGCGCGTGGCGGTTGACGACGAGCTGCTCGAGCAGGCCCTTGGCGCGCGCGGTGCGGATATAGTCCTCGCGCAGCACCTCGAGCATGGCCGAGCGCGTCATGCGCATGGTCACCGCCGAATAGCGGTAGCCGATGGTGAG
>OUNM010638617.1_pt1 | contig 23367 bp, 19 predicted proteins | sample 1769961 | NCBI WGS metagenome assembly OUNM01 (sample SAMEA3914820, study PRJEB12502) | metagenome | biome: forest; material: soil | place: USA | collected 2012-03-12 | depth 0.3 m | reverse complement strand
GTCGAAATGCGCCTGCGTGACATGCGGGATGCGGATGAGGCTCTGCAGCAACGGAAGCTCGAGGATGGCTTCCACGATCGTGATCAGCGTCATGGCGATGGCGACCACGCCGAAGTCGGCCGGCCCCAGCAGGCGGCCCAGAACCAGAAGCAGCAGGAAGTCGATGCCGCGCGCGATAAGGCGTGAGCCGATCAGCCAGACCGCTCCCTGCGTCGTTCGTACTGCAACCCCCTGCTGTGGTGGTTCCATAGGTTCCTCGCGCACCAGCGCGTCGATTCGGTTCACCCGACGACTCTCAGCACCGCAGCTATATCCGCGACGATGCGGCAAGAAGTCGCCCGGCATGCAATCCTTTCCAGCCGGCTTATGGATTACCTATTTCGGATGGCGAGCGAAGAACCCGTCCGAGGATAGTCCAGCAATTGGAACGAGACGCCGATAAAGGCGGGTTTTCGCGCCAATAGCGACGCTGGCCGCTCTGCGGTACTCCAAGGGATTAAGTGGCCCGTACTGTATTGGTCTGGCCGCATGCCCACATCATTGGTACCACATTCGCGGCGAAAAGCCGTTTGAGGGACCGGTTGCCCCCAGACCGAAAGGGGGAGCCGGGAGGGGGAGAAAACGACATGGGGATGTCGCGTTTGATCGGGCTTCTGCTTGCTGGGGCCTTTGCAACGATCTGGGGAGAGCAGGCGCTGGCCGCACCGTCGGATGAGTTTGCTATGGCCAACAATGTGCTTACGCGATCCCGACCGGGGCTGGATCCGCAGGGCCTGCGTCTGGGCGGTTTCACGCTCTTTCCGACCCTGCTGGGCACCATGGCGTATGACGATAACGTCTTCGACACCGATACGCCGACCCGCAAGAGCGGGGTCTACACGATCCAGCCGAGCGTTTCGCTCCGATCAAATTGGAGCGTCCACCAGCTCAATCTCGACGCGAGTGGCCTGATCCAGCGCTATACGAACGCGTCGGAAGCAGATTTCGACCAGTTCAATATTTCCGGTGCGGGACGCATCGATGTGTCATCGAACGCGAGACTCAACACCACGGCGCATTATGCCCGCGCGACCGAGCCTCGCGGCTCGATCGGGGACATTTTCATCGGCGCGAACCCGGTGGTCTACCGCATGTTCGGAGGCGCGGAGGCCGCGAAGGTAGACCTCGGTCGCATCGAGCTCACCGCGAGCGGCGGCGTCGATCGCTTTGTCTACAACAATGTGCGCGTGGGCTCGACAATCCAGTCGCAAAAGTATCGCAACCGCGACGACATCAATGCGCAGCTGCGGGTCGGCTGGGAGGTGGGGCCGGGCATCGTCGGCTTCGTCGAGGGCCAGTATGATAAGCAGCGCTACGATATCAGGACCAGCACGGGCACGCTAAATTCGCATGGATGGACCGTGCAGGGCGGGGTCGATCTCAAGATCACCAGTCTGGTCGTGGGCCGCGTCGGGGTGGGATATCTCGAGCGAAACTATCAGGATCCCCGGTTCCAGACCGTCAAGGGGCTCAGTTACAACGCTACTGTCGTCTGGAACGTCACGACGCTGGTGACGTTAACCATGAATGCGAACAAGGCTGTCGAGGAAAGCCCGGACATCAACGTGTCGGGCATCATCAGCAATCATGTGGGCGCAACCGTCGACTGGGAGGTTCTGCGCAACATCCTGTTCAATGGGCGGTTGGGCTATACCGTTGAGAGATATCGGGGTGTCAGCCGGACCGACCGCCGCAACCAGGAGGGCGTCGGCATGCGCTATCTGGCCAACCGCTTCCTAGAGATCGGCGTTGACTATGATCGGCGTGACCAGAACGGAAGCGGTCTGTTCGGGCGCGATTACAAGGGCAACTCGGTTCAGTTGTCCATCAAGCTTCAAAGGTGAGCGTTCCCGCATGTGGAGTTGAAGAGGACCAGGGTGACCAAGGCACTGGAGATCGTTCGCGAACCGCATGGCGAACTCGCGCTGCCTCACGGCTCTATCGCCAGGCACCGCGAGGACGACAGGCTGGATCTCGCGGCGCTGCTGACGGTGCTGCGGCGACGACTGACCCTTTTCCTGGGCGTCTGCGGGACGATCATCATCGCGGCGATACTGATCACCGCCATGCAGACGCCGATGTACACGGCCAAGTCGCAGATCGTGCTCGACATGCGGCAGGAGCAAATTGCGCCCACGACGCCGCAGGATACCTCGCTAGGCCAGGCCGATCGTACTGACACCGAGGTGCAGGTGCTGTTGTCTCGGCGGCTGGCCGATCAGGTCGCGACGTCGCTCAATCTGGCGCAGGATCCGGCCTTCAATCCGCTGCTCACGCCACCGACGGGCGTCCGCGCCTGGATCGGCCGGATGCTGGGCATCCTTCCCGGGAAGGCGCAGAAGCCGGACCTGAACTCGCCGGAAGTACGCCGACTGATGATCGACCTCCTTCTCGGCACGCTCCAGGTCAATCGACTGGGCGAGACGCGGGCGGTGGAGATTTCGGCCAAGGCTCCGTCCGCCTTCGACGCAGCCCGCATCGCCAACGAGTATGCCAAGCAGTATACCGGCGCACAGCTGCGGCAGAAGCTTCGGGAAAAGCAGGTTGCGGTTCGTTTCCTCGCATCGCGGCTCGACGAGCTTCGGGCGCAGGCGCAGGCGGACACTCAGCGGGTTCAGCAATACCGCATCGCGAACAATCTGCTCAGCACCTCGGGCGCCTCGCTGACCGAACAGGAGATTTCTGCCTACAATCAGGCCGTGGCCGGTGCCCGCGCCCAGGCGGCGGAGGATCAGGCGCGGCTCAGCACGGCGCAGTCGCAGCTCAGCGGCGGATCGTCGGGCGAGGACGTCGGCGAAGCGCTCAGTTCTTCCGTCATCAGCGGGTTGCGCGCCAAGCAGGCCGAGGTCAGCGGCCGTCTCGCCGATATGCAGGCGCGCTACGGCGACAAGCATCCCGACGTCATCAAGGCCAGGAGCGAGCTGAAGGACGTCGACGAGCGAATTCAGGCGGAGATCGGCCGGGTCATCTCCAATCTCAAGGCCAAGCGGCGCGTTTCGGAAGATCGGCTTGGCTCGCTCTCCGGAAGTCTGTCGAGTGCGCGCGGATCGCTGCAGGCCAACAATCGTGCAATGGCCGGTCTGGACGATCTGACCCGTCGCGCACAGGCGTCACAAGCGCTCTACGATACCTATCTTAACCGCTACAAGGAGACCGTGGCCTCGGGCGGTACGGAGCGGCCGGACGCGACCGTCGTCTCCTGGGCTGCGCGGCCGCTGAAGCCTTCCAGCCCCAAGTGGCCGCTTAACATGTTCCTCGGGGTTGCCATTGGGCTCGGCGCGGGTTTCGCCGCTGCCTTTATCGCGGAGATGCTGTTTTCCGGCCTCACCACTGGAGCGGAGGTGGAGCAGCAACTCTCGCTCGCCTATCTGGCAGGCATACCCCTGACGTCGAGCCTCACGCCGCGTCCGCGCACCACGCCCGAGGAGGCGGTGGCGGAACGGCGATCGGCCTTTTCTGAGGCTTTCCGAAGCCTTCGGACCTCGCTGCAATATGTGTCGCCTCGTTCACCGCAAGTCATCGCGGTGACCTCCGCGCTTCCCAAGGAGGGCAAGACGACGGTGGCGATCTGCATGGCCCGGTCGATGGCGCTCGACGGCCAGCGCGTCATCCTGATCGACTGTGATGGCGTCCAGTCCGGCATGAGCCGCCGGCTGTGCGAGAACAAGCGCTCTGCGGGGCTGGTCGAGATGCTGAACGGCGAGGCCAAGCTCGAAGAGGTGATGGAGGTTGATGCGTTCAGCGGCGCGCATGTACTCCCGCTCGCGACCCGGCATCGCGGGCCTCCGGGGCAACTCGTCGGCAACCCGATGTTCGAGCTGATCGAGAGCCTCCGCGAGCGCTACGACCATGTCATCATCGACACGGCGCCCGTGTTACCGATCGCCGAGACGAGGCTGGTCACGGCGATGGCTGACGCCACGATCTTCGTTGCGCGCTGGCGGTATACGCCCGATCACGCCATTAAGGCCGCGCTCCGGCTTCTGCCGCCTAAATATGTCAATGTTGTCGGTGTCGTGTTGAGTCGGATCAACATGAAGAAGCAAGGAAGCTACGGGCGCGGCGATGCGTCATATTACTATCAAAATTATAAGGAGTACTACGCCTGAGGGGTGGCCGTCTTTTGCCGTCGAATGTCGTTACATCAGACGGCGGCTGGATCATCTCGGGAGGCTGCAATGGCAGCGCGGCGAGTGGCGATCATCCATTACTGGCTCGTCGGGATGCGGGGCGGCGAGCGCGTGCTCGAACGGCTGATCTATCTCTTCCCCGAGGCGGACATCTTTACCCATGTCTATGTCCCCGAGGCAGTATCATCGATCATCCGGAGCCAGACGGTCAGGACGAGTTTCATTCAGAAACTGCCGGGCGCCCGGCGGCATTATCAGAGATACCTGCCACTGATGCCGATGGCGCTCGAGCATCTCGACCTGCGCGGCTACGACCTCGTCATCAGTAGTGAGTCCGGCCCGGCCAAGGGAGTGATCGCCGCGCCCGACGCAATGCACGTCTGTTACTGCCACTCCCCGATGCGCTATTTGTGGGACCATTATGCCGACTATCGCGCGTCGGCGGACTGGTTCACCGGTATGCAGATGCCGTGGATATTCCACTTCCTTCGGATGTGGGACGTGTCTTCGGCGTCGCGGGTCGATCGGTTCCTCGCCAACTCCACCTTCGTGCAGCGGCGGATCAGCCGGGCCTGGGGGCGCGAATCCGTGGTGGTCCATCCGCCCGTGGAGGTTTCTCGTTTCGGCAGCCGCCCCGATGTCGGGCCCCGCTACCTCTGGGTCGGCCAGATGTGCGCCTACAAGCGCGCCGATATCGTCGTTGAGGCCTTCAACACGCTCAAGCTGCCGCTGCTGATGGTGGGCAGGGGCGAACTGGCCGAGAAGATCCGCCGGCGCGCTGGGCAGAACATCGAAGTCGTGCCGCACCTCGATTTCTGCGGCCTGCGCGAGGCCTATCAGACGTGCCGCGCGCTGGTCTTCACAGCGCAGGAGGATTTCGGGATCGTGCCCGTCGAAGCGATGGCCTCGGGCCGGCCGGTGCTCGCCTATGGGAGCGGCGGTGCGTGCGACAGCGTCGTGCCAGGGGAGACCGGCCTGTTCTTCGATCAGCAGACAGTGGAGAGCCTTATAGAGGGCGTCGAAGCCATGGAGCGTTGGCTTCCGGCGTTCGAGCCGGCCTGCGCGATCCAGCAGGCCGCACGCTTCGCGCCCGAATATTTCGATGCCGGCATCCGCAAGGCGGTGGGGGCCTGAGATGCGTCGTCCACTTTTCGGGCTGCTGCGGGGGGGCGTGCTTCTGGCGGCATCGGTGCCCGTCCTGTCCTGCTCGGCGGCAGCTCCGCCTCCCCAGAAGCCGCTCGTCCTGGGCGTCGCCACGCATTTCGACCAGCGTTGGCCGCTGACCTTGCTGGACAAGGTGGCCGAGGTGGGCGTCCGCTCGATCCGTGACGATCTCCCATGGGGCAAGGGGGAGCCCCAGCCCGGCCATTATGTCTTCGATCAGGGGGACTCGGTGTTCGTCCGCGCGGCCTGCCGCAAGGACGTCGACGTGCTGCTCGTCGTCGATCCGCGCAACGCGGCCTATGACGGAGGCGACACCGCGCACAGCGCAGCGGCACAAGCAGCATTCGGCAAGTATATCAATGCACTGGTCGACTTCTACGGGGCACGCTGCATTTCTGCGATCGAAATCGGCAACGAGATTAACTCCGACGGTCTCCACCTCCCAAAGGGCATCGATCCGATCGATACTTATGCGCATCTGCTGGCGGCGGTGCGCGACGCGGTGAAGCCGCATCATCCGGACGTCGCGATCCTGGGTGGCTCGACTAACGTGATCGGCACGGGTTTCCTGGAGGCGCTGTTCAAGGCTGGCGCGCTCGCCAACATGGATGGCGTCGTCGTCCACCCCTATCGCGACCATCCTGAAGGCGTTGATGTCGAGCTGGCGCGGGTCGATGCCGCGATGCGGCGGACCGGTGGCCACAAGCCGATCTGGGCGACCGAATTTGGCAATCAAGTCGACGATGCGAGGATTTCGGCGAGTCTGTTGATCCGGATGCTGTGCATGCTGAGCGCGGCGGGCGTCGAACGCGCCTATTGGTATGCCCTGGTTGACGAGCCGGCTTACCGCAACATGGGTCTTTACGACAGCGGCTCGCGGATCAAGCCGGCGGGCGAGGCGGCCCGGGCGGCCGTCCGCTACCTCTCCAACGGCCATCGCGGCGTTCGCGTGGATGCGGAGGATCGCAACAGCTTCATCTTCCGCTTCGGGCCCAACACCGTCGTCATGTGGGGCACGCCGCGTCCGGTCCGATTCACCGGCGAAGCACATTTCTTCGATGCGACGGGGCAGTCCATTCCGCCAATCCAGCGCTTGTCCGAAGAACCGGTCATCGTTACCGGCAACTTCCAGTACATGCTGGGCCGCGACGAGGTGATCGCGGACTCGCTCTACCAGTTCGGTGGCGCGCCGTGGTCCTATTTCGCGCGGCGCCAGAACCCGCCGATGCAGCCCCTTACGATGGTCGACTGGACATGGACCTCCTATTATGGCGGCCCTTCCCTGCGCCCCCTGGAGCTCAAGTCCAACTCCGCGATCGCGGCCGGCAATGCAGGCAACCCGCTGGACCCGACCTTGCGTTACACCGCGCCGACCGAGTCCGATGCCTTGGTGTCGGCCTGCCTCGCCAAGAGCAAACAGGGCGACGGGATGCGCATTGGCGTCTTCCACAACGGCAAGTCGATCCACTCCTCGGTGCTTGTAGATCATGGCGCGATCGACAGGTTGCCGGTGCATTTGGCGAAGGGGGATACGCTTGACTTCGCTTTCGGCCCGAACGGAAACGCGGGGGGCGACGCGCTCACCTACCGGATCAGGTTGCTGACGCCGGGCAGCAAGGCGGTCGCGACATGCAGTTGAGGCCAGGCCACTCGCTTCGCGAGCGGGCACGGCGCGGGACATAGCCATGATTCCCACCGTCTTCGGATGCGCCATAGCGCTGGTCGGGGTGGTGCTGCTGGTCATAGCGGATGTGCCCGCCATGTTCGGCTTCGTCGTCCTGTGCTCGGTGCTGGGCGGGGCGTCCGCGGTGGATCTGCCGGCGCTGGGCGGCTCGACCATTCCGCCTCTGCACTTCGCGCTCGGTTTCCTCATGCTACGCTGCCTGCTGCCGGGCAGCGGGCAGGGCGAGTTCGCGCGGGCGGCGTTTCGGTCGAACCTGCCGCTGATCATCTTCGTCGCCTATGGCGTCGTGATCGCCTATGTCGGGCCACGGCTTTTCGCGGAGCAGATGACGGTCGTGCCGATGCGTTATGTCGGCACCGCGACCTACGCGACCTTTCCGTTGCGGCCGACCCCGCAGAACATCACTGCCGCCATCTATCTAATCGGCACGCTGATGTGCGCCATCGGCGCGTATATCGCCTGCAGCAACGAAGGCGGTGGCCGGGTGCTGGTGAAGGCCGGCATCGCTGCCGCCTGTTTCCACATCTTCTTCGGAGTGACGGGCGCGCTGTTTGCCGGAACCGAATATGCCACCGTCCTGCAATTCTTCCGAAACGGCAATTATGCCCAGCTCGACCAGCGCATCGGCGACTTCGCGCGGATGAGCGGCATTTTCCCCGAGCCCTCCGGCTTTGCCGCCTATGGGCTCGTCTGGTTCGTCTTCCTGTTCGAATGCTGGTTCCGAAGAATCATGCCGCGGGTGACAGGTCCCATCGCGGTCTGCATGGCGGTGACGCTGGTCTTCTCGACCTCCTCGACCGCCTATCTGGGCCTCGCGCTCTATGCCGTCCTCTTCGGATTCCGGACCCTGATCCTCCCGGAGGGTGCTTCGTCGGCCAAGCTCGTGCGGATCGCGCTGGGCCTCCTGATCGGATCGATCGCCATTGCCACCCTGCTGCTGCTGACGCCGGGCCTTGCGTCCCGGATCGGCAGCATCATCACGACAATGACGGTCGGCAAGCAGAGCAGCGCGTCGGCCACGCAGCGCGCCTTCTGGGCGCATCAGGGGCTTCAGGCGTTCGGCGTATCCTTCGGGCTCGGCATAGGGCCGGGCAGCTTCCGCTCGTCCAGCCAGATGATGGCGGTGCTTGGCTGCACGGGGATCGTCGGAGCCGTCTCATTCGTGATGTATGTGCTGGCGGTCCTCAAGCCATTGCGGGCCTCGACCTACAATGTGCCGACCACGCGCTCCAACGCGATTGGGGTCGCGGGCGGCTGGAGTGCGTTCTGCCTGCTGATCACGGCCGCCTTCATTGCCCCCAGTCCGGATCCGGGCAGCGATTTCGCGATGCTGGCCGGTGCCTCACTCGCGCTGCGAAAAAAGGGGGCGTGGCGCGCCGCAGTTGTCGAGAGTCCCACGGAGGATTTGCCGGCGCCCAGCGCCGCGCCGATCAACGCCGAACTTTTGCAGGATGCGGAATGGAGCGCCGTGATCGTTCCAGAGAAGGAGCCCAACTTACCCGATCGGACGCGGCGGTGGCACGAAGCCCAACATCGATGGAAGAGTGAGGGGGGGAGGCGTCCGTGAAACTGTTCGTCTGTATCGCCACGGTCGGTCGTGCCGATCTCGTCTGCCAGATGGTTGAGCGGCTTCGTCTGCAAACAAGAGCGCCGGACGGCATTGTCGTTGTTGGAGCCGAGGAAGGCGACGTGGCGCCGGTGCGGACCGCCACCGTTCCTGTCGAGGTGCTGCTGTCTGCGCGCGGCTCGTGCGTTCAGCGGAACCGGGCCATCGCCCGTGCCCGCGAGGGCGCCGATCTGGTCGTGTTCTTCGATGACGATTTCCTGCCCGCAGCCAATTATCTCGAAAAGGTCGAGCGCCTGTTCGAGAGCAATGCCGGCGTGGTCGGGGCGACCGGCCGTATCATCGCCGATGGCGTCAAAGGCCGGGGTTATGGCTTTGATGAAGCCGTGGCACTGGTCGCGTCGGACACCACGCCGCCTCATGCCGCCGACTATCCCGCCGAGGCTCTGTATGGTTGCAACATGGCGCTCCGGCTCTCGGCCATGGACGAGCTCTGGTTCGACGAGGCTCTGCCCCTCTACGGCTGGCTGGAGGACATTGACTTGACCTTCCAGTTGGGGCGACGTGGCCGCCTGATCCGCTCGGACCATTTCGCGGGGGTGCATATGGGCGCCAAGGGAGGCCGGACGTCGGGCGTGAGGTTCGGCTATTCGCAGATCGCCAACCCGCTCTACATGCTGGCGAAGCAGAGCGCACCGGTGCATCTGGCCTGGCGCATGATCGGGCGGAACCTCGCCGCCAATCTCGTCCGGAGTGTCTGGCCCGAGCCCTATATCGATCGGCGCGGGCGGCTGTGGGGAAACTGTATCGCGCTCGTCCATCTCGCGACCCGGCGGCTCGATCCACGGCATATTCTGGTTCTGCGCTGAAACCCGGTGCTGCGGCCGCTCGTCTTCAACGGGAAATTCTATTCCGGCACGCTGAACGGGGTGCACCGGGTGGCGGACCGTCTGATCCGCGAGGTCGACAGGCTCCTCGGGGAATTGCCGCCGGCGCGACGACCGGAAGCGCGCCTTCTTCTGCCGAAACGCCGAAGCTGGACGCCCGAGCTGCACTCGATCGAGCTCGCCGAGCAGACGCTTGGATACACGCAGTTTTGGGAACAGTGCATCCTGCCCGTTCGCGCGAAGGGAGGTGTAATTGTCAACCTCTGCAACCTCGCTCCTATTTTCGCACGCAACAAGGTGCTTCTGCTACACGACGCGCAGTTCCTCTTTCCGGACAATTCCTACCCCTTCCGCCGGCGCTGGGGGCATCGCATCCTCGTCCCGGCGATGATGCGGACCAGCGCCGCGCCGCTCACCGTGTCGCAATATTCGCGGCAGATCATCGACCTTACCGGCATCTGTCGCCGCGATCGCGTCTCGGTGCTCTACAACGGAGCCGATCATATCCTCGACGTCGCGGCCGCCCCGGATACGCTGGATCGATACGGACTGGTCGGCTGCTCCTATGTGCTCATGTTCGGCAGCACCAAGCGCTACAAGAACGTGGGGGTGGTGTTCGAGGCGTTCCGCTCGGCGGAACTCCGCGACCTCAGGCTGGTGATCGTCGGGCAGGGCGAGGCGGATCATGTCGTGGCCGGGATCACTCCGCCACCCAATGCCTTGTTCGTCGGCCAGATCGGGGACGATGTCCTGCGCGGCCTGTACGAGCATGCGGTCTGTCTCGCGATGCCATCGCGGACGGAAGGCTTCGGCCTGCCGCCGCTCGAGGCTATGCGGATCGGTTGCCCGGCGCTGGTGGCGCCGGCCGGCGCCATGCCCGAAATCTATCGCGACGCCGCGCGCTATGCCGACGTGGACGATCCGGAAGACTGGGTGGAGGGCATTCGTACACTGACCGACGACGCGACCTATCGCCAGTCAAAGGTAGAGGCAGGCCTGCATCGGGCCGCGGAATTCACCTGGGCGCGCGCGGGATCAATGCTGCTCGATATCGTGCTGGCGCTCGCCGACGACGGATCGCCTGCTACCGTTCGCCAGCGGGGCGGCACAATCGCTCCCGCCGAGCAGGGCAGGGGCAAGGTCTAGCCCGGTCAGTTGCCAGGTCGCTCAGGGTACGGCGGAGGGGCGGATATCCGTGCTGCGCCGTCCGGTATGACAGAGTGCGGTGTTCGACGCGCGTTCGAGCGCTTCGACGATGAGTAGCGCCTGCCGTCGCCAGGTGAACCGGCTGGCTTGCTCCAGCCCATGCTGGGTCAGCGCCGCGGCGCGCTCCGGATGGTCGAGGATCTGGGCTACGGCGTCGTGGATCGACACGGGGTCATGGGGATTGCAGTAGATCGCGGCCGCACCGCATCGCTCACGCAGCACGGGAAGGTCCGATGCCACGACAGGGCAGCCAAAGGTCATCGCCTCGCTGGGTGGCAGGCCTGATGCCTCATAGAAGGATGGGTAGAGGAGATAGGCGGCGTTCCGGTAAAGCTCCGGCAGTTCTCCGTCTGCCGCATAGCCTGTAAACTGGATCAGAGGCCGCAGGTCTGCGGGGATGCGGTCGGCGACCGAGCGGGCATCGGGCTGCGGTCCGACGAAGCGGAAGCGGTGGTTGCGTTCGCGCGCCAGGCGGACCGCGGTCGCGATGATGCCGTCGATATTCTTGCGGCCGTTGAGCGTGCCCACGAAAAGGCCGTAGCCCCGTGGCGACGAAAGGCGGCTGGCAGGTGGAGCAAAGCCGACAGGGCGATCATCCATCCAGCTTCCATTGGGCGCTACGATCGCGTTTGGTGGCAAGCCGGATCGGCGCTGGGCGAGGGCATGCCGCTCCGATTCCGAGACGAGGATTAGCGGCCGGGCGCGACGGACGATGCAGGCTTCGAGAAGCCGATGGGCGAGGCGGTAGGATCGCGAATAATCCCGCGGGAAGAGCAGATGCGCCTGGTCGTGCAGCATAACTCCAACGGGTCGGTCCGAAAGCAGGTTGGCCAGCGGCGCACTGTTGCCGAGGCATAGCAGCGTGCCACCGCGCACATGATGGGGAAGCACCCGCTGCTCCCAGAGGTGGCCGCGCGCGCCGGGCGCCGCATCGAAGGTGACATGGCGGAGCTCGAGCGGAGCGGGATCGGCATCGTCCTGCGCGACGAGGCGGGCCTGAACGTGCGGCAGCCTGCCTTCACCAAGCAGCCGGTCGAGCGCGCGGACAAATTCCCGCGCGACGCGCTGAACGCCGGTTGCAGGTTGGCTGAGAAAGCGACCGTTGATGACGAGGTCCAGCACCAGCTCAGCCCAGGATGGTGTCAGCCCGCAGCATCGCGGGGTTGCCGAACAACGAGGTCAGGCCGGCATGGGCGGCGAACGCCTCAAAGCGCTGGAAGGCGCGATAGCCGGCAGTCTTACGATGAAGAGCCATCGGCAGGATGAACTGTCGCCGACGCGCTACCACCCGCTTGTCATGTCGCCGGAATTCGCGCGCGATCTCGCCATCCCAGAAGCTCCTATACTGGCGGGTGTCGCCCTCGATTCGCTTCTTGATCCCGAACGTCAGCAACGACAGCGCGTTGCTGCTGATCCATGTCGGATAGTCGATGATCACGCTCTGGCGCGCGACCCTGGACATTTCACCGACGAGGCGCCGCCAGTCGCCGATATGCGCCATCAGCCGGATTGCGATGACTGTATCGAAGCTTCCGTTCCCGAACGGCAGATTGACGAGGGAGCCAGCCACAAACCGCACGGACTTGTTGCGCCGATCCTGCGCCAGAAGCGTGGAGCATGCAGGCGTGCTGCCCAGCACCGTCACGCGATGACCAGCGGCGGCGAGGGGGCCGCTCAACTGGGCGTGACCACCTCCGACCTCGAGGATGGTGGCGCCGCATTTGTCGGTAAGCAGGCTTTTGACCATGGCGAGCTGGCGCGCCAGCATGAAAGCCCCCGCCGCCCCCGAGAAGCGCCGCGCATAGGCTTCGCTAGACGTTTCGATGTCGGGCGCCTCGATCGCGGTGAAGCTCATGGCAGCAGCCTTTCGTCGCGATACCAGGCAACCGTCCGCCGAAAACCCTCCGGCAATGCGACACGCGGGGAATAGCCCAGCCGCGTCCGTGCCCGCTCGATCGAGAAAGCCCGATTGTGCTTGAAGAAGGTGAGGCGGCGGCGGTGCAGCGGTGGCTGCAACCCGAACGGCGCGCATAGCGTCTCGCAGAGCCGCGCCGCGGTCTCCATGGGCTTGTAGGGCAGACGGAGGCGTGGTGGCGGCGCGGGCAGGGCTGCGGCGGCGGTCGCGACATACTCCTTGAGCGGCAGATAGTCGGCGCCACCGATTATGAAGGTCTCGCCGTCGATACCGTTGACGACCATCGCCAGCATGAAGCCCTCGACCAGATCGTCTATATAAACGGGGTGGAAGTTCGCCTCGCCGCTGCCGATCTGGATGAAGACGCCGCGCTGGAGCATCCGGAACATCTTTAGCATGCGCAAATCGCCGGGGCCGTAGATGCCGCAGGGGCGCAGGATGACGATCTCCATATCGCCGCCCATTGCAGCGCGGCACGCCTGCTCGGCATGGAGCTTGCTGCGCTGGTAGTTGTCCCGCGGGTTGAGGGGCGCGTCCTCGTCGCCCGGAGAGACCGCGACGCTGCCATGCACGCCGATCGTAGAACAGTAGACGAAACGACGGACGCCTGCTCCGGCGGCGGTTGTGAGCAGCCGCTCGGTGCCGTGCCAGTTGGTTTCCGCAAACTCCTCCCACGGCCCGTCGCTCCGATACATTGCCGCGATGTGGAAGACGGTGTCGGCGCCCTTGACGAGCCGGGCGAGCGCATGGGTGTCGGAGAGATCGCCAGCGACTATGGCGAGGCCAGATTGGTTCTCCCACGCGGCGTCAGGCGTGCGCAGAAGCCCGCGGACGGGATAGCCGTCGCGCAGCAGGCGACGTGTCAGCGCGCCGCCCAGAAGGCCGCTGACCCCCGTCACCGCGACCGGTCGCCGGCCTTCGGTCATTTCGCTGCCCCCTTTCTGAACGACGGCGGTTCACGCCACAGGCGGGCGCGGGGAGCTGGCGGAAGAATGGGGCGGGGCCAGATTCGGTCGAGCACGTCGCAGGCGAGCGCATGTGCGGTTGTGAGCTTGGTCGGGGTGACGCTGTGCAGCCCGCTTGGGCCGCCATGGCGTCCATGGTCCCAGGCGACGTCCCGCGTTCGCAATCGGAAGCCGGTCTGGTCCCGATCGGGAAGAAGGCCGGACCAGAGCTGAAGGACCTTCGCGCCGGCCAGCGTGGGCGCAGCGCGGACGATATCGCCAAGGAACCGCTCGATCACTTCAGGCGGCGCGGTGATCCCGTCAGACAGGTCGGCCGCGGGCGCATAGCCTGTGCCGGCGAGGAGATGGCCGTTCTGCTCGCGCAGGAACAGGCTGCGCCCTCGACCCGGGACGACCGACAGGGCGAGCGCGACGCCGGACGGCGCCGGTGCATCGAGCAGCAGGTTGAAGGCCAATATTCGCGCGGACAAGGCGGGGATAGCGCGGTCGAAATGGGTCGCGATCCGTTGGGTAGCTGAACCAGCGCAGACGAAGACGGTGTTGCTGAAATAGTGGACGCCAGCGTTGGTCGCCCTGTCGCGCACAGCGAGGCCGACAACCGCGCCATCGCGCGTCAGCAGTTCGGTCGCCTCATGCTGTTCGATTGCCGTTCCGCCCTGGCCCTCGACACGTCGAATGATGGCCCGAACCAGCGCCGGCGCGTCGCGGACGACCAGTTCACTCCAATAGGCGCTGCCGATGAGCCCATCTTCGGGAATGGGGTAGAGAGCACGGCTCTCTGCGGCTGTGAGCAGCCCCGTCTCCTTTCCACCCCCGCCAAGCCCGACCAGCCGGCTCGCCAGATGGTGCGCAGCGAATGCGGCCCGGAACAGCGAAGGCGACCGAAGCGCTCCCCGATACAACGGCATGACGCAACGCAGCGGGATCACGGCATCACCGAATTCGCGCGCGAACCACATCTGCTCGCGGCGCGAGCGCCGCCAACGGGGAAGGTTAAGTGCCTGCAGGTAGCGCAGGCCCCCATGGACGAGCCCGAAGCTGCTGGCGGTGGCACCTTCGCCGAGGTTCGCGCGCTCGATCAGCAGCGGTCGCCGCCCGCGTCGCACGCATTCGAGCGCGAGCATCGCGCCCTGGATACCACCGCCTATGATGATGGCATCATGGCTCGACATCGGTCTGGACGAGTTCGGGGCTCGCCGGGCCCGTCTGGCCGTCATCGCGCTCGACGATCTCGCGGATGCGATAATTGGCGTCGGCAGGCAGGCGGGTGAAGAGCACCACTTCCGCGATCAACCCGACGGCGCCTATCTGGATGCCCAGCACGACCATCAGCACGCTGAGAAGGAGGACTGGCCGGTCGGCCATCGGGATGTTCCCGGCGCTGCGCTGGAACAGCAGCACTATGCCCAGCAGCAGCCCTGCGGCCATGATCGCTGCGCCGAGCGTCCCGAAAAAGCGGAACGGCTTCTGAAGGAACTGGATGAGGAAGCTGATCGACAGGATGTCCAGCAGGCGCGCGCTGTAGGCGGTTAGGCCGTGCGAACGATAGCTGAGGTCGCTTTCCGCCTGCGTGACGCTGATTTGCCAAACCGAGAAGCCCACACGCTCAGCCATGATCGGCAGGAAATTATATTGGCTGTCCTGAACGTGCAGCTCCTCGAACACCTGACGCCGGCCGATCACCACGAAGCAGCCGAGATCGTCGAAATGCGAGGAGGCGAGGCGGGAAAGCGCCCGAAAGGCTCGGCCGCGGATCTGATTGCGCAGCGAATCCCGGCGGCGGTCGCGCGACGTGACCACTAGGTCGCGTCCGCCCAGCGATTTGACGATGGCGGGAATGGAGGTCGGCGCCACCTGAAGATAGGGCGGCAGGACCAGAATCCTGTCGGCGCGGGCGCGCCGGGCGCCTTCGCGCACGCAGGACGCCTCGCGGAAATGATGCGGCACGCGGATAAGGCGCAGCGGCGCCTTGCCCTCCGTATTTTGCAACTCGTTAGTCTCGGCCAGATCGAAATGGCTGATGACGTAGATGATCTCGTAATCCTCGTTCAGCGCGTCGAGGAAGGGGCGGTACAGGTCGAGCACGCGTCGCAGGCCCGTGGTGGGCCGCGTCACCGGAACGACGATGCTCAGCGAGGGGGTAGTGACGGATCGATTGCTGATGCTCAGCGCCAGCATCATGTCTCCCCCGTTCCGCCAGTTGGCCCGTGGCGCCACATCTCTGCGCCGACATTGGCAAGCTCGGTCATGCGCGGCTCGAGGGCGGCGAAGACCAGCCCCGCGAAGCCCCAGCACATCATGAAGCCCGCCGATGCAAACAACAGTACGGCGATGCTGGAGAACACCATGGATTGGTGGGGTCCGGCCGATACGAGGCCCAGCATCACGAGGCCCAGCACCACGAAGGCGGCGGCCGGCCAGGCGAACGACATGATCGGGTGCCGGGCGTAGGTGATGAGAAAGCGAATAGAGACGATGTCGAGCATCACCTTGTAGATGCGCGAGAAACCATATTTTGACTTGCCGAACCGGCGCTGGTGATGGCTCACCTCGATTTGTGCGGTGCGTGAGCCCGCAAGCAGACCCAGCGCCGGGATGAAACGGTGCATCTCGCCATAAAGGGGCAGGGATTGTATGAGCGTGGCGCGATATGCCTTGAGCGAGCATCCGCTGTCACGGATCCGCACCCCCAGCACCATGTTCATGATGCGGTTGGCGACCTTCGAGATGGCGACCCGCTTGCTTTCGTCCTGTCGCTTGCGCCGCCAGCCGGTGGCAATGTCATATCCCTGATCCAGCATGTCGACGAGCCTAGGGATGTCGGCCGGATCGTTCTGCAGGTCGCCGTCCATCGTGACGATCGTGGCGCCGCGCGCGCACTGTATCCCCGCCGCCATCGCCGCGGTCTGCCCGAAATTGCGCCGCAGCCGCACCGCCCTGACCTGCCTGTCATGGTCGGCCAGATTGGCGATGCGGGCGAAGGTCCAGTCCTTGCTGCCATCGTCGACCAGCACCAGCTCATAGCGCCAGGGGCAGGAGCCCAGGGCGTCCTTCACCGCGCGATAGAGCGGCGCGATATTGTCCTCTTCGTCGTAGAGCGGAATGACGATCGAGACGTCGACAGCCGTAGCCGCCCGCCTGGGGCGAGCGGAGGCGGCGGCGCCATTGTCGATACCGTGTTCGTCCATCGTGAGCTGAACCCCCGATCGGGCTCCGACCGTCCGGCCCGAAGTCTGGCAGTCGGGGATTGGGGACACCATGCGGCCTTCGGCTTATCACCTTTGCGCTATCGACGCTCTTTCGGGGTAGGAAGCGCCAGGCGCGAGCGAGCGATAGGCGGCGCGGAGGCGAGCCTCGTAGGCATCCTGGCCAAACTCATCGAGCGCCCGTGCTGCAGCCGCCTGGCCGAGGCGGAATCGCAGGGCCGCGTCCTGTGCAAGCGCAGCCAGTCCGTCGGCGAGCGCATTCGCCGTGGGATCGACCAGCAGCGCCGTTGTATCATCGAGTACCTGTGTGTGGGACATGATGCGAGTTGCCAGGATCGGCTTTGCCGCGGCCATGTACGAATAGATCTTCATCGGGGTGTTCACGCCCTTGAGTCTGGGAGAGCAGAGGATGTCCGCCTGCGCGAGCAGCCATGGCAGATGAGCGAGCGGCGCCGGACCGGCGAACCGCACGCGGTCACCAAGCTCGAGGACCAGGGCTCGTGCCCTTGCTGCTTCGACCGTCGCGTCGTCGCCGCCGACGAGCGTGAGCGCGCAGGAACCGGCGTCCCAACGGTGCCGCGCCATCGCCTCGACCAGCAGATCGACCCCCTGGTAGCGTTCCAAATTGCCGACATAGAGCGCCAGAAGCGTCCGCTGCGACAGTCCGGCCCTCAGATCCTTCAGGCCGTGAGGCGGCGATCCGCTAGGCGGAGGCAAGGCGATGTCGGGCAGCTGGAAGACATGGCGGGGGTCGGCGACCCGGGATGCTCGCGCAGCGATCAGCGGGCATACTGCCAGCACCATGTCGGCCCGACGCGCCGCCAGCCGCCCGATGAAATCGAGCGGCGCGCGCACGGCCGCGACGCCGGGCCATTTCTCCACGATCTGATCGACCATGAGCGAGTCCATGTCGTGGACCACGAGCACGCGGCGAAACAGCTTGGCGAGCAAAGCCGGGTACACCGCTTCCTCGACGGCGTGGATCACATCATAGCGATGGCGCGCGAGCAGGCGGAACGCCGTGAGCGAGAAGAAAAGATCACAGAGGAGCTTGGCCGGCGAAAAGCCGATCGGGACCTTGCCGACGAACGGAGGGCGAGACGCGCGGACAAGGCGAAGGCCCGGAATGTCGATGTCCGCACCGTCGTGCAGCACCAGCAGGTCGACGTCGTGACCGTCCTTGCACAGAGCCGTCACAAGGGATCGGACGGCAATCGGTGTCCCGCGCTCGGTAAAGAAGGGTTGAGGCGCGAGGACGAGGATTTTCACGAAAGTGCGTGGGCAATTGGCCGGGGCAAGCGGATGGCGGCCTGCTCGGCGAGAAAGCGATGAAGAGGCCGCGGAGCGCCAAAGGGTTCGATGGCCGTCGCGGGCTCGCGTAGTGCGTTAAGAAGCGCTCGCGCCGGCGCGCGCTCGTCGACATTGACCGCGACGTCGAACCCGAAGCGGCCGATCCGTCCGGCCTGTCCCGTCAGAGGCAGGGGATCGCTGCCGGGCACGATCTTCACGCCTTTCTCTCGGGCGAAACGGAACGCCGGCACGCCCCAGAAGGCCGGCCGCCCACCATTGTCGCCGAGCGCAAAGTTGCGCGGATTGCATGTCGCGAGCGCGCGGGCGACGACGGCTCCCCGATGGCCCAGCCATTTGCCGACACCCCAGGGCAGGACGGGAAAGGCGCCCTGCCGCTTGCACCAACCGAGCACGGTTGCCAGCGGCTCGCCGTCTGTGAGCATGGCGCGCGTCCCGAGCGCGAGCACCTCCAGTCGCTCTGCCGTCGCGATTTGCCGACCCGCCACGACCAGCAGCGGAAGTTGACCGGCGCGGCGATGCCAGAAGGAAATATCCTCTTCCCCACACCCAGTCGCCTGTCGCTTGAGGCTGTCGAAGAGCGACAGACCGGACATCTCGGTCATCATCAGCACACCGAGCGCCGGGTCGTGCGTCGAACTCAGCCGGAGATTGTCGGCCGCGGCGTCGAGAAGCGCCGGATCCGCCTTCTCGAGATGAACATGACCATCCACCGCCGCGTATACCATGGTCGCTCCATCACGAGCTGGAGAGCCAGACTCTGGCGCATCGCTACTACATATTCGTCGGCCGCCAGCCTTTATCTCCCGTTCCTTGCGGCCCTCCGCTACTGCACGCAGTCGGGCGGGAGCGAGCCTACAGAGGGGGCAGCCGATGTGCCTTCACTCTTTGGTGGTAGCCCGGCCATGTTGATGCGGCGGGCCGGCAAACGCGAGCAATCGGCCAGCACGCAGGGCGTTCTGCCTGACTGGCTCGGCATCGCCGGCCTCTGCCTGGTGGCGTTCGCGCTGCGGTGTATCGGCACGGAGGGGCGCCCGTTCGAGAATGACGAACTTTACCATGTGCTTGCCGGCCATTCCTGGGCGGTGGGACATGGCGTGTCGATCGCCGGCGGCGAATATCTGCGGGTTCGGCTCTACACGATTGCGACGGGCATCAGCGTCGAGTTCTTTGGTGGGAGCCCGCTCGCGGTTCGTCTGCCGGCGATCATCGCGGGCACGCTGCAGGTATGGGCGAGCTTCGTCTGGGTTCGCGCGGTAGCAGGTCGGCGAGCCGCTTGGACCGCGGCGTTGCTGGTTTGCTTCAGCTTCAGGCTGATCGACCTCTCGCAACTCGCCCGCTTTTATAGCTGGCACGTCCTGGCGATCTGGATCTTCGCGACGCAGGTCTATGCGCTGGTCGGTAGCTGGGCGATGCTCGGAACCGGCGAGCGGATTGTGCGCACCATGGTGGCGACTGCGGCGCTGGGGCTCGCGCTCTACATCCAGACGACGACCGTGATCGCGGCGATAGCGATTGGTCTGTGGGCGGCGCCGGTCCTGGCGCGCTCGCTCGGGTTCCATCGCTGGTCGAGAGGGCTGTGGCTTTCGGCGGGGCTGGGACTGGCGGTCATGTTGGTCGCTGTGGCTGTTGCCGGCGGCGCGCTGCTCGCCGCCATTCGGGAGTTTCGCCACGTCGCGCTCTGGGCCGAGGCCGGTGGTAATCGGCCGACCTTCTATTACAGTCCGCTGGCGAATTCCTACGGATGGCTGCTCCATCTGCTCCCGATTGCCGCGCTGCTGGCGTACCGCAAATGGTCGCGGCCGACCTGGTTCTGCATGGTGATCGTTGTCGTTGGGCTCTTCCTGCATTCGTTCGCGGGGATGAAATCGGATCGCTACATTTCCTATCTCGATCCGTTCATCCTCTCGATCTGGGCGATGGCAACCGCCTCCCTCTTGGCGCCGATCCGCGAGTTGGTCGCGCTGCCGTTCCGGAGCTTGCCTGATAGGCTGGCAATGCTGCTGGCTGTGGCCGTTACGGCAGTAGCCGCATCCAGTGCGGTGGTGGGCGTCCCGATGTATCGGGCAACGCTGTCCGAGGTTCTGCGCCTTGCGCGAGGCGAGCCGCCTTTTGCCAATCCTGATCAGGCGGACAATGAGAGCGTGGACTGGACGCCATACATGGCGAAGCTGCGTCCGCTGACGCACGCGTCGATGTTGGTCACGGCAGATGACCTGCGCGCGCTTCGCTATCTGGGTGGGTTCGATCTGCTGCTGAATCGCACGGTGATGTGGGATTTCACACAGGTCGAATTCGGCGTCGATCCTCGCACCGGCGCGCATGGCATCACCAGTGCTCCATCGCTGGCTGCAGTGATGGACTGCTACCCGAGTGGCGCGATCCTGGTTTCCAACCGCCGCTGGCGCTCGCAGGATGTCACAGCCAGTGCCGCTGATTTCATCGAGCGGACGGCGAAGCCGGTGCCCTTGCCGGCAGGATTGCGAATGCGGGCGTTCACCTGGCGCGGGCCTGACCGGCGGGAAACACCGGCGTGTCAGGCGCTCTCGCGCCAAATCGGCGATCGACGGCAGCGCATGGGCGAACGGCTGGTCCGTTTGCGCTAATAGGATGGGACTGGTTACGACGAAGCGGTTACGGGATCACGAATGACACGTGCGATCGATCATCGTGCCGAAAGCTCTCGCATTGATGTCGACTTCTCGCTCGCCATCCACAACCGCACGGGGAAATACTTCATCGGCCGCGACGTCATCGCCTTGCTGGGCGATAAGATCGGTTCCGTCTATTATGGTCCGCTAGCGCTTTCCCGTCCGCCAACTGGCCTCTTCGGGCGCGTGCTGGGGCGCATTCAGCACTGGCAGGTCACGGGCCGGTCGGCAGGAGGGCATGTGCGCTGGCCGCTGCGGCATCGCGGCCCGGCACCGCTTCTGCATCTCGATCCCTTCACCGTCCCGACGGCCCGCCTGCACTCCTATGACGCGGTACTGTGCCACGATATCGGGCCGCTCACCCATCCCGATCTGTTCGACCCTGTCGTGTGCGCCGCCTACCGTGAGATCTATGCGGAAATCGCGGAGGTTGGCCCGCACATCGTCTTTGTCAGCCAGTCATCGCATGATGCCTTTCTATCGCGCTTTCCTGCCGTCCGACCGTCGAGCGCGCGCGTCATCTACCCCGCCTTGCGGATCGAGATGTCCGAGGGGGAAGCGGTGCCGCTCAGGGGGCTCGCCAGACCGTTCCTGCTGACGGTTGGAAGCATCGGGGCGCGCAAGAATCAGGCGCGCTGCATCGCCGCTTTCGAGCGCTCCGGCCTTGCCGCAAAGGGCGTACGTTACGTCCTGTGCGGAGGGCCGGAACCGGGCTTCGACGAGGTCGTCGATCTGGCGGACCGGACGCTGGGCGTCGAACTGCTTCCCTACGTCTCCGATGGAGAGCTGGCGTGGCTCTACCGCAATGCGACGGGGTTCGTCCTCGCGAGCCTGCTCGAAGGGTTCGGCATTCCCGTCGCTGAGGCGATCGCGCGCGGATTGGTGCCGATCGTGACCCGCGACGGCGTTCTGGACGAGGTGGCCGGGCCAGGCGCGGTTCGCGTGGATGCGCTGGATGAGCCGGCTATTGCCGATGCGATGCTTCATCTCTGGTCGATGGGAGACGAGGAGCGCGGCCGCCGCCGGGCCGCGCTCGAGGCATCGATCGACAGATTTCGGTATGACACATTCGCGCGGGAATGGTCGGCGCTGCCGGGCGACATGCTCGCCACACGCTTGAAGTCAGCAAGCTGAAATCCAAGCGGGAGGAGGCTCGCCGTCGCGACGCACCCACTGATCAGAAATAGCGCTCGCCGATGCGGATCGTGTCTCCGGGCATCACATGCAGCGTCTGCTCGCGCAGCTTCACCTTGCGTTCCCTTGCATCATCCGCTCTTCGCAGGAAAATTGTTCCGCGGTTCGCCCTGTAGGTGTAGCCGCCCGCTGCGGCGACCGCCTGCTCGAGGCGAAGTCCGACGGAGAAGGGATATTCACCCGGCTTGTTCACCTCGCCGAGGATGTAATAAGGCCGGTAGTTCAGCACCTCGACATTCACGAGCGCATTTTTGACGAACTCGCCCTGGGCCAGTCGATTGTGGAGTGTGGCCTGGAGATCTTCGATCGTCGTCCCTTTCGCGGGCACGTTGCCGACCAGCGGGAAGGACAGATTACCAGCGGCCGAGATGCCATATTCACCTGTCAGGTTCGGCTCGTTGTAGACGGTGATGCGCAGCTTGTCCCCTGCGCCGAGGCGATAGGTCTGGTCGTCAGTGATAGCGCTCGACGCGGTATCGGCCGACACCGCGCTGGCGCTGGGAGCCAGCAGGAGAATGACGGCTAAGCCCGTTGCAAGAAGTCGACTCTTCATGCTGCCGCTCCTTCTGTTTGCCCATAGAACGGTTCAGACGTGACGTCCGATAATAAAGAGTTATAAATCATACCCAGCTATCCTGCTGAGGGGCGCAGATAGGGGGCGTCCGGATGCTGCGTGTCCCGAAAGGCAGCTATGTTCCGTAAACAAATCAACGCCGACGCCGGGCTAGAGCGCTCGCATAAGATCGAACGCCGTTCGGAATTGTCGAGACCGGGTATGGACAAGCTGCGCCCCGGCAGGGCCATTGTTCTGGGCGTTCCATTGTCGCTGTGCTTGTGGGGCTTGCTGTATCTCATCTGGAGGTTCGTCGCCTAATAACAGCCGCGCGACACCAGAATGCAGAACGGCGTTCGCATGATGATGAACAGATAAAGCCGGAGCGAGCGCGTTCGCGTGTACAAGACATCGAGCGCGACGCGCCGGCGGTAGCAGACGTCGTTACGGCCGCTGATCTGCCATAGTCCGGTCATGCCGGGGCGAACGCTGCAATAGTTCACGAAGTAGCGGCCATATTTCGGCACTTCGCTCGATACGATCGGACGTGGGCCGACGATGCTCATATCGCCCCGGAGCACATTGACGATCTGGGGCAATTCATCGAGGCTGGATCGACGCAGAAACGCGCCGATGCGGGTGACGCGAGGATCGCGCCGGAGCTTGCGGTCGACGAGCCATTCCTTGCGCAATCGGCTGTCTCCCGCCAGGATCTCGTCCAGGCGGGCATCGGCACCGACAACCATGCTACGAAACTTCAGGCAGCGGAATTCCCTGCCGAACCGTCCGATCCGCCGATGCAAGAAGAACACGGGGCCAGGATCTTCGACGCGCACGGCGATCATGATCAGAAGGAAGAGTGGCGCCAACACGACCAAGAGCGCAACGCTGAGCACGATGT
>OUNM010375095.1_pt1 | contig 23367 bp, 21 predicted proteins | sample 1769961 | NCBI WGS metagenome assembly OUNM01 (sample SAMEA3914820, study PRJEB12502) | metagenome | biome: forest; material: soil | place: USA | collected 2012-03-12 | depth 0.3 m | reverse complement strand
GCCGTTCGGCCCGATCAGCCCGGTGATGCTGCCGCCATCGACGTCGAACGACACGCCGTCGAGCGCATGGACGCCGGCATAGGCCTTGCGCAGGTCGGTGACTTGCAGGACGGCGCTCATTGCAGCGTCTTTCGCACGCGCGCGATCTCGCGCTCGCGCAGCCAGCCCGCGACGCCGGTCGGCATCACGAACATCGCACCCACCAGGATCACGCCGTAGATGATCATGCGGAAGTCGGCCGAGAAGCGCAGCGCCTCGGGCAGGGCCGAGAGCGCGACGCCCGAGGCGATCACGCCCCAGAAGCTGCCGGGGCCGCCGATGATCACGATGATCAGGAAGGTCTGCATGTAATAGAAGTCGAGGAACGAGGTATCGATGATGCGTAGGTAGAACGCAAAGACGCCGCCCGCCGCGCCCGTGATGGCGGCGCTGAGCGAGAAGGCGGCTAGCTTGTAGGGCATCGGCGAGATGCCTTGCGCGCGCACCAGCGGCTCGTTCTGCTTGATGGCGATCAGGGTGCGGCCGATCCGCGAGCTGCAGAGCGCGTAGAGGAAGGCGAGCATCGCCATCGAGAAGATCCAGGCCACCCAGTAGAACTTGTGGGTGCTGTCGAAGACGATGCCGAACGCCTGTGGCGCCGGCAGGTTGGGGATGCCGAGCGGTCCGCGAGTCAGGTCGACCCAGTCGCGCGCGACAAGGGCCACCAGCAGCGCGAAGGTGAGGGTCGAGATCACGAAGGCATGGCGGTTGGTGCGCAGGATGGGATAGCCGACCAGCAGCGCCACGACCGCGTTCAGCACGAAGGCATAGACCAGGCCCATCCAGAAGTTGCCGCCGAATGTGACCACCGTGAGCGCCGTGGCATAGCCGCCGATGCCCCAGAAGCCCAGCTGCGCGAAGGAAAGAAGCCCCGTGAAGCCGTAGACCAGGTTCAGCGCCGCCGCGGCCACGGTGAAGACCAGCGCCGAGACGCCGATGCCCACGAGGTAGTTCGACGTGGTGACGAGCGGTACGGCGGCGATCGCAAGCGCGCCGGCCAATGCGAGGGGCACGGCGAGCTTCATCCGACCCGCATGCCTCCGCGCTTGAACAGTCCGTCGGGGCGCAGGAACAGCACGAGGATCATGATCACGAAGACCGCCGCTTCCTGCCAGACGATCTCGAAGAAGCCGCCGATCCAGCTCTCGATCAGGCCGAGCGCGATCGCGGCCACCACGGCGCCCGGCACGTTGCCCAGCCCGCCGATGATCACCAGCGCGAAGGCCTTGAAGATCATGAACTGGCCCATGTAGGGGGCCACGTTCTGGATCGGCGCGACCGCCGCGCCCGCGAGCCCGCAGAGGCCGGCCGCCAGGATCACCGCATTGCGCGCCACGATCCTCGGGCGGATGCCGACCATGAGGGCTGCTTCGCGATTCTGCGCGATGGCCCGCATGGCGCGGCCGAACTGGGTATGCCGCAGCACGAGATAAAGACCCGCGAAAGCCACGATCGCCGCGCCCGCACCGATCACGCGCGTCCAGGTGATGCGGATCGAACCGATCTCGACACCCTCGAAGCCGTATTGCGTGTCGACGATGCGCGGCGTCGCCGAGAACAGGTACTGCATGACGTGGATGATGATGATCGACAGGCCGAGCGTGATCAGGATGCTGCGCTCGAACTCGTCGGGCTTCAGCCGGGAGAGCAGGACTTCGTAGACCGCGAAGCCCACCAGCATGGTGCCGAGGATCGAGGCGGCGAGCGCGGGCCAATAGAGCAGGCCCATCACGGGAAGCGCGAAGCACATGCCGAAGGCGCCGAGCATCAGGATCTCGCCGTGCGCGAAGTTGATGATCTCCATCACGCCGAAGATCAGCGAGAGGCCGACGGCAATCAGCGCATAGAGCAGGCCAAGCGCAATGCCGTTCAGCGTGAGCTGAAGAAGGTAGACTGCATCGATGGTCATCGTGGCCGCGGCTCTGCAATTACCGGACCAGCCCAAGATTTCACGAAGTGCACGCCGTCAATTCCCACACCGTCATTATGCGTTGACAGATAAACAAGGTTCTTGCGAACGTTCAACCATCGAAACGTCGTGCCGATTATAGGTACACATGCGTTTCGCATTCTGGGAACGAGGGAGAGTGCGATGAGGATGATGTCCTGGGTGGCGGGCATGGTTGGCGCGATGTCGGTCGCGGGTGCTGCATCGGCGCAGAATATCGTGATCGGCGTGTCGACGCCGCAGACCGGCGCCGCGGCCGTGGCCTCGGAATGGGAAATGTGGGGCGTCAACCTCGCCATCGAAGAGATCAACGCGGCGGGCGGCGTGCTCGGCCGCAAGCTCGAAGTTCTGGTCATGGACAACAAGTGCAATCCCTCCGAGGCGGTGAACGTCGCCAACAAGCTGGTCGAGGCAAAGGTGGTGGCGATCGAAGGTTCGCATTGCAGCTCCGCCCATCTCGCCAGCATGAAGATCATCCAGGACGCCAAGATCCCGATGATCACCGGCATCGCCTCCAATCCGCAAATCACTGCCCTCTCGGGCAAGGGCGGCAACGACTTCGCCTTCCGCATCAGCGCGTCCGACTCGGGCATGATGGACGCCCTCGGCATCTATCTCGGCGCCAAGAAGCCGTTCAAGACGGTGGCGATCGTGGCCGAGGATTCCGACTTCGGCCGCGGCGGCGCCGACGCCTTCAAGGCGGTCGCCGAGAAGGCGGGTGTGCAGATCGTGTCGACCGACATCCATCCGCAGAACACGCCGGACTTCACCAGCGTGCTGACTCGCCTGCAGCAGCGCCGGCCGGACGCGATTGCGACCTTCCAGCTGGGCGGCGACTCGGTGAACTTCCTGCGCCAGGCGATGCAGGTCGGTGTGCGCATCCCCTACACCGGCCGCGTCGAACTGGGCGGCCGCAACATGCAGATCATCGAGGCGGGCGGCATGGAGAAGTCGATCAGCGCCTGGCAGTACAGCGCGCTCGCGGACTCCCCGCAGAACAAGTCCTTCGCCGAGAAGATCAAGGCCAAGTACAATACCGAGCCCTACCTGCAAACCTGGGCGGGCTATGACTGCATCCGCGTGCTGGCGCAGGCGATCAAGGATGCGGGCAGCACCGACGGCACCAAGATCAAGGATGCGATCAAGGCCATGTCGTTCACCAACGTCATGGGCAAGACCGTGAAGTTCGACGACTACAACCAGGCCGGCCATTGGGTCGCCCTGCATACTGTGATCAACAAGAAGGTCGCGTTGGCCGACCTGGTCGAGATCAAGTAGCGCCCCATGCAGGCCAAGCCGCGCGACCTGAAGGCGGCACCCGGTTCGCAATCGCTCGAGCGCGGCCTGGACGTGCTCGAGATCGTGGGCGCCGAGGGCGCGGATATCGGCGTGCGCGAGATCGCACGCCGGTTGCAGCTCAGCCCCACCATCGTCCAGCGCATGGTGACGTCGCTGGCCCGTCGCGGCTACGTCGACAAGAACAGCGAGACCGCGCGCTATCGCCTGGGCTTCCGGGCGCTCGCGCTGGCGGCGGGCAACGAACAGGGCTCGGACTATCTCGGCGCCGCGCGGCGCGAGCTCGACCGGCTGGCGCACGACCACAGCCTCAATGGCTTCGTCTCCGTGCTGCAAGGCGGCCGGGCCGTCTATCTGCTGGCCGTGCAGGCCGAGGCGCCGGTCGCGATCAAGGTGGCGGCCGGCAGCGAGATGCCACTCCACAGCACCGCCGCCGGCAAGGTCCTGCTCGCGTCGCTCGACGATACAGGCGCGCGCAAGCTGCTGGGCAACGGAAAGCTTCCGGCCATCACGCCGCACACCGTCACGGATCCCGCGGCCGTGGTCGCGTCGCTGGCGAAGGTGCGTCGGCAAGGCTTCGCGACGGTCTCGGAGGAGAACATTCGCGGCGTGCTCTCCGTGGGCGCGCCGATCCGCGACCGCACGGGCAAGGTGCTGGCGGCGTTGAGTGTCGCCTTCCCGAGATATCTCGATGCCGGTCTCACCCTGCAGGGCGCCACGCCGCTGGTGACGGGCGCCGCGCAGCGCGTCTCGCGCGCTGTTGGCGGCTAAAGGCTAGCGGAAAAGGTCCATGCGCTTGGGCCGCACCAGTTCGGCCGCATTGCCGTCGCGGGCGGGCGAGCCCAGGCCACGCACGATCACGACCGGCCTTCCTTCGGCGGCCTGCCCCATCAGAAGCGACGCGGCGGCCGCGATCTCGTCGGCGTGGCCGATCTCGGTGACGCGCAGGATGCGGCCGTTGAGGTCGGGCTGGCCGCGCATGTCGATCAGGCCGGGAAGTCCCGCCGCGCCGATCGCCGCACCTGTCGTGCCCATGCGCCACGCCCGGCCCCAGGAATCGTTGATGATCACGCCGACGTCGACACCGGCGACCGCCTTGAGTTCCTGGCGCAGGCGCTGGGCGGAGCGGTCCGGATCGACGGGCAGCAACAGCACCTGGTCGGGATCGTCGACGTTGGAGGCATCGATGCCGGCATTGGCCATGACGAAGCCCAGCCGATGCTCGACGATCAGCACGCCGGTGATCGCGCGCACGACTTCCTTGGACTCGCGCAGGATCAGCTCGACCAGGCGCGGATCCTTATCGACCTTCTGGCCGTATTCGACGGCGCGCTCAGAGGGTGTCACATCCGAGAGGCGAAACAGCCGGCCCTCGGACTTCGAGACGATCTTTTGTGCCAGCACGACGACGTCGTGATTCTTCAGGCCCCCCTCTGTTCCCATGGCGGTCGCAATCAGGGCGGCAAGATCGTCGTCCGGCTTGATGCGGGGCAGGCCCGCGGGTGCGATCAATTCGAGGCGGGCAGCGTTATTGGCGGCGTTAATGGTCTATCTCCTCGCAGCGGTGATAGGATCATCCGCCGCGGGGCGCAAAGGAAAGGTCTATTTCAATGCTGAAGCTGGGCTACAAGGCGTCCGCCGAACAGTTTGCACCGAGGGAACTGCTGGATTTCGCCGTCGAGGCCGAACGGGTCGGCTTCGACTCGATGTTCGTCAGCGACCACTTCCAGCCGTGGCGCCACGAGGGCGGCCACGCGCCGCATTCGATCACCTGGATGGGCGCGGTGGGCGCCAGCACGTCGAAGATCGTCATGGGCACCAGCGTGCTGACGCCGACCTATCGCTATCACCCCTCGATCGTGGCGCAGTCCTTCGCGACCCTGGGCTGCCTGTTCCCGGGCCGCGTGATCCTGGGCATCGGCACCGGCGAATCGCTGAACGAAGTGCCGGCGACCGGCCAGCCCTGGCCCGAGTTCAAGGAACGCTATGCCCGCATGCGCGAGTCGGTCGTGCTGATGCGCAAGCTGTGGACCGAGGAGCATGTCACCTTCGAGGGCGAGTTCTACAAGACGCGCGACGCCACGATCTACGACCGGCCGGAAAAGCCGGTGCCGATCTACATCGCCGCCGGCGGCCCGCAGGTCGCGAAGTATGCCGGCCGCGCGGGTGACGGCTTCATCTGCACCAGCGGCAAGGGCACCGAGCTCTATCGCGACAAGCTCATTCCCTCGGTGAAGGAAGGCATGGCCGCGGCCAACAAGCCCGACGGCGCGGTCGACCACATGATCGAGATGAAGGTGTCGTTCGATACCGACATGGCCAGGGCCAAGGAAGACACGCGCTTTTGGTCCGCACTCGCACTGTCGGCCGAGGAGAAGGTCCAGACGCACAACCCAACCGAGATGGCGCGCCTGGCCGATGCGCTGCCGATCGATCGCATCGCCAGCCGCTGGATCGTCTCGACCGATCCGGAGGAGCATGTGGCGAAGATCGCGCCCTATGTCGAACTGGGCTTCAACCACCTGGTGTTTCACGCACCCGGCCCGGACCAGAAGCGCTTCCTCGATCTCTATGCCAAGGACGTGATGCCGCGGCTGCGCAAGAAGTACGGCTAACTAGCGAACTCGCGCCGGCTGACGGGGCTTCGGCAGCACCCGGCGCTTGTCGCCTTCGGTCGCAGGGCCGGCGTAGCGCGTTGCCACTTCGAGCTGGATCGGCGCGAGAGCGGCTGCGTTGTGCGCGGCGTGGAAGCGCTCGGTCGAGGCATTCTCGTAAAGCGTCGTGCGGATGCGCGACGAGCGGCCGAGGTCGGAGATCAGCCGCTCCATCGCATCGGGTGGCAGCTCTTCGCCATGCTCGGCGCCGGCGGCGCGCGTGATCGACTCGTTCATCAGCGTGCCGCCGAGATCGTTGGCGCCGGCATTCAGGCAATATTTGGCGCCCTCGATGCCCATCTTCACCCACGAGGTCTGGATGTTCGGGATCAGCGGATGCAGCGCCAGGCGGCCGATCGAATGCATCAGCACGGCTTCACGGAAGGTGGGGCCCATGCGCGCGGCGCCCTTGAGCGCAATCGGCGCCTCGGCGGCGACGAAGGGCAGCGGCACCAGCTCGGTGAAGCCGCCGGTATCCTTCTGCAGGTTGCGCAGGCGCAGAATGTGGCGCGCCCAGTGCTTGGGCTGGTCGACGTGGCCGAACATGATGGTCGCCGTCGTGCGCAGGCCGGCCTTGTGGGCGGCACGCATGATGTCGAGCCACTGGTCGGTCGAGACTTTGTCGGGGCAGAGGATGTCGCGCACTTCGTCGTCGAGGATCTCGGCCGCGGTGCCGGGCAGGCTGCCGAGGCCGGCGTCGCGCAATTTCATCAGATAGTCGGAGATCGACAGGCCGAGCGTCGTGGCGCCGTGCCAGACCTCGAGAGGCGAGAAGGCATGGACATGCATGCCGGGGATCGCCTCGCGCACGGCGGTGCAGACGTCGAGATAATGCTGGCCGGTGTACTCCGGATGGATGCCGCCCTGCATGCAGACTTCGGTCGCGCCGCGGTCCCAGGCTTCCGAGGCGCGGCGCACGATCTCCTGCACCGTGAGGTCGTAGGGCGAGCCGCGCAGGTTGGCGGCGAGCTTGCCCTTGGAGAAGGCGCAGAAGCCGCAGCGGAAGTAGCAGATGTTGGTGTAGTTGATGTTGCGCACGACGGCGTAGGAGATCGTGTCGCCCACGACATCGCGGCGCAGCGCATCGGCCGCCTGCGTCACCGCCGCGAAGTCGGGCCCGCGCGCCTCGAACAGGCGCACGATGTCGCTTTCGGACAGATCCTCGCCGCGCACGGCGCGATCGACGATCGGCGACAGGCTGGCGCTTGGCCTCACCGACGGTTTTGCCAGCGTGGCGACGTCATCGCCCGGCATCGCCATGATGAGGCCCGGGCGCCAATCGTTGTCGCGACGCAGACCGCTCGCATTGCTCATCGCCAGCGCGCGCGGGCGCAGCGAGGCGTCGATCCAGCCCTTGTCGAAGATGTAGCGCGGATAGACCGCGAGCCGCTCGGTCAGCACCTTGCCGTATTTGGCGCTCTCGGCCGCCAGGGCGTCGAGCTGCGGCCATGGCCGCTCCGGATTGACGTGGTCGGGCGTCACCGGCGACACGCCACCCCAATCGTCGATGCCGGCCTCGATCAGGCGGCCGTAACCCGGCTCCTGCAGGTTGGGCGGCGCCTGGACGGAGAGGGTGTCCTCGAAGATCAGGCGCGCGACCGCGACGGTCCACAGCAGCTCGTCGAACGAGGGCTCGGGCGCGTCGGCCATGCGCGTGTCCGATTTGGCGCGGAAATTCTGGATGATGACTTCCTGCAGGTGACCGTGCGCGCGATGCAGGTCGCGCAGGGCGACAAGCGCCTCGATGCGTTCGGCGCGCGTCTCGCCGATGCCGATCAGGATGCCCGAGGTGAAGGGCACCTTGGCCTGACCCGCGGCCTTCAAGGTTGCGAGGCGCAGCGCCGGCACTTTGTCCGGCGCGCCAAAGTGAGGTCCGCCGCGCTCGCCGAGCCGCTCGGCCGTCGTCTCGAGCATGATGCCCATCGACACCGACGACTTGCGCAGCTTCGCAAAGTCGGCCGCGTCCATCAGGCCGGGATTGAAATGCGGCAGCAGGCCGGTCTCCTTGAAGACCAGCGCGCCCATCGCCGCGAGATAGTCGAGCGTCGTGGCGTAGCCCATCGCCTCGAGTGCCTCGGCGGCGGGCTTCCACTTGAGCTCGGGCTTGTCGCCCAAAGTGAACAGCGCCTCGGCGCAGCCGGCGGCTTTTCCGGCGCGCGCGATCTCGAGCACCTGCTCGGGCGAGAGATAAGCCGCCTCGCCGCGCTTGGGCGGATGCACGAAGGTGCAGTAGCCGCAGTTGTCGCGGCACAGATGCGTGAGCGGAATGAAGACCTTTTTGGAGAAGGTCACGCGATTGCCGAAGGCCTCGTCGCGGATCGCCGCGGCGCGCTTCATCAGCGTGCCGAGATCCAGGGACAGCAGGGGCTCGAACTCAGGCAACATGGCGAAACACCTGGTACGCGGGATGATCGGCAACGAGGGACGCAAGATCGGCCGGCGTGTCGATATCGCGCGCCAGGCCGGGGCGGCGCAGGATCGCGGGCTCGATGCCGGCGTCGCGCGCCTGCTCGGCATGGCTTTGCGCGCTCGGCCGTTCGCGCGAGAAGGCGAAGCGCAGCACGGTCGGCGGCTTGAGCAAAAGCGCGTTGGTGCCGCCGTCCTTGGCCTCGGCGATCACGACGGCGCTCGTGCGGCCGGCCTCGACGAGGGCCGCGATGTCGGCGGCGGCAAGATAGGGAAGGTCGGCCATCACCAGCAGAAGATCGGTCGCGCCCTGCCGCTCCGCAAGGGCCGCGGCCTCGCTTACGTCCGCGTTGAGATCATGATCCCCATTTACGACGCGGACAGGCGATATCCCTGCTTCCTGCAGGGTCGCCAGCACATGTTCCGACATCCGGGACGCCAGCGCCGCGCGTTGCCCGGGCTCGAGCACGCCCGAGAGGCGGCCCTTGGCCAGGTGCAGGGATTTCAGCGGAACAATGGCGGTCAGCATGACCCGGTCAGTGTCGCCCATCGGCGGCGATCTCGTCCATGAATTCAATTGCGGCCTCGGCCACGCGGCGCTTGTCCGAATCCGTATTCATCAGGGTGTCTGCGACCTTGACCTTGAGGCCCAGCCGCTCGATTTCGGGCTTCAGAGCCGCGTCCTGGGCGTCGAGCATGAAGCCGTCGACCAGCCGCTGGTAGTATTTGGCGACACCCAGCGCCGACACGTCATGGCCCAGCTCGGCCAGCATCTTGGCGGCCGGACCCTTGATCGCCTGGCCGCCCACGATGGGAGTTATCGCGATGCGCGGCACCTTGGCGCGCTGCAGGGCGACACGAACGTCGGGTACGGCCAGGATCGGCGCCACGCTGACGAAGGGATTGGACGGACAGAAGATCACGCCGCGCAGCCCGTCGAAAGACCGCAATGCCGGATGGGGCTTTGCCGTCTCGACGCCAGCAAAGCGCACGGAGCGCACGACCGGCTCGCAATGGAGGCGCACGAACCAGTCCTGGAAGGCGAGGTCGCCGTCGTCGGTCTTCACGACGGTGCGCACCGGCTCATCGCACATCGGCACGATTGCAGGCGCGATACCGAAGCGTCGCGCGAAGTCGGCGATGATAGAGGAGAGGGGCTCGCCGGCGCGCAGGCGTCGCGTGCGCTCGATGTGGGTGGCGAGGTCCTTGTCGCCGAGACGGAACCAGGTCTCGCCGCCGACAGTGCCTAATGCGTCGAGCACGTTCCAGGTTTCGTCGCGCCGGCCCCAGCCCGTTTCCGGATTGGCGAGGCCCCCCAGAGTGTACATCACCGTGTCGAGGTCGGGGCAGATATAGAGGCCGAGATGCTCGAAATCGTCGGCGGTGTTCACCGCGACCGTGAGTTCGTCTGCCGGCAGCACGCCCGCCAGTCCGAGTGCGAGCTTTGCGCCGCCGACGCCACCGGCGAGGGCGACGATCTTCCTGTTCGTTCCAGCCATGGAACGAGTTTAGCGCGAAAGACCGGGGTGTTTGCGGAAAAGCACGCGCTTTTGCAGGAGCTGTTCGCGCAGCGACGGCTCGACGGCGACGGTCGAGGCCTGGCTTGCGCCCGAAACGATCGGCGGCCCGCCAAGGCCCTGACGGGCAAGCCGTGCCGCGCCCAGTGCGGGCCCCGCTGCCGCCTCGGCCTGGATCGATAGCGGCAGGCCGATCGCCGCGGCGATCAGGCGAGCCCACAGTGCACTGCGCGCACCGCCGCCGGTCAGGGTGACGGCCTCGATCCGCGCACCGCTCGCGATCAGGGCATCGTGGCCGTCGGCAAGCGCCAACGCGACGCCCTCCAGGACGGACTGCACGAGATGGAGCGGGCCGGTGCCGTGGCCCAGCGCAGAGAAAGCGGCGGTGAGGCTGGGATCGTCGTGCGGCGTGCGCTCGCCCGCGAGATAAGGAGTGAACGCCGGCGTGTCGGCGGGCGCCAGCCGCGCCGCCTCGACCTCGGCGACGAGCGTGGCGACGTCGGAGCGCAGCAGCCTCGCCACCCACGCCAGTGCCGCACCCGCGCTCAGCACGACGGCGTTCTGGCAGAACAGGCCGGGCACGGCGTGACGATGGGTGTGCATGCCGCCGCTGTGAGCCGGCACGAAGCTGTCGTTGGCGAGGAAGTAGACGCCCGAGGTGCCGAGGCCGATGTAGGCGTCGCCCGCGCGCACCGCGCCGACACCGACGCCCGCGCACATGTTGTCGCCGCCGCCTCCGACGATCGGCGTGTTCTTCGGCAGATGCCAGCGCGCGGCGAGCTCGTCGCGCAAGGTGCCGGCGATCTCCGCGCTCTCGACGAGCCGCGGCAGCTTCGCACGGTCGATGCCGCAGGCTGCGACGATGCCGTCGTGCCAATCGCCCGCGCGCGTGTCCATCAGCAGCGTGGCGGACGAGTCGGCACGATCGCTGGCCGCCTCGCCGGTGAGGCTGAGGCGGACATAGTCCTTGGTCAGCAGCACGCGGTTCGCGCGGGAGAGCGCCGCCGGTTCGTGCCGCGAGAGCCACAGCAGCTTGGGCGCGGAAAATCCCGGCATGGCGCGACAGCCGACGATGTCGACGAATCCCGGGAAGCGCGCTTCCAGCTCGGCGCCCTCGGTCGAGGCGCGGCCGTCGTTCCAGAGCAAAGCCGGACGGATCGGTCTGTCGGCCTTGTCGAGAAGCGTGACGCCCAGCATCTGGCCCGACAATCCGATCGCCTTCACCGCTTCCATGGCCTTGGGCGCCTGCGCTGCCAGCATGTCGAGCGCCGCGGAGACGGCACGCCACCAGTCTTCGGGATCCTGCTCTGCCCACAGCGGATGCGGCCGCGAGACCTCGAGCGGCGCGGTCGCTTCGGTGGCCGGCCGGTCGCGCTCGTCCATCACGACGGCCTTTACGCCCGACGTGCCGATGTCGATGCCGAGATACATCACCCCGTGCCGCGCAGCACGCCAAGGGCCGCACGTGCGGACGCCTCGTCGGACACCAGCACGTTGCACAGCTTGGCGCGCAGGACGCCCGCCAGGATCGCCGTCTTGTTGAGGCCGCCCGAGGCCACGATCGCCGTATCGACCTTGCGCAGCATCTCGATCGGCAGCGCGATCACTCGCTTGTTGAGCGGATGCTTGATCGGCTGGCCGCGCTGGTCGAGGAACGTGCCCATGATGTCGCCGACGGCGCCTGCCGCGCGCAGCGATTCGACGGTGACGTCCTTTGGCAGGCCGTAGCGGATCAGCAGCGAGCGCCGGCTGAGGTCGCCCACGCTCATCAGCGCCACGTCGTTGGTCGCCAGCCGCTGGAAGGTCTCGCGGAACACGTCCTGCGCCAGGATCGTGTCGCGCGACTTCGGACTGCCGGCATAGATGGGCGCCGCGAGGTAGTTGCACTGCGCGTTCACGCGGCGCGCGAACTCGCTGGTGATCTCGAAGGTGTTGAGTTCCGAACCGTAGGTCAGGCCGCCCATCATCGAATTGATGCTGAGCTCGGGCAGCGTGGCGCTGGCGAGATGGCGGACCGTTTCCCGCAAGGTCGCACCCCAGCCGATGCCGACGGCGCGCACCCGGCTCTCGCCCAGGTGCCGGGCGAGATAGTCGGCGGTGGCGCGGCCCAGCACGGCATGTATCTGCTCAGCATCTGCAGGCGTGGGCACGATCACCGCGTCCTTCAGTCCCACCTCGGCGATCAGCTCGCGCTCCAGCGCCACGCAGCCCGACAGGCGGGCGTTGACCTGGATGTTCACCAGCCCGCTCTCGCGCGCCTCGCCCAGCAGGCGATTGGCCCGCAAACGCGTGATTCCCAGCTTGGCCGCGATATCGGCCTGGGTCAGCCCTTCCATGAAATAGAGCCAGGCCACGCGCACGCGCAGCTGCTCGTCCTCATCCGCCATGGCCCCTGTCATACTCCCAAAACATATGTATCGTCTTCTATACAAATGTTCCCGACGTTGATAAGTGTCGGCCATGGACGGGCACGATCCCCAGCTCCGCGACGCCGTGGCGGCCGCGGCGACCACGCGCGATGTCACCATCGGCGCCGATTGTCTCGGCGTCGTGCCGGCGGTCCTGGCCCGCACGGCGCCGGCGAAGCGCTATGTCATTGTGGCCGACGACAACACCTGGAAGGCCGCGGGCGCACGGGTGTCTTTCGTGCTCGCCTCGGCGCGTGTGCCGATCGCTCCGCCGATCCTGCTGGGCGGCGCACCGCGGGTGAAGGCTAGTGCCGAGGCCTCGCGCGACCTCGCCGGCCGCCTGCGCGAGGACGGGCTGCTGCCGGTCGCGGTCGGCTCGGGCGTGATCAACGATCTGGTGAAGCACGCGGCGGAAGTGGCGGGCACTCCCTATGTTTGCGTGCCGACGGCGGCGTCGATGGACGGCTATGCCGCGTCGGGTGCGGCGTTGCGTGACGGCGGCTTCAAGCGGACGCTCGCCTGTGCCGCGCCTGTCGCAATCGTGGCCGACCTCGATGTCGTGGCGCGCGCGCCCGCGATCATGGGCGCCTGGGGCTATGGCGACCTGGTCGGCAAGCTGGTGGCGGGCATCGACTGGATCGTGGCCGACGCGCTCGAAGAAGAGACGCTCGATCCCGGCCCCTTCGCCATGGTGCAGGACAATCTCGCGGCCTGGCTCGGCAATCCCGCAGGCGTGCGGCAGGGCGAGCGCGCGGCGATCGACGGGCTGCTGCGCGGGCTGATCATGTCGGGCCTGGCCATGCAGGCGCACGGCAACTCGCGCCCGGCCAGCGGCAGTGATCATCAGTTCGCCCATCTCTGGGAGATGGAGGAGATCAAGGTCGACGGCCAGCCGGTGTCGCACGGCGCCTGCGTCGGTGTCGGCTGCCTGTCGATGCTGGCGGCCTACGAATGGCTGCAGCGTCAGGACGTGGCCGCCGTCGATGTCGCGCGCCGCGCAGCGGAAGCGCCGACGCCGGAGATGCTGCAGGCCGAGGTGGCGCGTTCGTTTCCGCTGTCTTTCATGGCGGCCAATGCGGCCGTCGAGACCGCCGTCAAGGCGACACCGCCTGCGCGGCTGGAAGCGCGGCTGCATAAGCTTCAGGACCGGTGGCCGGAAATCCTCGCGCAGCTCGGCAAGCGCCTGCCGTCCGCGGCGACCGTGCGCGGCTGGCTGCAGCAGGTCGGTGGCCCGGCGAGCGCCGCCGATCTCGGCATCCCTGAGGCAAAACACGCGCACGACTATGCGCGGGCCCGGATGATCCGCCGGCGCTTCACCGGCCTCGACGTGCTGCACGATCTCGGCTGGCTCGACGTGGCGGTGGGCGAGCTGTTCGCGCCTAAGGGATTCTGGTTCAACAAAGGGAGGAAAACATGAAAACGTCGAAACGTTCATTTCTTGCGGGCCTGCTGACCGCAAGCATCGCGTCGGCCGCCGCCGTGCCGGCAATGGCCCAACAGCGCACGGAGATCCAGTTCTGGCATGCCATGGGCGGCGTGCTGGGCGAGCGGGTCGACGAGATCGTCAAGCGCTTCAACGAATCGCAAACCAAGTACACCGTCGTGGCCACCAACAAGGGCAACTACGACGAGGTGATCAATTCGACGATCGCGGCCTATCGCGCCAAGAAGGCGCCGCAGGTCGTGCAGATCTACGAGCGCGGCTTCATGAGCATGCTGCTGTCGGGCGCGATCGTGCCGGTGCAGGAGCTGATGGCCGAGAAGAAGCGGCCGGTCGACTTTGCCGACTTCATCAAGCCGGTTGCAAGCTACTACCAGTACAAGGGCAAGCTGATGAGCATGCCCTTCAACTCCTCGACGCCGATCGTGTTCTACAACAAGGAGCAGTTCGAGAAGGCGGGCTTCCCGAACGGCCCGTCGGAAATCTATGGCGAGTTCGAGAAGCAGCTCTACGCGATCAAACAGAAGGGCATCGCCGAGTGCGGCACCTCGCTGGCCGGCGACTATTTCTGGAGCATGCTGGAGAACTACAGCACGGTGAACGACCAGCCGTGGGGCACGAAGTCCAATGGCTACGACGGGCTCGACACCGAGTTCGTCTACAACAAGAGCCGCGTCCTCGGGCAGGTCACGCGTCTGCAGAAGTGGGTCAACGACGGCGTCGCCCAGATCGCAGGCCAGGGTCTCAGCCCCGAGCAGCTCTTCACCTCGGGCAAGTGCGCGACCTACTTTGCCTCGACCGCCGCGCACGGCGGCATCGAGCGCGATCCCAAGATCAAGTGGAGTGCCACCTATCTGCCGCACGAGGCCGACCTCACCGCGCGCAACAGCTCGATCGGCGGCGCCACGCTGTGGGTCATGAAAGGCCATACATCGGCGGAATACGACGCGACCGCGGCGTTCCTCGAGTTTGTCGCCAGCCCCGACCTGCAGCTCTGGTGGCACAAGGTGACGGGCTACGTGCCGATCACCAACAAGGCGTACCAGATGGCCAAGGCGGAGGGCTACTATGCGAAAAGCCCAACCCGGGAGATCGCGATCCTGCAGCTCAACCGCGGCACGCCGACGCCCAACTCGCAGGGCTTCCACTTCGGCAACTACACCCAGACCACCTTCGCGCTGCGCGAGGAGATGGAGTCCGTGTTCGCCAACAAGAAGACGCCGCAACAGGGTCTCGACGACGCCGTGCGCCGCGGCAACGACCTGCTGCGGCAGTTCGAGAAGCTGAACGCCGGCAAGTACTGACCGACCATGAGCGCGGCGGGGTTGAAGCGGGCACACTATAAGGAGCGGTATCTGCCGCTCCTTCTGCTGTTGCCGCAGCTTCTGGTCCTGCTGCTCTTCTTCTTTATCCCGGCACTTCGCGCGCTGTCGCAGTCCTTCGTCCTCACTGACCCGTTCGGCGGCAACGTCCAGTTCGTCTGGCTCGACAATTTCCGCGCCCTGCTGGCCAGTCCCGAGTACCGATCCTCCGTCTGGACGACGGTGTGGTTCACGCTGGCGCAGAACGCGCTCACGATGGTCGTCGCTCTGGTTTTCGCCTTCGCGACCGACCGCGTGGTGCGTGGCCGTGGCCTCTACCGCAGCGTGATCCTGCTACCCTATGCGATCGCGCCGGTGATCGCCGGCATCCTCTGGGCCTTCCTGTTCAACCCATCGGTCGGGCCCATGGCCTTCGTGCTGAAGGGCATGGGCATCGCCTGGGATCCCAATCGCAGCGGCTTCGATGCCTTCCTTCTGGTGACCGTTGCGGCATCTTGGAAGCACATCTGCTACGACTACATCTTCCTGGTGGCGGCCCTCCTGGCCGTGCCGCCGTCGCTGCTCGAGGCCGCCGCCGTCGATGGCGCGAGCCCGTTGCTGCGCTTCTTCCGCATCGCCCTTCCCATGATCGGGCCCACGATATTCTTCCTGGTGGCGATGAACTTCGTCTACGGTTTCTTCGAGACCTTCGCGATTATCGATGCGGTGACGCGCGGCGGGCCGGGCGGCGCCACGATGATCCTGGTCTACAAGGTCTATCTCGACGGCTTCGTGCACATCAATCTGGGCTCTTCGGCCGCACAATCGGTGCTGATGATGCTGTTCGCCCTCGTGCTCACCATCGTGCAGTTCCGCTATGGCGAGCGGAACGTGAATTACGACGTATAGCCATGGTCGAACGCGCGCGGGGTACCGATATCGTCTGCCACGGGATTCTGATCCTGGGCGGGTTGATGGTCTGCGTGCCGATCTACTTCGCCTTCGTCGTGGGCTCGCACACGGTGAGCGAAGTATTGACCGTGCCGCCGCCCTGGCTGCCGGGAACCGGGTTCTTCGACAATGCGGCGACCGCCTGGAGCCGGGGCAATCTCGGCCGGCTGTTCGTCAATTCGTTTATCGTGGCCATTGGCATCGCCGTGGGCAAGATCGCGATGTCTCTGCTCTCGGCCTTCGCGATCACCTATTTCCGCTTCCGCTTCCGGATGGCGGCCTTTTGGCTGATCTTCGTGTCGCTGATGCTGCCGGTCGAAGTGCGCATCCTGCCGACCTACGAGGCGGTGGCCAACGTGGCGTTGCCGCTGCAGTGGCTGGCCGATCTCGCGGGCATCGAGGTCACGCTCGACTGGAACATGATGAACAGCTACGGCGGGCTGATCCTGCCGCTGATCGCCTCGGCGACCGCGACCTTCCTGTTCCGCCAGTTCTTCCTGACCGTGCCGGAGGAGCTGTGCGAGGCTGCCCGCATCGACGGCTGCTCGCCGATGCGCTTCTTCCGTAGCATCCTGCTGCCGCTGTCGATGCCGAACATGGCGGCGCTCGGCATCATCCTGTTCCTCTACGGCTGGAACCAGTATCTCTGGCCGCTGCTGTTCACGACCGACAAGAACATGGCGACTGCCGTGATCGGGCTGAAGAACCTGATCCCGCAGTCCGACACCGAGCCCGCATGGAATGTCGCCATGAACGCAGCGCTGCTGGTGATGCTGCCGCCGGTCGTCGTGGTCGTTGCCCTGCAGCGCTGGCTGGTGCGGGGCCTGGTCGATGCGGGCAAGTAGGTGCCGGAAAGTAAGAGTGGAGTGAGTGACATGGTGATGATCGTCGGCCATCGCGGCGCGCGCAATCTTTGGCCGGAGAACAGCCTCGACGGCTTCCGCCGCACGCGTGATCTCGGCATCGAGGGCGTCGAATTCGACGTCCATGTCGCGCGCGACGGCGAATTGGTGGTGATCCACGATCCGACGCTGGATCGCACGACCGAAGGGCGGGGGCCGGTCGCCTGGAAGACGTCGGCCGAGCTCGCGGCCACGAGGTTGCGCGACGGCGGCGATCAGGGCGTGCCCAAGCTCGACGAAGTGCTCGACATTTTTGCCGGTACACCAATCGAGCTGCACATCGAGATCAAGACCGATGCGGAAGGCAGGCTCTATCCCGGTCTCGAGCAGCGCCTGATCGACCTCATCATACGGCGCGATCTCCAGGCCCAGGCGATCCTGACCTGCTTCGTGCCATCTTCGCTCGAAACCATCCGCCGGCTTTCGCGCAGTCAGCCCGTGCTGGCCTCGGTGAACCGGAAGTCCGCCGACGGGCTGGGGGGACTCGAGGCAGCGCTCGATCGCTTCGATGCGATCGAAGGCTGCCTCGTCGCCGTCGAGAAGGAGCTGCTGACAGAGCAGCTCGATCTCTGCCTGAAGAAAATCGGCAGTGCGAAGCTCGGCGCCTGGGTGCCGAACGAGCCCGAGGACATCGCCCATTGGCTCGCGCAGCCGGTCCGGCAAATTACAACCGATCGGCCGGATATCGCCCTGCAACAGCGCACGGCGACCCCTGCGTCATTACACAGCGATTGAATCGGCGGTCCGCGGCCTCTACGCTCCTCCCAGAACAAGAAGTGTCGGGAGGAAAAAAGATGAAGTTGTTGGCCGCTTTAGGCATGTCCGCCTGCGTGCTCGGCTGGACCGGTCTGGCACATGCCCAGGCGAAGGTCTGCGACAGCCCCAAGCAGATGCAGGGCTTCAAGACCTGCGCCAATGTCGAGAAGGCCGAGGCCGAAGGTGCCTTCGTCCTTTACTCGACCGATCCGGAAGCGGGCCAGGCCAAGCTGGTCGCGGCGTTCAACGCTGCCTTCCCGAAGATCAAGGCAAACTACTTCCGCCTGCAAGCCGGCGCGCTCTACGCCAAGGTCCTGTCGGAGCGGCAGGCCAAGTCCTACCTCGTCGACGTCATCCAGCTTTCCGACATGGGCATGATCCTCGACTTCCAGCGCAAGAACGGCTTCACCCAGTATGTCTCGCCGGAGATGGCGGCCTTCAAGCCGGAGCGCAAGAGCTCGCCCGAAGGCTTCTGGACCTGGGGCTCGGTGATCATGGCGGGCATCGCCTACAACAACAAGAATACGCCTGAGGCCGAGGCACCGAAGAAGTGGGAAGACCTGCTCGATCCCAAGTGGAACGACAGCATCAACGTGAAGGTGTCGAACTCCGGCCTGCAGCACGGCGTCTGGTTCATGCTGAAGCCGATCCTGGGCGACGACTACTTCAAGAAATTCGCTGCCCAGAAGCCTCGCGCCTTCGACTCCTACGTCCAGCAGTATGATCGCCTGACCAACGGCCAGGACAAGATCATCATGGGCGCGCAGTACTCCGGCGCCGTCGAGTTCAAGGCCAAGGGTGCGCCGATCGGCTTCGTCTTCCCCGCGACCGGCGTCCCCGCCGTGCCCGAGACCTACGGCATCGTGGCCGATGGCCCGCATCCCAACGCCGCGCAGCTCTTCATGGACTGGTTCCTCTCGCCGGTGGGCCAGAAGGCCCTGGCCGACGCGCTGACCTTGCACTCGCCGCGTGAGGACGTGCCGCCACCTCCGGGCGCCGTATCGCTCAAGGAGATGAAGCTCATCTCGCCGGCGGACTGGGACGCATTCGAGAAGGACCGCCCGAGCTTCGCCAAGGAATGGGACCGCATCGTCGGCGCCCGGCGCTGAGCCGGGTCATGCGCACCGCGAGCTTCCAGCTCGCTCAAGCTCATGAGCGAGCCAGAGGCTCGCGGTCCGGAAGAGATTGATGAGAAGCTCCGTCCTTAAGCCCAAGCTCAACTGGCAGGCGATCATCTCGATCGTCGTCATGCTGGTCGTGGCTTTCCTCGTCGTCCTGCCGCTGGTGTTCCTGGTCGAGGAGTCGCTGAACACCGGCGACCCCATGGCCTTCCCGCCGCAGGAATACGGGATCAAGAACTACATCGCGATGTTCGACGAGGACTTCAACGTCCTCGTCAACACCGTGGTGATTGCGCTGATGGCTACGGTGATGGCGATCCTGATCGGCTTCACGCTGGCTTGGATCCTGACGCGCACCAACGTCCCCGGCCGCGACAAGCTCGAACGGCTGATGGAGCTGCCGTACTACATGACGCCGCTGGTCGGCGCGCTCGCCTGGAGCATCATCGCCGGCCCCAAGAGTGGCTTCGTCAACCAGCTCTGGAAGGCGGGCGGCCATAGCGGCGACCTGGTCGACATCTACAGCCACTTCGGCATCGCCTGGATCATGGCGCTGTTCGAGGGCACCGTCGCCTTCGTCATGATCGCGGCGTCGATGAAATCGATGGATCCCGCCCTGGAGGAATCCGCCCGCGTGATGGGTGCCTCCAAGCTCCGCACCATGCTGACCGTCACCCTGCCGCTGGTCATGCCGGGTGTGCTGGGCGCCACCTTGTTCGTGTTCGCCGAGATGCTGGGCTCGTTTGCCGCCGCGCTGGTGATCGGCATTCCCGCGCGCATCTACGTCATTACCACCGCGATCTGGGACTCCACGCTTTCCTATCCGCCCGACTACGGCCGCGCCTCGGCGATGGGCCTGGCGCTGTTCGTGGTGATGTTCGGCACGCTCACCTTCTATCGGTGGCGCATCAACAAGGGCAGCTTCACCACCATCACCGGCAAGGCCTTCCGGCCCCGGCCGATGGATATGGGCCGGCTCGCCTGGCTGTTCTTCGGCGTCTGCGCGCTCTACATCCTTGTTGCCGTCGTGCTGCCGCTCGCCGCGCTGATCTTCACGTCGCTGGAGCGTTTCTCCACCGTGATCCTGAGCCAGGCCGAGTTCACCCTGGCCAACTACCGGACCGCACTGTCGCTCGGGCCGGTGCGCATCGCCCTGGTCAACAGCCTGTCGCTGGGCTTCGGCGTGGCGACGGTCGGCGTGGTGCTGATGGCCTTCCTGGTCTGGATCATCTACCGCTCGCGCATCGTCGGCCGGGGCATCATCGAATATCTGGTCATGTTCCCGCAGGCCGTGCCGCGCCTGGTGTTCGGCCTTGCCTTGCTGTGGGCCTGGATCAACATGCCGGTGTCGATCTACGGCACGCTCTGGCTGCTGGCGATCGCCTATCTCACCGTCATGCTGCCGCTCGGCGTGCGCACGCTCGCCGGCGTGGTGCTGCAGATCGACAAGAGCCTCGAGGAATGCGCGCGCGTCTGCGGCGCGAGCTGGCTCTACCAGATGCGCACCGTGACCCTCCCGCTGCTGAAGCCCGGCATCCTGGCGGCATGGCTGCTGATCTTCATGGCCTGCGTGCGCGAGCTTGGCGTGTCGGTCTTCCTGATGGGCCCGAACGCCAAGGTGATCGCACCGTCGATCGTGGCAGCCTTTGCCTCCAGCGGCACCGAGCTCACCGCGGCGATGGCGCTGATCCAGACCGCGACCGTGATCGTGGCGCTGATCGTTTTGTTCCGCCTGAGCCGCGGCGCGACCAAGGAGCTTTCGTGAGCCAGATGAGCGTAAAAGAGGTGCGTATCGACGTATCCGACCTGGTGATCCGCTACGGCGAAGCGACCGCCGTCAACGGCGTCAGCTTCACCGTGGGGCAGGGCGAGCATCTCACGCTTCTGGGTCCCTCGGGCTGCGGCAAGACCACGACGCTGCGCGCAATCGCAGGCCTCGAACAGCCGGCGTCCGGCCGCATTCTTGTCGATGGCAAGGCGATGTTCGACAGTGCGGCGCGGATCAATGTGCCGGCCGAGGAACGCGGCGTGTCGATGGTCTTCCAGTCCTATGCCGTGTGGCCGCACATGACGGTGTTCGACAACGTGGCTTATGGCTTGCGCGTGCGAAAGCAGGGCAAGGACGAGATCAGGAAGAACGTCGAGCGCGCGCTCGATCTCGTGCAGATGCGCCATCTCGCCGATAGAGGCGCCTCCAAGCTCTCCGGCGGCCAGCAGCAACGCGTGGCGCTCGCGCGCGCCATCGCCTTCTCGCCGACCGTCGTGCTGTTCGACGAGCCGCTCAGCAACCTCGACGCCAAGCTGCGCGCGGAGATGCGCGTGGAGCTGCGCGAGCTGCAGCGCCGGCTCGGCATCACCTCGGTCTATGTCACGCACGACCAGGAGGAGGCGCTCGCGATCTCCGACCGGGTGATCGTGATGAACGTGGGCGTGATCGAGCAGATCGGCACGCCGGAGCAGATCTACAACAGCCCCAGGAGCCGCTTCGTCGCCGACTTCGTGGGCTCGGCCAACCTCATCAAGGGCAGGCTCACGGCGTCGGGGACGTTCCAGACCGACGGCGGAGTGACCTTGAAAGTGACCGCGCCGCATCAGCCGCACGGCAAGGAGACCGAGGTGGCGCTGCGCACCGCCTATATCGGCCTCGAACCGCAGTCCGGCGACAACCAGGTGCCGGGCACGGTGCGCCAGCGCCTGTTCCACGGCGACTTCGTGCAATACATCGTCGAATGCGCGCTGGGGCGCCTGATCGTACGCCGTCCGCCCACCCAGCTTTTGTCCGAAGGGGCGGCCGTGACGGTGTCATTTTCGCCGGAGCACTGCGTGCTGCTCGAAGGGTAAGGCGGCTACTTGATGGCCAGCAGCTCGACGTCGAAAATCAGCGTGGCATTGGGCGGAATGACACCGCCGGCGCCGCGCGCTCCGTAGCCGAGCTCCGGCGGAATGATCAGTGTTCGCTTGCCACCGACCTTCATGGTGGCGACGCCTTCGTCCCAGCCGCCGATGACGCGTTTCATGCCGATGGGAAACTCGAAGGGCGAGCCGCGGTCGACGGAAGAATCGAATTTCTTGCCTTTCGCGCCCGCTTCGGAGAGCCAGCCTGTGTAATGCATGACACAGATCTGGCCGCTTTTGGGACTGGCACCCGTGCCGACGGTTGTGTCGATGATTTTCAGACCGCTCTCAGTCGTCATGGCTTGTCCTTGCGTTTGTGCCGCCGCCGGGCCGGCGGCGAGGGTTATGGCCGCGATCATGAAGCGGCGGGTCAGTGTCATGGGGCTGGTCCTCGGAGAGGTCGCTTACGGGGCTAGCGATACGAAACAATGGCTAGGAAGCCAACCCAGATCGCGGCCGTGACGGTGTCATTCTCGCCCGAACACTGCGTGCTGGAGGCCTGGTTTCACGCCGGCATGCATTTTATCGGATATAACGACCGTAATTGGGGATCCGCGCCAAGGCGCTTATGATGGCGTCCGAGGTCTCTGCTGCGTTGGGCTGAGTATTTTTGCGTTAGTTTAACGGTCACTTTTAGTGACGCTTTTTCCTCCCTTTTTAAAAGCGTCACTTTCGGTAACCACCCCCACTCTGTCGCTAGTAAGGCGCGGTGCCGGCCACGATCACGCGGTGCATCAGGCGGCGCTCGCCCTCGGGATAATCGGCGTTGGCCTTGTGCATCGTCGCACGGTTGTCCCAGATCACGATGTCGCCCTGCCGCCAGACATGGCGGTATTGGAAGCGCGGCTCGATGGCGTGGGCGATCAATCGGTCGAGCAGCGCGTCGCTCTCGGCGCGCTCGAGGCCGACGATCTGCTCCATGCGGTTGGCGTTGAGGTAGAGGGCCTTGCGCCCGGTCTCCGGGTGCGTGCGCACCAGCGGATGCGTGGCCTCGGGCATCGCCTTCATTTCCGCATCGGGACGCTTGGAGACCCGGTTGGTCTGGCGGCTCGATTGGTACTTGTGGATCACCTGCAGGCCGTCGATGCGCTGCTTCATCTCGGGCGAGAGCGCCTCGTAGGCCGCATGCATGTTGGTGAACTGCGTGTCGCCGCCGCGGCTCGGAACGAGCACGCCATAGAGCATGGTGAGCGAGCAGGGCTCGCGCATGAAGCTGTCGTCGGTGTGCCAGGAAGCACCGTTGACCAGCTTCTTGCCGTCGCCCAGCACGTCGCGGTCCTCGCTCGAGATGATGTTCACCTCGGCGCATTCCTCGGTGCGGGCGAGCTGCTTACGCAGCATCGGCGTGCCGAACCGCGCCATGGCGTCGCGAAAGGCGGGCGGCGCCAGATTCTGGCCGCGGATGCAGAGCACGAGGCTGCGGTTCAGCGTGTCGCGCAAGGCGGCCTGGGTGACGGCGTCGGTCGGGCGGTTGAGGTCGAGGCCCGTGACGGCCACGGCCATGTGGTCGCTGAGCTTTTCGGAGGTGCCTGTCATGTTTGCCAACCCGGGAGATTCATTTCCCCGAGATTAGGACGGAAAAGACCGGAGGTCAGCAGCCCTTGTTTTCGTAGAGCGGCCAGGTGCCGACGGATTTGGCCATGGCATTGGCTGACCGCGAGGAAGTGTGGTGAATCGGCTCGGTATGGCGGGGGGAGGAAAAACCGGGGAGTCGGGAGGCGGGGGGGGGGCG
>OUNM010402833.1_pt1 | contig 23400 bp, 27 predicted proteins | sample 1769961 | NCBI WGS metagenome assembly OUNM01 (sample SAMEA3914820, study PRJEB12502) | metagenome | biome: forest; material: soil | place: USA | collected 2012-03-12 | depth 0.3 m | reverse complement strand
TCTCTCGCCAGGCGACGGGCATATGGCCCAGTTCGGGGGAACCACTTATAGCTTCATGACCGCGGTTGGCGACCAGGCGTTCCAACTGCACGGCTCGGCCGTTCCGGAGCCGGCTTCGATGGCGGCGCTCGGCCTTGGTGCGCTCGCTCTGTTGCGTCGAAAGAAGGCTCGCTGAGCTTTCGAGACCGTTATCAGGGTTCAGATTTCCCGCCGGAGTTATTCGGCGGGAAATCTGATTTGCTATATTTCGCGGAGGGAAGGGAAGCCCTCGGCGCACGCAATACTGCCAGACAGACGTATGGTTAAGAGGTATAATTCAGGTTCCGCAAGGACCGGATAACTCCACTCTGCTATGGCTGATAACCTTCCGAATTCCGACGACCAACTCGAGCATATCGACGCGATTACCAGCAAGGTAGAGGGCGATTACAACGCTTCTCAAATCCAGGTCCTCGAAGGCCTAGAGGCCGTGCGAAAGCGACCGGGTATGTACGTTGGCGACAACGGCAAGCGTGGTCTCCACCAGCTCTTCCGTGAGGTCCTCGACAACTCGGTGGACGAAGCGTTGGCCGGCCACTGTAACGACATTCAGGTGGTCCTCCATTCGGATAACTCCTTGAGCGTCAAGGATAACGGCCGCGGCATTCCGGTCGACAAGCACGAGAAGATGGGCGTTTCCGCCCTTCAGGTCGTCATGACGGTTCTTCACGCCGGCGGTAAGTTTGGCGGCGAGTCGTCGGGCTATAAGACGTCGGGCGGTCTGCACGGCGTGGGCGTTTCTTGTACGAACGCGCTTTCCGAGTGGATGGAGTCGACGGTTCGGCGAAACGGCAAGCTGTATCGGATTCGGTTCGAGCGCGGCATTCCGGTGGACGACGTTCACGAGATCGGTACCGTGCCTCTCGAAGAGACCGGTACCGAGCAGCGATGGCTAGCGGACGATACGGTTCTCACGACCACCGAGTACGACGTTCCGCTTCTGAAGAACCGCATGAAGGAGCTGGCGTATCTGAACGCGAAGGTTCGGTTCAGCTTCACGGACGAGAACGAGCCCGATCACGATGAGTCGTTCTATTACGAGAAGGGCATTCCGCAGCTTGTCGAGGATCTGAACGATTCGAAGGACACGCTGACGCCTGTCATCTATTTCCGCCGCGTTCGCGAGAGCACGGAGGTCGAGATTGCGTTCCAGTACCACGACGGCTTCAACCAGACGGTGCTCGCGTTCTCGAACAATATTCACAACCCGGACGGTGGTACTCACGTCTCGGGCTTCCAGATGGCGCTCACCCGCGTGATCAACGCTTACGCGAAGCGGATGAACTTCCTGAAGGAGAAGGATTCGAACCTTTCTTCAGATGCGATCATGGCGGGTCTTACCGCGGTCATCTCGCTGAAGCTAGAGAACCCGTCCTATAACTCGCAGGACAAGGTCAAGCTCGTGACGCCGGAGGTTCAGGGTTTGACGAACTCGCTGGTGGGCGACGGTCTCACGCAATTCCTCGAAGAGAATCCGAAGCCGGCGAAGTACATCGTCGATAAGGCGATCGTCGAGCAGCGAGCGCGAGAAGCCATGCGGAAGGCGGCGGAGAACATCCGGCGCGGCAACGCGATGGACTCTTTCGGCTTGCCGGGCAAGTTGACAGACTGCCAGTCGAAGAACATGGCGGAGTGCGAGTTGTTCCTCGTCGAGGGCGACTCGGCTGGTGGCTCGGCAAAAGGCGCACGTGATCGGCGCACCCAGGCGGTGCTCCCGCTACGTGGCAAGATCCTTAACGTGGAGCGCGCTCGTCTCGACAAGGCGCTCGACAACGAGGAAATCAAGTCCCTCATCGCGGCGCTCGGGGTCGGCATCGATCTCTCGATGGGCAAGTCGAACGCGACGCGCTCAACGGATGCCGATGGAGAACAGGAAGCGTTCGAGATGGTGGTCACCGAGTCCAAGACCAACAATGGTTACGGCAGCAAAAAGGAGAAAGAGAAGGACGAACCGACCTTCGATATCACTAAGTTGCGGTACGGAAAGATCATCATCATGACGGACGCGGACGTGGATGGCGAGCACATCCGGACGCTGCTTCTGACATTCTTCTATCGGTATATGAAGCCGCTGATGGACGCGGGCAACATCTACCTCGCGCAGCCGCCGCTGTTCGTTGTCAAGGTTGGCAACAACGAGCGGTACTACGCTTCGAGCATTGAGGAGCGCGACGAGCTCATCAAGCAGCACCGCAAGAAGAAGGATCCGACCGTCACCCGGTTTAAGGGTCTTGGTGAGATGAACGCGGATGAGCTTGAGGAGACCACGATGAACCCGGCCAACCGTAAGCTGGTCCAGGTCCATATGGATCCACAGCTTGAAATGGAGATCGAGCAGATGTTCTCGCGGTTGATGGGCGAGAAGGTCGAGCCTCGGCGACAGTTCATCGAAGCGCATGCCAAGCAGGCGCACAACGTGGACTGGCACTACTAAGGGTCATGAGGTCGTTGGGTCTTTGGGCTTGACGACTTCTTTTGGGGTTTTATGACATCGGAAGAGGCTCGGAAGCTGCAGGACGAGTGGATTGCGTCTCGACCCAAGTGGGGGGAGCAAGATGAGAATGGCGACGATGTTTCGCTCATCCGCGAGAACCTCCGCCTGACGATGACCGAGCGTTTCGCGAAGTACGAGAAGACGGCTCGTTTGGCTTTGGAGGTGTTCAATGCCGGAAAGCGTGCCGGACTTCACGACGTTCTTTGAACGGTTAGAAGCGGAAGATTGCCGCTACGTGCTGATCGGCGGGTTGGCCATGATCGCGCACGGTTCGGCGCGGCTGACGTTCGATCTTGACTTGTCGATCGCCCGGGATCGTGACAATGTCGATAGGATAGTCCGAGCCCTTGCGCCACTTTTGCCCAGGCCTCGTGGTTTTCCGGACGAGTTGCCTGGGATTCGGTGGCTCTTCGCGGCATGACGACGGCAACCTTACGCACCGCGGCGGGAGACATCGATTTGCTGGCCGAACCGGAGGGGGTGGATAAACTTCGAGGGCCTGTGGTCGCGGGCGATTGAGGGTGATGTGTTCGGTCGAAAGGTGAGGATCGCTTCTTTGGAGGACCTTGCGGGGATGAAGCGGGCAGCTGGGCGCGAGAAAGATCTTGAAGATCTTCGATATATTTCGATCCTGCTTTCGCAGCGTGATTGAAAGGCTGTTCGCAACCACGGAGGTTGCGGCTACAAACGCTTCGCCTTTAGGTTTATTCCCTGACTCCAATCCACGCCTATCCAGGCCGCGACGGTTGCGCCTATCGCGTCGAAGCCTTCCACGTCGCCAAGTTCTTTTCTAGTTGAAGAAGGCGACCAGAGGACGACCGGGACGTACTCTCGCGTGTGGTCGGTGCTCTGGTCTGTCGGGTCGTTGCCGTGATCGGCGGTGAGAATCAAGAGATCGTCGGGGCTAAGACGCGGAAGGAAATCGGTTAGATAGGCATCGAAAGCTTCTAGGCAACGGGCGAAGCCGGCGGGGTCGCTGCGGTGGCCGTATTTCATGTCGAAGTCTTCGAAGTTGGCCCAGATAAAGCGGTTGGGTTCATTGAGGGCGGCGAGGAGGGCGGCACCGTGTTCTTTATTACTTTGGGTGCGGGGACCCGGGAGGAAGTTACGACCGCTGAAGAGTTCGGGGACGACGCCGATGCCGCGGACATTGCCGACGGCATCCACCAAGTTGTGTGGGGGGACGAGGGGCCAGTCTTTGCGACGCTCGGTGCGGACCCAGGCACCAGGAGTGCCGATGAAGGGGCGGGCGATGACGCGTTGGACTTTGGAGATCTCGCGGCCGATTTCGCACCAATCGTAGAGCTTCTCGATCGGGATGACGTCTTCGTGAGCGGCGACCTGGAAGACGGAATCGGCGCTGGTGTAGAGGATCGGATGGCCCGTACGGACATGCTCTTCTCCAAGCTCGTCGAGAATGGCGGTACCGCTGGCGGGTTTGTTGCCGAGGACTTTTGCGCCAATTCGATTTTCGAACTCGGAGACGAGGTCGGCGGGGAAGCCGTTGGGATAGGTGGGGAAGCGGGTGGGGACGCGGATTCCGGCGATTTCCCAGTGGCCGGTGACGCTGTCCTTTCCGCCTTGGCTCATCGGGCGGAGGCGTCCCCATTGGCCTTCCGGTTCCGACGAGGGGATTCCGGCGGCGGCGAGGAGGCCGAGCCGTTCTAGGGTCGGGGTTTGGAAGGGGGCGGCGTCAAAGACGTGGCGGAGGGTGTTGGGATTCCAGACATCGCCAAATTCGGCGGCGTCGGGGGCGGCTCCGACGCCGCACCCATCCATCACGATGACGATTGCCCTTCGCATTCCTTAAAGGGTACCGGCGGTAGGCTGTGGCCGTTGTGGGCCGCGTCTTAGGTTTTCTTGTGGGCGCTCTAGCCGTAGCCACGGTTGCGATCTTGTTTCCGGTTTTCTCGTCTGCAAGAGCAGCAGCGAAGATCGACCGGCAGATGAGCGAGAATCAGCAGCTTTCCCGGGCGGTTGCCCAATACGTGGAGAAGCACCGCGGCGAACTGCCGGGGCGGGGCTGGAAGCAGGCGTTGGTGGAAATCGACCCAGCGTTGAATGACGTCGTTTCCCAAAGGGAAGATGATTGGCAGACCGGCTTCGCGGCCATTCCAGGCACGCTCGGGAAGAAACTTGGCGATTTGAACCCGGAGACAGTGCTCTACGTTGGCTATCGATCACAAAGTCTGATCGACGTGCTGACAGATACCGGCGATTTAGGGACTGTTAGTTTCCCGGGCCGCGGTTTGGTCGTGACGGTCGAGAACGTGAACGGAAGCTCCGCCAACGGTTCCTGGCCCATCGGCAAGATCGGTTTTCAGTTGGGCCGGCAAGGTGCACCGGGCCTTAAGTAGCTTTGGCTGGATTGGATTTCCTCTTCCTGACGGCAACGCCCTCGGGCCCGTCAAGGTCCTGTTCGGCCTCCGAAGTCGGTTTGCCCCTTGCCACCAGGAAGGTGACGGCCGAATACTACCGGCGGTAGGCTACGACCGTGACGAAAAGATCCTGCATGGCCCTGGGGCTCCTGATCTTCATGGTTCCGGCGTGGCTCGTCGTTACCAGCTTCGTCCATGTCTTCCAATCCGCGAAGGTTGCCGCGCAGCACACCCGAGAACTCCTGATTAGTAAGCGTGTCTCGCTGGCCGCTATGCGGTACGCCGAGGGCCATAAGGGACTTCTGCCGGGGCCAGATTGGCGGAGGCAGCTAGAGAAGATCGATCCCGGTCTCTCGCCCTTTCTGCGCAAAGCGGGGGACGATCTAGCAGGGGGTTATGCCGCGGTTCCAGGGACGATGGGTAAGGAGGTTGGGAAGTTGCCTCCGGAGACCATTGTCTATGTGAGTTATCACGAGGAGCAGGCGTCGGACATCTTGCCGGGAAGCGGCGACTCGGACGAGCGGGGGCAGGCTCTGACGGCAGCGCAGGTGATGGATGGATCCGCGCGAACGACTCGGCTTACCGATATCATCCGGCAGCTTCGCCGCCAAGGGGTGCCTGGCCGGTAACCTTTACTCGGATGCCCACCTACGATCTTGGCTTTCTTGGCGGCGGACAGCTTGCGCGGATGTCTATTCAGGCGGCGCAACGGATGGGGTTGAAGTGCTTTTCGCTAGACCCGGGACACGAGACCCCGGCTTCGCAGATTGCGGACTCGGAGACGGGGCGGTTGGACGACCCGGCGGCGATTGCGACGATTTTTGCGTCCTGTAAGCGAGTAACGCTGGAGAACGAGTTCATCCCGGCGGACGCGATTCGAGAGGCTCTAAGAGTAACTTCACGCGATGAGTCTTGCATCGTTCCGGGTATCGATGCCCTCGCAACGATTCAAGACAAGCTCCTACAGCGCCAGGCATTTGACAGGGCCGGAGTGCCTTCGCCGAAAGCGGTGGTGATCGAGGATGCGGAAAGCCTTGGTTTTCCTTGTGTGCTGAAGGCGCGCTTTGGGGGATACGACGGGAAGGGGACGCGGTATGCCCGGACGCGCGAAGAGTTTGAGTCTCATCGGCCGCTTTGGGAGCAGGGGGGGTGGCTGGCGGAGGAGTTTGTGCCGTTTCGAAGGGAGTTGGCGGTGATGGTTTGTCTCTACGGGGAAAACCGATTTGCTTTTCCGACGGTGGAGACGGTGCAGACGAACCATGTTTGCGATCTGGTGTTTCCGGTCGGCGTCGATGCTTCGGAGATCGCGATCCGGGCCGTTGAGGCGGTTGGCGGACAGGGGCTGTTTGGGGTGGAGCTGTTCCAATTGGAGGATGGCTCGATCAGCGTCAACGAGCTGGCGCCGCGGCCGCATAATACGGGCCACTACACGCTTGACTGGGGCGGACCTTCGCAGTTTGAGGCGCATGTTCGGGCGGTGATGGGATTGCCTCCGGTAACGGCGCAATCGTCCAGCTTTGCCGTGATGGCGAATCTCTTGGGGCAAGAGGGGGCGGGTGACTACCGTCGTGGTTTGTCACCCGCTTTGGAGATTGAGGGGGCGCGGTTTCATTGGTACGGAAAAGCCGAGGCGAAGCCGGGCCGCAAGATGGGGCATATCAATGTTGTGGGTGGGCCAGGGGAACCGGTGACGGAGGTGGTCGAGCGGGCAAAGGCCTCCCGAGCCGCCTTCTACGCCGGGTGGACGAAATGAAAGGCGTTCTGGGCATCCACCACGTGGCACTGATCGTTGCGAACTATGAGCGGTCCAAGCAGTTCTATACCGAGATCCTCGGCGCGACGATCATCTCTGAGGTGTATCGCGAAGAGCGGCACTCCTACAAGCTGAACGTGGCGTTTCCGGACGGCGTCGAGCTTGAAATCTTCGATTTCGCGGGCGCTCCCATGCGGCCAAGCCGGCCGGAGGCGAAGGGGTTGCGGCATCTGGCGTTGAAGGTATCGGACCTTGACGCGGCACTGGAGCACGTTCGCTCTTACGGTGTCGTCACCGAGGACGTGCGGATCGATGAACTGACCGGAAACCGGTTCGTGTTTTTCGCCGATCCAGACGATTTACCCATCGAACTGGTGGAAGCTAAGTAAGGCGACGAGGGCGTCGCCGCTACGTAGATTCTATTCGTGACCACGTTTAAGATTGGCGGGGACCTTGAGGTTAATCGTCTTGGATTCGGCGCCATGCGCATTACCGGTAAGGGGATCTGGGGGCCGCCGGCGGATCATGATGGGTCGATCGCGGTACTCAAGCGCGCTGTGGAGCTCGGGGTGAATCTTATCGACACGGCCGATTCGTACGGACCGTATGTCTCCGAAGACCTGATCGCGGAGGCCTTATCCCCTTATCCTTCGGACCTTGTCGTCGCGACGAAGGCGGGTTTGACGCGGCAGGGGCCGGACCAGTGGCTTCCGGTGGGGCGGCCGGAGTATCTGCGCCAGTGCTGTGAGATGAGCCTTCGCCGGCTCAAGCTGGAGACGATTGAGCTTTATCAGCTCCACCGTATCGACGCCAAGGTGCCGGCCGAGGAGCAGTTTGGCGTGCTGAAGGATCTTCAGAAAGAAGGGAAGATCCGCCACGTTGGACTGAGCGAGGTCTCGGTCGAGCAGATCGAGGCGGCGCGGAAGGTGGTGCCGATTGTGACGGTGCAGAACCTTTACAACCTGGCGAACCGACAGTCGGAGGCGGTGCTCGAGTATTGCGAGCGCGAAAACATCGGATTCATTCCTTGGTTCCCGGTGGCGGCGGGCAACTTGGCGAAGCCGGGGGGAGTTCTCGATGAGGCGGCGAAGGCGCATGAAGCGACCCTTGCTCAGCTCGCACTGGCGTGGCTCCTCCGGCGGTCGCCGGTGATGTTGCCGATTCCAGGCACCTCCTCGGTTTCTCACCTTGAGGAGAACATGGGCGCGAACGACGTGGAGCTTACGGACGCGGAGTTCGCGGCGCTGTCGGCGGCGGCCTGAGATATGTTGAGGGCGCCGATTTTTTCGGTGCTCTCAACTGCCTTACGAGAAGATCGGCGCGAGAATCGCCACCATGAGGGCGACGATGGCGAGGCAGGCGATCTGTTCGAGAATGGTGGTTGTCTTCATGACGGGGTTCCGATCCTTCATTTCGAAGTCTCGGGAAACCCCCGTTAAAAGCGTAGGTTCATCCTCTGAAAAGCACAGGATTTTGCGATTGAGAGGTCAGGAATGGAGCAGCCAGCCCCGTATCGCCTTTATCTGAGCTTGGCCTCCCTCGGAAAATAGGGCGACGGCATCACCCTTTGCGGGCAGGTGTTCGGCGTGCGAAATGAGGCTTCCCTCACCCTGGCCGGCGTAGACGTCCACGGTCGTTCGGTCGAGGAAGATCCGCAGTTTGAGGCCTTTGGGGCCGGGAGGTTCGGGAAGAGCTACGGACCGTCCGGGAAGCGAGACCGTTCGGGTGGCCGGTGTGTAGCTCACCTCGAGTTCGCCGGAGCGAAGCCTTAAGCCCGCCTTGGTGGCGGCTCCGGGTAGGAGGGTCATTTCGATTTCCAGGGCTTGTCCGGAGAGTTGGGGCACGTCGAAAGTGCCATTCACAACCGCATCGCCGATCTTAATTTCTGGACCTCGGAGCTTTGCCATCTCCTTCACGGGCAGGCGAAGTAGGGTGCCGTCCTTGCCAACGCGCAGTTCGCTCGGTAGGGTGAGGAAGCCATTCCATCCCTTATGGCCGCCGGTATTGACCCAAGCAAAATGGATTACTCGCCCGTTGACGCCTTGGAATAGCTGGCTTGCGTAGGAGCCGTCCGCCAAAACGCCCCGCTTTTCCGTCACGAAGTGGGTGTTCTGAAGCTCCCCTACAAACGATTCGACGCGGCCGTGAACCGAGATGAGGAGGACGCATTTATCATCCACGAACGCGACGTTTGGACACTCGATATTGTGGACGTCGGTGTCGGGGTGGGTGAACATGACACCCAGGTACTGCCAGTGGCGCAGGTCGGGTTTGGTCGCCTTGTATAGGGCGACGATTCCCTTGCCGTCGAGGCCGCCTCCCGTGACCATATAAGTCAGGCCGAAATCTTGGAAGAGGAATGGGTCGCGCCACTCGGCAAGCGGTTTGCTGCCATGGATCGATTGGGTGATCTTGACCGGGTCCTTTCGCCAGTGGAGGAGGTTATCGTCTTCCGGGGTCGCGATCCATTGCTCGGGTTCGCGGCCGTCGCCGATGCTTGTATAGAACGCGACCGGTCGGCCTCCTTCGACGGGGAACACGGAGCCTGAGAAGACGTGGCGCTCACCTTCGGCCAGGGAAGGCCACACCGCCACCGGAAGGTCTTCCCAGTGGACGAGGTCCTTACTGCGCGCATGGCCCCAGTGCATATGCTCCCAATGGTCGCCGTAGGGATTGTGCTGATAGAACATGTGGTACCAGCCCTTGTAGAAGATCGGCCCGTTTGGGTCGTTCATCCACTGGGCGGGCGCGTGGTAGTGGAACTGGGGTCGCTCGGGGTCGACGGCGGCTAGCGGTTGGGCGGCGAGAATCGCGGCGTTGGCTTTGTTGAGGGCGGCATCGCGCTCTTGGTCCTGGGTTAGCATCGCAAAGAGGAGGGCGGAGAGACCGACCATGTTTCGAATACTATACTAGGGTGGGTAGCCCCCTTCGGGTCATGAGTTTCAACGTCCGCTATGGTCTGGCGGATGACGGCCCCAATCGGTGGGAGTTTCGGGCGCCCCTCGCCCAGTCGATACTAGAAAACCACCGCCCCGAGCTGGTGGGGCTTCAAGAAGCGATGTCCTTCCAGTTAGAGGCGCTTTTGGCGGTTGGCGGATACGTGGCCGTGGGAGCGGGGCGTGACGATGGTCGATCGGCGGGCGAGCATTCGGCGATTCTCTACGATCCCTCCCGGTTGAGGCTGCTTCGCTCCGATACGTTTTGGCTTTCGGATACCCCCGAAATCATCGCCTCAAGAACTTGGGACCACCGTGTTACGAGGATCTGTACGTGGGCCCATTTCCGGGACCTGCGAGCCGGGGGCGAGTTCTATCACTTTAACGCCCACCTCGATCACGAGTCGTCGTTCGCCCGAGAGAAAGGGATCGAACTGATCTTGAATCGCATCGCCGACCGAAATCCGGTCGACTCGGTGGTGCTCTCCGGAGATTTCAACTGTGGCGAGGCCGACCCGGTAGTGGATCGAGTACGGGCTGTTGGTTTGCGCGATACCTATCGGGTGGCGCACCCGGACGCGGTCGACGCGGTGACTTTTAACGGATGGGATCCGGAGCCGACGGGCGATAAGATCGACTACATCTTCGTGGCGGAGGGCACCGAGGTTTTGGAGGCGGAGATCCTTAGGGATCGGGTCGAAGGGCGTTGGCCGTCGGACCATTTTCCGATTACGGCGACCATTGCGTTTCCTTAGGTAATTTTGATGCGCCCAGGGATTGCAACCAGGTCGAGAGTTCGGTAATCTCACGCTCGATGACGCAAGCACGTCAAGGCGGGCGGAGGTCGGAACGCGGGACGTGTGCCGACGGCGCTCCACCGACGGCTTTGCGCATGTTGCGCACTACCGCGCAGGGTCTGCCCATGGCCGGAGTCTCATGGCCCAAAGGACCCAATGGCCCTCCAGATTTCATTAAGGGAGGCGTATCGTAGGAATATGGACACGGCGTCCCTTCCACCCCTGCTCGAGCATTCGAAAGGTCTGAACCACTTAGCGTTCGGACCAGATGGAAGTCGGCTTGCAGTGGCGGATACGGCGCTGAACGTGGAAGTGCGCGAGGGCGATCGCCTAGTCTGGACCCGCTCGCTCGCCAGCACAAACTATAAGGTTCTTGGCATCCAACGCATTCGCGGGATCGCCTTTGCCCCGGACGGTTCGGCGTTGTATGCCCTCGCCTCCGACATCCTTTACGCGCTGGACGCCACGACGGGCGAAGAACTCTGGCGATATCAGCCGCCCCGCGCCCTTGGCTTCCTCGTCGTTTCCACTTCCTCGCTGGCCGTGCGAGCGGATGGGCTGGTCGCCGCGGCGTTCGACAACGGCGCGATTGGCGTCTGGTCTCCGGATGGCACCCTCAAGGGACTCTGGAAAGATATCGACACGCAGCGCCATATGGCATTCCTGCCCGACGGGCGGTTGGTGGGCGACGATAGTTTTGGGCTCACGGTTTTCGATGTGGATACGCGGAAACGGGTTCGCCGTACGTCGCTTCACGATCGCGCCTTCGGCCTAGCGACCTCCGCCACCGGCCGGGTGGCCGTTCGGACCCTGCACGAGGCCTGGCAGATGTCTCCCGAAGGCGAGATCTTCGCTAAGACCCCGGTTCAGCCGGGGCTTCCGCTCCTCGCATTCCACCCCACCGATCCGATCCTTGCCCTCAGCGCGGCCCACGCGGTCTATCTCGTGGATGCGGAAGGTGAAATCGTGCAGCGGATTCCGGTGGAGGATACGACCGTCGTCTCCATGACCATCGGCCCGGATGGCCGAGTCATCGTCGGCGGAGCAGATCACACGGTCCGCGTCCTCGAAGCCGCCTAATCCGGCTTGCCGGTCGGGTATTATCTCTTGTCGTACGCGCTCGTAGCTCAGTGGATAGAGCATCAGCTTGCGGAGCTGAGGGTCGGAGGTTCGAGTCCTCTCGAGCGCGCCAATATTTAATAGAAAAGGCTTGTCCAGGTGGACAAGCCTTTTCTTTTTAGTGATGAGGTTGACAAAGCGGGTACCCCCTTGGGGTATCTTGAATGAGTGGTACGGAGCCGTCGCTTAAATTTGGATCGCTTTGGAGCGATGGCGAGTACGATTTGTGCGGTCCATTGTCTGTTGACGGGGGTGGCACTCGGCCTGCTCAGCGTGATGGGGCTTGGGTTCCTTGGATCACCCGCGGCTGAGTTCTCATTCCTTACCGTAGCCGTGGTCGTTGGAATTGCGGCGGTTTGGCATGGGGCGAAGCGACACCATAGCGTGGTGCCGGCGCTCATGTTTGTGGCGGGGATTAGCTGCTGGCTGACCAGCCACTTTGTGTTTGGCCACGGGACAGCGGGGGGAACGGTGTTCTCGGTGGCTGGTGGGCTCTGTTTGGTGAGCTTCCACGTGCTGAATCAGCGGCTGGCGCACGTTTGTGGCTGCGGTTGCAAACACGAAACGTAAATCGCCCTTAGGCGTTTACAGGCGCAGCCTCCGTGCAGCCACGGAGGTTGCGCCAGCAACGCTTCGCGTTACTATGCGAGCGCCATCGGCATGATGACGCAGAAGTAACCTGACTCGTCGTCCGCAGGGCGGAAGATGGCGGGACGCGAGGATTCGGTCATTTCGACTCGAACTCCCGGGCCAGCGATCGGGCTGAGGGCGTCGACGACGTATTTGCCGTTGAACGCGATCTCGACGTCGCCGTTCTTAGAGATCATCAAGACCTCTTCCTTTGCCTCGCCCTTTTCTTCGCTGCGGGCGGCGATCACGATCTGGTCGCCTTGGCCGCGGAACCGAACGCGGTACGCGTTGTCCCGGGCGAGGATCATGATTCGGTTGACTTTCTCAAGGAGTTGATCCGATTCGACCGACCAGGTTCGGGTCGTCTCGGCAGGCACGACCCGCTCCCAGTTGGGATAGGTGCCGGCGAGGAGTTGGGCAACGACCTTTGCGCTGCCCGCTTCGACGCCGATGCGGCCGCCGCCGAATTTAAGGACGACTTCCGAGTCGTCCGGTACGGGGAGGGCCTTGATGGCTTTGAGCGCCTTCTCCGGAACGACCACGGAGATGTTTGAGCCGATGCCGGCCTGCTCGATCTTGCGAACGGCGAGGCGATGGGTGTCGGTGGCGACCAGGGTCAACACATCGCCGTCGTAGGTGAATAGCACACCGGTCAGAACCTGACGGTGCGAGTCCGAGGAGACGGCGAAGAGAACGGAATCGACGGCGTTCCGCAGAACACCCATGGTGAGGGTGAGTTCACCGTCTCCGCCAAAGGAGGGGGGCTCGGGGAAGTCTTCGGCATCCAGGGTCTGGAGGCGGTACTCGGACTGGCCCTGCACGAGCATGGCGCCGGCGGCGTCGGTGGTGTAGAGCGAAACGGGCGACTCGCCCAGTTTGCTCACGAGGTCGTTCAGGAGTCGGGCGGGGAGGCAAAGAGCCCCGGGTTCTTCGACAGAGCCGGCCACGTCGCGCTCGACCCACATCTCGCCGTCGCAGCCGAGGACGCGGACCCCGCCGTCCATGGCCTCAATCTTCAGGTTCTGAAGAATCGTGACGGACGTGCGGACGGAAGCAGCGGCGGTGGCGGCGCTTACGGCCTCGAAAAACTCCTTGCGGGGGACATCAAGCCTCATGGATTTATTAGAATTCAGCCCTGGATGGGCAACTGGTACTGCAGGTGAGCGGGCTCCGGCGAGCGGGTGTCGAAGTAAGCGCCCCGGAGGAGAAGCTTGTTACGGATTCGCTGGTACGACTCCTCGGTAAAAGGGGCATCGTCCGCATTGCGGAGGATGTCGACGGTCGAACGAAGGCTCGCCATCTCAACGGCGAGGTCGGCATCGTTCAAAGCGGCGACTTCCATTTCTGTCTCAAGTTCGCTGGGGAGTTCGCGTCCCGCATATAGGTCAACGAGTTTACGAAGATAATCGTGGTCCATAAGTCCTCTCGAATTGGGTTCCTAGCTTGTCTCGCAGCGCGCGCCGGCCCCGGTAAAGTCTTGACTTAAGGGCTGGCACGCTGATTTTCAGGAGCTCGGCCGCTTCCCTCGCGCCCATCTCTTCGAGGTCGCAGAGGACAAGGGGCTCTCGATACTCTGGGGGGAGTCCATCGAGCGCCTGCTGCACGGTGACGCGCAGGGTCGAGCGGTCTTCAGTGCCCGGATATTGGGCGTCGGGCGGCAGTTCCATAAGGCGGTGCTGCCGGAGTTTGTCGATACAGAGGTTCCGCGCGATGCGGAAGATCCAGGTACGGAAAGCGCCGTCCGCGCGGAGTTCGGCTGAGCGGCGGAGGACACGCAAGAACGTCTCGGCCGTCGCATCTTCTGCGTCGGCCCGGTTTCCGAGCATTCGGTAGGCGTAACGGAAAATCCGCTCGCCATAGAGCTCGTAAAGTCCACCGAGAGCGTTGGGGTCGCCCTCTGCAAGGGCGGTGATCCACCGCTTTTCGGCCAAAGAATCGCGTAATGCGTCATTCGGCATAGAAAGGGACGACCTTCGCGCGGAAAACGATGCGCGAGACCTGAGAGTTTAGCTGAAAGAGATCATCAGGGGGCATTGGCTGCCCCCTTTTGCGCCGCATTAGCGGGTTGTGAGCTTGACGAACCGGATGGTTGGGGCGGAGTCGCCCGTGGCGTCCTCTTGGCCGGAGACGAGCGCCATGTAGACACTCCCGGGATCCAAGGTGGTGGTGGCCGTGGCGAAGATCTGATCGGTACCGTTTTGCTGAACCTCGAAGGTCTGAGATCCGGAGTCGACGTCAATCGAGCGAGTGGCACCGAAATCGATATCCGTGGTGTTGACGACCGGGGTGTCTTCCGGGTTTCGGAAGTCGATGCTCGGGGTGCTGAATCCGGCCTTCCGGATGAAGGCATGAACAATGAGCAACCGGGCTCGGTTACCGGTCGGCGCGGTGCGGTTCACGTTCCCGAGGGAAATGACCAGCCGCTTTTCTCGCTCCGTGTCTTGGGTGAGATCCGGGTTGCGTAGGCCAAGGGCGACGGAGATGTAGTCCTGGTCGGCAGCGTAGGTCTCGGTTTCGCTCCAAAGGACTTCCGAACTGCCGGTGGGCGTGACGGAAACGTCGTAGTCTCCGGCCTTGATATCCGCGAAGGCGGAATTGGTGCCGAAGACGACGCCGGTCGCCTTACTGTCTCCATTGGAGAAGAAGTCCAGATTGCCGGCATCGGGTGATGCGTTGACGTATGCGACATGGGCCGGTTTCGCGGAGCTTCCGCCGCCGCCTCCGCCGCCACAACCGATAAGCGCGAAGGCGCCGAGTACCCCAAAGATCAGTCTTTTCATCCTAAGTCTCCGCTCCCTTGAGCGTACCGCCCCGGCGTGGCACCGAGGGACGGCCAAACATTGGCCAACGCCGTATAGCATAGCGGACAACCTGCCAGGCCCGATTGGGTGGCCTTTGCCGCCGTCGTCCCGCAGTGAGGACAAACTTCGCGTGGGGTGGGATCCGCGACCATCGCTCTCGCGAGGGTCGCCAAGCCCGGGACCCCGGAGCGTCGCTCGGCGCAAGCCGGGCAAAGGGCTTCGTGGACACCACCTTTACCGAAGGTGACGCCAGCGGCACCACCACATTGAGGACAGGCTTCCCTCAGGCGAGCACACCTTCGAGGAAGGGGGTGCCTTCCGCCGTGTGAGCGCGGAAGCGAGCCATGAGGTCGCGCGTCACCGGGCCGGGGAGACCGGTTCCGATCGGCCGCGTGTCGAGCGAGATCATCGGGATCACCTCCGCCGCCGTTCCGGTAAGGAAGGCTTCATCCGCGGTGTAGACGTCGAAGGGAGTCATGAACGCCTCTTCGACCTCATAGCCCGCGTCCTTCGCCAGCTTCATTACGGTGTTGCGGGTGATGCCTTCGAGGATTCCGCAGGCCGGGTGCGGGGTGCGGATCTTCTTGCCATGGATGAGGAAGAGGTTGTCACCGGTGCACTCGGCGAGATAGCCCTGACCGTTGAGCATCAGTCCCTCGCCCGCGCCGGCCCGGTTGGCTTCGGCTTTGGCGAGAATGTTGGAGGCGTAGCGGCCGATGCACTTGACGCGCGGATCGAGGCAGTCGGGCGGGATGACGCGCAGGGAAGTGGTGATAACTTCCAGCCCGTTCTCGTAGGCCTCCGGCGGATAGAGCGCCAGGGTGGAGACCATGATCATCACGTTCGGCTCGCGATCCATGTTCTTCGGATCCAGGCCGAGCCCCGTCCCGCGAGTGACGTTAAGGCGGATATAGCCGTCGGCGATTTCGCTCTGGCGGCAGACATCGAGCAGGGTCTTCTTCAGCTCATCGAAGCCGATCGACATCTCGTATCCCAGGTAACGGCAGCCGTGATAGAGGCGGGCGAGGTGCTCGTCCAGTTTGAAAACCTTGCCGCCGTAAATCCGGATGCCCTCGAAAAGGCCATCACCGTAAAGGTGGGCGTGGTCGGCGACGCTCGTCGACGCGGTTTCGAGGGGCGTGATTTGCCCGTTGAGCCAGACCAATCTCGGCATAGGTTCAGGATACTTAGGTCGCCGCGATTCGAACAACCCAAAAGGAGAAAGGGAAGAAGGAAAAGGGAAAAGAGGGGATCGTTTGGGGCTTACACGATTGTTCGTAGGTCTTACGAAACTATTCGCGGGTTTGTGTCGTCTTTCGCTCCGTTTAACACGCTTCCAGGAGGACGTTCGATCATAATAATCGCGTCCCCTTTAGGCCCGATGGTTCGGACCGGTATGAACAAGATCCTGCTCGGCTTCCTCCTTACAACCGCCACCGCCACGACCGGCGTCGGCATCTTCGCTTTTCGCCAAGTCCCCACCATCCGCGACAACGTTTACGTTGGGCCGATTGCCGTTGGTGGACTGGAGCCTGCAGAGGCGGCGAAGAGAATCCGAGCATGGTGGGGAACCGAGCGGCTCGAAAAGCTAAAGCTGGTTTGCTCGGCCTCCAACGTGGTTTTGCCGGACATGACGGCCACCCAGTTGGGCGTTAGCGTCGACGATGCCGGCATCGTGGCAGGGCTGCCGTTGGCTGGGTTGACCGACGGATTGTCCGCGCCTCCCGAGCGACAAGATTTTCCGATCAAATATAAGCCGAACGGTGCAAATCTTGTACCGATCGCAGAGATGCTGAAGGCGAAGATCGGTCCGCCCAAACTGGCGGCCGTTCGATGGGTGGGCATGGTTGAGACCACTCCCGAAACCAGCCTTTTCCGCTTGGACGCGAAGACGTTGCCGGAAGAAGTTATCGGAGCGCTTGAAGGTGATCGGACGGTGGACCTTCCCGTCGTTCAGGCTCCCAAGCGCGTGCCGGATGAGGCGCTCGCGGAAATGACGGATCTTGTGGCGGAATACACCACCCACTTCCCGGCCTCGAATCGGCCGCGTTGCGCGAACATCAAGCTTGCCTCCTCCAAATTGAACGGAGTTATTCTGATGCCCGGTGAGAAGCTCAGCTTCAACGGCACGGTGGGGCGCCGAACGCTTAAGGCGGGCTTCCAAGAGGCCGGCGTCTATAAGCAGGGCAAGCACGACGTGGGCATCGGCGGGGGTATCTGCCAGGTCAGTTCGACGATGTACAACGCTGCGCTATTTGCGAATCTGAGGATTCGACAGCGCTCGAACCACTCGATTCCCGTGGCCTATGTTCCGCTTGGCCGGGACGCGACCGTTGACTACGGTTCGCTCGACCTGGTCGTGGAGAACAACTCGAAAGCGCCGATTGGCGTGACGAACGTTTACCAACCCGGCAGCCTGACTTTCCGGATATTGGGCAAGAAGGACCCGGGTCTGGAAGTGAAAGTGGTTCAGGAAGGCGAATCGTCCTGGGACATTCCGGAGAAAACCGTGGTCGACCGGGCGCTCCCTCCCGGCGCCCGCCGAATTACGGAGAAAGGTTCGCGCGGCCACGCGATTCGAACCTACCGGCTGGTGTACCGAGACGGAAAGCTCGTCGAGAAGCAGCCGCTTGGCCGCTCTAACTATGGCGGCGGACCCCGGATCGTGGCGGTCGGACCGTCGAACCTTGCCCGCCCCAAGGCGGTCACGGGAGTTCCCCAAGCGGAGATTACGACCGTCGACTCGGTGCCGTCGACGGGCGGCTAGGCCGGGGCTCGTCCGTACTGCTTATCGAAATCCCTTTGCCGGGCTTTCAGGTCTTCTTCGCGCAGCCGTTGCTCTTCGGCGAGCCGTCGGGCATCGATCGCTTCCGGCGAGTCGGGATCGATGGCGGAAAGCTGATTCCCTCGCGTCTTGAGGCGAATCGCCGCTTCATGGTCGGCGGTGGCGGAATTCTGCCGCCGTCGGAGATCCAGCGCCTCCGGCCAGGCTTCCGGCGGGAGTTTCCAGAACCAGTCACACCAGGGTTTTGAAACGAGATGCTGGATCGCCGCCAACTCCTTTTCCGTGCGTTCGATATGCTCCGCCGCCTCGGGTCCGTGCTTGCGGCGGAAGAATGCGTAACGAACACGGTCCAGCATCGGTTTCTTTATATCGCCAGATCGGATAACGGCGCTTCGAAGGGTGGCTGGCCGTGCTTTGCGAAGAACGGCTCGGCGACATGCCGGTAGGCCCAGTCACAGCGGTCGATTCGACTTCGCAGTGCCAACAAGCGGACATCAAGAACTTTTCGTGCCTCCCGGCTCGATATGCCGTCCAAGGTATCCCATTCGGCGAGGGCAGACTTGAGGTCCCGCCGCAAAAGGATCATTTCGGCCCAAACGGCGCAGGCATCTGTTCCGAGTTGCCGTTCTTCTTCGGGGAGGTTGGCGATCCAGGCGTTCCAAACCCCGGAGGGGGGTGGGATCCGGATTATTGGCCGTGTGAGTTAGGCGTTCCACTGCTTCACGCGCCCGACCAAACTCTTTAGAAACATCGAAAAGCGGAGTTTCGATGATGGGGAGAGCTGTCTCCTGGATTAATCTTGACAACGCTTCAAAGTGAGTGACCTGCCCTGGGGTCAGGGCTTTGACGACTTCCCGCTGGAGGAGGGCCTCTTCATCGTCATCGGTTTTGGCCGCTCTCGCCGTCTGGCTGGACCAAAAAGCGCGGTACCGCTCCTCGTAGTCGGCCCACTTCTCAGAGGTGGCTTCGGAATCCTTCAGGGATTCGTCCACTTCGATTGGAAACGGAGCGTCTTCCCAGTTGAACGACTGCTTAGGGGTGGCCGCTCGAAGCTCGGCCTCCTCGATGCGTAGATCGACGGCTTGGGCCCATTGATTCGGTGAAAGCGACCAGAACCGAGAAAGCCAGGCGTCAAGGCTAGGTTCAGCCCATTCATCGAGCGGGAGACGACGGAGTTCTCTTTTGCCCTGGGCACGCAAGCGGGTGCGGATCAAGGCTTTCTTAATTCCGCTGGCCATATCTGTTTAACGCTAGCGGGCAAGCCGGGTTGCGGGCCTGTCCCACATCCACCGTCTACCACGATTTTTAACGTCCTGCATCGAACTACTACGAACAGGTTACACGTCAGCTTTTTGGCGCAATCATTTGATTGCCTTACGGTTATGAAATTACAGTCTCTTCGGTCCGCGTCTCTTCTCGCTTTTAGTCTCACCGCCCTATCCGCCTCTGCCGGCGTCGGCAGCTACAAACTCACCGATCTGGGTTTTCCCGGTGGCAGTGGCGCCGAAGGCATTAACAATCTCGGCCAGGTGGCCATTAGCGCCGGCAATGGTCCCTTCAATAGCCGTGCATACGAGTATTCGGGTGGAACGTCCACGCTCCTAGGCCCGACCAACCTTGGCAGCAACGCCTTTGCGATCAACGATTCGGGAGTCGTCGCCGGCAGCATCCAGGTGGCTCCCAACGGCGCGAGCCATGCCGCACTCTTTTCCGGTGGATCGGTAATCGATCTCGCTGGGACATCCTTCGCTACCTCCATCTCGAACACCGGCAAAGTTACGGGTGTGGGTAATGGTCAAGCATTCCTTTACAGTGGTGGCACGACCACCTACCTGGGAGCGCTTCCTGGAGGGACGGCGGTTTCCACGGGCTATGGCGTCAACGATGCCGGGACCGTCGTCGGATATGCCGAAACCAAAATTGGCGGCACAACGCTCTATCACGCGTTTAAGTACTCGGGTGGAACGATGACCGACCTCGGATCGCTTGGTCCCAACCAGGGAGGGTACGGAAGTGTCGCGCGCGCCATCAATAATTCCGGCACCATCGTCGGCTATTACACCGCACCGACCATCGCGAACGGAAATGGCTTTTATTACTCGGGAGGAGCCATGCACCCTCTCACCGGACTCTATACGCTTGGTTCCACGGCTTACGCCATCAACGATTCGGGCCGAATCGTAGGTGCCTCTGCGGTACTCAGTGGCGTACGAGCGGTGATCTACGATAACGGAGTCGCCGTCGATTTGAACAAAAAGCTCATTCCGACGACCCCGACCGGCTGGGTTCTTCGCTATGCCTACGACATCAACAACACCGGCCAGATCGTGGGCGTTGGCGATTTCGGCGGCCAGACTCGAGCCTTCCTCCTCACCCCGGTCCCAGAGCCCGGCACCTGGGCCGTTCTCGGCCTCGGAGCGGCCGCCCTGCTCCGCCGCCGCCGAAAGGCGTAACGATGGATCCTTGTCCGGGGCGCGGAAGCGCTTCCGGGCAGGTATACTTTTCGCTCCACCGAGAGGTTGGGACGGCGCTGCCAGTGTCCGTCCGTTTTTCGCGGTGGTTAGGTAACAAATCATGGCTGGCATTCGCATCCGAATCCGTCTGCGTGCTTACGAGCACCGGATCATCGACCAATCGGCCGAGAAGATCGTCGACCAGGCGAAGCGCACGGGCGCTCGCGTCAAGGGTCCGATTCCGCTCCCGACTCGCATTCGAAAGTTCTGCGTCATCCGAGGACCGCACATCGACAAGGAGTCGATGGAGCACTTCGAGCTGCGCACCCACAATCGACTCATCGACATCCATGAGCCGACCAACAAGACGATCGACGCCCTGATGCGGCTCGATCTTCCGAGCGGCGTGGACATCGAAATCAAGACGGCCTAAGAAAGCCAAACAAGAAACCGAGAGAGCCGGGAAGCGATTGCTTCCCGGCTCTCTCTGTTTACGACAAGCCAGCTATTCGCCGCCTTCGGTTGCCCCGCCGCCGCTCGGCGCCGACGCCTTGGCCGCCGCACCACGAGCCATATCTTTGGCGGCGCTTCCGACGCCGCCCATTCCGGCGCCATCGACACTTTCCCCACCGCTCACGGGTGTCATGCCGCCAGCCACTCCGCTCGCCATCGGCGCGACGCCTCCACTGCTGCCCGAGGCGGCGGCCGTGGCCGGAGCGGCGGTCTCGGCGGGAACGGGCTCGGCTTTCGGTCCGCAGCCGACAAGGAGAACCGTGACGAACAGGGCGACAGTGGATCGCATAGGCCTATGTTAGCGCGAGGAATGAGTTTTCTGGGTCAACCGCACGGCTTTCGAATTCCGGGAGCATGCTGTAGCGATGGATGGTTGCTTTCATGGCGGGGCGTTTTGGGATTCCATCCCGCTCGATCGGTTGGCCGTGCGCCAAGGCGTCGTCAATGCCGATGTCCTCGACGCTTGGTTTCCTCCGGCCCCGGCCGTAGTTCAGGCTTTGCGGAATGAATGGCTGCTTCGAACCTCTCCTCCGACTCATGCGGAGGGACTGGAGCGAGAAATTGCGGCCCGGTTTTCCGTCTCCCCGGCCTCTGTTCTAGCGGGACCGGGCTCCTCCGCGCTCATGTTTCTCGCCTTCGCTCGTTGGTTGACTCCAGAAAGCCGCGTCCTGCTCGTCGAGCCAACTTACGGCGAATACGCTTATCTCTGCGAGAAAGTGATCGGATGTTCGGTCGACCGTATTCAAGAGGTGCCCGGACATTTGGGTCAGTGGGGCTCAATGGCCGAATCGTACGATCTAGCGGTTCTTGTCAACCCGAACAACCCAACCGGAACCTTAATCCCAACCGCCGAGTTGGCCAAGGCGTTGCCCCGTCGGTGTCGGGTTTGGATCGACGAGGCTTATCTCGCCTATACCGGGCAACCCTCGGTTGCCCCGATCGCCGCGGAACTGTCCAATATCGCGGTGGTCCGGTCGTTCTCCAAAAGCCACGCCCTAAGCGGAGTTCGCACCGCAGCTTTGTTTGCGAATCCGGCGCTGATAGGCGAACTGCGGAGCAGTTGTCCGCCATGGTGGGTTTCCTTGCCGGCCCAGGTTGCAACGGTGGTGGCGCTCAAAGAAGAGGATTATTATTGCGGCCGGTACGCAGAAACGTGCCGTCTCCGCCAGGCGATGGCGCAAGAAGTTGGCTTGCCCGTTCTTGGAGCGGCCGCGAACTGGCTCTTGGTAGGTCTGCCTTTGGACGGGCCAAAGGCAGCGGACGTGGTCCGGCGTTGCGCCGAGCGTGGTGTTTACGTGCGGGACGCCGGGAAGACGGCTCCTTCACTGGGCGAGCGAGCAATTCGCATTGCCGTGAAGGAGGAGTGGGGGCGGGTGTTGGATGAATTGAGGAACGCAGTAACTACTGCTTCGTCAGGTCCGTAGCCGGCTGGTCGATCGCGACCGCGGCAGGATGCAGAATCGGCGCGGGATCGCTGCTCTCCTGGAAGGCCCAGAAGTAGGAGGCAACCGCACCGCCCACGAGAGGGCCGACGATGGGAATCCAGATCGAGCCGACACTTCCACCGTGCATTCCCGAAACAATCGTCGCCCCAATCCCAATGGCGGGATTGAACGCGCCACCGGAGATCGGTCCGGCGACGGTTGCGGCGACGACGATCGTGAAACCGATGGCAAGGCCGTAGAAGCTGTTCCCCTCGGTTTTGCGTGAGGCGGCGGCGTTCATCACCACGAGCACCAGCATAAAGGTGAAGATCGCCTCAACGGCAAGCGCGGTCATGACCGTCTGACCCTCGCCCGGAACGATGTTAACCGGCTTGCCGACGATGGCGTAGCCGAGCATAAACGCGAGAATCCCGGCGACGACTTGGGCGGCGACGAAGGCGAGGAAGTCGCTCGCCCCAATCTTCTTCTGAAGAAAAAGGCCCAGAGAGACGGCCGGATTGTAGTGACCGCCGGATCGGTGGCCTCCCATGTAGACGACGCACATCAGCGCGCCTCCGATGGCAAGCGGAGTGAGCACAGATCCGCTCGGGCCAACGAGCGAGATTGCGAACAAGAACAGAAACGTGCCGACGAATTCGGTGGCGGCTTTCATAGGTGGTTCCCTCGGAATCCCTATATACGGGGATCCCTTGGTCGCACCGTACCCGGTTTAGGAGACAACGAGCGCAATTAAAAAGCCATCGTAACCCTTAGTGCCGACCGTTTGAATCGCCGTGGCCTCAACGCGCGATTCCTTAGCCACGATCTCCATCAGGGCACGCACCCCAAGAACTCCGGGATCTTGAGATGACTCGTCCGCCACGGCGCCGTCGCGCACCACGTTATCGACAATGATCAGCGTGCCGACCCGCGATAGGCGAAGCGCCTCCTTCCAGTAGATCGGGTTGCTGGGTTTATCCGCGTCGATAAAAATCAGATCGAACGGGCCTTCGACGTTTGGGAGGAGATCGGCGGCCATCCCAACCCGGATCTCCACGCGCTTGCCCACGCCCGCGCGGTCGAGGTTCTTACGCGCGACCTCGGCATGCTTCGGTTCAAGTTCCAACGTGAGCAGGCGGCCGCCATCGGCGAGTGCTCGGGCTAGCCAGATGGTGCTGTAGCCTCCCAGCGTGCCGATTTCCATGATGCGTTTCGCATTTATAACGCGCGCGATGATTTGCAGGAGGCGATGGCCCTCGCGCACGAGTTACGTGCGGG
>OUNM010875356.1_pt1 | contig 23401 bp, 20 predicted proteins | sample 1769961 | NCBI WGS metagenome assembly OUNM01 (sample SAMEA3914820, study PRJEB12502) | metagenome | biome: forest; material: soil | place: USA | collected 2012-03-12 | depth 0.3 m | reverse complement strand
CTCCGACACCGACACCGACACCGACACCGACACCGACACCGACACCGACTCCGACTCCGACTCCGACACCGACACCGACTCCGACACCGACTCCGACTCCATCGCCGACGCCAATCGTCGCACAGTTCTCGATTCAGGATGCGACGGTGGAGGAACCGGCCACGGGCTCAGTTGTGCTCAATGTCGACGTCACACTCAATCCCGCCTCAAGCAGCGTGGTTGGCGTGACGTATCAGACCAGGGATGGGACGGCCAAGAGTGGCACCGATTACGCAGCCGCCACCGGCACGTTGCTCTTCGAGCCCGGGGTTACCAAGATGTCGATTCCCGTAACGATTCTTTCCAATGCGGCGGTGGAAGGGACGGAGAATTTCACGGTGGAATTAACCGCAGCCACTGGCGGAGCGATCGCCCGAGGGGTGGCCACGGTGACCATCACGGAAAAGAGCGCGGGACCGCAAATGCCCTTTGGCGCTCATTTGCAGGCTTACGCGGCCGGGACCTTGCGCCCCTCCGTGTCGCAGACCGTGATGGATCAGGCCGTGGTCGCCTACTATAACAAATGGAAGGCGGCCTATTTTGTCACAGTGGGCAGCACCGCGTGGAAAGCCATTCGTTCCGACGATGCCGCCTATCCCTATGTGGCGGAGGGTCAGGGATATGGCCTGGAAGTTTTTGCCCTCATGGCCGGAGCCGACGCGACGGCACAGGCATCCTTCGACACGCTTTTGAAGTATGTGCTCGACCATCCCTCGAAGATCAATGCGGGCCTGATGGCCTCAGAACAAAATAGCTCAGGCACATCGGTCGATGGGACGGATTCCGCCACGGACGGCGACCTCGCGATTGCCTATGGCCTGCTGCTGGCCGACCGACAATGGGGAAGCAGCGGCACTTACAACTACAAGAGTCTGGCGGTGAACCGCATCAACGCCATTAAAAAGAGCGAGATCAATGCCACAACCAAGTTGCCTCTGCTGGGCGACTGGTCTGACCCGTCGGATTCCTACTACTATGGCACGCGGCCCTCGGATTTCATGGTAGACCACTTTCGCGCCTTCAAGGCCGCGACCGGGGATGTCTTCTGGGATTCCGTGGTCACTGCGACGCAGAATCTCCTCACCTATCTCCAGCAAAACTATGCGCCGACGACGGGCTTGGTGCCGGACTTCGTCGTTTCCACCAACACGTCGACGCCCAAACCGGCGCCGGCCAACTATCTGGAAAGCGCGGACGATGGCCATTACTCCTACAACGCCACGCGAGTACCTTGGAGGTTGGGCGCGGATGCCGCGGTCTTTGGCGATGCGACCAGCAAGGCGCAGGCTCAGAAAATGACGGCGTGGATCAAGAGCAAAACGTCCGGCAATCCGGACAATATCAAGTCCGGCTACACCCTGGATGGCACGGCCCTGGCGAGCTATCCCGACATCATTTTCACTGCCCCCTTTGCCCCCGCGGCGATGCAGGCAGCGGAGAATCAGGCATGGCTCGACGCCCTCTGGGCTTCCATGGCCAAGGAAGCCGGCAATAGCAAGATCACCGCCTACTATGGCTCAAGCATCCTGCTGCAATGCATGATCGTCGCGAGTGGGAATTATTGGTCGCCAGCCAAATGAAGACAGGCTAAGCGAGTTTTAGCGATACGTTTGCCGCCGCCAGATGAGCCATGGCCGCGCTGGTGCGGGTGACGAGGTCTTCGAGATCGGTGCGTGGGACCTGGGAGAAGCGTAATTGCGTGGGGACGGCTTTCAGGACCAGGCCGAACTCGGGCAGGCGGAGAGTGAAGCGGGTGCACTCGGCGTCGTATTCGAGATTCTTGCGGAGAGCGTCGACGTCTTCGAGTTCGTCGATTTTGTCTTCGATATTAAGGGGCTCGGCGAGGTCGATGAGGACGCGGTCGCAGAACTTGGAAAAGATGCTGACAAAGGCGAGTTCGGTAACGACCTCGGGGCGGCGGAAGTTGCAGATCTCGGTGGTCATCCGGTACATGGCGGGATCGTCCGGATGCTGGATGAGACTGATGTTGACGTCGAAATCGGGCGTGAGGATGGAGGCCCCTGCCCCATCGACGGTGAAGCTGACTTCCTTGCGCTTATAGCCGAGGGAAGCGCGGATGCCCTCGTGGATCTCGGTGGCCTGGGCCGAGACTTCGGCGTGGCCCATTTCCTCCACCCAGCGGGCGTTGGCGCTGCCGTGAAAATCGGGTTCCTTGCGGCCCTTGGAGAAACGGCTCAAGGTTTTTACCCGGGCGGAGACTTCGCCTACCAGGCTGGATCCCTTAATCATTTCGGCGGAGGTGGTTGGTCATGGGCGGCGATTGAGACATGAGAACGGGGCGGGTCGCAAGCTTCCATGTGACGATCTTGTCACACCAAATTCACTGGCGAGTGGCAGGGTGGTGCTACATTGCGGGGAAGGCAACTCAACCCCGAACTTTTTCGCCCTTATGATCCTGGCTACTGCTCCCCGTCCGAGAATCATCACCCATCGCATCGGAGGCCTCTCGGCCATCCATAGTTCCGATGTTCACTCTGTCATCTGGAAGCGCGATCTCGCGCCGCAGGTGCGAACGGAATCGTCCGAGGTTTCGGCCTCCCTGGGCGGCGCGGTTGACTTTGTCACCCTGGCCCTGGAACCGGAGGCCCGCATCCAGCAGCAACTGCGCAAAGCGAAGATCGAGTCGCGGTTTTTGGCGCCAGATATGAGCTTGCTGGTCAACGTCTTCGGTGAATTGAGCCGGGCACGCCGCATTCGCGTGCGGCTGGGAGCGGTTGAGGATCGCGAAGAGCCGGGAGAAGCCATCCGCATGATTTGCGCCTATCAGCGCACGGGCAGCCGGAAGCGACCTTCCGACGGTTACGTAATGGTCTTTCGCGGATCACGCGCCTCGGGTTTACGTCCGGCGGCGGAGGGCTTTTTTCTACGACTCGACGCGGTGCCAGAGTAGGTGTAGGGTTCTTTCCCTAACCCTTCCATCCATGCCATCCGATCCCGTCGCCGAATACCTCGCTTCCACCCCTGAAGACAGCCGGCCTCGCCGCAAAATGGACAAGGCCGTCAAGCGCCTGCGCCGGGTAAAGACGGAATATCTCAAGCACGCCCGGACCGATTTTAACGAAGCCAAAAAAGGCCTGAGCGAAGCGGGCGCCGCCTTCAAGCGGATCGTCGACAATTTCAGCCATGCCGTGGCGGATCTTTCCGAAAAGGGACGCGACCCGGCCCATGCGGCGGAAGATTACGACAAGGCCAAGAAGGATGCCGCGGGTGCGGAGGAGAAGCTGGGCCGCGCCTCGAAAGCGCTGCGCCATGCGCTGAAGGATTTTTCCGCAGCGCAGGATGATCTGGAGAAAATCGGCAAGATCGCCGGGCAGATCGCCGCCGACGCGCTGGAAGCAGGGCACAAGGATGTGACGGCGGATTTGGTGCGGGTTGCGATCAAGAAGGCGGCGGCGGCTCCCGCCAAAGAGAAGGCACCGGTGGAAACGCCTGCGGCTGAGCCAGAAACAGCTGCGTAAGGGCGGCTCTTTTTACCCTTCATCCCCGGGGGATGCCCCAGCCAGTGTCCGACCCCCGCAGGTAGGTTGGATGGCATGATTTTTGAGCCTTTGGCCAGAGCCGATTTTCGCGAAAACACGCGAGCAGGAGGGATTTTTCTTCGCGGGTTTTGACGGCGCGGAGCAGGAGGCTAGAGTGAGAAGGTATGTCCACAGCACTCCATGAAGGAAAGGGGCGGCAAATGGCCGCGCTGCGCGCCTTGGTGGAGGAGAAATTTCCCCAGACGCCCCTCGCCCCGGCAGGACGATTGCGCACGGGCTGCGCGTTGCTGGATGAGCAGGGTGGCCTGCGCAAAGGGAGCGTGACGGAAATTTGCGGATCGGCGGTGGGCAGCCAGATGATCCTCTCGGCGCTGCTCGACGCGGCGGTACGGGATGGCTTTTTTGTCGGGATGATCGATGGGGCCAATGCCTTTAACCCGGCGGACTGGGGGCAGGCGCAACTCAGCCGCATGCTGTGGGTGATGGCGGGAAAGGCGGAGCCCGCGCTGAAGGCGGCGGATTTGCTGCTGCGCGATGGCAACCTGCCCGTGCTGCTGCTGGATCTTCAGATCGTGCCGGTACGGCAGTTGAACCGCATCCCGGCGAGCACGTGGCATCGCTTTCAGCGCGTGATCGAGCAATCCGCCACGGTCCTGGCCGTGCTCACGCCGGAGCCGATGATCGAGGGCGCACCGACACGCATCGTGACGCGGATGGAGGCGACGCTGGCCAGCATGAACCGACCGCGGGCGCAGGCGTGGGAATATTTGCAGGGACAGGTCTTTGAGCGGGGGAGCACGACGGCGGCGCCTTTGCGCGTGGTGGCATGAGTTATGTTTGCCTGCATCCTGCTGCCGAATTTTCGCCTGCAATCGGCGCTACGCTGGCGCGATCATAATGGCTCCGCCGTGGTGGTGGACGAGGCCACGCCGAAGGGGCTGGTGCTCGAAGCCAATGCGACCGCACTCAGCAACGGCATCGCGGTGGGGATGACACCGGCGCAGGCCATGGCGCGGGATGGGCGGGTGCTGATTGTGCCGCGTTCCCCGGCGCAGGAGGCGTGCGCGAATCAATTGCTCGTCACGGTGCTGTTCACGATTGCGCCGCTGGTGGAACTCACCGGTGACGGACTGGCGCTGGCGAGCCTGGAGAAAATCGGGCGCTCGGTGTGCTGGCAGCAATTGGCGGATCAATTGCTGACCCGCTTGCAGGAGCATGGACTCGCGGGCGTGGTGGGGTTGGCGGCGACGCCCGATCTGGCGCATCTGGCGGCGCGGGGCGCACGGCCCTCGGCGGTGGTTTACGATGCGCCCAAATATGTGGAGCAGCTTCGGATCGAGACGCTGGATCTCTCGGAGAAGCTGCATCTCGTGCTGCGGGATTGGGGGCTGCGCACGCTGGGGGATTTGCAGCGTTTGCCAAAGGGTCAAGTGGTGGAGCGCCTGGGGGCAGAGGCAGAAAATCTGCTAAAGATGGTCTCGGCCCGGCATAAGCGACCGCTGCGACTGGTGCAGACTGCCCCGGAATATATCGAGGCCTTTGATTTTGACTATGAGGTGGAAACGCTCGAGCCGCTGCTCTTTTTACTGCGGCGTTTTTTGACCGACCTGAGCGAGCGACTGCAAGGCGTGTATCGCGTAGCGCGGCGGCTGATCCTGCAAATTCCGCTGGATGACGGAACCTGCCACGAGCGCACGTTTGTCATCCCCGCCCCCACCACCGAAGTGGAAGCGCTGTTTCGGATTTTGCATACGCATCTGGAAGATCTCCAGCTTCCGCAAAAGCCGATCGGCCTGCGGCTGAGGATCGACGCGATCGAGCCGGCGCGGGACCAGCTCCAGCTTTTTGAAAGCGCCTTGCGCGATCCGAACCGCTTTGGCGAGACGCTGGCGCGGTTGAAAGCGCTGTTGGGCAATGACGCGGTGGGAGTGCCCGGACACGCTCCGACGCATCGGCCGGAGGATTTTGAGTTGGCCGAGAGTTTTGACCATTCCCGCCCGGCCACGATATCCGCGCCTTTGCTGGGGCTGCCCTTGCGGCGTTACCGTCCGGCCGCAAGCGGTACGGTGCATTTTGAAAACGAGCGGCCCATGGCAGTGGAATTCGCAGAGCTGAAAGGCGTGATCGCGGAATGGGCCGGACCGTATCGCCTCTCGGGCGATTGGTGGGACCGGCAGCAGTGGGAAACGGAGGAGTGGGACATCGCGATGGCACAGGGCGGGCTGTATCGCATCGCGCGACGGGGTCGCACCTGGAGGCTGGAGGGTTGCTATGAGCTACCTTGAGTTGCATGCGCGGAGCGCCTTCAGCTTTCTGCGCGGGGCCTCCAACCCGGAGGATTTGGCGGTGGCCGCGCAGAAGAACGGCATGCCGGCACTGGCGCTGTGCGATCGCGATGGCGTGTACGGATCGGCCCGGATGCATGCGAAAGCAAAGGAAAATGGGCTAAGAGCCATCGTCGGAGCCGAGCTCACGCTGGAATGCGGCAGCGTGCTGCCGGTGTTGGTGAAGAGCCGCACGGGGTACCAGAATCTCTGCCGCCTGATCACGGCTTCGCGCCTGCGGGGGACCAAGCACGAGAGTTCCATTCGTTGGGACGAGTTGCCGCAATATAGCGAGGGTCTGGTCGCGCTCACGGGCGATGAAGAAGGCATCCTGCGGCAACCCGAGGGAGCGGGCACGCCGCAGGCGGTGGACGAATTGGTGAAGGCCTTTGGGGCGGACAATGTCTTCGTGGAAATCCAGCGCCACCATCAGCGGGGCGAAGTGTGGCGCAATCAATGGCTGGTGGACCTGGCGCAGGCGAAGCGCCTTCCCTTGCTGGCGACGAATGGAGTGGTATATGCCGCGCCGGAGCAGCGCGGGGCCTTTGATGTGCTGACCTGCATGCGCCACCACACGCATCTCGATGCGGCGGGGCGGTTGCTGAGCGCCAATGCGGAGCGACATTTCAAATCGCCCGCGCAGATGCAGCAGCTTTTTGAGGACCTGCCGGAGGCGATCGGGAATACAATACGGCTGGCGGAGCGGCTGGAGTTTTCGCTGGAAAATCTGGGTTATGAATTTCCCAAGTACACTGTGCCGGCGGAGCATGACATGGATTCCTTTCTACGTGAGCGAACCATGGAAGGGGCGAGAGGACGCTATGGAAAGCTGAGCGAGAAGGTTTTGCGGCAACTTGAGACAGAGCTGGCCCTGATCAAGCGCCTAGAATTTTCCGGTTACTTTCTCATCGTTTGGGACCTCGTGGAATATTGCCGCAAGAACGACATCCTCGTGCAGGGACGCGGCAGCGCGGCGAATAGCGCGGTGTGCTACAGCCTGGGCATCACGGCCTGCGACCCCATCGGCTACGAGTTGCTCTTTGAACGGTTCCTCACGGAGAACCGGAAATCCTGGCCGGATATCGATCTCGACCTGCCCAGCGGCGATCGGCGCGAGCAGGTGATCCAGGAAGTCTACCGGCGCTATGGCAAGCATGGCGCGGCCATGACGGCGAATGTGATTACTTATCGCGGACGCAGCGCGATGCGGGAAATTGGCAAGGCACTCAATTTCCCGCCGGATACGATTGATCGCTTTTCCAGCTTGTTTGCAAATGGGGATTTTCCACACACGATGGATCTGGCTGCCCAGCTACGGCAGGCGGGACTCCCGGCGGAGAACCCGCGTGCGACGACCGCACATCTTCTTTACCAGCAAATCCTCGGCCTGCCCCGTCACCTCGGGCAGCACTCCGGCGGGATGATCATTTGCCAGGATGCGCTGAGCTCCGTGGTGCCGCTGGAGAATGCCTCCATGCCGGGGCGGGTGGTGGCGCAGTGGGACAAGGATGATTGCGATGATCTTGGGATTATCAAAGTCGATCTGCTGGGCCTGGGCATGATGTCTGCCATGCAGGATGCGCTGAAGATGTGCGAGCGGCGCGGGCATCCGATCGATCTGGCCAAGCTGCCGGCGGACGATCCCGCCGTGTACGACATGCTCCAGCGGGCGGATACGATCGGGACCTTCCAAGTCGAAAGCCGGGCGCAGATGGCCAGCCTGCCCCGCATGAAGCCGGCAAGGTTTTACGATATCGTCATTCAGGTCGCCATCGTCCGGCCTGGCCCCATTCAGGGAGGGATGCTGAATTCCCTCTTCGCCCGCCGGGAGGGAAAGGAAGAGGTAACGTATCTCCATCCGCTTTTTGAGGACACGCTCAAGCGCACTCTCGGCGTCCCGCTCTTTCAAGAGCAGTTGCTCAAGATGGCGATGGATATTGCGGATTTCACTGGCACAGAGGCGGAGGAACTACGGCGTGCGCTCAGCTTTCATCGCTCCCACGAGCGCATGGACAAAGTCTGTGTAAAGCTGCGGCTGGCCATGGGGAACAAGGGGGTCGCGCCGGAACTGGCGGAGGAGATTATCAAAAATGTGCAGTCTTTCGCAGTGTATGGCTTTCCCGAGAGCCATGCCATCAGCTTTGCCCTGATCGCCTATGCGAGTTGCTGGCTGAAGATTTATCGGGCGCAGGAGTTTTACTGTTCGATCCTCAACAACATGCCGATGGGCTTCTACAGCAGCGCCACGCTGATTCGGGATGCCAAGGAGCGCGGGGTGAAGGTGAAGGCGGTGTCGGTGTTGCACTCCGAGTGGGACTGTACGATCGAGGAGGACAGCGCCATTCGGCTGGGACTCTGCATGGTAAGGGGGCTGAACAAAAACGCCGGGCAGCAGCTGGAGCAGGAAAGAAACAAGCTCGCCTTTGCCTCGCTGGAGGATTTTCGCGAGCGGGTGCCGCTCTCGCAGGCTGACTTGCGCACGCTGGCGCGGATCGGGGCGCTGAATGGGCTGGTGGAACATCGGCGGGATGGGCTGTGGAAAATCGAATTGCCCTCGCTGCCGGGGGATTTGCCCGGGCTTTCGCTGGAGGCGGAGGCGCTGAGTCCCCTCCCCCCGATGGATGACTTTGAGCGGCTGGATGCGGATTTTTCGGGCACGGGCGTGACGACGGGGCGGCACCCCATGGCATTGATTCGGGAGCAGCTTACGGAAATCACGCGGGCGTGCGACCTGGAGGCGGTCGAGGAGGGAGCGGTCGTGAAAATCGGCGGGTTGGTGATCTGCCGCCAACGGCCAGGGACGGCCAAGGGAATTGTGTTTGTAAGCCTGGAGGACGAAACGGGGGTGGCGAATGCGATCGTGCTGCCGCAGGTGTTTGAGCGGTTGCGGCTGACGATTACCCAGGAGACGTTTTTGAGCATTACCGGGCCGCTGGAGAAATCCCGGGGCACTCTGATGGTGCAGGCGCGGCAAATCGAGGCGCTGGACTATGGGGCCTTTCAGATGCCCAAGTCGCATGATTTTCACTGAAAAAGAGCCCTATCTTTCCGGTTACTTTGGAGTAGTGTAATTTTATGTCACTCAGGAATGCCCGGGGGAACAAGGCGTACTACGATTATGCCCCTCACAAGGGTTCCTGGCCGGCGTGGGAGCGCCGCCAGAGGATCCTGCAGATCAGCCTGGCCGTCTTGGCGCTCATTGTCTGCGTGGGAATCATTGTCGTTTTCATGCTTTCGTCTCGATAAGCCCAACTAGCAGCGCAACAACCAATTGCGGCAGAAAAGGCTTGATTTTTCGCGGACGCAAGGCATTCAAAAAGAGTACCAAAATAGAGCCATGAATGATCTTCACAAATACTACGTCGGACGCCGTTTCCCCGCCCTGGCCCAGGACCACGAGGTGTTGAAATTTGAGCAGGATATCCGTATCCACAAAGGCCGGGTCACGACTGCGCAGATTCACGCGGCGCTCATGGAAGTGACGACCACGCTGCCAGGCAACCCTCCCCGCTCGAACATCATCACGTCCGTTCTGTCCAAGCTGTAAGCGGCGTTTCGCTTACGCCTCTTCTGTTCCTCCTGACCTTGCGAGGCAGGAGGAAGCAGAGCGGCCGACTTCCGGTCCGCTCTCTCCACTCGGTAAGATAGGGTTCGAGCCTAAATCTCGGCTCGCCGATTAATCGTAGTGGTGCCAACCCCAGTGGTCGTGGTGCCACCCGTGCCAGCCATCATGGTGCCAGCCGTTGTGATGATAATAATCATTTGTCACGCAGCCGGAGAGAAGCAATGAGCATGCCGCCAAACCAAGGAGGACCAATTTCATACGCGGGCGAGAGTGTCTCCAGCGCAGCCGAAATGCAAGCGCCCAAAGCGTGAAAACCAAATTCTTAAGGGACAAAAAAATGAGGGACGAAGCGGCTCGTATTTCCAGTGACGAGGGCATCGCTCTCCCGGATGCCAATACCGGCCGATTCGTCCCGCACAATCCATGAGCCAATGACCGGATGGAACCCATCGAAGGACTTAGGCACGGCGAGCGCCTGATAAACGAAATCGCCATCGCCATAGTCTCCCGCCGTCATGGTTTCCCCGCCGTTATTCACCATGGTGATATTGGCGCCCTCGCGGCCCAGCACGGGCTTCTTCACATAATCCGCTGTACCGAGTTCCTCGGGCCAATGCGCGGCCGGAAGCAGATTGGGATGGTCGGGAAACATTTCCCAAAGAAGCGGCAGGATCGCCTTGTTGCTAAGGAGCATCTTCCAGGCGGGCTCCACGATGCGGCAGGGCTCGGTGAGGAGGTGGGGGGCGAAGTCCTCGGTGATAAGCCATTCCCAAGGATAAAGCTTGAAGAGATGCTGAATGGGAAGGTCGTCCGTATCGACAAAGGCCCGGCCGTTCCAGCCGATCTCGTCCATGAAAAGGCGCTTCGTCTTTAGTCCGGCCTGTACGGCCGTATCCTCCATATAGACAGTGGTGGCAAAATCCTCGCCCTGGTCGCGCATACAGGCAAAATGGACGGGGCCATTCACTCCGCTCTCCTTCCAGCGTTCGATCAATTTGTCGTGGATCGAGTTGAACTGATCGTACTTCGGGAAGGTATCTTCCAGCCAATGCCACTGGATGACGCCCGCCTCGAGCAACGCGGTGGGCGTATCCGCATTGTACTCGTACATTTTCGGAGCGCTCTTGCCATCGTAGCAAAGATCGAACCGGCCATAGAGCGAGAGATCTTCGCGCTCCCAGGAATTGCGGATGAGTGGGACAAATGTTTCGGGAATCCGAAAGCGGAAAAAGAGATTCTCGGCCAGCACACGCTCAACCGCGAGGAGGCAGATGCGGTGCAATTCATTGGTGGCGGCCTCCAGCGTATCGATCTCGCCGGCGCTAAAACGATAGCAAACCGACTCGTCCCAATAGGCTTCCTCCGTAGTGTGGAAATACATCCCGAGTTTTTCCACCCGCTCCTTCCACCCCGGCCGCTGGCTGACCTTGACCCGTTCCATGGCTAGGTCGAGGAAGTGCCTCCATGCGAGCCGAAGCCGCCACGTGATACCCCGCTCTCGGAGCCACCGCCGGAAGACCCCGAGCTAAAAGAACTCCGGCTCGATGAACCGCCGCCAAACCATCCCCAAAACCAACCACCACTGGAATGCGAGGCGACCGGCGCGCCGCCCGAACTCCCGGGAGTCGGGCTGGCCGTCGGCGACGCATTCGGGCCTCCGGTTACGGGCACAGGCGGTTGGCGATGGCAGGCGGCCATCACGACCGATCCCGTGATCACCAGGACCACCTTGTGAGATTTTTTCACGTCAGTCTTCGGAGCAATTCTCCGCGACTAGCTGATGGACACCGCCACGATGTGGCAAACGCCAATGACGATGGCCGCACAGAAAATGCCAACGGCGATATTCTTATTCTCGCACATTTCCTTTTCCAGATTGTAGGGGATGGCCCAGTCGAAGAGCTTGAAGCCGGCGATGGCGAGGCCAATGCCAACGAGGCCAAAGACGATGCTGGCGAGCAGAGGGTGCATGAGCGACTCGGGATGCCACGCGGGCGGCGGAGGAGTGGCGGATTGCTGCGCCTTCACCAACGACACACTCATCATCACCAGGCCAACGGTGGCCAGCACCAGGGCGTATCCACGATTTCTCGATATCATTAGCGAAAATTACCGACCTTCTTTGAGAAGATCGAGCATGATCGGAATGGGCCTTAGCTTTCCCCTCTCGCGAGGTAATTGGAAACTTCGATCAAGTTTCCATCCGGATCCCGAAAATAGACCGAGAGAATTTCTCCTCTCGCGCCCGTACGGGTGACCGGCCCCTCGAGAACTTCAACGCCGTGCTCCTCGAGACGAAGACTGAACTCCGCCAAGGGAATCTCCGCGATAAAGCAAAGATCCGCCGACCCGGGCGTAGGGCGGGCGGCCTTGGGCTCAAATTCCCGGCCGGCTTCGTGCAGATTGATCTTTTGGTTTCCGAAGACGAGAGCGCGCCTTCCATTGAACGTCACTGCTTTCAGGCCCAGCACGTCCGAATAGAAAGTCACCGTATGTTCGATGTTCCGTACGGTCAGCACAAGGTGATCGAGGTGGGAAATCATGAGCCTTGAACGCGCTCCACGAGGTCACCGGTGATCTCGCTAAGCGAGGCGCAACCGGCGAGGGCCATGGCGAGATCGAACTCGGCGCGGAGCAGACCGAGCGCAGTCGCCGCACCCTGCTCTCCGCCAGCCGCCAGGCCCCAGAGGACGGGGCGGCCAACCTGCACAGCGGTGGCTCCGGCGGCCAGGGCTTTCAGCACATCGGTTCCGCGGCGGATGCCGCCATCGACCAGCACGGGTATTTCGCCTCGCACGGCTTCGACTACGCGAGGGAGCACGTCGATGGTCGCGGGAGCTCCATCCATTTGGCGACCGCCGTGGTTGGAGACGATGATGCCTTGGGCGCCATGCTGCACGGCAAGCACGGCATCATCCGGGCGGCAGAGGCCCTTGACCAGGACGGGCACGTTGACTTCGTTGGCCAGCCAAGCGATGTCGCGCCAGGTGAGCGCGGGATCGAGCATCCACGACATGATCTGGCCCATGCCGGATCCGGCGTGGCTCAATACCGTGGAGCAGCGGTGAGACTCGATGAGATTGATCGCCTCCAAGCCGGGGGGCAGGTGAAAGCCATTGCGCACGTCGGCCTCGCGCACGCCCCAATACGGAGTATCGCAGGTAACGACGATCGCACGATATCCGGCCGCCACCGCGCGCAGGGCGAGCTCGCGGGTGAAGCCGCGATCCTTGTTAATATAGAGCTGAAACCAGAGCGGGCCGGTCGCGGCGGCGGCCACATCCTCCAGCAGGCAGGTGGAGAGGCTGCTTAGCGTCATGAGCGTGTCCGCTGCGCCGGCCGCGCGCGCAGTGGCCATCTCGCCATCGGGACAGGCCAGTTTGTGAAAGGCGGTGGGAGCCACGAAAATCGGCGAGGCAAGTTCCAGATCAAAGATGCGGCAGGCGGTGGATCGCGCGCTCACATCGCGCAGCACGCGGTAGTGGATTTGCAGGCGGCGGTAGGCGTCGCGGTTCTCGTGCAGCGTCTGTAGATCCCACGCGCCGCCGGCGTAGTAATCAAAAACCTCCCGGGGCAGCGATTGACGCGCGGCGTCTTCCAGATCCTGGATATTCAAGGGAGGGGGCATGGGCGGAGCGTAAGCGGGAGCGCTGGTGGTGGCAAATCTTCCGCGAGGGCCAAAGAGGCCACCTCGCCTTGACAAACAGGCTGGTATAGGCTCACCTAAATTAACCACTTCTTATCAGCATATGAACCAAAACGCTTATGATTCCTACGTCGCGGCCGCTGATGCGAGCCCGGCGGAACGCGGCCTCTTTATCCGCCGCACCTACACTCATCTGGCCGGCGCGGTCTTCGCCTTTGCCGTACTGGAGGCACTGCTCCTGCAAATGCCGTTCGCCGTCCCGCTCACGAAGCTGATGATGGGCAGCAATATCTCCTGGATGGTGGTGCTCTTCGTCTTCATGGGCATCACTTGGGTGGCCAATTCCATGGCGGTCGCACGGGGCAACATGGCGAGCCAATACGCAGGACTCGCGCTTTATGTCGTGGCTTACGCCTTCCTCTTTGTTCCGCTGCTTACCATTGTGAGGTTGACTGGACAGTCGGATATTATTCCCATCGCAGGAATGGTTACGGCTGGGCTCTTTCTGGGACTAACCGCCGTTGTCATGCTTAGCCGAGTGGATTTCTCCTTCCTGGGTGGCATCATCGCCATCGGTCTCTTGGTCGGCCTTGGTACGATCGTCGCCAGCATGATCTTTGGTTTTTCGCTCGGGGTCTTCTTCTCCGGTGCAATGGCTCTCCTGGCTGGCGGAATGATTCTCTACCAGACCTCCGGGGTGTTTAAGACCTACCCGACCGATCAGTACGTGGGTGCCTCGGTTGCGCTGTTTGGCGCGGTGGCGATGCTGTTCTGGTACATCATCCAACTCTTCATGTCCCGCCGCTAGGCGCAACAAATCACATACATTTTTTCTCGCGAGGGGCTGGCTGCGTGCCAGCCCTTCTGCTTTTTGGGGCTAAACCGCTAGGGCTAGAAAAGATGTAGGCCGTTGCAACGATAGCTGCAACGGCCTACTGTTCCCCCCAGAACAATTTCCAAGATAGACAACTTCTTTGTGTCTGCAAGAAGTTTTTCTAATATTTTACTCAAATATCAGGAGGAGAATCGATTTTAAGAACATCTCACTGGTTATCAATGAGTTAAATTTCCCCTATTTTTGCCAGAAAAGAGCCCCTCGGGCTGCCCTTTGTCCTGTCGCGAAGGCTCCCTGCATCAAATACCCGCCGGTAGGAGCCTCCCAATCGATCATTTCACCGGCCACGAAGACGCCGGGGAGTTGGCGGAGCATGAGGGAATCGTTGAGTTCGCTCCAGCAAACGCCTCCGGCGGAAGAGATGACTTCGGCGAGGGGGCGTGGTTGACGGAGGCGGATGCGGCAGGCCTTTACGATCTGCGCCATCTGTGCGGCGGTGGTCCAGCTTTGGCGGTCCGGGTGGTGGTCCAACAAGGCAGCGGCCCCCTCACCCAATTTGAGGCGCTGGACGGCCTCGGCGATGAGGTTGCGTTTGGCGGGGCCGAGTTTCTCCAGCACACGCTCGGGGCTGAGCGAGGGCTTGAAGTCGATGGTGATCTCCGGCGCGGGCAGGGCGCGGAGGGCGGAGCCGAGTTGGTAGAGGGCGCCGCCTTCCAAGCCGTAGCGGGTGATGAGGAGTTCGCCGACGGCTTCTTCGCTCCCGGCCCGGACGACGACGTTTTTGATCGGGGTTCCCTCGCCTGCACCGGCGGGCGAGTCCATTTCCCAGCCGCAATTTGCGGGGGCGAGCGGCGCGATGCTTACGCCGGCTTTCTCCAAGGCGGAGACCCATCCTCCGTCGGAGCCGGTCTCGGGCCAGGAACCGCCGCCGAGGGCGATGATGGTCGCATTGGGCTGGACGGTCACGGAGCCGGTGGGAGTTTCAAAGGACAATTGCCCGTTTTCCCAGCCGAGCCAGCGGTGGTGCATGGCGAACCGTACGCCTTGGGCACGGAGGCGCTGCACCCAGCGGCGGAGGAGCGGGGCGGCCTTCATCTCGCTGGGGTAGACGCGTTTGGTGGAGGCCACGAAGGTCTCGATGCCCAAATTCGCCGCCCAGGCGCGGAGATCGGAGGGAGTGAATTCCTCGATCAACTTGCGCCAGAGGCCGTTGGGCAGGTTAGGGCCTCGGTAGCGGGTGGCGAATAGGGCGAGTGGTTCGTCCCTGGTGAGGTTGAGTCCCCCACCCCCGGCGACGAGGAATTTTCGGCCGACGGAGGCCTTGGCGTCGTAGACGGTTACCTCGGCTCCGGTGGCTGACGCCACCTCCGCGGCCCTCAATCCGGCGGGGCCTCCTCCGACAATCGCGATCATTTGATTTCCCGAGCAAACCACGTCCGGCGCGTGGGGGCACGCGGGAATTCCCCGCATTTCCTGATTTCCTCCGCGAAAAAAGCCCTTCATTCTCTGCGGCCAGTGCTCACCATTCGCAAACTCAAGAAAGTCCTCGGCGGTCGTACGCTCTTTGAAGACGCCGCCATGCAGATCAACTATGCCGAGCGCGTGGCCCTTGTCGGCCCCAACGGCGCGGGCAAGTCCACGCTCTTTGGGCTCATCCTTAAAAAGGACGAACCCGACGCGGGGACGGTAGAGCGCGACGAGTGGACGATGGTCGGGCATCTGGCGCAGGAAGGCGAAGCGATCGGCGACGAGACCGTGATGGACGTGGCGACCGGCCGATCCGTGGAATTGCCCCGGCTGGAAAAGATCATGCGCGAGATCGAGGAGCATGGCGACGTGAACTCGGCCGAGTACCAGGAGGCGAGCAACAAACACTCCGCGCTGACCGATCCCAAAGTAGAGGCCAAGGCCAAGCGCATCCTTTCCGGCCTGGGCTACCGTCAAACCGATTTTGACCGCAAGGCCAAGGAACTGAGCGGCGGCTGGGTGATGCGCGCGCACCTGGCGCGGCTGCTGGTCATGGAGCCCGATCTGTTACTGCTCGATGAGCCGACAAACCATCTCGATCTGCTCTCGCTGCTTTGGCTGCAGAAGTATCTAAAGACGTATCCCGGCGCGGTGCTGCTGATCTCGCACGATCGGCAGTTCATGGATGAGATCATCGAGACGGTCTACGAGATCGAGGAGCAGAAGCTCACCTCTTACGCGGGCAATTACACGGCGTATCTCGAGCAGCGCGAGGCCAGGTACGAGCAGCAGCTTGCGGCTTACAAGAATCAGCAAAAGGAGATCGAGCGGCTTCAGGAATTCTACGATCGCTTCCGCCAGGTGGCATCAAAGGCCTCACAGGCGCAGAGCAAGCTGAAGCAGATCGAACGGATGGACAAAGTCGAGAAGCCGACACCGCCGCGCAAGCCGTACCGCTTTCAGATTCCCCCACCCCCGCGGGGCGGGCAGCGGGCCATTTCGCTGGAAGGCATTCACATGGCCTATGGCGAAAACAAGGTCTACACGGGCCTGGATCTGATGGTGGAGCGCGGAGAGCGCACCGTGCTGGTCGGGCCAAATGGCGCGGGCAAATCCACCTTGCTGAAGATCCTCGCGGGTGTGCTGGATTTCCAGAAAGGCACACGCGATCTCGGGCACAATTCGAAGATCGGCTACTTCAGCCAGCATCGCGCAGCCACGCTCGATCCGGCCAAGACAGTCCTCGATGAAGTGATGGCGAGCAATGGCGAGCTCACGGAGAACGACGCGCGCGGCATTCTTGGCTCCATGCTTTTCCGCAAGGACGAGATCTACAAGAAGACCGGTGTGCTGAGCGGCGGCGAAAAGACGCGGCTCAATCTGATCAAGTTCCTGGTCGATCCGCCGAACCTGCTGCTGATGGATGAGCCCACGACGCACCTCGACATCCACACGGTCGAATCTCTGATACTTGCGCTGGAGAATTATGATGGCACATTGGTCTTCATCAGCCATGACGTGCATTTCATCCGCAAGCTCGCGACCAAGGTCCTCCACGTGAACGCCGGCAAGGTCACTTCCTATCCCGGCGGGTATGATTACTTCCTCGAAAAAACCGGTGGATTCGACAACGAACGGGCAGCGCTGACGGCAGGCTAGGCGCGGATGCCCGTCATCGCGTCCGGCTTTGTGCCGCCTTTCGGCCTCGGCAACGGGCACGTGCAAACAATTCTCGGGGCGCTGCGTCCGCGAAAGGTCGATCTGGTTTACGACCGGGAGCGGCTGGAACTGGCGGATGGAGACTTCCTGGATCTGGACTGGGTTCACACGGGAAAGGATCGCCTGGCGGTGCTGTCGCACGGGCTGGAAGGCAGTTCCGGCGATATCTCCACGCGCGGCATGGCCGCAGCTTTGCGCGACGCAGGCTGGGATGTGCTGGCGTGGAATTTTCGCAGTTGCAGTGGCGAGGCGAACCGGCTGTTGCGCTCGTACCATAGCGGGGAGACGGAGGATCTGGGCTCGGTGATCAATCATGCGGCTCAGCGGTACCAACGCATTTCGCTGGTCGGCTTCAGCCTGGGCGGCAGCGTCACGCTCAAGTACCTCGGAGAAGCGCCGCCCCACCCCGCCGTGTGCTCCGCGGCCGCGCTTTCCGTGCCAGTGGACCTGGCCTCCAGCGCCCGGGCGCTCGACACGCGCAAGAGAAACTGGATTTACCTCCGGCGCTTCATGAAGCGCCTCACTGTGAAGGTCGTGGCCAAGGCCCACCGCTTTCCCGGGCAGATCGACGCCACCGGCGCGCTCGGCATCGGCAGCTTCCAGGAATTTGATGACCGTTATACCGCGCGCATGCATGGCTTCCGCGATGCGGAGGACTACTGGACGCGCTGCAGTTCCCGACCGTACCTGCCCAACATCAGCGTGCCGACTCTGCTGCTCAATGCGCGTAACGATCCCTTCCTCACTGAGGAGTCCTTTCCTTTTCCCGAAGCGGAGAAGAGCGCCTGGCTTACGTTTGAGACGCCTGACTCAGGCGGCCATTTGGGATTTCAGGATTGGGAGGGTTCGTGGGGTGAGCGGCGGGTGGTAGAGTTTCTCGAAAACTGACTCTTTCCCTATTCGAGTTTGCCGCGCAGCGTGCTTTGAGGCATTCTTTGCGGCTGAGCGGGTCTCAAGGTCAGCTTAGCCTTCCCGTGAATTCCGACCTGGGAGACGGCCCGCTGGGCCGGACGCCAGCGGACTGGCGTTGCTACAGCAAGTGCGCTTCCCGCCAAGACGGGAAGCGGGACCAGTCGGCGGCTGACACAGCGGTCAGCCCTCCCGGATTTATCGCTCCGATGACGATCTTCTGGCTCCTTGAAAACTACAGTTGCTACAGCTTAAGTGCACGCCTGCGGCGTGAAAAAATGTCGATCGGACTCCTGAAGCATCCCGACCGGTAGGACAGAAACGCATTAATCGCCGGGATTCCCAGGGGTCGCCGTTTTCTCGCGATGCTCGCAGGCGGCGATGAGGACGTCGGCGATGGCGCGGCTTTTGACCGGTTTGTTGAGGTAGAAATTGATACCGGCTTCAAAGCAACGGCGCTGGTCCTCGGGCACGATATTGGCGGTGAGCGCGGAGATGTAGGCCTGGCTGAGGCCCAGCTCCTGCTCCAGTTCGCGGATCTTGCGGGTGGCCTCGATGCCGTCCATTTCGGGCATCTGGACGTCCATGAGAATGCAGTCGGGCCGCTCGCGTTGGAAAACCTCGACGGCCTCGAGGCCATTGAGCGCCATGAGGGGCTCGTAGCCCAGCTTGCATACCATGGTGAGGATGAGTTTGAGATTAACCCGATCATCCTCCACGACCATGACACGCAGGGGATGCCGCAAGGCAAAGCCCGCGTCCAACAGAGCCGGCTGCTCCGAAGGCACCGAGAGGCCGGGAGCGGACGCATCCTCGAGGGGAATGAAGAGGAAAAAGGCGGAGCCTTGTCCGGCCTCGCTCTGCACCTCGATATGCCCTCCCATCATCTCGGCCAGGCGGCGGGAAATGGTGAGCCCAAGGCCGGTCCCTCCCTTGCGCCGGGAACTGGCGGAATCTGCCTGGGTAAAGGGCTCGAAGATGGCCGCGAGCTTCTGAGCCGGAATGCCGGCACCAGTATCGCGGACGAGAAATTCGACGAGTTCCCCACGTGGACTCATGAGGACTGTGATGGTGCCCTGATCGGTGAATTTCAGCGCATTGCCAGTTAGATTGACCAGGATCTGCCGGATGCGGCCGGCGTCGCCCTTGAGCAGCCTGGGGATATCCTCCGCGACCGCCACGTGGAATTCCACCCCCTTTTCCCTGAGCTGGTGAGTGAAGAGCGCCTCGATGTCGCGGACGAGTTCCCTCGGATTGAAGACCCTTTTCTCAATCGTCACGCGCCCTGCATCGATGCGGCTGAAATCGAGAATATCGTCCAAAATGCGAAGGAGCGCCTCACCGCTGCTGGCGATGGTTTGCACGTAGCCCTTGGTCTCGTTGGAAAGCGCCGGCTCGTTGGAGAGGATCTCGGCAAAACCGAGGATGCCATTCATCGGGGTGCGAATCTCGTGGCTCATCACGGCGAGAAATTCGCTCTTGGCCTGCTCCCCCGCCTGGGCCTGGCGCGCCAGTTCCCGCTCGTGGGCGAGCGACTCGGCGAGTTTCTCCTCCCGCTCTCGCTGCTCGGTCACATCCCAGTTGAGGCCGATCATCCGCATGGGCTTTCCGCCTTGATCGCGCACCACGGTGGCCATGCCGCGAATCGACCGCTGGCATCCATCGTTGGCGCGAAGCACGCGAAACTCGGTATCAAGAGGTTTCCCCCCTTCCCGAAGGGCTTCCTCAAACTCTCGCACGGTACGAGGCCGATCGTCGGGATGCACCCTCTCGTGCCAGCGGCCCTGGAGGGAGTGATCGGCCTCGTCCATGCCGTAGAGCTTAAGCATCTGCTCGTCGCAAGAGATTTCCATGGTCACCAGATCCAGTTCCCAGACGCCCATGCCACCTGCCTGCGCAGCCATTTGCAGTCGCTGGGAAGAGATCCTCAACGCTTCGGCCGCCAATTTTCGGTCGGTGATATCCTGGAACGCCCCGTGGATGCGCCAGATCTTTCCCTCGGCGTTGCGCTCCGCCTGGCCGAGCGAGCGCGCCCAGCGACGATGGCCCCTGGCGGTGATGATCTCGAGTTCCAAATCGTAAGGCATGCCCAGCGTCGAGCAGACCTCGAGAGCCCGGGTGACGGCCATCCGTGATTCCGGGGCGTAGAGTTCGATGGCCAGGTCGATCTTCAGCGGAGTATCCAGCGGAAGCTCAAAGATCCGATAGATCTCCTCCGTCCAGACCAGGTGGTAACTCGGAATATCCAGCGTCCAGCCGCCCAGCTTGGCCGTGCGTCCTGTGATGAGGAGCAGGGCCTCCTTTTCCTTGAGTGCGGCCTCGGCCTGTTTCAAGTCGTTAATATCGGTGCTGGTGCCAAACCATTTGCTGATCTGGCCGTTCGAGTCGAGTTGCGGGATGGCCCGGCTGAGAAACCAACGATAAGTGCCGTCCCAACGCCGCAGACGAGTCTCCACCGCATAAGTGGAACCTTTCTCGATTGCCACCTTCCAGGCCGCCAGCACGCGAGGGCGATCATCCGGGTGGTAAGCCGCGCTCCAGCCCGTCCCGCGGCTCTGCTCCGGCGTCTGGCCGGTGTAATCCATCCAGCGTTGATTGGAGTACACATTTCCCGTGCCCGGCAGGCTGATCCAGACGATCTGCGGCATGGCCTCGGCCAGGGTCCGAAATTCTTTCTCGCTGGCCTGCAGGGCTCGGGCGGCGTGCTGGCGCTCGGTAATGTCATCGGCCAGGACCAGACGTGCCGACCGGCCTTGAAAGGTAATGGCGTCGGAGGAGATCTCCACGTCGATGAGTGAGCCATCTTTCCGGATATGCCGCCAAATGCCGGAACCGCTCCTCCCCCCTCCCGTGGACGCAACAACCTCGGCCAGCCTTTCCAGATCGGCCGGCGGCCGGATGTCGCGAATCGTCATGCCAAGAAAATCCTCCTCGGCATAGCCATAATGCCGTACCGCGGCGGCATTGACCGCGAGGAACCGGAGGCTCTCCACGTCGTAGACCCACATGGGATGGGGATTATTTTGAAAGAGCAGCCGGTATTCCTCTTCGGAAGCCCGCCGAAGCGGAGGCACCTCCCGGCCGACCTCCGCAAATCCAACCACGGCTCCCAGCTCGTCCACCAGCGCGGCCATGGAAACAGAAACCGCTACGCGTCGGCCATCCCGATGCATGCGCTCCGTTTCCAGGGGCGCCAGGCGCTCGCCGTTTTTCAACCGGGCCAACAGGGCCAGGCGATCGTTCCTGAGCTCAGGGGGGATCAATTGCGCGATGGGTTGACCAATCAGGTCGGCCGCGGAATGGCCGTAATGAGAAGCGGCGCCCGCATTCCAGCTCGTGATCAAACCCGCCAGCGACTCACTAATAATGGCATCGCCGGAACATTCGACAACACAGGCAAGCCGGGCTATTTCCGCCAATTGGAGATTGTTGTGGGAGGGAATCACAAACGCCTGATTTTTATTGAAAGTTTACCATGCTAATAGACCATTTGCCCCAGCACTCTACAGGCCAAAGGCCCGCAGGAAAGTCCTTTCCCGCGACTGGTCGATTGCGATATCGAACAGATTCGGTTTACTCCTTTCGTCGAGCCGCTAAATTCAACGTTCCACTCTCCACCTCATGCTCCCACTCGAAGACTCCTACCTAGACATCATCGGCAAGGCCCAGCGCGGCTTGAAGCTTTCCAACCCAGACCTGGCCAGCGGGGCTGGAATCGAACTGGCGGATCTCGAAAGGCTCCAGGCCGGGGAAACGACCGATCCGGCCCTCCTGGCCAAGATCGCCCCGGTGCTGCACCTCGGCGCAAAGGCATTGACTGACGCTGCGGCCAAAGCCTGGCAACCCGACCCGGTTGAAGTAGCCGGCCTCCAGACCTTCACGACCAACTTTGAAGACATGACGGTGAATGCCTACCTCGTTTGGGAGGGAAACACGGCCGTCGCCTTTGACACGGGTTCCGATGCCGGCGACATGATCGCCTTTGCAGCGGCCAAGGGCCTCACCATCTCGCAGATTCTCATCACCCACACCCACGGCGACCATATTTATGACCTCGACCGGCTCAAGGAAAAGACCGGGGCTCCGGCCCACGTCGGGGATAAAGAACCCACGCTCGACGGAGCGGAGCCTTTCACCGCAGGGAAGGTCTTCCACGCGGGCTCGCTCACGATCGAGACCCGCCTCACCTGGGGACATGCGAAGGGGGGCATTACCTATTTCATCAAGGGGCTGGCCCGTCCTGTCGCCGTGGTCGGCGACGCGGTCTTCGCCGGCTCGATGGGCGGCGGCATGGTCTCCTATGCGGATGCCTTGCGGACGAATCGCGAGGAGATCCTCACCCTGCCCGACGACACGGTACTTTGCCCCGGCCACGGCCCGCTCACCACGGTGGCGGAGCAAAAGAGCCATAATCCCTTCTTCACGGCCTAAATTTTATGAAAGCAACTCCCACCCTTCATCACATCATCAATCTTTGGAGTCTCTCCGAGTATCCCAATAAAAAGCAGGACTGGTCGCTGGAGCGCAAGCTGAACGCGGTCAAGGAAGCCGGATTCGATGGCTTCACCTCTCGCATCTCCAAGGAACATGCCGCGCTCGCCCAGAAGCTCGGCTTGATCACCGTGGGCTATTTCTCATCGTCGAAGGCCTCCGAATTCGAGGGCTTCATTCGGGAGAATGCCGACCGGGGCGTCATCCATATCAATGTCCAGCTCGGCGATCACGATACGCTCACCCCGCAGGCCACGCGCCTCGCGCTCAAGCTCAACGAGGTGGCTGATAAATTCGGCGTCAAGGCGGCGGTGGAAGTTCACCGTGACACCTGCACCGAGACCCCGGAGAAGACTTATGCGCTGGCCAATGCCTACCGCAAAGCCACCGGCCAACTGCTGCCCATGACGTGGGATTTCTCCCACCTCGCGGTGGTGAAGCATCTCGCGCCGGAACACTTTGCGGAACGCCTGCTAGTCGCGCCCAAGCTCATCCAGCGCGCCCAGCAATTTCACTTCCGCCCTTTCAATGGCCACCACTGCCAGGTGCCTGTCACCAATGGCCAGGGGAAGCTTTCGCTGGAATTCACCCAATGGCTTCCCTTCCTGGAAAAGACCCTCGAAATCTGGCTCGCCGGAAAACAAGCCGGGCGCGAAATCTTCGTCGTGCCCGAAATGGGGCCAATCCCCGGCGGCTATAACTTTGCCCAACTGCCCAATAGTTGGGAAGATGCCAAGGTGCTCCGCCCCATCATCGCCAAAACCTGGAAAAAAGTACTCGCCGCCCACTCGGCCAAATAATTTCACTCGATTTACCTTATGAAAGAAACAGTCGCATTTGTCGGAGTCGGTCGCATGGGAGCCAACATGGCTCGCCGGCTCAAGGATGAAGGATACCAGGTGACCG
>OUNM010140845.1_pt1 | contig 23401 bp, 20 predicted proteins | sample 1769961 | NCBI WGS metagenome assembly OUNM01 (sample SAMEA3914820, study PRJEB12502) | metagenome | biome: forest; material: soil | place: USA | collected 2012-03-12 | depth 0.3 m | reverse complement strand
CTGCGACACCGTGCGCAGCCTCCACTGCGGCACCCCTGCCGGCGACTTCACCAGCGTTGCGAACTGTACCGACGGCAGCTACGGGATCGACAAGGGCCTCATGTTCTCCTACCCGATCAAGACCGACGGCCAGAAGTGGGAAATCGTGCAGGGCGTGCCGGTGAACGAGTTCAGCCAGGGCAAGATCACCGCCACCGAAACCGAGCTGAAGGAAGAGCGCGCCGCCGTCCAGGAGCTCGGCCTGATCTAAGGCTCAAACATCACACTCGTTTGCGGGCGCGGTGGGCAAAGTTTCCATCGCGCCCGTTTTTGCTGGCTGGCTTCAGGGTTCCAAAGGCTCTTCCTTGATTGCCGGCTTTCTGCTCAGCACCTCACGCAATCCAATGGAGGCGATGCAGGTGTCGTGAAACTGGCTGCCGTGATAGACGCCGGCGATGGTCAGATTCACCTTGTGGGCCATTATGGGCCCGTTAGGGAAGCGCACAAAGAACAGGCGGTCACTGTCCGGCACTTCAGCAACGAACAGGGGGTGATCATCCACTGACACTTCGAGCCGGGAAACGCGGTTGTTCTGCTGGAAGAGCTTTTTATTGGCCTTGTCCACTTCTTCGACGCGGTTCCAGTACGCCGGCCAGTCGTTGGTTTTCTTCAGCATCTCCTCGGTCTTGGCCATTCCTTTTCCCTTTTGCCAGAAGCCGTTGCGGATGGTAAAGCCATCGATCCGGCTGGGCTTTTTCAAGGTGAGCGTGACACTCTCCCCGATGCCGTCGCCTTCCACTCCTTCGGCCCAGCAAAGTTCAGCCACTGCTCCCGGCGTCCGGCGAAGGCCGCCTTTGCCAGTGAGGTTGCTCGCCGCGAAATGCTTGTCCCCTTCGGTGAGCTCCGAGGTCGCCTGGGCGGTGCAGGGAGCGTAGTTGTTGTACCAGCGGTCGGGATACAGGAGGTAGTCGATATTTTCTTTGTGCGCCGGATTGGTTACGATCACGATGTCGTCATCCGGGCCGGGCTTCAAGTCCTTGAAAGCCCAGATGAATGAATTGCCGGTCCGGTGAAATCGTTCCGGATGGTTGATGCGGAGGTACTCCGGGCTCACACCTGCACATTCGATTTCCACATGGCCCACGTGAACGGGCCCATGCCAGTTTCCGCCGGTTGAAAGCTGAAACGCGAAGGTGGTGTCCTGATAGTCAGTGAGCGGGCGGTCGTTATCATCGATCGTCTCATAGGGGCAGCGATAAGCGGCCTTGATTGTCGAGACGCCATGGCCGCTGAGGCGCAGCTCGGAGGCCAGCCATTGCTTTTGGCCAATGTTAGAGAGCCACTCCTCGGATTGATCGGGCCTGCACCCCTGGCCGAGATAATACAGGTTCCACGCCTGTGCTTTGCCGTTGAGGCTCAGCTCATAGTCGTTCAGCCCGTGCATGTCCCGGTTTGGCCTGGGCTGCGGGGCGGGCAGTGGCGGCTGTGCGGCATACCGGAAGTCTCCGTCCGCCCACAGGACAGGAAGGCTGGCACTGACCGTGGTTGCGCGGCCTTCGTTATACATTTTGCAGGTGCATTCGACCACCGCTTCGGAAACCAGCAGGCGCACGTGCACATTCACGCTGTCGAGGGAGACCGCGGGGTGCTGGTCGAGCTTGTTGAGCTTGGAATCTGTGGCGGTCGGCAACCCGGTGGCGGCAGTGCCACGCCCTCGCAGCGCGGGGCCGTCCCAAGCAAAAGTGCCGGGAGTCAGGCAGAGGTTTAACATTCCGAGCAGGCAAAAAAGGGATCTCATCGAGAAGGATGCAGTAGCCCAGAGGGGGTGTTGCGCCAAGTTCCAATCGGCTGAACCATTGTGCTGCGCAGTTCTATGATTGCCTGCCGGGGCGGTTCGGTTCTAGAATGCATGGCATGGAGCCTCCATCCCACTCCGCAACACTCTCGCGGAGGGCCTTTGTCCGTGCCACGTCAGCATTTGCCGCGTCGGCCTTGGCAGTAGAGGCGGCAACTGGGGAGGAAAGCAAGATAACCTATAAGACCCGTCGGCCGCTGCTCACTCCCCAGGCGGATTTCAATGATGTCTCGCGCGGCAGCCCCAAGCCCTTCACCCTCATGGGCGAAGCCCTGGCCCAGGCTCGCCTCACCCCGGAGACTTGGCGGCTGGAAATCGTGACCGATCCCTTCACCAGCGACCAGGTGAAAGAACCCGCCAGCCTGGGGCGCGAGTTCAAGCTTGAGGATGGCACCGCCTTGGATGCCGCCGCGATTATGGAGCTGGGCAAAAAGCACAGCGTCCGCTTCTTCAAGGCCATGCAGTGCCTCAACATCGCCGCGCCGCTCGGCCAGGGCCTGTGGGAGGGCGTGCCGTTGCGTGAGGTGCTGCGCCTCTGCGGCCGCATTCACAACGCGCGCCGCGTTTACTACTGGGGCTTTCATAACAACGATCCCAAGCAGCTCTTCCAGTCCTCGCTCAGCTACACCGAGGTGATGGAAACGCCACCCGGCGAGATGCCGCCCTTCCTGGCCTACCGGCTCAATGGCGAGCCCATTTCCCTCAAGCGTGGCGGCCCCGTGCGCCTCATCGTTCCGTGGGCTCATGGCTTCAAGTCCATCAAGTGGCTGCAGCGCATCGCGGTGACCAATGACTTTCGCGCCAACGACACCTATGCCCTGCAAAACAACGACCCCGAGTCGCACCTCAAGACTGCCGCCTACATCGATGAGGCGCCGGCCACGTTTCCCGCCGGCCAGCCGGTGACCTTTTCAGGCCTCGCGCTCTCCGGCCTTTCGGGGCTTGGGCGGGTCGAGTACTGGCTGCATGCCGTGCAGCCTGGCGAGCCGCCCGTGGTCCAGGACGATGCCACCTATCAAGCCGCACGCTGGACCCCTTGCCAGCTCGAGGGTGCGCCTGCCGACTGGTCATCCGTGCTGCCACGCGGCATCTCCTCCAAAACCGTCCTTGGCTTCGACCCCAAGACCGGCAGGCCTCTCTCCTGGCCGCTGCGCTACAGCATGATCTCCTGGGCGGCTTCTCTCCAGAACTTGAAGCCCGGCAAGTACGAGTTCCGCGCCCGTGCTGTGGATCTCAACGGCTTCGCGCAACCGGAGCCGCGCCCCGTGCCTAAAACGGGCAAGAACGCAGTGGAAGTGCATCGCTTCGAAGTGGCCTGACATCCCCTCAGAATATGGCTGGCACCGGGCCATCCCTGCGGCTCACAACCGTGCCCTGCTTCCGCATCGATTCATGGGTGTATGAACCGCCTTGCCCTGCCCGCTCTGCTGCTTGCGGCCCTGTTAAATGCCTGCAGCTCCCACTCCACAACATCCTTGCCCACCGTGCCGAAGGTGGACCTCGCCCGCTACATGGGGAAGTGGTACAACCTCGCCCGTCTGCCGGCCTCATTTCAGGATGGCTGCACCCATTCCACGGCGGACTATGCCATGGGGCCTGGCGGCACGGTGTCGGTGGTGAACCGCTGCGAAATGAAAGGCCATGCCAAGGAAGTGAAAGGCAGCGCCCGCGTGGTTGATACCGACACCAATGCGGTGCTGGAGGTGACCTTCAAAGAGTGGTTCTCCGCGTTCATTCCCAAGGCGCCGCAGGGCAACTACTTTGTCATCTGGCTTGCCCCCGATTACTCGGCCGCCGCCGTCGGCACGCCAGACCGCAAGTACCTGTGGATCCTCTCGCGCAACCCCAGTATGTCCACCGGCAAGTACCTCACGATCGTGGACCATTGCAAAGAGCTGGGCTTCGACGTCGGCAAGCTGATCATTGAGGACCCCAAGAGCATCGGCGGTCGCTGAGGCTGGTGAGCCCATCGGTAGGTGTTCACCCACCATCCCGAGGCATGGGACGGGTCGAATGGAATGACGGTCTCAATCTGAGATCACCCTCAAACCATAAAAACAAACCATCATGAAAACCACGCTCCTCAGTCTCGCCTTCGCGGCGTTTGCGGCATTCGCAGTCCATGCCGAAACCACCACGACGTCCACCACCACGACGACGACCGGCAACGGCACCATCACTGAATACACCCCCGGCTCCACCTTCACGGTGAAGGAAGAAAGCGGCCCCGTGCATTATCGCTACGGCAAGAAAGTGGAGTACTACCACGGCGGCAAGGTGCTGTCCGAGGAGGATGTAAAGACCCGGGTGAAGGTCGGCGGCAAGGTGCACGTGCATTATGATCGCGATGGCGATGCCCGCGTGATCCATCGCATCGACGTGGACGATTGATCCACCCCTCCATCAGCATGGAACTCAGCAGGGCGGGGGAAGTTCCCCCGCCTTTTTGTTTCGCCGCTCTCAGTTTTTAGCCTGCTGAGCAAGAAGCCGCTTGCGCACTGTGATTGAAACCACCCCTGTCCACTGCATGACTGCATGCATCCGCTCAATCGTTCTGGCTTCGATTTGTTGGTCCGCCGCCGCGTTGTATTCACAGCCAGTGGCAAAGACGCCGGTCGAGATCGGCGGCGACCGGCAGCTTTTTCTCGATGACCAGCTCCTGGACATGGAGCAAAGCCGTGGCGTTTCGCTCACGCTCAACCCGCCGCAAAACATTCATCGCGTATTAAAGCCGGAGACGCCGTGGGAGGCGCTCGGCTTTATCTTCTACTGCAGCGTGGTCGAGGATGGCGGAGAGGCCAAGCTCTACTACGGCACGTACGATGCCGAGAAGAAACGCCACCTCTGCCTGGCCACCAGCGCTGACGGCCAGCACTGGCAGCGGCCCAACCTGGGGCTGCGGATGTTCCAGGGCGGCAAAAGCAACAATTTGATGACCTTCGATGCCATTGAGGCCAGCGTGTTCATCGATCCTCATGCGCCGCCGGAAAAGCGCTATCGCCTGCCGCTCACCCGCTACTGGCCGGACCCTGCCAAGGCTGGCATGTACATGGCGTCATCAGCTGATGGCATCCACTGGCAGATGGGTGAGCAGCGCCTGCTGCCCTTTATTCCCGACAGCCAGCCCTCCGCCCTGTGGGACGAGGATCTGCGGAACTATGTGATCTATCTCCGTGCCTGGGATCCCATCCGTACCATTGCGAGAGTGGCGGTGCCGGACCTGGAGGCCCCCTGGCCTTACGATGCCTCGGTGACGCCCTATGAAGTGTGGGGCAAGGGCAAGATTCCCACCTTGAGCCGCGAGCTGCCGCGCGTGATGGCCCCCGATGCGCAGGACCCCGAGAACCTGCAGCTCTACACCAGCGTCATCACCCGCTATCCTTATGCCCCCGGCTTGTACATTGCCTTTCCCGCCGCCTACCGCCTGTATCTGGGGCCGAACTGGGCGTCACGCGCGGTGAACACCAATGACGGCACCTTCGACATCCAGTTCGCCGCCAGCCGGGACGGCATTGCCTGGCACCGCTGGCGCCAGCCGTATGTGAGCGCCGGCCTGCATGAGGACCTGGAGTTGAAGCTCGTCAGCATGGGGCCGGGCTTTGTACGGCGCGGGCCCTGGCTGTATCAGTACTTTGTCGGGTGGACGGCCACCCACGGCCAGCCCGTCGTCTGGGACAAGGACCGCATGAAGCGCATCGAGGCCATGAACACCGATCTCGGCGGCATCTACTGCGCCGCCCAGCGTGTGGATGGCTTTGTCTCGATGGATGCGGGCAGCGATCCCGGCACGCTCATCACACGGCCCCTGATGTTCAAGGGCGGCCGCCTGCTTCTCAACATCCACACCGCCGGCATTGGCAGTGCGCGCGTGTCTCTGCTAGGGCCGGATGACATCCCCGTTCCCGGATTCTCGGATGCGGATTGTGATCCCATCTGTGCCGATGCGATTGACCACGAGGTGCGGTGGAAAAGCAATGCAAGCCTGGAAGCGCTTGCTGGCAAACCTGTGCGCCTGCAGTTCTCGCTGCAGAACGCCAAACTCTACGCACTTCAGTTTGCGCCGGTTGTGAAGTAGCCAGTGTCACCCATGCCCGCAGACCTCTTTGCCCCTGATCCTGCGGCGAATCTTCTGCCGTGCGATGGCATCGTGAACTACCATGGCCCCATCATGAAGGCGGCGGAAGCGGATCGCTGCTTTTCCAGGTTGCTCGATGATGTGCCTTGGCGGCAGGATGAACTGGTCATGTTCGGCCGCCGCATCACCACCGCGCGCAAGGTGGCCTGGTATGGCGACAGCGGCTTTGCCTACACCTACTCCGGCACCACCAAGGAGGCCCTGCCCTGGACCGATGAGCTGCTCCGCCTCAAATCCCTCGTGGAAGAAATCTCCGGCGGCAGCTTCAATTCCTGCCTGCTCAATTTGTATCACACCGGCGGCGAGGGCATGGCGTGGCACAGCGATGATGAAAGCACCCTGGTGCCGCAGGCCGCCATCGCTTCGGTGAGCCTCGGCGCGGAACGTCCCTTTGCCTTCAAGCACAAGTCCCGGCCCGAGCTTCGCGTTTCAATCAAGCTGCAGCACGGCAGCTTGCTGGTCATGAAAGGAGCCACCCAGGAGCAGTGGCTGCACAGCCTGCCCAAGTCTGCCCGCGTGGACCGGCCGCGCATCAACCTCACCTTCCGCAGCATGTTGCCGCAAGTAAAAAGTTAGATCGGCGCGGTCCCGATGCTCTCCACCCAAGCCTGGGCAAACAGGGCATGGGGAGTGTTTCCCCATCGCCGCAACACCTCTGCGTGCCGGGCCTGCCCGTCCGCTTCGAGCTGCGTCACCAGATGTTCGACGATGGGCGCCACGTCATCGTAGATCTCGTAGCTGGCCGTGGTTCGCACATCAATGAAACCGGCCTCGCGCAGCCAGCCGCCCAGCTTGCGCCCGGCAAGGACATCGCCTCCGTTGCGTGCCTGCAATTCCCGCCGTGCCTGGATTGCCGCTTCAATCTCGTGCGTGCATGGCTCCAGGATGAAGCCGCCCCAGTCCGGGCTGCGCAGTGCGGCAAAGCCGGTTGGCTTCAGCAGCCTCCTCACCTGTGCCAGCACCGCCAGCGGCTCCTTCAAGTGCTCGAACAAGGCGTGGGAGAACATCCCGTCGAAAGACGCGGCGGCGAGGGGCAGGGCATAGGCGTTCATCGCTTCCAGGAGCACCGGCAGCCCTTCCCAGGCCGCCTGCTCCCTGGCGTCTCCCCACTGCTCTCCGTGCTGGTCCACACCAATCACCACGCCTGCGGGCGCAACCTTGCGCGCAATGTCCAGCGTGATGGTGGCAGGGCCGCAGCCCAGGTCCAGAATCCGCTGCCCCGGCTTGAACAGGCGCGAGGCGAAGGCTCCATGTGATGCCAGCGTGCGCCGCTGCATGAAGCGGATGGCGCTTTCACCATGCCCTGGCGTGTACGTCTCCAGGCTCATTTGGTGGCAAAGTAGCAGGCAAACACACTGTTGCGATGCAGCACCTCGCAGGCGCTGAAGCCAGTCTTCCGGCACAGGTCCAGTTGGAAAGTCAGCGACCTCGGCGTGTCTTCCTTGTCAACATAGGCGAACACCTTCTCCCGATATTCCGGCCCACCCAGGGATTCCAGGTAGCTTCCGTAGCGCTCCCACATCATCGTCTGGACTTCTGGTGCGTCGAAGAACACCAGATCGGCCACATACAAGCGGCCGCCGGGTCGCAGCCACTGGTGCAGCTTCGCGAAGACGGAATGCCAGTCCTCATCATCCCGCAGGTGATGCAGCACAGCTCCGGCGAGGATGGCATCGAAGGAGCCTTCGGCAAAATCCAGCTCCCGCAGATCGGCTTGATAAGCGGTGATCTCCGTCACGCCCGCGGCGCGCAGCCGCTCTTCTGCGCGGTTCAGCATAGGCTGGCTCAGATCGATCAAATGGCAGGCCAGCGGCCGCACTTCCTGCAGCACGCGCAGCGTGAAGTTGCCGGCTCCGCAGCCCACGTCCAGCACCGGGCTTCCAGGTTTCAAATGGGTCGCGGCAGTACCGGCCACGAGGCTCTGAACCAGGGGTGAATCCATGGTCGCCTGCTGGCCGGTTTCAAGGCGGCTGAAGCGTTCCACATCGTGATCGAAGCGTTCGCGGATTTCCTCCAGCGTGGATTTCTCTAAAAGCGGGGTGGCGGTGCGGTGCAAAGCGGAAGTGCTCATGGCCCACCTGTATCACGTCGGCGCTCTTGCTGAATGACGATGAATGCATCACATTGATGCTGGAACTGCATGAATCGTGCCGCCATTCATGAGCTTGAATGCTTTGTCGCCGTGGCGGAGGAGTTGAACTTCTCCCGGGCGGCTGCGCGGCTGCACCTCAGCCAGCCGCCTTTGTCCCGTCAGATTCAATCGCTGGAGGAAAAGCTGGGCGTGCGGTTGTTGGAACGTAACACCCGCTCCGTGTCCCTCACTCCTGCCGGCGCGCTCTATTTGGAAGATGCCCGGCACGTTCTCACCCGGCTGGACAGCGCAGCGGACTCAGCCCGCCGCGCCGCCACCGGCCAGGTCTCGCGCCTGCGGCTTGCCTTCGTCGGTGCGCTCCTGGATGAAAGGCTGGTGGAAGTGCTCCAGCGCTTTCGCGACAGCCATCCCCAGTGCCAGATCCATCTTGTGGACCTGCCGCCCAGTGAACAGCTTGCCGCCCTGCGCTCGGGCAACGTGGACGGTGCCTTTATCGGTGCCGAGCCACGGCGCACAGGCCGGGATGTGGCCACTTTTGTCTGGAAGCACGAGCCGCTGCTCATTGCCCTGCCGGAGAATCATTCGCTCGCCGCACAGAAGTCGCTCACCTTCGCGCAGTTGCGCAATGAAGGGTGGGTCATGGTCTCGAGCGCCGCCGCACCGGCCTTTCGGCAGCAATTTGAATCCCTTTGCATGCGGGCCAAATTTCACCCCCGCGTTGTTCAGGAGTCCGACCGCGTGGCCGCGGTTCTCACCATGGTGGCCGCCGCCCAGGGCATCAGCCTCCTGCCCGCGGCCCTGTCTCATTTGATACCACGGGGCGTTGTTTTCCGGCCCGTCCGGGGCGGCCGGCTCTTTCTTGATCATGCCTTTGCCTGGAGCCCGAAGGCCCCCGCCTTCACCACTCAGGCCTTTCTCAGGCTCTTGCGCGCGGCGTCCAAAAACGGCTCTTGAACCGGCGCTTCGCAGCTGCACAACATCCCGTGAGTGTTCCCGCTCTCTCGTCTCGTTTTTCACCCATGCCCACCTCCTCCCTTCTCCGGATCGCCGTTGCCTCAGCCACCGCTTTTCTGTTCGCATCCGCTGCCCATGCTGAAGCTCCGCTGATGGCCTATGTGGGCACCTACAGCTCGCCGCTCCCAATTGTGCGGCCAGGGCAGGTTGATCTGCCTCCTGGCAACGGACGTGGCATCCACCTTTTTCAGGTGGACCGTGCTACCGGTGCCCTTTCGCCGGCGGGCATTTTTGAAATGCCGAACAGCCCCAGTTGCCTGGCCTTCAATGCCGCTGGCACCCGCCTCTATTCCACCAATGAAACGGACACCGTCGAAGGCACGGAGAATGGCTCCATCAGCTCTTTTGCCATTGACCGCTCCACCGGGAAGCTGACGCTGCTTAACAAAGTCAATTCAGGCGGTGCCGGCCCCACTTACATCAGCCTGCATCCCTCGGGAAAATGGGTGCTGGTGGCCAACTACTTCGGCGGCTGCGTGTCGGTGCTTCCCATCCTTGCCGATGGCAGCCTGGGCAAGGCCAGTGATGTGCAGCAGGACACCGGCACCGTTGGCCCGAAACGGGCGACCAATGCGCCTCCTGGAAGCTGCGCTTTCAGCGGCCATGACGTGCCTCATGCGCACATGATCGAGACCGATCCTTCTGGCCGCTTCGTTGTCTCCACCGACCTGGGACTCGACCAGATCCGTGTCTGGAAGTTTGATGCGGAGAAAGGCACCTTGGCGCTCAATGGCACCCCGATCTCGCTGCCGCCGGGGGATGGCCCGCGCCATTTCGCCTTCCATCCTAACGGCCGCTGGTTCTATTCGTTGCAAGAGGAAGGATCCACCGTGGCGCGCTTTGATTATGATGCGGCGAAAGGCTCTCTGGCGCGCGGTGACACCATCTCCAGCCTGCCGCCCGGGTTTGCGGGCAGCAACTTCTGCTCGGAGCTCATGATGTCCGCCGATGGCCGCTTCGTCTATGCGGGCAACCGCCTGCACGATGGCATCGCCTGGTTCACGGTGGGCAAGTCCGGCGACCTGGCCTTTTCCGGCGAAGAATGGACCCGCGGCGACTATCCGCGCAGCTTCAACTTCGATCCCACCGGCCGCTTCCTTTACTCCTGCAACCAGCGGGCGGACAACGTGGCCATCTTCAAGGTGGACTCGAAGACTGGCAACCTGGCTTTCACCGGCCAGATCACCCCTGTGGGCAATCCTTCAATCATTGTCTTTCTCGACCTGGGCAAGGGAAGCTGAAGCCGTGGCGGCACTGCGCACTTGAGTGAGCAGCCCCAGCAGCGCGGTCACAATGAACAGCACCAGCGGCCCCCACAGGATGGAATTCTGCACTGCGAATCCGCCTGCCGTGGGGCCGACGAGGCCGCCCACCGTGTAGCTCATCACCATCAGCGTGGTGGCGGTGAGCACCCTCATGCCGGTAAAGCGCTGGGCCATGCCGGTCATTGCCATGGTGTACAGGCATCCGCCTGCGGCCCCCCAAAGGAAGGCGATCACCCACAGCAGTTCTGGCACGGCGCGGCCCAGCGGCAAAGGCAGGCTGCTCGCGATCAGGATTCCCAGGGCACCGATGATGACCAGACGGGGGCCGCGCTTGTCTGCCAGCCTGCCGATGGGGTACTGGATGACAAAGGCACCCGCACCGATCACGCCCGCCAGGGCGATGGCTGCGTTCTCGGCCCATGAAAGGCCCAGGGCCGAAAGGGTGATAGCCGTGTGCGTGCTGTTTTCAAAGAAGCCGCCAATGAAGGCCAGCAGCGGCAGCTCCGGCGCCATGCGCAGCACTTCCAGCAGCCCGTCCGTAGCGCCGGTGTCATCCTCGTGCGCAACTTCCGCCTTTCGCCCGATCAGTGGCAGGCTGCTTGCCACGCTGGTGGCCGCCGCGAGGTAAAACATCGTCTGCGGTCCCAACGCCGACGCAACAAAAGGCCCCACGGCAAAGGCCGCGCCCATTCCCGTCTGGAACAGGCCCATCCATGCTCCCTTCTTGTCCTCCGGTGCAAAGGTGGCGAGCAGGCTGTCCGTCACTGGCCAGGTGAGCCCCGCGCCCATGCCGATGACCAGCGTTGCCAGCGCCCACACCCAGGGCACATGGGCCAGGGCCAGGCTGGCAAAGCCGCAGGCTGCCAGCAGCTTGCCCGCCTGATAGATCAGCACCGTGCCGTACCGTGCGGCCAGCCACGGTTGGAAGGGCGCCATGCACAGCACGCCTGCATACACCAGCGAGGTGATGATGCCCACCACGCCCTCGCTCAGCCCCTGCTCCTTCATCACCGTGATCTCCGCCGGCTGTGCTCCGGCAAAGCCCGCGATCGTCAGCAGCGTGGAGAGACAGAGCCAGAAAAGGGATTGCATCGCCACGCTTAGCCCATGCCGCCCTGGCGCGCAGCCTTTAATGCCCTGCGGCACGGGTTTCTTTTGCCACAGCCGCCGCTTGATGGCGATGCCCCTGGATCTCGTAACCCACCACGGTGACGGCTGGTGCGAACATCAGAATCACCAGGCACATCGCCATGCTGACGCCGGACATGGCGGCAAGTACCGCGATGGCGGCTACCAGCACGGTTCCGCTCAGCAGCCACACGTGCAGCAGGTCAAACCGCCGGGCCAGATAGTAGTATAGCGCATACACGCCGAGAAGAAAGACCCCCACGGGGATGGCCACGCTGTTGACCGTTGCGAAGGGGCTGATGAGCGCCTTGTGCTCGATCAGGCTGGCGGCCACATGCAATCCCGCCCCCGTTGCCACGATGGAGGCGACGATGAGCATGTGGCCGTAGCCCCAGACGAAGGAGCGGCCGCGGTGCGTGTGCAGGATGGGGCCCGAGGGCAGCATGTAATACACCCACCACATGCCGAAAGTAAGGCCGGTGCCGGCGATGCAGACCAGGGCCGCATCCAGGCTCCAGCCCTGCTTCTCCACCACCGCCGACAACGTCGCCACCGTGCCCACCACCTCCTCGCCCATGGCAATGATGGCAAAGAGGCTGTAGCGCTCGGCGATGTGATGGGCATGCCATGGCGTGCCGCCGCCCTTGCGTTCCGCGAGCAGGGGCCCGGCCATTTCCACCAGCACCAGAGCGGCGGTGAGGCCAAACGTCACACCCATCGGCAGATGCATGAAGAGCTGTGCCACCCAGCCGATCTGGGCGATGGAAATGGCTGCCGCATAGGTAAGGCAGATGTGGCGCCTGGCAGGATCTTGCTTGGCCGCGCGCAGCCATTGGAACACCATGGCGACGCGCATCACCACATACCCCAGCACCATGACCGAGTTGTCCAGGTGCTGCCCGTGCTCCAGGGAAAGGAACATGCGCGGCAGACCGATGGCCAGCACCAGCACACCTGCCATCTGCACCATCGTCACCAGCCGGAAGATCCAGTCATCGGTGTCATAGGCCGAGGCGAACCAGGAGAAATTGATCCAGGCCCAGCAGATGGCAAAACTGGCAAAGCCGAAACCAGTCAGGGCCGTGGCATAGCGGCCATCCGCCAGCACATCGGCGAACTGCGAAGAGGCGAGGCTGAAGCTTGTGGCAAAGGTCAGGTCGAACAGCAGCTCCAGCGGCGTGGAGACACGGTGCTCCTCATGCGGATCGCGTCCGCCCATCCGCCGGGCATGATGGTGCAGGGATTCGGAGCTAGGAGGTGCGGTGCTCATGGCGGAGGTGTTTATACCACAAGCCTGTTGATTCGTGCCTGAGAGTTTCCGAGGGCTGGAATGTTCCTGCGTCCTGGCGACAGAGCTTTGTGGGCAGCTCTGTGTGGAAGCGTGCGCAGCACCTTGGACTGCTGCAGCCTGCTGCTGCTTTGGGCCATGGCAGCCCTGCTGCCGGCACAGGCATCAATCTTCAGTCCAGGGCTCTTCCCCTCTACACGTTGCGCCACCCCGTCGTGCCGCAGCAGGCTGCGAGCACAAGGCGGCAGCAGGGCTGCACGCAGTCCAAGGTGCTTCGCACGCCTCCACACAAAGCCTCTGCCTACCCTCGCGCCCTGATCTCCGTGATCTGCTTGGTGGCGATGCCAATAGGCCGGTCCAGCGGCACGCCGGCGCAGCCAAGCAGCGTCGTGAGCAGGTCACCTTGATTGCCCTTGGTGTCGGGCAGAAAGCGCCCGGTGTTGATCGAGCCGCCGCCGCGCCCGGCAACGATGAAGGGAAGATTTTCCCGCGCATGCTTGTTGCCGTCTTCAAGGCCTGAGCCCCACATCATGATGCAGTTGTCCAGCAGGGTGCCGTCGCCTTCGCGCAGGCTGTGCATCTTCTTCACCATGTAGGCGAACTGGGCGATGTTGAAGGCGGTGATCTTCGCGACCTTGTCCACTTTGTCCGGCTGGTTGTTATGATGGGTCTGCGAGTGGTGCTCGTCCCTGAAGCCCAGTTCCGGATAAGACACGCCGTTGGGGGTGGAGCCGATGTAGGTGCTCACCCGCGTCGTGTCCGTCTGGAAGGCCAGCACGTTCAGGTCGCACATCACCTGCATGTACTCGCTGCGCTTTTCGCCCTCGGGAATCTTGATCTCAATCGGCGGCGAGTCGGAGGCTCTGCGTTTGCTGACACTTACCCCGGCCTTCTCCAGCGCAGCCTCTTTCTGCCGGTACTCGATGGCGGCGATGCGGCGCTCCAGCGAACGCACGCTGTCCAAGTACTCGTCCAGCTTGTGCTGATCCGTTTGCGGCAGCTTGCGCCGCAGGTCGCGGGCGCCGCCGATCACCAGGTCCAGCATGCTGCGGTCCAGCGCCTCGGACTGGGCGGATTCGCCCGGGATCAGGCCGGCGGTTCCTCCATCGGCCTTTTTGAACAAACGGTTGAGCACGTTGCGCGGACTGATCTCGGCCGGCACAGCCTGCGTGGGGGAGCGGTAGCTGCAGTGCGAGTAGTAGCCTTCGTTCAGCCCTTCCTGGTTCTCCTTGTGCGTCTGCGGCATGGTCGCCAGCTCCAGGGAGGGCAGCGAGGTGAAGCCGCCCACGTAGTTGGCGGCGATCTGGTCCGCAGAGATGGCGATGTTGATCTGGTTGCGCTTGTTCGAATCCGGCAGCGAAGCCGTCAGCCAGGTGGACAGCTCCAGCGCATGCGGCGCGCCGTTGAAGGGAGCAATCGGCACCCCCGAGATGCCCTTCATCATGAGGCACTGGCTGAGCACGGGCCGCAGGGATTCCAAGGCAGGCGGCGGCGCGGACAGGAAGCTCTGCGGGTCCGCCGGCCAGAACTGGTCCATGATCACCCCGTGTGGCATGTACATGAAGCCGATGCGTACCGGCGGCTTGTAGGCCTTCGCTTTGCCTTTGCCCGGCTCGGCCCAGCCCATGGTTTCCAGCAGCGGCAGCCCCAGCGAGGCACCGATCCCTCTCAGGCAGGTGCGACGATCAATGAGTGAGTTTTTTGTCATGGGACACGGAGGCGGTTTGTTCTTGGATCCGGCAGTGGGTGAAGGGGTAGCTGGTGATGATCTCGGTGATGAGTGTCTGCATCCGGAAGCCATCCTTGGTGAGGCTTTCCATCAGGTGGTCCAGCACGATCTCGTCGTAGCCTTCGAGCTGGCGGCACAGGGCATAGGCCAGCAGTTTTTCCGCCAGGTTGCGCGAAAGGTCCGTCGCCCGTGCGGCGATGATGGCCTTCAGTTCCTTGGGTGCGGAGAAGCGCTTGCCACCCGGCAGTTCGCCTGCCGCGTCGATGGCACCGCCGGTGTCGTCCTGATCGCGCCAGCGGCCGATGGCATCGAAGTTCTCCAGGCCGAAGCCGATGGGATCCAGGATCTTGTGGCAGTTGGCGCACACCGGATTGGTTCGGTGCAGCTCCGTGCGCTGGCGCAGGGTCAGGTTCGCCACCTTTTTGTGGTCCTGCTTGTCCAGGGCTGGCACATTCGGCGGGGCAGGGGGCACTTCCTCCCCCAGCACCTGCTCCAGCACCCACACACCGCGCTTTACCGGACTGGTGCGATTAGGGAACGAAGTCGTCGCCAGGATGCCCGGCATGCCCAGGATGCCTCCACGGTTGCGGTCCGTGAGCTGTACCCTGCGCATCTCCGGCCCGCTGACGGTCTTTTCCATCCCGTAGAGGGTGGCGAGCGTGCCGTTCAGGAAGGTGTAATCACAGTCCACAAAGCTCACCACGCTGCGGTTCTCACGCACGATGCTGTCAAAGAACAAGCGCGCCTCGTCATACATCGCGGCACGCATCTCCTTGGTCATCTGTGGGAACTTGGCCGTGTCGAAGGTCTTGCTTTCCAGGCTGCCCAGACCGAGCCACTGCGCGCCGAAGCCGTCAAACAACGCCCGGGAACGGTGATCCAGCAGCAGGCGTTTCACTTGCCCCTTCAGCACTGCGGGCTCGTGGAGCTGCCCGCGGTCCGCCAGGGCCGATAGCTCCGCATCAGGCATCGTCGCCCACAGCAGGTAGGACAGGCGCGAGGCGAGCTGGTGATCATCCAGTTCCACAACGTCGGTGCCCGGGGTGGGTTCTTTGGCGGGCGTGATGAACAGGAACTGCGGCGAAACCAGCACTGCCTTGAGCATCAGGCGCAGCGCGGCCGGGTGGTCCAGCTTGTTCTTCCGTGCCAGGTCGTACACTGCCAGCAGCACATCCACCTCCGCATTCGAAGGAGGCCTGCGATAGGCGCTACGTGCAAGCGACTGTGCGACATTCCTGGCCGCCGCCCGGGCATCGGCTCCGGTGGGTGGTGGTTCGCCAAACAGGCGCTTTTGTGTCTCTTTGGATGCTTTGTTGACGCGGTCCAGCACCTCGCCGGCAATCTCCAGGTACTGCTCCAGTTGCAGCGGCGACAGCGTGTTCAGGTAGCCTTCGCCGGACACCTCATCCGGCAGCGCGTGCGCCACTGAGGGATCCACGCCCAGGAGGTCATGCAACGTATTGCCATACTCCACCTTCGTTAAACGGCGGATGACAAAAGGCCCCGGGTCCTTTGGGCTGAGGAACTTGACGTTGGCCACCCAGTCCATGAACATCCGCCGCTCCGCATCCGTCGGCTGGCTGTCCGCATCGTCTGGCGGCATGTCGTGCGTCTTCACGTTGGTCAGCGACTGCTTCCAAAGCTTGCTGAAGGCTGCATCGCCTGGGTTCTTGAAGACGGATTGAAACGTCACCCCCGCCTTACGTTTCTTGTTCCCGTGGCAGTCCATGCAGTACGTCTTCACGAACGGCGCCACGTGGTCCCGGAACGTCTTCTGCGTGCTGGCTTGAACGGCGGCAAAATCTTCCTCGGCGCGACAAGGCAGTGCGAGGGCAAGCGCAAATCCGCAGAGGCACACGACCGCCATGCCGCGGCGAAGGAGTCCGGAAACTGTCATTTTGATCTTCAGAGGGGGGCGGAACGTAACGGACGATCCGCCGGCGCTCTATCGGACTCAAAATGACTGCTCTGGACGGGCAATGAAGCCCCCAAAGTACGTGCCGCTCTCAGTTGAAGACCGGCTTCACCCCCTGCTTTTGCAAAGACGAGATAAAAGCGTTCAACAGCGCTGCCTGTGCTTGCGGGCCGCCGTCGTTCGAAAGAAACACCAGCGTGGGGGCATCGTGGTTCTCAACGACTTCCATCTCGGCGTGATGACCTTCCTTGTCGGTGAAGGTGGTCTTCCCTCGGCTGATCGCACCGGCATTCCCGGTATGGCTCGACCAGCTGCTGGCGGCTTCTTGGAAGGAGGCATCCGAGGAGCGGCCATCTTTATCTGCCGTCCAGTTTCCCAGCGCCTTGTGAGCATCGTGGCGTGCCGCGGCCACCATTCCGTCGGAGGCAGTGGTGGTCAGCGCACCCACGCCATAGACCCGGAAGGTGGGCTGGCTTTTCGAATAGGTGGCGAAGGCTGTCGCCGCAACCGCCGTCAAGCTGACAACGAGAATGACTTTACTGAAACGCGTTTTCATGGGTGTGGAGGGTGGTGTTCCTAATGAACGACATTCACAGCGCGAGCGTGATTGTCTATGTTTTCACTGGGCGAGGCAAGGCTTCTTCCTCCCCAGGCGCGGTTGCTGAGGCTGTCGCAAGCGCAGCCCGAGGTCTGGCCACTTGTGAATTGCCTTATCTTTTATCAGTCCAGCGGGAAGCAGATCTTCCTAGGCGCGACGGGAGGGTGTGTTATATTTTCCATCATTTCTTGATGCCAGCCTGTGAAAATCAGCCCCTCCTTGTCTTGAACGCCAGCGAGCAGCCGATTCTTGAAGCGGTGGAGGCGGGAGTTCAGGCAGGCGGCGATGAAGGGACGGGTGCCGCTACGGTCGTCGCGGTGTCGTCCTGGCAGCGGCTGCGTGGTCGCTTGGCTCCCAGCACCTTGCTTCACGCGATGGTGCACGGGGTCATGACGGTGGCCGGGCTTACCTTGCTGGCGAAGGCGGTGTCGTTTTTCAAGGATGCGGACGTGGCGCGGCGTTTTGGCATCTCGGATGGGCTGGATGCGTTTGGCCTGGCATTTGGCGTGCATGCGTTTGCCTCTGGCATGCTGGGTGGCGGCATTCCCAGCACCTTTCTTCCCGCTTACGCACGGCTTCAGCACGAGCATGGCCCGCTGCGGGCGGAGCGCCTGGCGCTTCAATCCGCCGTCAGCCACGGTTTCACGCTGCTGATCGCGGGGGTGGCGATCTATGTCTGCGGCCCTGGGCTGGTGGAGTTCCTGGGCCACGGGTTTCCGGAGCCAAAGCAGGCGCTGGCGCTGGGGCTGATGCGCGGCCTGCTGCCGTTCCTTTTTTGCTACGGGATGACCATGCACCTCTCCATGTGGCTGCGGGGGAACAAGCGGTTTGCCTGGGCGGCGGCCACGCCGGTGCTGACGCCGGCGGCGATTCTCGTGGCCATGGCAATGGCGGGCAGGGGTGTCTCGGTCGGTACCCTGGTGTGGGGCACCAACATGGGCGGCCTGCTGCATCTGCTGGCGCTGGTCCTGGTGCTGGCGCGCCTGCTGCCACGTGAGCCGGGGTGGCTGGCGGGCTGCGGCCGTGTGGTGGAACCGGGCAACCGCGAGGTGGTGATCCACGCGCTGCCATCGGTGATTTCCGGGCTGGTGCTGGGCGGCGCGCCGATCGTGGACCAGGCCATGGCGGCCAGGCTTGCCTCGGGCAGCGTGAGCGTGCTCAATTACTCGGACAAGGTGTGCGGCATTGTGCTTGCGCTCACGGCCAGTGCGGTGGCGGAGGCCCTGGTGCCCTTCTTTGCGGAGGTGGTGGCGCGGCGCAACTGGCCGGCCCTGAAGCGCCAGCTCGTGCACACCATCGGCCTCATCCTTGTCGTGGCCCTGCCGATGGTGGCGCTGCTGTGCTGGCAGGCGCCGCTGATTGTGAGGCTGCTGTTCCAGCGCGCCAGCTTCGGCGCCGATGACACGCAGCGGGTGGCTGAGGTGCTGCGCTGCGCCTGCCTGCAAATCCCGTTTTATATCGCCAGCCTGCTCATGTCGCGGGTGGTCATCGCCTTGCAGGGAAGCTGGTTCACCCTGGCTACGGCGGTGATCTCGCTGACGGGCAACATCGTCTTCAACCTCATCCTCATGCGTTGGTATGGGGTGGCTGGCATCGCTCTCTCCACCGCGCTGGTGTATGCCCTGTCCACGCTGATGCTTACCCTCTACCTGCGGCACGCCATCGCCAGGCATGCCCGCGAGGATTGGTGATCGGGACATTGTTCCCAGGGCCATTGACTCTGATTTCGGGGCTCCAACGGTCGGGAATTCGTCCGGGAGAGTCTCATTTTTTGTAATTTTACGACTATTGAGAGCAGTAATTACAGTTTTTCAAAAAGTGAGTGGACAATACTGATAAAAATGGCGATAGTGATAAAATAGAGCTTCAGCCATATTTTACTTCATGAACACTGAAATCCATACTGATTTCGCACCCGAAATCCGAGAAATCCTGTCCCAGCATGGCCGTCTGAGCGCCCAAGACCTCGGCACGGGCGATGACCTGTACAATGCCGGGCTCACTTCCCTGGCCACGGTGGCGGTGATGCTGGCGCTGGAGGACAAGTTCAATGTCGAGTTCCCCGACACGATGATCGGGCGCCGCACCTTCAAGAGCATCGACTCCATTGCTGAGGCGATCACCAAGCTCGCCGCCTAGCCGTTGCCATCAGCGGCCGGGGCATTCGATTCCGGCCTCTCTTATTATTCCCTGCCAGGGTCTTCCCCAGCCGCCTCCCCATGGATTTTGACCAGCTTTTGCGTGACGTGCATCTCATCGGCAGGACCGTGCTTCGGGCCCATGCCGGGGAGGTTGACAAGGTGGCAAGATTCCCTGCCGAATCGATCGCCGCCCTGAAGGAGGCCCGGCTTCTCAGTGCTTACGTGCCCGAGGCGTATGGCGGCATGGGCTTGTCCCTGGTGCAGATTTCGAAAATCTGCGAGGCCCTGGGCCAGTACTGCGGCTCCTCGGCCATGATCTATGCGATGCACAAGATCCAGGTCGCCTGCCTGGTGCACCACGCCCAGCAGTCCGAGTACTTCCAGGACTACCTGCGGCAGCTCGTCGCCGAGCAGCGCCTGATGGCCTCCGCCACCACGGAGGTGGGCACGGGCGGGGATCTTCGTTCCAGCATCTGCGCCGTGGAAACCGAAGGCGGCACGTTCACCCTGACCAAGAAGGCGCCGGTGATTTCTTATGGAGAAGCAGCGGATGAGATTTTGGTCACCTGCCGCCAGTCGCCGGAAGCCGCAGCCAATGAACAAGTCCATGTGCTGGTGCGAAAGGGCGAGTACACCGCCACGCCCCTCTCCACCTGGGACACGATGGGATTTCGCGGCACCTGCAGCTCGGGCTTTGAACTGACCGCGCACGGCGATGCCAGGCAAATCCTGCCGCAGCCCTTCAACGAGATCCTGGGGCAGACGATGCATCCTTACTCCCACATTGTGTGGGGATCGCTGTGGTCGGGCATTGCGATGGATGCGGTGAACCAGGCGCGGGCCTTTGTGCGTACCGAGGCACGCAAGACCCCGGGTGAAACACCGATTTCCGCCGTGCGGCTGGCGGAGACCGACCAGGTGCTCCAGGGAATGCGGCACAATGTGGCCGCCCTGGCGCGTGAATACGACGGGCTGCTGGCCCAGAGCCGGCCTGAAGCCTTCGAGGAGTTTGGCTTCGCCATCCGCACCAACAACTTGAAGCTCTCGTGCTCGCAGCAGCTGGTGGACATCGTGGGCCGGGCCATGCTGATCTGCGGCATCTCCGGCTACCGCAACGATTCCAAATTCAGCGTGGCCCGCCATCTGCGCGATGCCTATGGCGCGGCGCTGATGGTCAACAACGACCGCATTTTGAAACTCAACGCCACCATGCTGATGGTGCACAGGGAAGGTTGAACTATGATCTGCAACTCCACCGCCACACTGCCGCTCAACGCCGCCTACCAGGCGTTTCTTGATGAACTGACCACCGCCGGGCTGCTGGTCCCGCTGGGCGTGCGGGGTGTGTATGGATATGGAGGGGTGTTTGATGAAGTGCTGCAAAGCTTTGACCGCCTCGTCACCCGCCGCGCCGCGCCGTTTCAGGCGGAGGTGATGCGCCTGCCCGGCGTGCTGAGCCGCGAGCATTACTTGAAGACCAGCCACCTGGAAAATTTCCCGGACCTGATGGGCTCCGTGCACAGCTTCATGGGCCGCGACCGCGAGCATGTGGCGATGCTTGGCAGGCGCGAAGCAGGTGAAGACTGGACACAGAGCCTTGCCCCCAGCGAGCTGATGCTGTCGCCCGCCTGCTGCTACCCGCTGTACCCCACGGTCACCGGCACCTTGTCCAGCCAGGGCAAGACGGTGGACCTGCTGTCCCAGGTGTTCCGCCATGAGCCGTCCATTGATCCCTGCCGCATGCAGGTGTTCCGCCAGCGCGAACTGGTCAGGATCGGCACGGCGGAGCAGGCGATGGAGCACCGCCAAAGATGCCTGGAGCTGGGCAAGGATGTCTTGAACGAGGTGGGGTTGGAGGTCGACATCGTGCTGGCCAATGATCCCTTCTTTGGCCGTGGCAGCCGGGTGATGGCGGCCAGCCAGAAGGAGCAGGACCTGAAGCACGAGCTGGTGATCGCGGTGGCCACGGCGGAAAAGCCCACGGCCATCTCATCCACGAACTGCCACATGGACTACTTTGGCAAGGCGTTCGACATCCAGACGCCGGACGGGCAGCCCGCGCATTCCTCGTGCATCGGCTTTGGCCTCGAGCGGATCACGCTGGCGCTGTTCAAGCACCACGGCCTGGACCCGGACCGCTGGCCGCATGACGTGAAGAAGGCTTTGGAATCATGATCCAGCGGCTGCCAGCACCCGATCCACACACTTATCAGCGCCACCGCCTGCATGTGCAGGAGCGCGACTGGGCGGAGACGAACTGCTATGTGGATGTGTGGATTGAACTGCTCCATGCCTGGGGCTTCGAACCGGTGGCCGCGCTGCCGTTCACGCTGGGCATCGACTTTGAAGGCGATCAATGGACCTTTTTCAAATTCCCCCTCGCGGATCTTTTCGAGCTCTACTCGCTCGATGTGCAGGAGCTGGCCATCTGGCGGCCGCTGACCTCCCATATTGAGGAGCAGCTGGCGCTCGGCCGCCCGCTGCTGGTGGAGCTGGACTCCTTCCACCTGCCGGACACCAAGGGCAGCGCCTATCAGCTGGAGCATGTCAAGACCACGGTCGCCATTGTGGAAATGGATCTGCCTAACATGCACATGGGTTATTTCCACGGCCAGGGGTACTATCACCTGGAGGGCGACGACTTCGCCGGAGTCTTCCATCTGCGTGGTGAAAAGAATCCGGACATCCTGCCGCCCTACTGCGAAATCGTCAAACAGCGGGCCGCCGCCCCACCACAGGGTGCGGAGCTGTTGGCCGCATCTCTGGGCCTGCTGGCGCGGCATCTGGAACGGCTGCCGGCAGTGAATCCCTTCGTGGCCTTTCGCTCCCGCTTTGAGGCGGACTTGCAGTGGCTGGCTCACGAGCCGCTGGCCACGTTTCATCAGTACTCGTTCGCCACGCTGCGGCAATTTGGCGCGTGTTATGAAGTGGCCGCCGTTTATCTGCGCTGGCTGTGCGAGCAGGGCGTTGACGGGCTGGACAAGCCCGCCGAGTCCTTGCAGTGGCTGGCTGGCAGCGCCAAGGCGATGCAGTTTCAACTGGCGCGCTCGATGGCCCGCAAGAAACCCATCGACCTCCAGCCCATCGACCAGATGGCAGAGCACTGGAGCAGCGCCATGGAAGCATTGAAACTCAGATTCCTCTCCTGAACGGCCATGAAGGAAACCGGCACGCCGATTGAAGCCAGCGAAGCGGCCGCCGCCGCCCTGGCTTCCTGCGGCCCGTGGTCTTGGGCCTGCTGCGCCCAAGCTCCCGGCGTCATCACCGGGCCTGCTCAACTGGAAGGACTGAACGCTGGCTGGTTTGCCGCTGAGGTCCCTGGCACCGTGGCCTCCGCGTTGCGCGCGAGAGGCGAATGGGATGACCAGCATCCGTCGGATATCGACGGCAGGGACTGGTGGTATCGCACCACCTTTCCAGCGCCCCCAAGGCTGGGGAATGAGCCCTGCCATCTCTGTTTCGACGGGCTTGCGACCCTTTCTGAAGTGTGGCTGAACGGCGACCTGGTGCTGAGCACTGACAACATGTTCCGCAGTTATCGTGTGGATGTGGCCGCACTTCTTCGTCATGAAAACGAGCTGGTCATCGGCTTCCGCTCAATCACGGCGGACTTGAAAAAGTGGCGTCCACGTCCGCGCTGGAAAACCAGCCTCGTAAGCAGCCAGCAACTGCGCTGGCTGCGTACCAGCCTGCTGGGCAGGATTCCCGGCTGGTCGCCGCCCGTGCCAGCGGCGGGTCCTTGGCGCGAGGTGCGTTTGGAACATGGCCCCGTGTTGCTGAGCGACCTTCAGCGCACGGCCGCGCTTGTTGGTGACGAGGGCGTTGTCACCCTCCGTGCTCGCGTTGACACGGCGCGGGAAATCACCTCCGCCCGCCTCCATGCCGGCGGCCATGAGGCGGCTCTTGAATGGCGGGAAGAGGACGGCCATCTCGTGCTGCACGGTGAACTGCGCATTCAAAACCCGGAGCTGTGGTGGCCGCACACGCACGGCCCGCAGCCGTTGCTTGATTGCAGCGGCGTCATTGAATCGGCCTGCGGGCGGCATGAGTTCTCCGCCGGCCGCATTGGCTTCCGGTGCATCGAGCTTTGCAGCGAGCCGGGATTCGCGGTGCAAGTCAATGGTGAACGGATTTACTGCCGGGGCGCATGCTGGACCACAGGCGATATTTTCACCCTAACAGGCACAAGCGATTCTTTGCGGCATGATCTGCTGCTGGCGCGCGATGCCGGCATGAACATGCTGCGCATCGGCGGCACGATG
>OUNM010202428.1_pt1 | contig 23425 bp, 30 predicted proteins | sample 1769961 | NCBI WGS metagenome assembly OUNM01 (sample SAMEA3914820, study PRJEB12502) | metagenome | biome: forest; material: soil | place: USA | collected 2012-03-12 | depth 0.3 m | reverse complement strand
TCATAACCCTTGGTCCTTGTTCTTTCGCCGCGCGCCAGAGGGCGACTGGACCGGAACGCCACCGTGGCGCTCCCAAAGGTCCGGCCGCCTTAGCCGTGTAATGGTCTCCGCCTCGGCGTGACGCCAGGCCTTGATCCTCGCATGATCCCCCGATCGCAGCACTTCAGGGATCGTGCGCCCTTCCCACTCAGTGGGTCGGGTATAATGCGGATATTCAAGAAGCCCCGTCTCGAAGCTCTCTTCATCTCCGCTCGAAGCGGCGCCCATTACGCCGGGAAGCAGCCGGATGCAAGCGTCGAGCAGCGTCAGCGCCGCCATTTCTCCGCCGGAGAGGATGTAATCGCCGATCGAGACCTCCTCGATCGCGCGCGCATCGAACAGGCGCTGATCGATGCCCTCGAAGCGACCACAGAGGATGATGGCCCCCGGCCCCACCGCAAGCTGCCGCACCCGCTCCTGCGTCAGCGGCGCCCCGCGCGGCGTCATCGCCAACACCGGCACGCCGGGATGCTTTGCCATGGTCGCGTCGAGCGCGGATGCGAGAACGTCGGCGCGCATCACCATACCGGCTCCACCGCCCGCCGGCGTGTCATCGACCGAGCGATGCTTGTCGGTCGCAAAGTCGCGGATCTGCACCGTCTCCAGTACCCACTTGCCCTCGGCCAGTGCGCGGCCCGCCAGGCTGACGCCCAGGGGCCCGGGAAACATCTCCGGGTAAAGGGTGAGGATCGAGGCCTGGAACCTCATCGACGGCGGGTCCAGCGGACCAGCATCGTCGCGAACAATACGCCCACCAGCCAAAGTATCGCGTAGCCGATGAAGAAGCGACCGATCGGCGCAAAGGAGATCATGTCGGGGGGCAGACCGGCCTCATATAGCGACCGCCAATAGGCAAGGCTCGCCAGCGCCCACAGCAGAATGGGCAGCGCGGCGGGCACGACGAAGCGATAGAGCGGGAGCCGCGCGGGGAAACGGCGGCCGACCAGCAGCACCAGCGCCGCGACGAACACCGCCTGCAACGCCAGCACCACGAAAAAGAAGGCCGCTGCGGGGTCCATCACGCCTCAACGAACTCGGCGTGGACGACGATCGGCGGGCCGAGATCGTCGACCCCTGCCCCCACCGGCACTAGGAAGCGGCGGCCGTTAGGGCGCTCGATCTCGATCAGGTCGCCAGCGCCATAGTCGACCACCTCGACGATGCGGCCCAGCGCCTCGCCAGTCGACGAGATAGCGTCCTGCCCGACCAGATCGGCATGATAATATTCACCTTCCGCCAGCGGCGGCAGTTCCGAGCGGGGCACGGAAAGTTGGGTGCCGCGCAGCGCCTCTGCAGCGTTGCGGTCTGTTACCTCGGCGAGGCGGGCGACGGCGCCGTTGGGGCCGGGCCGCAGCGATTTGAGCGTGAAGACGCGCTCACCCGCATGCAGCGTCTTGTAGCGCTTCAGATCATCGGTGAAGAGCTTGAGGCGCACTTCGCCCGTCACGCCATGCGCGCCGATGACGGCGGCGAGGACGACTGGATGTTCGCCTGCCATGCCACCCCTCCGTTCGGGCTGATCCTGTCGAAGCCCTCCCCTGCCTTCCTCCCACGCGGGACAGGAAGAACCCTTCGACAAGCTCAGGTCGAACGGAGAGAGAGACGAGCGCTCGCCACCCCGAAGGGTAGCGAGCCGCACATTATCACGCCTCGGTGGTTTCCTCGGCGGCCGGGGTCTCGGCGGCCGGGGTCTCGGCAGCCGGAGCCTCCTCGACGGGCGCTTCGACCGGAGCCGGAGCGGCAGCGGCTTCGGCAGCGGCCTCAGCAGCGGCGGCGACCTTAGCGGCGCGCTCCTCGGCGCGCTCCTTGGCCTTCTCGCCCGGCTCGGCCTTCTTCGGATTGCTGCGGGCCGCACGCTCCTTCACGCCAGCGGTGTCGAGGAAGCGGGCAACGCGATCGGTCGGCTGAGCGCCCACCGAGAGCCAGTGCTTCGCGCGCTCGGTGTCGAGGATCACGCGCTTCTCGTCGTCCTTGGGAAGCATCGGGTTGTAGGTCCCGATCTTCTCAATGAAGGCGCCGTCGCGCGGCGCAGTCGAGTTGGCGACGACAATGCGGTAGTAAGGACGCTTCTTGGCGCCACCGCGCGACAGACGGATCGAAACGGACATTCTCTTCTTCCTTCTTTCAAATACTCAGAGCCCCGCGGGGCTATTCACTTCTTCTTCAGGAAATTCTGGAAGCCAGGGGGCAGGCCCTGACCACCGGGAAGCCCCGGCAGGTTACCACCGGCCGGCGGCTGCGGCAGACCGCCGGCACCGCCCGTCAGGCCGCCGAGCGCACCGCCCATGCCGCCCTTGGAGAAGAGGGCACCCAGCCCCTTGAGGCCGCCCATCTTCTTCATTTTCTTCATCATCGTTGCCATTTCCTGATGCATCTTCAGGATCTTGTTGACCTCCTGCACCGTGGTGCCGGAACCCTTTGCAACGCGGATCTTGCGCTTGGCGTTGAGCAGCTCAGGCTTCAACCGCTCCTTGGGCGTCATCGACCCGATGATCGCGTCCATGTGGATCAGGATCTTGTCGTCGACCTGACCGTTCGCCATCGCGTTCTTCACCTTGGCGACACCGGGCAGCATCGAAGCGAGCGCGCCGAGGCCGCCCATGCGGCGCATCTGGTTGAGCTGGTTGCGCAGATCGTTGAGGTCGAATTGCCCCTTCGACATGCGCTCGGCGAGCTTCTCAGCCTCGTCCTGCTTGATCGTCTCGGCGGCGCGCTCGACCAGCGACACGACGTCGCCCATGCCGAGGATGCGGCCAGCAACGCGGCCCGGCTGGAACAACTCGAGCCCGTCCAGCTTCTCGCCGGTGCCGACGAACTTGATCGGCTTTCCAGTGACCGCGCGCATCGACAGCGCCGCACCGCCGCGGGCATCGCCGTCCATGCGCGTGAGTACCACGCCGGTGAGTGGCACCTGCTCGGAGAAGCTCTTAGCGACGTTGACCGCATCCTGGCCGGTCAGTGAGTCGACGACGAGCAGGATCTCGTTCGGCGTCGCGACGTCGGCGACCGCCTTCATCTCATCCATCAGCGCCTGATCGACGTGGAGACGACCGGCGGTGTCGAGCATCAGCACGTCGAAGCCCTGGAGCTTCGCTGCGTTGAGGGCGCGGCGGGCGATATCGACCGGCTGCTGGCCGGCGACGATCGGCAGCGTCGCCACTTCGGCCTGCTCGCCCAGTACGGCGAGCTGCTCCTGCGCGGCCGGACGATTGACGTCTAGCGACGCCATCAGGACCTTCTTCGCGCCCTTCTGCTTCAGGCGACGCGCGATCTTGGCAGTGCTAGTGGTCTTGCCCGAGCCCTGAAGGCCGACCATCATCACGACGGCGGGCGGCGTCACGTCGAGCTTGAGGTCGGACGCTTCCGAACCCAGCATCTCGGTCAGCGCGTCGTTGACAATCTTGACGACCTGCTGGCCCGGCGTGATCGACTTCAGGACCGACTGGCCGACGGCCTCCTCGGTCACCTTATCGACGAACTCGCGCACCACCGGCAGCGCTACGTCGGCCTCGAGAAGCGCGATCCGCACCTCGCGCATCGCTCCGCGCACGTCGGCTTCGTTGAGCGCACCACGGCCACGCAAGCGGTCGAAGACCCCGCCCAGCCTTTCGCTCAAACTCTCGAACATGCGCCCAAACTCCTTTTTCCAGCGACCTCACTCAACCCAACGCACAAAGCGCCGGCGGGCGAAACTCGCCGGCCGGCGTGCGCTCAACCCTTTCGGTCGTGCGCTGGAGCCATCACGTTCGTCGCGGAACGATCGCGGCGCCGATAGCCGAGCAGGCCCACGAAGGCAAGCAAAGTTGCCACAGCGCCGACCTTTACCGCTTCTATACGCTTTTCCCGTCAAGACGGAGCGTGCCGAAAAAGAGGATCGCATCAATGGCAACTCAGCATGGCGACGAGACCGACGCCTCCAAGGCGATAAGTCGTGCGCGTCGCGATGTGCTGTTCGGCTTCCTCCTGCTGGCGGTGCTGCTGCTGCTCTCGTCGGGGAGCTGGCGCTCACTCGCGCTCATGGTGCACCAGTTCGGCCACCACGGCCTCACCAGCGGACTCGATCATGGCGACCGGCTGCTGCTTGCCACGCTGCTGCTCAACCTCGCACTGATTCTGTTCGGCTGGCGCCGCTATCGCGATCTGGCGACGGCCACCACTCAGCATGACGAGGCACAGGCCCGCGCCATCGCACTCGCCCGCACTGACGAGTTGACCGGCTTCCTCAATCGCCGCGCGCTCGCCGAAGACGGCGCAGTCGCGATCACCCAGGCCAACCGGCGCGACAAGGCGGTAGCGCTACTCATCATCGACCTCGACCATTTCAAGAGCGTCAACGAGGTGCACGGCCATCTTGCGGGCGACAATGTGCTTCACGCTGCGAGCGACATCGTGCGTCGCGCGCTGCCTTCCTCGGCGATCGCCGGCCGGCTCGACGGTGACGAATTCGCGGCGCTGCTGCCTTTCGATCCGCGCCACGCCGGCACCATCGAGTCGATCGCGGACTATATCGTCGGCGCGCTCGCCCAGCCGTTGTTGGCGCGCGGCGTCACCGCGCATATCGGCGCCTCGATCGGCATCGCGCGTTCCGACAGCGACTGCATCACGATGGAGGCCCTGCTCCGTCGCGCCAACATCGCGATGCGCGCTGCCAAGGCCGCGGGCCGGGCCCGCCACGCCTGGTTCGATGCCTCGATGGAGCGCGAGCTGGTGTCGCGCAATACTATCGAGGCCGGCCTGCGTGAGGGCATCCCCATCGGCCAGTTCATCCCCTATTATGAGCCACAGGTGGATCTCGAGACGGGGGCGCTGATCGGCTTCGAGGTACTCGCCCGCTGGGATCACCCCGCCCGCGGCATCGTGCCGCCCGACAGCTTCATCCCGGTAGCGGAGGAATGCGGCCTGATCAGCGAACTTTCGGTCGCCGTTATGCGCCGCGCTTTCGTCGAGGCGCGCGACTGGGATCCGTCGCTCACCTTGTCGGTCAACATCTCGCCCGCGCAGCTCAAGGATCCGTGGCTGGCGCAGAAGATCGTCAAACTGCTAGTCGAAACGGGCTATCCGGCTAACCGCCTGGAGGTGGAGATCACCGAAAGCTCGCTGTTCCAGAACCTGCCGCTCGCGCAATTGATTGTCGGCAGCCTCAAAAACCAGGGCATCCGTCTCGCGCTCGACGATTTCGGTACAGGCTATTCCTCGCTCGCCCACCTGCGCGCGCTGCCTTTCGATCGGATCAAGATCGACCGCAGCTTCGTCACCTCGATCAACAAGGATCCGGAGTCCGCGGCGATCGTCAACGCGATCTCCAAACTCGGCGAGAGCCTCAACCTGCCGATCACGGCGGAAGGCATCGAGGATGGCGACATCCGCGACCGGCTACGCGCGATGGGTTGTCACAAGGGCCAGGGCTGGCATTTCGGGAAGCCCATGACGGTGATCGCCGCAAGACGCATGCTAGCCGAACGTGGGCTGCTGCCGTCGGCGCGTGGTACCGGCAGCGTCGAGGATCAGAGCCGGGCCGCCCGACGCGCCTGACGATCGCATGCGCGGAGTGGACTTGGGGGCACGCACTGCCTAGATCGCGCGCAATGGCGCAGCGCTTCCACAAGATGCACGGACTGGGCAACGACTTCGTCGTATTCGACGCGCGCGAGCGCGCCGTCGCAATGAGCCCAGCGCGTGCCCGTGCCATCGCCGACCGCCACACCGGCATCGGTTGCGATCAGCTCATCTTGATCGAGCCTTCGGACGTCGCGACCGCCAAGATGCGCATCTTCAACAGCGACGGCGGCGAGGTAGAAGCGTGTGGCAATGCGACGCGCTGCGTAGCCACACTGCTGGGCGACGGTGCGCGGATCGAGACATTGGGGGGGCTGCTCGACGCGCGAGTGGCCGGCAACGGCGCCAGCGTCGACATGGGGACGCCACGCTTCGACTGGGACGCAGTCCCACTTGCCTATGCAATGGACACTGCGGCTCTGCCCCTCGCTTGGGACGGGGTCGAGCCAATAGCCCCCCCGATGGCTCTCAGTGTCGGCAACCCGCACATTATCTTCTTCGTGCCCGACGCTCTCGCGCTGGATCTCGCCGCGATCGGCCCGGTGATCGAGCATGACCCGGTCTTCCCCGAGCGCGTCAACGTTAACGTCGCTACGGTCGAGAACCCAGAACGCATCCGCCTCCGGGTGTGGGAACGCGGCGCGGGCCTGACACTCGCCTGCGGCACCGGCGCCTGCGCCACCGCCGTCGCCGCGATCCGCTCGGGCCGCGCGAAAAGCGGGGTCACCGTGGCACTTCCCGGCGGTGAGCTGGTCATCGAATGGCAGCCGGACGGCTCAATCCGCATGACCGGCCCCGCCACTCACGTCTTCTCGGGCGAACTCGACCTCGACAGGTTCTCGGCATGACCGGGCCGGAGATCGTCACGCTTGGCTGCCGCCTGAATGCCGCCGAAAGCGAGGCGATGCGCCTACTCGCTGGCGATCAGGACGATCTCGTCATCATCAACAGTTGTGCGGTGACCGCCGAGGCGGTGAAGCAGGCGCGGCAGGAGATCCGTCGTGCCGCCCGCCGTCGCCCGGATGCACGCATCCTCGTCACCGGCTGCGCAGCACAGGTCGAGCCCACCACCTTCGCCGCCATGCCCGAGGTGACAGCGGTGATCGGCAACCGCGAAAAGCGCGAGGCCGCCACCTTCCTCCCCGCCGCACTGGCAGCGGGTGGCAAGGTTCACGTCTTGGATATCATGACCGCGCGCGACTCCGTTCCGCGCTTGGCAGATCTGGGCGAGCGCAACCGCGCCCGCGCCTTCGTCGAGGTGCAAAATGGCTGTGACCATCGCTGCACCTTCTGCATCATCCCGTTCGGCCGCGGGCCGAGCCGCTCCGTTCCCGCCGGAATGGTCGTCGAGCGGATCCGGGCGCTGGTGGACGAAGGCTATAATGAGGTGGTGCTGACCGGCGTCGACGCCACCAGCTATGGGCCGGACCTGCCCGGTGATCAGTCTCTCGGGATGCTGGTCGAGCGCGTACTAAAGCTAGTGCCGGGGCTCCAGCGCCTGCGCCTATCTTCACTCGACTCGGTCGAGATCGATGAGCGACTATTCGAACTACTGACAGGCGAAAGCCGCATCCAGCCGCATCTCCATCTCTCGCTGCAAGCCGGCGACGACATGATCCTGAAGCGGATGAAGCGCCGGCATTCGCGCGCGCAGGCCGTGACGCTTGTCGAGCGCCTCAAGGCCGCGCGGCCGGAGATCGCCATTGGTGCGGACCTCATCGCCGGCTTTCCCACCGAAAGCGACGACATGGCCGAGAATACGCTGAAGTTGCTCGACGATTGCGACATCGTCTTTGGTCATATCTTCCCATTCTCACCGCGCGCCGGCACGCCCGCCGCGAAGATGCCGCAGCTCGAAACCGCCACCGTCCGCGCGCGGGCAAAGCGGCTGCGCGAGGCCGCCAACACACGGCGCGCGCGTTGGCTGGAGACACTGGTCGGCACCAGGCAATCGCTACTAATTGAGCGCATCGATGGGTGCGGCCATACTGGCCAATATGCCTCGGCCCGTCTCGTCTCCGGCGCAGCGCCGCGGGGAGCCATCACCAATCGCCCGGCGCGCGGCGACGTCGTGGCCATGCACATCACCCATATCGAGGACGGAATATTGGTCGGAGAGGCCCTGTGAGCGACACCCCCACCGCGTGGCACGAGAAGCTGGTCGCGGGCTTCCGCCGTACCTCCGAGCGGCTGGGCGACAATCTCCAGAGCCTCTTTACAAAGGAAAAGCTCGACCGCGAGACGTTGGACGCGATCGAGGAAGCGCTGATCGCGTCTGACCTCGGCCCATCAACCGCCGCGCGCGTGCGCGAGCGGCTGGAGGACGAGCGCTACGAGAAGGATCTCGACGAGGCGGGCGTACGCGCCGTGGTGGCCGACGAGATCGCTAAGATCCTGCGCCCCGTCGCCAAGCCGCTGGAGATCGAAGCTTTCCCCCGCCCGCAGGTAATCCTCGTCATCGGCGTCAACGGATCGGGCAAGACCACCACCATCGCCAAGCTCGCCCACCTGCTTCAGGAGCAGGACTATCAGGTGATGCTGGTCGCCGGCGACACCTTCCGCGCCGCCGCGATTGGCCAGCTCAAGGTGTGGGCGGATCGGATCGGTGTCCCGATCATTTCCGGCGCTGAGGGTGGCGACGCCGCCAGCCTCGTCTGGGAAGGTGTGAAGCAGGGCACCGCGATCGGCACCGACGTACTGATCGTCGACACCGCTGGTCGCCTCCAGAACAAGGCTGGGCTGATGGACGAGCTCGCCAAGATCCGGCGGGTACTCGGCCGACTCAATCCGGCCGCGCCGCACGACGTGGTGCTGGTGCTCGACGCTACAACAGGCCAGAACGCGCTCAACCAGATCGAGATCTTTGGCAAGGAGGCTGGCGTCACCGGCCTTGTCATGACCAAGCTCGACGGCACCGCCAAGGGCGGCGTGCTGGTCGCCGCGGCCGAAAGATTCGGCATGCCGATCCATGCCATCGGCGTCGGAGAGACGCTGGACGATTTCCGCCCCTTCGATCCCGACGAAGTGGCCGGCCTTATCGCCGGCGCACGGGATACGGTGAAGTAAGAGCCCGTTCATTGAGCCGGGCAGATAGTCGCAACGAAGCCGGGACGCCCTTCGGGCGTTTCCTACAAGGCCCCGCTCATCGCTGGGCCCCGAACGAACGAAGAAGACCGAGAGGATGGCTTTGACCCGCACCGCCCCCCATGCCGAAGCCGGGCCGTTGCTGCGCCTTGGGCTCGATCTTGGGCCGCTGCTCGTCTATTTCGTCGCCTATTCGCTGACGGGAAGGAACATCTTCGCCGCCACCGGCATCTTCATGGGCGCGACCGGCGCGGCCATGGTCTATTCGCTGCTGCGCTTCGGCCGCATCTCGCCGATGCAATGGTTCTCTAGCACGATGGTGCTGCTGCTGGGCGGGCTCACCATCTGGCTGCACAAGGACTGGCTCATCAAGATGAAGCCGACCTTCTATTACCTGATGGTCTCGGGCGTGCTGGGCTTCGGGCTGGCGACCGGCAAGCCGACGCTCAAGCTCGCGCTGGGCAGCGCCTATCCGGGGCTGAACGAGCGTGGCTGGATGATTCTATCGCGCAACTGGGCGCTGTTCTTCGTCGCGATGGCGGCGGCCAACGAGTTCGTGTGGCGCCACTTCAGCACCGATTTCTGGCTGGGCTACAAGCTGTGGGGCGCGGTGCCCGCGACGATGCTGTTCGCCGTCGCCAACCTGCCTATGCTGATGAAGAACGGCTTAGGTGAGAGCGCCATCGAAGCCGTCGCCGATGGCCCGCCGGAGGAATAATCCCAAACAACAAAGGGCCTACGCAACGCCGTCGCTGCGCAGGCCCCTCTTCAACCCCACTCCCCTGAGGGAGAGGGCTTTACCCGTGTTGGCTTACGCCGACTTCTGATCGGCGCGGCTCACGCCCTCGCCGTCGAGATTCTGGGAGACGAAGTCCCAGTTCACAACGTTCTTCAGCACCTTTTCGGCGAAGTCCGGGCGGGCGTTGCGATAGTCGATGTAGTAGGCGTGCTCCCACACATCGAGCGTGAGCAGCGGCTTCATGCCGTCATAGACGACCGGAGTGTCGGCGTCGTGCAGCGACGTCACCTTCAGCGCGCCGCCGTCAAGCACCAGCCACGCCCAGCCGCTCGCAAAGTGGCCGACGGCCTCTTCCTTGAGCTTGGCGATCAGCGCGTCCTGGCCGCCGAAGTCATCGATTAGCTTGGCGAGCTTCTCGGACGGACGGGTCGAGCCGGCCGGCGCAAGGCAGTTCCAGAAGAACGTATGATTCCAAATCTGCGCGGAGTTGTTGAACAGCCCCTTGTCGCCCTTGTCCTTGGCCATCTTGATGACCTCGACCAGCGACTTGCCGCCAAGGCCCTTCTCGGCCTCCCAGCCATTGGTCTTGTCGACATAGGCCTTGTGGTGCTTGCCATGATGGTAGTCGAAGGTCTCGGCCGACATGATCGGATCGAGCGCCGTCTTCTCGAACGGCAGCGGGGGGAGGACGAAAGCCATGATGCGTCTCCTTCTGTGGGAAATCCTGCTCGGCTCCCTAACGCCTCTGCATGTCAAAAGTGCAGCGATTTCGCCTCTTGCGAAGCATTCTCATGGAACGGGACCGAAACGGGATCAGGAGGCGGCGGTGCGGTCCAGCAGGTTGTGCCGTCGGAGCGCATGGCGGAGCTGGTCGTAGGTGAGCGCCAGCGCCGCCGCGGTGGTGCGCTGATTGAAGCGGCAGCGCTTCAGCGCCGCCTCCAGCAGTCGTTTCTCATACTCGTCACAGGCGGCGCGGAAATCGCCGACCTCCAGCTCCTCGACCATCGTAGTTGCATGGGCGGGGCCGGGCTCGGTTGTCATTGCGGGGCGCGCGGCCTGGCCCCGCGGCCGCCAGGGCGACGCGAAGGGATCGAACTCGATTCCATCGATCGCCTTGTTCGGCTCCAGCCAGCGATAGACCGCGCGCTCCACCACGTTGCGCAACTCGCGGACATTGCCAGGCCAGTCATGGCCGACCAGCGTCGCCATCGCCTTCGTCGCAAAGCCTGGCCAGCTCGTCCAGCCGAGCTCGAACGCCATACGTTGCCCGTAATAGTCCGCGAGCACCGGCACATCTCCGTCGCGATGACGGAGCGGCGGCAGCGTGACGACCTCGAAGGAAAGGCGATCGAGCAGGTCGGCGCGAAAGCGCCCCGCCTCGACCAGAGAGGGCAGATGCTCGTTGGTGGCCGCCACTATCCGAACATCCACTTGGATTGGACGAGACGATCCGATCCGCGTCACCTCGCCATATTCCACGGCGCGCAGCAGCCGTTCCTGCGCACCCGACGACATGGTAGCGAGCTCGTCGAGGAACAGCGTGCCGCCGTCCGCCTCCTCGAAGCGGCCGGCGCGCGTCTTGGTGGCGCCGGTGAATGCGCCTGCCTCATGGCCGAACAGCTCAGCCTCGATCAGCGTTTCGGGCAGCGCCGCGCAATTGAGCGTGATGAAGGGCTGCGACCAGCGCGTGCTGAGGCGGTGCAAGCGTTCGGCAATCAGCTCCTTGCCGGTTCCGCGTTCGCCGATCACCAGCACCGGGCGGTTGAGGCTCGCGGCGCGGCTAGCGCGCTCGACCGCATCGAGAAAGGCGGTCGATTCGCCGATGAATTTCACGTCGCGATCCATGGCGCGAAAATGGTATCAATTGCTAAGTTTTGGCAAGAGGTGCGATGTGCCTTATCTCGGCAAATCACCAAAAAATGGCAGAAGTCTGAGCTTTCCTAAAACTGGCACGCCTCCTGCTTAGAAGTATCCGACACCGCCGAACGCGGTTCGCGAGATCAGGTAAGGAGAAGCACCATGTTTCACTTCGACGTCATCGATCGCAGCCGCCTCGCCACCGCGCTCGTCACCCTCGTTGCGACGACGGCCGCCAGCATCGTGTGCCTCGCCGCCTCGGTCGGCCCAGCGATGGCCTGACCCAAACAACCCCTTCCAGCTAGGAGTACCCTACATGGGAATTTTTTCCCGGACCCGTGACATCATCGCCGCCAACGTCACCGATCTACTCGATCGGGCGGAGGATCCAGCGAAGATGATCCGCATGATTATCATGGAGATGGAGGAGACGCTGATCGAGGTTCGCGCCTCGGCCGCGCGTACCATCGCCGATCAGAAGGAGATGCGCCGCCACATCACCAAGCTCGAAAAGCTCCAGGAGAACTGGACCGAGAAGGCCGAGCTGGCGCTCAGCAAGGGCCGCGAGGATCTCGCCAAGGCCGCGCTAGTCGAGAAGCGGAAAGCCTCCGACATGGCCGATCGCCTGAAGGAAGAGATCAGCGTGCTCGACGAGACGCTCCAGGCGTCCGAGACGGACATCACCAAGCTCCAGAACAAGCTGCGCGAGGCGCGTGCCCGCCAGACCTCGATCGTCGCCCGTCTGGAGTCGGCGCAGAACCGCGCCCGGTTGCGCGAAATGACCAACGGTTCCAAGGTCGACGAAGCGTTCAGCCGCTTCGATACGCTGGAGCGCCGTGTGGATTTCGCGGAAGGCCGGGCCGAGGCTGCCGGCATGGGCGCGGCGCCCAAGAGCCTGGAAGAGGAGATCGCCGAGCTGCGTTCCTCCGAGCAGGTCGATGCCGATCTCGAGGCGCTGAAGGCACGGATGGGCCGCGCCGCCGGCCAGGAGGGCTGACAGCATGGAAGATACGCTCGTCCCGATCGCCGTCGTGGGCATGCTCTTCATCGGGCTGCCGTGGTTGATCTTCCACTATGTCACCCAGTGGAAGCGCGCCCGCGGTCTGTCGATCGAGGACGAAAACCTGCTCGATGGCCTGCACGATCTGGCCCGCCGGCTCGATGACCGGCTCTCCACGATCGAGCGCATCGTCGCCGCCGACAATCCGAACTGGCGCCCCACCACGGAGCGGACCGAACGCCCGCTGCGCGACCAGGACGACTGGAAGGGCCACGCCTGAGCCGTACTTTCCCGAAGGGATCGAACAATGTCTGCCCGTCACACCAAATTCTATCTCGACAAGCGGAACGGCAAGTTCATGGGCGTGTGTGCCGGCCTCGCCGACTATACGGGGCTCGATGCCACGATGGTCCGGGTCGTCGCCGTGCTGCTCACCCTGTTCGCGATGGGACCCATCTTGCCCGTCGTCTACCTGGTGATCGGCTGGATCGCGAGTGACAAGCCGGTCGAGTTCGAGAGCATGAGCGGCGAGGATAAGCGCTTCTGGCAGGGCGTGCGCGCCAAGCCGGGCAACTCGGTCCGCGACGTCCGCTCGCGCTTTCGCGACATCGACCGCCGCCTGTCGGACCTCGAGGTCTACTACACCAGCCACAACCGCCGTCTCGCCGATGAGATCGACAGCCTGCGCTGAGCACGCCTGCCGGAAGCCCCATGGAGTGTCATCATGAACATCTGGACCGTGGTCTGGGTCGGCATTCCGCTGGCCGCCATCGCCGCCGGCGTCCTCAAGCGGTGGCTGAGCTTCAAGGAGCGCCAGCTCGAATTCATCGGCAAGGAAGCCGCCGAAAAGGCCGCCCAATATGCCGCCAAGACCGAAAGGCTGGAGCAGCGGGTGGCGGTGCTGGAGCGGATCCTGACCGACCGCTCCTCCAACCTCGCCGAAGAGATCGACCGGCTGCGTGATCAGCCGCTCAATTGAAAAGCTATCAACAGAATAGTGGGAGAAATTAGATGAATGGCGGAGAAATGATGGTCGTGCTGATCGTCGCGATTGTGATGATCGGCAGGTTCGTTCGCGGCGGCCGCGGGTGGCGCGTCCGCGATGAGCATATCGATCCGGCCGCGCGCATCGTTGAGCCGGGCGAGAATGAACGCCTCCGCGAGGAAATCCGTCAGCTCAAGGCGCGCGTTGCTACGCTGGAACGGATCGCCACCGACAGTTCCGCTTCGCTCGATCGGGAGATCGAGTCCCTGCGCGACCGGCCGTAAGCCCGCGCGCCTGTAACCCCAAGGATGCATGCGATGACTGAACCCGTCTCCATCATCACCCTCGCGATCGCCGGGCTCGGCGGGCTGGCGATGCTGACCGCCGCGGCGCTCAGCGGATGGCGTGGCTGGCTCGACCTCCAACGCCAGGTGGTCGCGAACGACCGCGCAGTGCCGGCCCCGCACCCCGCCGGTGCTCGCATCGAGCTCGCCGACCTCAGGGAGCGCGTGCGCAAGCTTGAGGCGATCGCCGCCGGAATCGATCTCTGATGCGCCAGCGTGGCGGGAGCCCGGTTGTGCTGGGGACGCCGGGCTCCCACCTGAGCAGATGCTTTCACTCAACCTGCCACGCTGCTAACCGCCTGCACCATGACCGCCACCATCGACGATATCCGCGAGGAGTATGAATTCCTCGATTCCGACGACCGCTACCGCCTGCTGATCGACCTCGGCCGCCAGCTCGAGCCGATGCCGGAGGCGCTGAAGACTGACGTGACGCTGGTGCGCGGCTGTTCGGCAGCCGTGTGGGTCTATCCCACCCAGCCCGACGGCGACCGGCTCCACTTCCTCGCTGACTCCAACGCCGCCATCACCAAGGGCATCATCGCGCTGGTACTGCTGACGGTGCAAGACAAGTCGGCGGCCGAGATCAAGCAAACCGACATCGAGGGCGCACTCGCGCCGTTTGATCTCAAGAACCAGCTGAGCTCCAACCGCACGCAGGGCATTCCCAACATGATCGCGTTGATCCGCCAGACTGCGACGCGCTATGCCGAGGCATCATGAGACACGCCAAGCGCACCCTCGCCGCCCTGGGCCTCGCCTTCCTACTTGCCGGCAGCGCTCTTGCCGCCACCGTGGTGAAGGCGAAGAGCTATCCGACCGGTAGCTTCGTCGTCGCCGGCCATGTCGTCGCGGCGAAGGATGTGCTCGATGCGCGCGCCATCCCCGATATGTCGGGCAAGCCATCGCTGATGGTGACACTAGCGCCTGCCGCGGCCGCCGCGATCAAGGCGCAGGCCGGCGCGCGCCTGCCCTGCACACTCGACGGCAAGGCGCTGGGTTCAAGCCCGGCCGATGCGCTCACCAGCGATCATGTGCTTCAGCTTTCGGGCGACTTCGGCGACTATGACGCAACCGCCGCGATGGCGCGTCGTATCTCGGGCCACGATCCGGTGCCCGACAGCCTGAGCGAATAATACCTCAGTCCTGCCGCGCCGGGGGCAGGCCCAGCCGCTCGGCGACCTCCTCCACCGGCGTGCCCTCGCGTACCGCTTTCCAGCGCCCGGGGTGGGCGGCGTCCACCACGATGACCGCGTCCCTCGGGCAGACGCCCAGGCAGCCGGTTTCGATCACGCCATAGAGCGCCTTGCGCTTCTTGCCCTTGCCAGCGCGTTTGCGGAGCGCCTTGGCAAGCGGCGTCTTGCCTTTGTCGCCGAAGCCTCCGCCGACCTTCTTGGTGCATTTGCCGCAGACGAGGATCGTTGCCGTCCAGCGCGACTCGATATTCTCGCGGAAAAACTTCACGCCGGGCGACGCTCCTCGGCGGTGCGCAGCACGTCCCATGCCGCCTGGACCTGGCGGAAACGTTCGGCGGCCTCGGGATCGTTGGGCTTGGCGTCCGGATGATTGGCCTTAGCGAGCCGGCGCCACGCAGCCTTCACCTCGTCGAAGCTCGCGTCGGAGTCGAGCTCCAGAATGGCGAGCGCGCGCATCTCATCGCGGGTGCGCCGGCCGTCGCCGGGTCCGCCCCAACCATGATGGGCCGACTGGCTGTAGCCCGCCGACGTGCGCCGCTCGCTCTGCTCGCGCGCGGCAGCTTCCTCAGCGGAAAGGCCCTGAAAATAGTCCCAGTTCCGATTATATTCGGCGGCATGCTCCTCGCAGAACCACCAGCGCTCGGGGCTGTTGGGCGATTTGGGAGCGGGCCGATCGCCGGGCCGATCGCAGCCGTCGCGGTCGCACAGACGCACGCGCGTCGCCCCGCGCTCGCTGCCGTAGCCGCGCCAGCGGGGAAAGCCCCAGTCATAGGATCGGGTTTGCCGTCGTGCCATCGACCCCCATGTAGGGCCCGGCGGCGAATTTCGCGACCGCGAAGAAGAGTTTTTTAGGCGACCCTGCGACGCAAAAAGAGGGTCTCCGCCATTCCCATCGCGGCGAGCACCGCCGCCGGAGCGAGCAACACCGAGCCCCCGAATCGGATCCGACCAACCGCGCCCAGCGCCACGCCCGCCACCAGCGCGAGCCACAGCACCAGATCGACCAGCGCAGCGCGCCCGCTCCCGCCCTTGCCGAGCGTCGCGAGTGCAATGCCGATTCGGGCGAGCAGTCCCGTCACCGAGCCCAACCGCCCGGGCAGGCCGCCGTCGGCCAGCAGCAGCGCGTTCGCCAGTCCCATCGCCGGCGGCAGCAACACCGCGCCTAGCAGCGGCCGCTCCCGGTCAAGCAGGACCGCGGCCGCGACCAACAACACCGCCTCGACCAGCAGGATCGCCGCCGAGGCGCCCCGCCCCGCCCGCTCCGCGATCAGCGCGCCCGCAGCCGCCCCGCCGACAAAAAGCGCGACAAGACCGAGGGTGTAGAGCGCCGTGGGCCATTCGTGCGCAGCGAAGTGCAGGCCGAGCCGCGTTGAATTGCCGCTCATAAAGGTGACAAAATGCCCGCCTAGTTCGGAAAAGCCGACCGCGTCGACCGAGCCCGCAACGGCGGCGAGGAGGACGGCGGCAGCGAAACGATCCGACGACAAGCTCTGCATCGTCGCCTTGCTATCGGCTCCGAAAAGAAATCGCCAGAGGATCTATAAGCCGGGTTCTGTCCACCGGCCGAAGCCGGATGGGCGACCATTCCTCTAGGACCGGGATCGCTCCCGGCCTCCAGCAACCAACCCGGATCGCGAGGGCGGAAGCAGCCCCATATGCGATCCCTATTCGGTCTTGCTCCCGGTGGGGTTTGCCGTGCCGTTCCCGTTGCCGGGTCCGCGGTGCGCTCTTACCGCACCCTTTCGCCCTTACCCTACCGAAGCAGGGCGGTATCCTTTCTGTGGCACTTTCCCTGGGGTCGCCCCCGCCGGGCGTTACCCGGCACCGTGCTTTCCGTGGAGCCCGGACTTTCCTCGCCTCCGTTTGCGCGGAGCCGCGGCCGCCCGACCCTCTGGCGATGCGCCGGATAGCTCCTCCGGCGCTGTCACGAAAGCGAAATCAATCGTCCTGCCGCAACGCCGCTGCCTTGTCCCCGCCGGTGAGCAGCGAAAGTAGGATTGCGCGGCATTCGCCGTCTATCACGCCGTCCAGATTTTCGGGGCGGAAGCGCCGCTGGAAGGCGCGCACCGCCGCCTCGGTATCAACGATGTCATAGCCAAAGCGTTCGAGCGCGAGCAGGAAGCCGCTATCGGTCCAGTGTGGATCGGTGAGAAACTTGTGCGGACGCGGCAGCGCGAGCCGCAGCCGCGCCAACCGCTCCCAGTCAAACAGCTCGCCCGGATCGTCCTTGCGCGCGGGCGCGACGTCCGAGTGGCCGACGACGTTGCCGCGCGTGATGCTGTAATGGGGCACGATCGTCATCATCAGCGTGACGAGCGCCGCCATCTGCTGCTCGGGGAAGGGTCGGTAACCGAATTCGTGGCCGGGATTGACGAGCTCAATGCCGATGCTGGCCGAGTTCACATCCGTTAAGCCGCGCCAGTAGCTCTTGCCGGCATGCCAGGCGCGCTTCTTCTCATCGACGAGGCGAATGACCTGCCCGTCCTCGGCGATCATGTAATGGGCGGAAACCTTGGCCCCCGGGTCCGTTAACCGCCGAAAGGCCGAGGCCGCGTCCTGCATTCCCGTATAGTGCAGTACGACCATCGAGACGGGCAGCTTGCGCTCGTCAAAATTGGGAGAAGGACAATCGATGATGCCGGACATGGCGCAGAACTCGCGCTCGGGCCGCCGGCCGTCAAGGCCTCGTCTTCGGGGCGTCAGCACACCCTCTCGATGATCTGCATCGGTGGAAGCGCCACGCGCTTGCGGTAGAAGCCCCGGCATTCATAGTCCGACACGAACTGATCGGTCTGCCCCATCACCGTTTCACCCGCGCCAAGCATCAGCAGCCCATCGGCCGGCATCGCGCCAGCCAGCCGGCCGAAGACGAGACTGCGCACATCCGGCGAAAAATAGAGCAGCACGTTGCGGCAGAGCACGATGTCGAACTGCCCGGCCGGCGGCGGCTCCAGCAGGTTGTGCACGCGGAAACGCGCCGCGCTCCGCAGTTCGTCGGAAGCGCGCCAATGCTCAAGCCCGTCGGGCTCGAACCTGCGCAGCATCTGGGTGACGGGGAGTCCGCGCTGGATCTCGAATTGCGAATAGCGACCGGCGCGCGCCTGTTCGATCGCGCTCGCGGAAAGGTCGGTACCGACGATCTCGATCGTCCAGCCCTTCCAGCGATCCGGCCGGTCGGCGATCATCATCGCCAGCGTATAGGCTTCCTGTCCGGTCGAGCAGCCCGCCGACCAGATCCGCAGCCGTTTCGTAGAGGCACGCGCAGCATGGAAACGCAACAGCCCCTGCTCGTCGAGCAGCTTGAACGCCGCCATGTCGCGATAAAAGAAGGTCTCGTGGTTGAGCAGCGCGTCGATCGCCGCATCGGCCAGCTCGGGACATTCTCCCGACGCAATCCGGCTCACGAGCACGTCCAGCGAGACGAGGCCATATTGAGCAAGCAGCGGGCGAAGCGCGGTGTCGATACGCCAGCGTCGCCCCGTCGCAAGCTGCTGGCCGGTGCGGGCGCCCAGCAAGCCGGCCAGAATACGGACAGCCCCATCACTTATCTCCACGCAGTCCGGCGCACGCTGCGCCCCCCCAGTCGTTCGGCGATGCGTCCGGCAATCTCCGCCGGCGGCGCGATGGTGGCTGCCAGCCCTGCCATTGCGATGCTACCCGGCATGCCCCAGACGACTGAACTAGCCCGGTCCTGCACGGCGATCTCGCCTCCTGCCTCGACGATGTCGCGCGCGCCCACCGAGCCGTCGCGCCCCATTCCGCTCAGGATTGCCACAAAGGCGCGCTCCCTGAAGTGCGCGGCCACCGCGCTCAGCATCGGGTCGACCGACGGCATGCAGCCCGACGCCGCCGGCCCGCGACTGAGATGAATACGCGGCAGGCCGCCGATCGTGCGCAGGCCGATATGGGCGTCGCCCGGCGCCACCAGGATCTGGCCGCGCAACAGACTCACGCCCTCCACCGCCACCGAGGCGGTGCGACCGGCGATCTCGGTCATCTGCGCCGCGAAGAAAGGCATAAACGACGCCGGCAGATGCTGCGTGATGAGAATCGGCATGTCGCAGCTCGTCGGCAGTGACGCAAACAGATCCGACAGGGCATGGAGCCCGCCAGTCGACGCCCCGATGGCGAGGCAGTCGATCCCACCGGAGACCTTAGCGCTCATCACTGCGGGCACGGGCGGAGCCGCGACTGGCACCGGCCCGCGCAGGTCGTCGCGGTCGACGCAATGCGACTCGCCGCCGATCCGCCGCAGCTTCTCGATAAGATCGACGCGAAACGGGGCTCCGAACGACCCCGCGGAAGGCTTCTCCAAGGTATCGGCCGCGCCCAGCGTCATGGCACGGACGCAGGCATCCGCTCCCTCCCCGGCCGACGCAGAAACCACCAGAACGCGTGCTCCACGGCCACGCCGGAGAATCTCCGGCAGCGCTGTCAGACCATCCATGCCCGGCATAGCGAGATCCAGCAGCACTACGTCCACTGCGGTGTCGTCCAGGCGGGCCAGCGCCTGGCCGGCACTACTCGCAGCTGCGACGATCCGGAATTCCGGATAGGGAGCGAGGATGGTCTGGAAGACCGAGCGGGCAACGATCGAATCGTCGACGATCATCAGCCGAATCGGCTGGATCTCGCTTCTTCGTCCGTAGGTCCGCTGGGCCGGCATGTCCCGAGCGTCAGGCGACGCCGACGAGCGCGAACTTGCTTTCGAGCGTCTCGCGATCAAAGGGTTTCATGACATATTCGTCCGCGCCCGCGTCGATCGCCGCGCGGATATGCGCGACGCCGTTCTCCGTGGTGCAGAAGATCACCTTCGGACGCTGCGCAATATTTTCCTGGCCGAGCGCTCGAAGGAACTCGATGCCGCTCATCACCGGCATGTTCCAATCAAGCAGCACGACGTCCGGCGCGCCCTCGCGACAGCGGTCCAGCGCTTCCTGCCCGTCTCCCGCCTCAGTGACGGTAAATTCCAGCGTCTCAAGGATATGGCGCGCGACTTTCCGGATCACCTTAGAGTCATCGACAACCAGACAGGTTTTCATCACCAATTCCTCGATGGATTTCTTTGTTTCACGAGTGCTTAGCCGGTCAGAGTAATTACCCCGTTAACAGGGCGTCACGCCGCGATGGCGGTGGGGCCGGCGACCATCCTGGCGGCATCGAGCAGCAGCAGCGCATGATCCTGATGCTCGACGAGGCCCAGCGCCGCATTGCTCCAGCCGCGCGAAAGGCCGGCGTGGAGCGGCTCGGGATCACCGGAAATCGTGGCGACATCCACCACCTCGTCAACCAGAAGGCCGTAGAGATGGTTGTCAATCGTCACCACGATCGCCTGGAGCAGGCCCTCGCGTGGCGAGCGACCGATCTCGAGCGCGGCATAGCTGTCGATGATCGTCAGCACACGGCTGCGCAGCGCAGCTAGCCCCGCGATGTGTGGCGCGGCCAGCGGCACGGACGTGATCGCGTCGACCTCGACCACCGACTCGACCGAGTCGGCGGCGATCGCCACCTGTTGATCCGCGATGCGGGCGATGAGTTTCAGCGCTTCCATGTCCTCACCTCCGCCCGTGCGCCGCCGCCAGGGCGGCGATCAGGCCATGCCGGTCATAGCGATAGATGCTACCGGCTGATGACGCCGTCTCGTCGGCCGTAGCCCGGAGCCGGATCACGGGAGCCGTCACGCCGGACGGCGCGTCTGGCGGACGCTCGGCGGCGAGGACCATCACCGCAGGCGCAAGCCCAATGGCTTCGGCATCGTAGGCGACGCGATAGCCGGCCTGCTCCACGATCGGCCGCAGCACGTCGCGCATCCACGGATCGCCTCCGTCGAGCAGGCAGAACGGACGGTTGACGAGCCCAGTCGGGAGCCCGGCCTGCGCGAACAGCCAGAAACAGTCGACCAACTCGACCTGGATATCCCCCACCAGCATTACACCAGCGATCGGTCCAGGTTCCGCCGCGGGCACCAGGTCCGGCGGGAGCGCATGGATGTCGATCACCTCACCGATCGCATAGGCGATTTCGTTCTCGCCATCGCCTAGCAGCAGTACGCGGATGCGACCGTCCTTGTCGGGCACGATCTCCTCGCAACCGAACAACGGCACGATTCGGCCGTCGTGTGAGAGGCGCAGTCGCCCACCGGCGCGCGCCACGGCTTCCGCCGCGACATCCTCGATCCGTTCGACCAGGCTCAGCCGGATCGCGCGCATCGCGCCGCCGATCGCGCGGAACAGGAGCGTGGGCACCGCCTCGGCCTCCTGCTCGTCCTGATCGGCCGATTGGACGGGGATCGCCGCCTCCGGCGCTCGCACCCCAGCGATATGGGCGACGCCCACCGGATCGATCAGCAGCATCGGGCGACCATTGTCGGGCAGTGTGGTGCCGGCATAGACGCCGGTCGCCATGATCGCGGGAGCGGCGGGCTTGACCACCAACTCCTCATGATCCTGCACGCTGTCGACCGCCAGCGCGTAGCGTTCGCCGCTCGACGCACGGACCACGACGAGAATGGCGCGGCCACGGCCGGCAAAGCTTTCCAGCCCGAGCAGCTTGCAGAGCTCGACGACGGGCACGCGCTCGCCGCGGATCCGCGCCACCGGTGAACTGCCCACCATCTCCACCTGCACCGAGCCACCGGCCGAGCGCACGATCTCGTCGATCGCACCGCGCGGAATAGCGAAGATCTCGCTACCGACCGAGAAGGTGAGCGCCGGGATGATCGTCAGCGTCATCGGCACGCGCAGTGTCAGCCGGCAGCCACGCCCCACCTGCGTGTCGATCTCGACAGTGCCGCCGATCCGCTCGACATTGGCGCGGACCACGTCCATGCCGACACCGCGCCCGGAGATCGCCGTCACCTCGTTGGCGGTGGAAAGGCCGGCGGCGAACACTAGCTCCAGCCGTTCGGTGCGCGTCATCTGGTTGGCGCGCTCGCGCGTGATGATGCCGGCGGCGATTGCTTTCTGCACGAGCCGCTCGTCGTCGATGCCGCGGCCGTCGTCGGCCACCTCTATCAGGATCTGGTTGCCCGACTGCCGCGCATCAACGCGCAGCGTGCCAGCAGTCGGCTTGCCGGCGGACTGGCGCTCGGAAGGATCTTCGATGCCGTGATCGATCGCGTTGCGGACGATGTGCGTCAGCGGATCGCGGATCATCTCGATCATTTCGCGATCGAGCTCGACGTCACCGCCGTCGATGACGAGATGGACCTGCTTGGCGAGTTCCGAGGTGAGGTCGCGCACCATGCGCGGCAGCGCGGAGAAGAGGCCGTCAATGCGCTGCATGCGCGTGCGGGTGATCGATTCGCGCATCTCCGCGACACAGGTGGAGAGGCGCTCGAACGCCGTATCGACGATCGCGTCACCGCCTCGGTCGCGCAGGCGGCGGGAAAGCTCGTTGCGCGCCAGCACCATGTCGGACACGCCCGCCATCATGCGGTCGAGCAGTTCGACCGGCAGGCGGATGCTCCGCGCCGGTGCGCGCGGGGTGAAGGCCGGCAGCGAGGCGGCGGCCGCAGGCGCGGCCTCAGCGACCTCGCCATGCCGATCGAGTGTCAGAATCAGCGCTTCGTCGCCATCTTCGGGCGATGGTTCGCCCGCGGCCAGCGCTTCCACCAGTTCGCCGATCCGGTCGATGATCGACAGGACGCCGCTCACCAGTCGCCGATCGGGCACGCGCTCGCCATCGCGGACTTCGGCCAGCGCGCTTTCGGCAGCATGACTTAGCCGTTCGAGGCGAGGCAGGTTGAGAAAGCCGCAGCTCCCCTTCACCGTGTGGACGAAGCGGAAGATCGCATCGAGCCGCGCCCGATCGTCCGGCACCGCTTCCCACGCCACGATCTCGCCAGCCAGTGGCTCCAGCGTCTCGCGCGTCTCCGCGATGAATTCGGCCAGCAGTTCGTCCATCGGCTCCGGTCCAAGACTGTACCGGTCCGCTATCCTCCGCCTTTGGTAAAAAAGCCGTTAGCCGGCTGTCGGCAGCAGCGCCCCAAGCATCAGGACACCGTCCTCCGGCTCGGAAATCATAACCGAACCCTGCCGCTCATGAGCGAGATGCCACACCAACCAGGCGGCCGATGCCCGCGGGGTCAGCACTTCCTGCGCGGTACCGCCGGTCAGCGCGGTACGCAGTTCTGGATCAAGCACTATACGCGGCCCCTCGGCGCGGACCACGATTTCGGTGTTGGCGCCGCCATTCTCAACGCCGATGTCGAGCCGGCCGCCACGCACCAGTGCGTCCCCCGCGATCAACGCGAGGTTGAGCAGGATCTTGATGGCCCCCTTGCCGAGCACGGAATCGCCGACCATCCAGCCGACCTGAATGCGCCGATCACCGCCGAACAGCCCTTCGATCGCGGCGCGCACCTCGCGCGTATCGACCGAATCGCCGAATCCGCCGGCCGCACCAAAAGCGAGACGGAAGAACTTGAGTTTGTTGGCAGAAGCACGCGCGCTTTCCGCCAGCAGATCGAGGCAGCGAGCGCGCATCTCGGGGTCGTGCTCGTCGGCCAGAAGCTCGATGCCGTTGTTGAGCGCGCCGACCGGCGAGAGCAGGTCGTGGCACAGGCGGGAGCAGAGCAGGCTCGCGAATTCGATGCCGTCTGCCGCCATACTCTCAATCCCTTCC
>OUNM010136064.1_pt1 | contig 23441 bp, 29 predicted proteins | sample 1769961 | NCBI WGS metagenome assembly OUNM01 (sample SAMEA3914820, study PRJEB12502) | metagenome | biome: forest; material: soil | place: USA | collected 2012-03-12 | depth 0.3 m | reverse complement strand
GGGGAGGGTGGGGGGTGGGAGGTGGGCGGGTCGGTGTAGATGCGGGTTGCGGAGCGGAGGAGCGGGGGGAGGAGGGCGGGGAGGTCGTGGATGGAGGCTGCTTCGTCGGCGTTGAAGACGTCTTGGGCGGCGCGGAGGCCCGACCAGGGGCCGGACCATTGTTCTGCGAAGGCGTCTTTGGGGCGGCAGAAGAGGTGGAAGGTGTAGTCGCCGAGGGAGGGGCCCGTCTTGCGGATGACGGCGAGGGAGTTGGGCTCGGAGAAGCCCGTGAGGTAGAGGAAGTTGGATTCCTGGCGGAAGGGGTAGAAGACGGCGCCCGAGCGGTACTTGAGCTCGGCCGAGGGGAGCACGGCCACGCCGCCCGCGGGGAGGTCCAGGGCGAGGCGGGCGCGGCGGTCGGCGTATTCCTGGGCGGTGATGCCGGGGGTTACTGGCCTTGGTTAGTCTTTTTTTACTCCTATTGAAACTTGAAGAGGACGACTCACCTTCACCGGGCTTGAGGATGTGCGGGTGCGTCTCATGCACGGGCTGTCCAAACTCGAGGTCGGCGGCCGAGATGCTGGCCGTTGCATAGCTGCGGTGCCATGGCCTCTTCCCTGGATTCCCTGGTTTTACACATGGCTGGAGAGGCCGGGATATTTGCCGCAGTGCGGCCCGTGGAAACTTCATAGGTGGTATGTAATAAAAGGCGGGGTGAGGTGATCACTGATGGCTGAGTGATGAGATGGAGGTGTGAGCTGAAGTTTGCACCCAAGCTCAGGCTGCTCAGCGGCCCGCCCCGCTCCAATCCGCTGGAGCAACCCTGCCGCAGTGCCGGGCCAGTGCCCCGCAGCACTGGAGCCTGTCCTTCAACTCCGCACACAGCGCCTTATAATGCCATGTTATGCATCAATGCCTGCCTTAGGTAGGCTGACATATACAGGACTGAATGGTGGAAATAAAATGAGTGCATGGTTTTAATTGCACCAGCTGTTAATTCCTTTCTTTTTCCTCTTTTATTTTCTTGAGGCTGTGGTTTCATTGTTCATTGTTGACCTTGTGTTGGTGTTGGTTCGAGCTGTGGTTCCCAGCAACGACGTCACCCTCCCTGAAAGCAAACAGCAACGGGCAGCCTCTGCAGCCTGCTGCCAGTGCCAGCGAGTGGCGGGAGGCCCAATTGGGGGGCGTTGCTGTGAGCGACAGAGCGTTGCAACTGGCTGCCGCGTCTGTGGGGCCAAAGTTTGTTGTGCTGGGCTTGAAGCAGGCTTAGCTCTCGGGGCGCTTGGGCCACTCCCGCTGCCTTTTGAGATTGCGGCCCGCTCACCAAAAATTGCATGTCTCCAAGTGCCTGCTGCTGTGTGTGTGTGCAGACTGCAGACCGACCGACCGGAGGACACCCACCACTCACCTTCACGACCCGTCGACCGTCGTTGTGCGTGGGACCGGCACTGCTGACGACGTGTCACGAAGTCCATTGACCATTGCCCACTGTCCATTGTCCATTTTATCTCCTTCTCGCTTCTGCACGGCCTTTTCTCCAGGCATTCTGCCGCGAGCCTTCATTCGCTGCAGAAGACGCGTTTTGGTGTGCAGCCACTCGCGTGTCCTCGGCCGGCTGCTGTTGCTGGGTCCCCCCAACCCCTCCAGTTCAGTCCATCTCAGACCCATCCATCACTCTGCAGCCATCCCATCCCAGCTGCACACCACCGCGACCCGTCCACATCCAAGTGGTCGCAGCATGCTGGCTGGGCATCCGCACTGCAGCAGTATCCCTATCTCCAGCACCCGCACAGCCCTCGGCCATGTCGACAGCAAGGAGGATCCCCCTCTCCACCAGCAATCCCAATGTCGCTAATTCGCCATTGCGAGCCGCCTCGGCCGCCCTCAATGGCGTCAAGAAGGCTCGCTCCCACGCCGAAGCCCTGCGGGAGGAGCCATACGGCCAGCCTCCGCCGGCAAAGCGCCAGATGATCGAGCGTGGCGTGGCCTCGCCGACACGCGCCAGGGCAAGCCGGACCGCCGTCCACCGCACAGCGTCGCGGGCCACGGGAACCACTGCCGCCGCGACACAGAAGGCCTCGCACACCGAGTACAAGCGCACCGACGAGGAGCTCGCCATCCTGAAAACATGGCACGCTCAGATCCGCGCCCGCTTCCCAAAGATGGTGTTCTACTTCGAGAGCATCCCAGACGACCAGCGATCCAGGCTCGCCAAGCAGGTCGCCCGCCTGGGTGCTGTGAGTACTCTCTCCATATTCCCGTTTGTATGCAAGCCCATTCGTTGACCCTCTCCCTCCCGCAGCGCGAAGAGAAGTTCTTTTCCATCAACATCACCCACATCGTCACGACGCGGCCGATTCCCCCAGAGAAGTCCAAGGACGACCACGACCGAGGCGCCGATGCCCACGTGGACAGCGAACAGCCCAAGACGATCGATCCCTCTCTCCTCGAACGGGCGTCGGATCCGACAAGGAGGAAATTGGTCTTTGACTCGAGCCGGAAACCGGCCCAACCCAAGCCAAGGAACACAGATGTCCTACACCGCGCCCGCGACATGGGCAAGAAGATTTGGTCCGTCGACAAGCTGCTCAACATCTTGGACCATGCGTTGAACCCGGAACGGTTGACAAATGTTGCCTCGGGTGGTCGGGGCGGCAATCAGACCAACAGCAAGCCGGCCAACGAAAACCTAGCCCAGCTCCTCCAGAACGAGCGCGTTCATGGCCCGTCAGACCGTGACCCCACCGTTGCCAGCAAGGAGCTCTGGAACTTCCGTGGCCACTACATTTACGTCTACGATCTCGAGGAAAAGACGAAGCCCATCATGGTCAGGGAATACGCCAAACCCGCGGATCCAAAAGAAGGGGATTGGCCGCAGTTTCGCGTTTCCTCCCAGGGTCGATGCCCCTTTGTTCAAGAGGAGAGTCACGACGTCCCAGAAAGGGAGAACCGGGACCGCGCCCGAGCCAAAGCCCGTGCTGCCAAGGCTGCCGCCGACAAAGCCGCCGAGCCAGCAGCAACGAAGCCCAAGGCGTCCGAGATCGCTCCGCCGAATGCGGCCGGGGGCAAACGCACGCTATCACAGATGGAAGACGGGCACAACCGAGGGGCAAGCGTCCGGGCTGCCGCCGATTCCTTCGACCGCTCCAAAGTCTCCAATCCGCCGTCGCTGGAATTCCGCTCCCAGAACGCCTTTATCAGCCACGCGAAGGCGGGCCGCTTCCTCGCCGGCGAGCCCGTAGCATCAGGGCTGCAGCCATCCAACGTCACGTCGGCGATACGGTCCCAGATGATCTCGTCCACTACTGGTGGTGTGCTGGGGGCCAAGGCCGGGACGAGCAAGGAGATCCACGGGCTGCAGCGCAAGGTCGTCCTGCAAAAAGCCAGCACGCCCGCCGTCTCGCAAGACCTGAGCTCGCGCCGGATGGCCGAGATGAGCCACGATAGCAACGTGTTCGTCAGGTCAGCCAGCGTCAGCCACGCCACGCACCGCAAGCTCGACGTCGTCGACGAGGACGGGGCGTCCAAGCAGAGGGAGAAGCTCCGCCGGACCGCCAGCGTGCCCGTCTCGCAGCCGAAGCCGAAGCGGGACCCGAAGCCGGGCTACTGCGAGAACTGCCTGGACAAGTTTGCCGACTTTGAGGAGGTCAGGCCCCCATCCCTTGACATGCCACCCACCGCTGGTACTGACTCTTGCCACAGCACATCGTCTCCCGCAAACACCGCAAGTTCGCAGAAAACGACGCCAACTGGACACAGCTTGACGCCCTCCTGTCCCAGCTCAAACGTATCCCCCGGTACTAGACGGCTCCGACGCTCTCCCCGAACCCACTTTGCTCCTCTGTCAAACATATCCCTCTGCATCACTGCCTCAGTGAGAGGGTATTTATATCTTCAAGCCCATTGTCCTTCCCATCTTGGCTTTCGGCCCCAGAGCCTCATCATCATCACCACCCACCAACCAACCAACCAACCAACCAACCAACAACCCACAAAACAAACCCCATCCGCCATCCCGCGTCACGCATTTATGTTATTGAATTTAGCATGCAAGAGGAGGATCGGAGTGCGATGGACGATCAGAGAGAGAGAGAGAGAGTTGAGCGAGCGAGCAAAAAACATATTTTGTCGCATTTTTTTGGGCGGGCGTCGATGGTACGAACGAACGGTGTTAGGTTGCTGGGTCCAGGCGTTTGTGCGCCTTGTTTGTTGATGCTGTTGTTTTTTTATAATCCTTGGTCCTGGTCTGTCTCTTTGGTTTTTTGGAGGCTGGCTGGCGATGGTGGTTGGCGGTCATGGGACAATGGCAAGACGGGATTGGGCTGTCTGTCTGTTGGGGTGTGGGATTGGGGGGGAGGGTTCGAACCTTGTTCGGAGGGGTGGGTGTATTGGTTTGGGATGGGCGGACTCACGGACGGACTGACGGACGGGCTCTGTAAAAGACGGTTCGTCTTGTCGGTTCTGGTCTGGTCTCGTCTGTGCTAGTGGTGTGTGATGCGGTGCTGAGCGGAGCAGAGATGCCCACGCCCACGGTGATTCGTGGATGGCGCCGCAAGACTATATTATGCTTTGTGCATGTGTATAGTGTATGTTAGGATTATGAAGGACGTTGACACCGTTGGTCCATCCTGCGAATTTGGTGTGTCGCTGAGCTAGCGTGGTTGTGTGGGTGGGTTGTGATCCGGTCCATCCACCATGTGTCTCCCCTTTCCTCTCCTCTTCACTCTCCTCTCCCCTCCTCTTTTTTCTCCTCTCCTCTTTTCTCTCCTCTCCTCTTCTCTCTCCTCTCCTCTCTTTCTCTCTCTCGTCTCTTTCTCCTCCCCTCTACTCTTCTCCCTCCCTCTACCACTCAACTTACACGTAGCCTAGTTCAACTACAGCCTCAGCACAAACTCGCTCTCGCACGCACTCACTCTCCCGTAGTAACACCAATATCAATAACATGACGCTCGGCCAGTCAAGTCCGCAAGAACCAGGAATAACCCACCAACAATACTCTAATTAATTCAACACCAGACAAAAAGTCAAACTCGCTAATCTACAAACAAACACTACACCTTACGAATACCGTCCCACTCAACCCCCCACAACTCCAAACCGCTCGCTAACCTCCCACTGAATGAGTATCACTCCCCACCGAATATCACTCCCCATCGAGTGCCGCTTCTTCAACAACAACAACAAACCCAAACCCAGACGCCCCCCGCTTCTGTACAGCCAGCACAGTAACCTTACCGCCAGCCATTCATTCCTGTCATCCACCGCATCCACAGGCCCAACCAACCAATGCCAGACCCCAGACCACACAAATACACACCCAAGCAAGGGATGCCTACCGAGGATGCCCATTCATAGCATGGTAAATAGCCGGCACAAGCTCAATGTACCCGGCCACCGGATCCTCCCCGTCAGTGTGGTCCTCATCTTCGTCCTCAATCTGGTTCTGGTTCTGAGCCGGAGCCTGTCCGTGAGGCTGCTGTTGAGCCTGGGTCTGGATCTGGGGCGGGGGCACATGGGCCTCGAGTTCGTGAGCGCTGGGTGGTGCTTGGGCTTGGGGTTGTGCTTGACCCTGGGGTTGTTGCTGGGCCTGGGGTTGTGGGTGAGCCTGGGGTTGTGGGTGAGCTTGGGCGTGTGCCTGAGCCTGGGGCGGGGCCTGAGTTGGGCTCTGCCCCTGAGTTTGTGTCTGCCCGTACGCTTGGGTCTGCCCTAGAGTATGGGTCTGTCCGTAAGCCTCGGGCGGCGTCTGAGATCGGGACGGGGTTTGAGATTGGGATGGGGTCTGAGCTTGGGTGTGTCCTTGAGCTTGGGGCTGCCCATAAACTGCAGGTTGTGTCTGAGCAGCCTGGGACTGCCCCCCGCCCTGCGTCTGTCCCTGAGTCAAAGGTAGTTCCTGGTCCCAGTCGTGGAGGGGAAGCTGTGGAGCTCCTTGAGCAGGGTGGTGTGTCGGGCTCGGGCTCGGAAGCTCCGGCAGGCTGTGCATGCTTGGCCCTGGTACATGAATGCCCGCGTACTGGAGGGCCAATCTGTGCATTCTTACCTGGCCCTTGCTGTCCTCTCCGCCAACCCAATGCTCTGGGCTGTGGGCGCCTCGGATCCGACTCACAAACGCAGCGAGCTGATGCATGGGGGCGCTCCAGTCAGCAGGACCGGTATCGGGCCTGTCGGCGTTGAACTTTGTCTTATTGGTAAACTTCCGGGTGTTGGCTCCCGTGTGGATGTTGTATATGAAACACTCATCGTCGACGGTGAAACGATGGCGGACCCGAGAGCCGGCGGAGACATGAAGCGTCACTTTCCTCGTCCTGTTCAACATGTGGCCGTGAGGCACACCGTGTTCATCCGGCAAATCCACACCGTTCTGCTGAATCTCGATGATGATGCCGGAATCCGGAGCTGTTCTGAAGAGGCCGGAATGCACCGTTCCCTTCACCACGCCAAATCCTCTATTGGGAAACTGCCAATTAGTGTGGTACCGGTGGTAGTCACCGCTCATCAGTTGTGAACCCTCGATTATGCTGCGGTGACAATACCTTGGCCCGTCGCCGTAGATGGCCCGCAGCACAGACAAAGCGTAAGTCAGGTCCATGTTGGCGGCACCCGACTGCTCGTATCTGAAGCGAAGCTCCTTGTCTTCGTTGGCGCACGCCGGCATTGTCACGGACACTTTGACCTGAACCAGATGTTCTCTGTCAAGCAGCCCCATCAAGGTGCCCCAAGTGGGGTGGAAGCGGAATGGAGAGGTTTCCAGGAGAATGGGTGCTTCGGGGTCCCGAACCGAGCGATGGTCGAAGAGGTTGCGTGCATCAGCCTCGCTGGCAGCGCAGGGGGTCTCGAGCAGAACGTGTTTTCCTTGCTCGATGGCTCTCAGGGCCCATTCGGCGCGCATGGAGACGCCGATGGCGATGTAGACGACATCAACCATGGGGTCCTCGATGAGATCTGGGCGCGCCCGTTAGCCATGCCTCTGCCGACTTCGGTTGGGCACATACTCTGGTAGTTCTCGTGTGTCTTGCGGAGATCATGTTTTTCGCAGAATGCTCTGCCCGTGTCCGGGTCGTGGGCCGCCACGCAGTCGACCACCACGTCGGGGTGGCCTCGTGCTGGAGCGACGAGGATCGTTTCTCTGCGGCGAGATGTCAGCCCGCCGCATATGGAGTCGAAGGCGGGGGCCTAGACCTACACGATAAGGGGGTCGTCTAGCAAGACCCCAAACTTCAGCGCGTCGGGGTGCTTTTCTGGCGGCGGCGCCGACGAGGAGAACTATCCCCGCACGCGATCCCGCACGCGATGAAGCGAGGGCCTCAATTCTTCAAGCATGGCTGCTGTGGTGGGATATGTCTTGGGCTATGGCGGTTACAATGATGGTGGCATCTGCCGTAGATGTGCTGGTGATGATGCCGGGTACCGAGTTGGACGAGAACGAGCGAGAGATGCAAGCGGGCAGATGCGAGGATGCACCAGGCTCAGCCTGCGCCTTAATCAGTACATACAGTGCTGAGTGAAGCTGCCCTGGCCCGGACATTGGGCTCTCGGGGCAACTATCATGCAGAGGGCAGCGCTCCCGGGAAGGCGAGAAGAGATAAAATAGAAGCTGCAGGCAATGAAGAAGGTGCCTGCCACAGAGCTTTGCTGGATGCTGACCTCCATTGAACTTGTGTGAATGTGGCGTTGCTGAGCCCCGAGCACACTCCAAACACGACGTGTCACAGAACACGCCCAGGGGCTGCTGCTTTGCCGCCCCAACCGGGTAATCATCCCCAAATTGAGGCCACATGTTTTCTCTCAATGAATTTGTTCTTCTTCGTTTCTTTTCTCGAGCTATCATCTCTTAGTACCATCTCAACTCAATCTCAACTTGGCATGGGATCATGGATGAGATGACACACCAATGACACCAGACCTCACCACTAACACCACTAACACCAACGGCCATCAAACAAACAACCAACCCAACCAACTACTCTCAACAGCAATTTCAAAACAAAACGCGAACATGGAAATCTACAATCTTAACCTAACCCTTCTGCTCACCCTCTCTCTAACCCTCTTCCTCCTCCGCCGCGTCCAACACAAACCCTCCCCCACCACCGCCGCCTCAAAGCCCTCCACAACAACACCACCACCACCAACCAAAAAGAAATCCCTAACCCCCTTCTTCATCGCCTACACCCGTACGTCACGTCAACCCCAATCCCATCCACCCACCCTCCCCACACCCCCTTCCACCCATCTATCCCAACCGTTATCCAACACAAAATCACCAACTAACCCCACCAAAGTATCAACAGCCTCCGACTGGCTCCAAGGCCCGCACCTCCACCCCCTCTACACCCAAATCCACCACCTCCCACCCACCCTCATCCCGCAGCTCTTCACAGCCGGCTTCCTCGCGTCCGCCCTCGCCAGCCCCCTCCTCGGGCGCTTCGCCGACACCCGCGGCCGACGAAGGGCATGCCTTATCTTCTGTGCCGTGTATGCCCTCTCGTGCGTGCTCACTGTGGCTGGGGTGCCGGGGCTTGGTGTTACCGGGTTGGTGGCTGGAAGGGTGCTCGGGGGGGTGGGGACGGGGTTGTTGTTTGTGGGGTTTGAGAGTTGGGTTGTTGGGGAGGTGAAGGGTCAGGGGATGGGGGAGGTGTTTGGGGTTATGAGTGGGTTGAATAGTGTTGCGGCGATTGGGAGTGGCGTGGGGAGTGAGTGGGTGGTGGGATGGTCTGGGTCGAGGAAGGCGCCGTTTTTGGTGGCGGTCGGGGTGTTGGTTGTTGCTGGGGGGGTGATTTGGGGTTTTTGGGTGGGTGCTTTTCTCTCTCTCCCTCTTCATCTTTCCTTGCTTGGTCTGTCGTTGCTGTGTGGTGGTGGTGGCTAACCAGGCGCAGGATGAAAACTACGGCGAGACAGCCGGCTCGGGAGAGGACGACAAGAAGAGCGAGACGAAAAGCAGGGTGTGGACTGTGCTGTCCAATCCCCAGGTCCTTGCCCTCGGCCTCGCGTCAACAGTGTTTGAAGGCTCCATGTACCTGTTCGTCTTCTTCTGGGCGCCCGCCCTCAAGTCGGTCCAGTCGTCTCCCGGCGAACTCCCCTGGGGCGTCATCTTTGCCAGCTTCATGGCCGCCACCCTGGCCTCGTCGCTGGTCTTCAACATCATCACCGAGCGGCAGCTCGTGCGCCACACTACCCTGCTGGCCGCCATTCTCGGCGTCTCCGCAGCCTGCTTCTACCTCTCCGCCAACCCCAGTTCGGAGCAGTCCGCGTTTTGGGTCTTCTGCTTGTTCGAGGCCGCCGTGGGCATGTACTGGCCATGCATGGGCTCCTTGAAGGGGCGGCTTGTTGACGACGGGGTGCGCGCGCAGGTCTACGGGCTGTTGCGAATTCCCCTGAACATTTTTGTGGTGGTCTCGCTGCTATTTACTCGGGATGGCGATGCCTTTGGAAAGGTGTTTCCCGCTTGTTCGAGTCTGTTGCTGGCTTCCTCTGGCGCGATTTGGGCTGTTATGGCTGGCCAGGCAGCTTGATAGACGTAGGCTCAGGAGTAACCATGGCACGAGGGGACGGACTGATCACTCAGACTGGATGCTTGAGCAACCCTACTGCTGAGGTGTTGAATTGATCTGATAGTTGATGAGGTTCAGAGCCAGCCATGTGCTAGATTTGGCCCGAATGCCGAGGAGTTCGGTGCCGTGTCAGAGTAATAAATCCTTGGCTCCTTCTCCAAGATGGTACACTAACATTATGGCCTGCCAGCGTTGATAACTCCAGAGAAGTGAACTACGTTGTAACAAACCAACAAGGTTATCGAGGTCGAACCCCGAAATGTCAACCGGAGTAGAGCATGACTAGACTGCCAAGAGTCCTAGACCATGACCTGCCTCTGGCGAGGAAGAATTGACGGATTGAGGTCGCAGTTGAGCCATCACTCACCAATCACGGGAGAAGCGACTGGACCCCTTGCTTGTCTTCTCCCTGCCTCATGCAATGCGCCTTGAGTTCGGGTCCTGCAGGCGGCTGCTTAGACTACCCACATCCCACGCATGAATATCTGTACACTTGGACCTGGACGGCACTGACTGCCGACAAGCTCTCCCGCTTCGCCGTGGGATTGTGTAAGTGGTGGATCGAGACGCGGCGGCGTGGGATGGCCAGTTGAAGGATTGGGAGGAGAAATTGGGGGTCTTCGCCAGCCAGTAGCACCGTCAACATTAGCCTGTCCCGAAACAATGGATTGATCGCCCGAGCGGCAAATCCTGCTTTCACGACGCACAAGGAGGTCGCGCTCGAGAAATTTCGTCCGATTTCCGGCCTCTCCCCTGTTGAGCATGACGTCGCGTGCCGTGCCCCTGGGCAGGCCGTGGGGGTGCCGTTGCTCGCGTGGTTGATCATGGATTGAATTGGCCAATGGCATGCCATCGTCCCAAGTTCCACCCGAATTTGGGCGCCTCATGGCTTGGACGGCTCAGGGGGGTCTGCAGATTTGCGTGCCGTTTCTTCGTTTTGGGTTTCCTTCTTTCCTCAATCCCAGGGGCAAAGCAGAGGATCATCAGCCTGGTCGGAGTCAGCCCCGGAGGCAGCAACCCCCACCCCAAGCACCCGCAAACAGCCCGGGGCTTGCGGATGGTCTGCCGGCGGGAGTCGGCGGCGGCCGGAACGGATGTCGGGGGCATGAAGTTCTCGGGTCCCATCAGCCCACCTTTCTCAACCTCGTCCCCTCACCCGATGGCTACCGAGGGAGTTTATGTTGTGACCCGGTGGTCTCCTCGAGGGAGTGGAGAGGGGCCCAAGTACTATGTACCGGGGCAAAAGTTCTCCGTCCCTGCCTGAGAATGATCAGGCCAACCAACGTCGGACCATCCACTCCTCGGCCTCCACATCATTCTGAAAGCACGCCGGTTTGTGGGATTTCAAGACCCGGAAACTGGTGGCAGTCAATAACTTCCCTTAGCTCCGTTTTAGCGGCCCTCCGCGGAAATGCATTGGGCCCAATCAGCCAGGGGAATGCGAATCAACGCCCCTCCCCCGCTTGAAGCCCATGCACGCATGACAAAAGGGTTTCCTTTTGTGTTTAGCTCCCATATTGCAGCCCATGAGAGAGACGCATCAGCAGTTCGCAGCGGCTGTGCAGCTTTTTGCAGAAAGCCATGCTGCCAGGTGGCGGAGCTTCCTGCCAATATGTACCTTGTACATAGTAAGCTTTGGGCTCGTGACAGCCTGCCTTGCAGGTTCCTTTGCAGCTGTAGTGTTTGCTCTTTTGGCTATGATCAGCATTCGGTGGAACAAGGCAAACAAGATATGAAGTACCGTCGGTTTATCCTGGCGGCCATCGCTCGTCAACAGCGCGTCGCCGTAAGAGGATCGCTTGACCGAGGTCGCCGCTCAAGTCCCCCCACTGGAGGCAAACTTTGATTCTGTGATGGGGGTCAGCGTGGGTGGCAGTGGCGGACAGGAACAGCCAGTGAACACGCACTGTGAAGCCATGTATCGATCGTCTCCCGCCTTGCAGGTGCCGGTCTGCTGGGTGTGCGGGGGTCGGCCGGTGAGGGGGTGTGTGCGCTGCGGTGGAACCTCAGTTCACCTAACGACGCGGCCTGTTAGCAAACCCTTACATAACGCTGGAGACATCTCACCCCGGATCGAGCCCAGACTCAAGCAGTGTCGTGTGATCGACGGCAATACCACCATGATACTATCGCAGGGAGAGAAAAAGGGTGACATTCGCCTGCCACTCAATCAAACAAGCCTCCGGACGATATTTCCTGGTTTCTCGTGTTGGCAAGTGCTGTAACCTCACCAGGAGGCGAGACTTTGGAGCCCCTGTCGCGCTGCTTCTTCTTCGAACACCGCAGCCTGCTCTTGTATCGTCGTGAACCCGGCGCAATGAATAAGCCTCGCGGACGTATCGCGATGCGGAATGGGCCAGGTCGACGGAGGCTTGGACGAACGCACAGGGAGGTCTCGAGGATTGCGCAGGTGCCCGCGATGTCCAGACAAACGATGGCCGTCACAGTTGGCTCTGGAGTGAAACCTCGGAAAGAAGCCAACCACCGTCGCGTGCCTCTTCTCTCAAAAAGGTAGGGCGCCGGCCAGCGTGAAGCCCTATTGGTAATGGTAATCGGGGGGGTGTGCGATCAGGCAAGGCGGCGGGCCGTGCTGCATCAAGTACCCTTTCCGTTCGATCTCGCATCGGCCAAGCATCGAGATCGGATTCCCACGCCCTCCTGATCGTGCTGGCCACGTGGAAAGGCGCTCGCTGCAGAGAATCAGAACCTCATCCACTCGGAACTCATCACATGAAGCCCGCCCCTGTCTCAGCCACTTTCTGTGTCCGTTGAGCTCGAGAAGTTCCTCCCCATGCAAAGAGTAGCCAATGGGGGGGTGGAGGATCACTCATGGAAACGCAGGTGACGCCGGTGGCTGATTTGGGCCAGGTATCGCCACCCCTTCAACGCCAATGGCTTCTTCTCCCGGTGTCTCGATGGGAATGGAGACCGCAATCCCGAAAAGGGCTCTCTCTGATTCGTGAACCTAATTAGGTGCCGGCCACTCAGCACTGGAAGTCCAGCAAGGGTCCATGGGTCTGGCGATCGGGATCAGATCGAGCCAGACCTCCGGTATCATGCATGTCGCAATCGATGGGTGACATCTCTCCTTATTCTCCTATTGGTCTTTCTCGCAAGCCGCCCTGGTTTGGCGTGTGAATGAATCTGCCCGAAGATGTGGCTAGGAGGTTCGAGAGTCCTTGTGCGGCGTGTGATATTGGCTACTGGAGCTGATCTGCGAGCAGTCAATTTCCTTCTCGAAGCAAGCGAAGCGAGGAGTGCGGAACTTGGGCCTCGAGACCCGAGGAATAGTCGGTGGTTCACTGCCAGGGGAGTGAGACAGAGAGCAAGAAAAGAAACAGAAAAGAAGAAGCTGTACTATGTAGTCCTGACAACCTTCAATTGAGCCGAACCGTTCGCAGTGTGCAGTCGGGATTGTGACACTGGGGAAGCAAGTGATAACATAACATGTCTTGAAATGATGAACTCTGATACCGAGAAAACTATCAACAAAGACCGCGAAAACCTGCTAGAATGCGGCCAAACTGAGCAATATTTTCCAAGACGCGACGCTGCGACAGCATCGACCGTTGCGAAGCCAGGCTCGCGGTGGGTGGTCAGCGGTGGTCTGGTGGATGCCGAGGACAGCCTGGGAGAGTCAAAACAAAAAGACAGTGGGGTGGTTTCCTGGCTTGAAATGAGAATCGTGGGGGTCAAGGCACCATCGGACCCACCTCCGCGTCAGTCATGTGCTCTTGGAAAATGACGTTGGAATTGGGGCACAACACGAGAGCGAGAGCGAAACCACCAAACCACGATTGGCAAGATTCCTCCCAGCAGAAAACCCCAGCAGCGGCAACGTTCTATTATGCAGCTTTGGTGGCACGTCTCTGATTGACTTTCTGTGTCGAGTGTATTCTCCATAGTCTTTCCTGTTTGCTGTACAGACTACACAGTTTGTGAGCTGCGGATCGAGTGCGCGCGCAAGAAGCTGGATCCCAGTCACGCGAGCCTCCATCTCCACTTCATCCGATCCAGCTCCCCCGCGCACTTTGGGTGGTGGGGGCAGCGATCAGCGTTGGACACAGTGCATGCGACAGTTCACGTCTTTTTACTCCACACACTATTGGGGTCAGCGGGCTCATGAGGGACTTCCAGGTTGCTATTTTGGAAAAGAGGACGGGAAGTCGGAGAAGCAATTGGGCCTCGCTCATCTGCTCGACGGTTGGCTGCCTTTCGCAATTTCTCAGGGAAAATGTGATATCCCACAGAGAAGCTCGGTGAGGGCAAGTGACCAGCCCCCCCGGCCGATCTTCAACGCTGCCAGCCAGAACCAAATTGTCGGAACAGAAAGCGTGGGCGCAGGGCGGGATATGCGTGCACTGACCAAATCCCAACCCAAACTTTGCATCAGACGGAACCGGAACCTGGCTGGGGACCTGGAAACTGGAAGCCTGGGAGCCTGGGCTGCGTGTGGAGAAGGAGCGGGGATTTCTCATGCCAAACCACATTGGATTGATTTCCCTTCTTCACCACCGAGCAAGTGGACCTGGACCTGATCTGATGCCGCGTCGGCTGTCGTCCAGGGAGGATTTCCCCTCACCGCCCGATGCAACATCGGGGCTATGGAGTCTGAATACAGCAGATGCCGTCCAATGCGTCCAACGGCCCAATCTATCGCCAATTCACGCAGCAGACGCGAGAACCAGCGGCAAGCGGCGTCTCGCGAGTCCCGCGCATGCCCCGCGAGCCCTGCGAGCCCCGCCAAGTCTCAACTCCGTCACCCTTGCAGCCCGAGCCTGAGTGAAGCAACGTCGGTCAGCCGAGAGACACATGCAAGAGCCCCCAAGAGGAAGTTTCCATGTGGCTGAGTGGCTCCAAGTCGTGTCCAGCCCGTGTCAGGTGCCCCTCAGCAGCCCCTCACGGCCCCTCCAAGCGCTTCGTTGGTCCCCAACTGTCCCGAAACAGTCGGTCGCAGTAGTGAAGGGACGTTTGTGGATACCCGGCATCCTCGTTGGAGCATCGTCGTCGCCGTCGTTGTTGATCAGGCCATCGAGGGCAGCCAACACCCAATGCGGGGCATCGACTGCTGCCGCGTCCCTTCGCCGCAAAGGGAACTGCGAGCTCAACCTCCGCCTTTCTCCCCGCATCGACGTGTCGAGCGCGAACCGAGGAATACCACGCAGCCTTTGCGCGAGACCTGAAGCTGACAGTCATCGCTTCGTGAGCCCACTGGTTCGAATTTCCGAAGCCCGAGATGTTCGTTCCCAAGCTCACATTCCTGGTCCTGTTGCTGTGAACGCCAATCCGATGACCCTGGCTGAGACCCTGTTCCTGGCGAACCAAAGCTGTCAGCAGACCGGCGCTTGCCTCTGCCAAACACCACTCCATGCCGAATCGGGGGTGCCGGTGCACTGACCCATGGACGATTCGATGCACGCCACCCTCCCACCCCAACTCCGGTCCCAGGGGCACGTCTGGTTCCGGGAATGACAGTTCCATGGCGGCGGCTCCTGTTGTGCGTTACCCGCAGGGAATGGGGGACCAGGGCTGAGGCTCAGCCTCTTTGAAACTGGTGTACAATAATCTCTGTTCCATGGCGATGATGTAACGGAAGAGGCGGCGTCATCAAGCCACGAGTTCCCGAACCCGGCAATCCTTTCGTCTCATTTGCTGCGTGGGCAACGCCAAAGCAAATATTTTCGTCGGGCCTGGTTGCCTCGCATGGTGCGCAGAGAGAGAGCGGCATGATCATTGACAGCCGAGATGCTCAAGAGCATCTTTCGGGCGATCCCCCAGATCCGGACTGCCGCGAAGCACTTTCGGATCGGCGGGGTGTTACATCGAATGCCCTCCCGAGGCCGTCTCGGCCCTGATGAAGTCGGTTCCCGACTGCCAACAAACATACGTGGAGTTCGAGTAGCCCGCCACATATGTATCGGTATAACACCGACTGACGCACCGAAGGCAGCTGATCATGCAATGGCCTTTAGCTTCTTGGAGTCAGCACAACCCTCATCAACACAGCCAATCACGACGTATGAGGTTCCGGAGTTTGCGACGGCCTCGGGGCGGTCTTTGCCCGACCGTCCTCGGTCTCGAGGAAGTGCCCTTCATGAATAGCAGTGGGAGAGCATCATCCGGCCCTCAAAGGCGTTTCGCGGTGCCAACAGGTTTTCCCGAGGAATTATTTCCCTTATCGGTTTAGCCTGCCCCTGTTGAGACCTCCCAGCTAACCCCCACACTCGACGCCCCCCGGCCCTGGACGAACCCCTGTCCCCCGCGAAACCGGGCAAGGGAGCACCCCAGATTTGGGGAGCCTGGGCGGTTCTGGCGCGCGCACTGTGTGCAGGTACTCGGGCGTGCCAAGGGGACTGACACGTCCGGATCCCTGTCCGCGGCAGAGAGTGGTGGGCGTGGTGAATTCACCCTCCACCGCATGCCCGAATCATGGCATTCTTTGCGTTCCTGAGCAGCCTTTCAGCTGGCAAGAAAGGCAAGCCACCGCTTCTGAGAGCCGCGCAACAGCGGTCCTCGGTTCGAAGTCCACACATGCTGCTAGCAGCACACCCTCCTTCTCGGGGGAGCGCCACCGAGCCTGGACAGGGGCCTCACCACCACCAGAGAAAAAAGAAAAAACACACCGGTACCTTTGGGCATCGAGCCATGCCTTGATCCTTGCCATCCACGACTGCCGTTCCCTGTCGCCTCCCCCTGACCCCTGTCCTTGATCGTGCCCACTGCCTTTCAAGTCGTCAGCCGCTCCTCTCTCACAGTCGTCATGTATTCTGTACGGAGTATCCGTATACAAATATCCTTTGCTCCTCCTCTCGAGACTTGACGGCCTCCCTCATCTTCTCTCGCCATCATATCTCACCCCTACGTCTTCATCTTCCCTCTCATCCACCTCCACTCAACCAAATCTCACCACCCATCCTCACCCATCCTCACACAACCTCACACTCCACCATGTCTCCCCACAACGACGCACCCTCCCCCAGTGGCAGCTACACGGCCGGCTTCAACAGGATGCCGTACCGCCCCATCGTCACCGACAGCCTCATGACCGGGCAGCTCGGCTCGACGGAGCCTCACTCCCCTCTCAGCAGCTCATACAGCACCACCTCGGAGACATCAGACTTCCACATGGCGCGCCCCCTAGTGCCCGGCGTCTACGTACCAACCATGTGCTTCTTCGAGGAGGGCACTGAGGACGTCGACACAGAGACCATCGCCCGCCACGCCGTGCGCCTCGCCCGCGCGGGCGTCACCGGGCTCGCCACTCAGGGCTCCAACGGCGAAGCCGTCCACCTCACGCACGCCGAGCGCCAGCTCGTGACCGCCACCACCCGCAAGGCCCTCAACGAGAACGGCTTCGCCCACATCCCCATCATCGTCGGCTGCGGCGCCCAGAGCACCCGCGAGGCGATCCAGCTCTGCCGCGAAGGCTGGGAGGCCGGCGGCGACTACGCGCTCGTCCTGCCGCCGTCCTACTACGCCTCGCTCTTCGCGCCGGCGTCAGAGACCATCCTCTCCTACTTCACCGCCGTGGCCGACGCCTCCCCGCTCCCGCTCATCATCTACAACTTCCCCGGCGCCGTCGGCGGCCTCGACCTCTCCTCGGACCTGATCGTCCAGCTCGCCCAGCACCCCAACATCGTCGGCGTCAAGCTGACCTGCGGCAACACGGGCAAGCTCGCCCGCGTGGCGGCCGCCACCCGCAAGCTCGCCAAGAACCCCTCCGCCGCCGCCCCAGAATTTCTCGTCCTCGCCGGCTCGGCCGACTTCACCATCCAGTCCCTCGTCGCGGGCGGGCACGGCATCCTGGCCGGGCTAGCCAACATCGCGCCGCGCGCGTGCATCCGCACCATGGAGCTGTACAACAAGGGCCAGGTCGCCGAGGCGCAGGCGCTGCAGGAGGTGGTCGCGCAGGGCGACTGGACCGCCATCCAGGGCGGCGTCGTCGGCGTCAAGTCGGGCCTGCACGGCTGGATGGGCTACGGCGGCGCCGCGCGCAGCCCGCTGCCCCGCCCCAACGCGGAGCAGGCGCGCAAGTGGAAGGAGGGGTTTAGGGACTTGGTCATGTTGGAGAAGTCGCTTTGAGTTCCGTTTTTGGGGGCTTGAAGGCATGGGATGAGTGTTACGATGCGAGTGTCTTTGGGATATTGGGATGGGATGACACGGGGTTAATATCGGGCGCATTTTTTGGGCGTTCATCATGATGGAAGCGGGACACAGCGGGCAAAAGAGATAGATGATTCCTGTCTCTCGGCGTTGCGGGATCAAAAACATGGGACGAATGGGTCCCTTGAGCTTTTAGTATTCTTTAATTCCCATCTCTCAAAAAGAGTTTTGACTTGACTCCGGCCCCGTCCACACGATGCATTGTTTGGTCACTTTCCTCCATCTCTGTCCCGATCCCAGTCACCGCAGGTTGTGGAAGTGTCTTGTGCGTGTGTGTCTGGTTCGCTCTCAGGTAGAACAGTGACGGGGACCTCAAAACTCGCCAGGAGAGAGGCCATCACAGAGGCAGCAAGGCTCATTGGGACTCGACCGTTACACTCGAGAACTTCCTGTACTCCGTACAGGATACCTCCCAAGCCGCGAGCCCAAGCCAATCCCCTGCAGGCTTTGGGTAGCATCACAGCACGATCCCATCCGCCACATGCCGGCTCTCTCCGCGGAGGAACAGGAAAAGGCGACACAGTATGCCCAGCCCTCAACGGTTCAGAGCTGTGGTGTTACACGAGGAAGGGAGTCAATGTCTCGGGTACGTTGCTTGGAACCCGCCCCGTCCCGCTAAGAACTGCTGCTTCTGCAAATTCAGCTGCCCCGGGTTGATGTCTTGGGATGTGAGCCGTGCTGCCTGTCCTTGCCAGGCCTCCCGCAGTGAAAAACCGGGACGCACGAACGTGGGCTGATTCAGTTTTCTCGGACCTGGTCCAAAGCTGCGCCACTTTGAGCGGCCTCGCACGGTGAGACCGGCAAGTTGAGTGGAAGGAGCAGATTCAGCACCAGATTGAAGCAGCCGGGGTCATGAAGAACCGCACAGCCGGGTTTGGCGCGATTGGTGGGAAAGAGGGTCGGCTTGCGTCTTGTTGACAGGGGCTTCGGCAGTCCCTGGTCTTGAACCCCCCTTATTTTATTTTATCTATTTTTTTTCCAGTCCTCTTTTTGCTGTTGGCTTCTGGCGACCAGCCATGTCAAGAAACATGCCCATGCCCCTCCCCTGTCCTGTAACACCTATCAACGTGGCCGGAGCAAAACGCGTTGAGGGTGGGGGTACGCAGCAAAAAGAAAGCAAGAAAAAAAGAAGCCTCCAACAGCGTTCGTCTCACGGCCGAAAAACAAAATGGCCTTTCTCCGGTTTCAGCCACGCGAGATACGGATACGGATAGCACGGCTGCCCACGCAGATGATTGCAGCAGGAGGGAGCGTGGGACGTGTCACCCGATCGTTCCAGAAACCCGCTGGAAGGCGTGGGAAGGGAGGGAGGAGTCAGCCCCTCCCGTCGCCATGCCGGGCTCGATGTGCTCGATGTGCTCGATGCCGCAGGCAGGTCGGGTGACTGTCTGCATTTTTCGCTCCTTCCATCGCCCTGCCACGCCGCCGGGGCCTGGCTGCCTGCCTACCCGCCGCCGCCGCGGGCTTGGTGGGCGGTGGAAGCCATGCGGAAAGAACAAACATTGGAACCCCCACGCAACACCTTCCACGACAACCCGCCAACCCGCCATGCGGCCAAAACCGTCGACCGGCTGCTCTCACCGCTTCTCTTCTTCACTGCGGCGTGAGCACCAGGCAGCTCGCGAGGTCATTCAGACAGGCTATGCTCCTGCCACTCACTAAGCCGCTGCTCCTGCCCCCTGAACCCGCTGGGCTTCAACCTGGAAGTTCCTTCCGGCAGCGATGCGGAGATGTGAAGGTGCGGACCACGCTGAGGTGGGTTTCAGCAAAGTCTCGCCTCAGGCGGCCACGGAACGGTGCCGTGCTCGCCGAGACGCCGACCCTTTTTGCGGTCCGATGAATGCTGTGCTCTGTGCTATGTTCGAGGACCACAAGGTTCGTCATGTCGTTACAAGTTGCCTGCGGAAATGAGTCCAGCCATTGCGCAACACAGAACACTCGAGACTGCCTGTCACTCTTGAAAAATATGACGAAGCCTCTCATCAACCCGCCAGAGCCTTGACTGGGTGTCGATACAGTCGCCGACGCCGTTCCTTCCGGACCAGCCCGAACTTCGTGCCTGACGTCAAAGCCCGCACCGCCGTCGAATATCAACGGTGAAGATGAGAATTCGAGTCAGCATTGCCGCATTTTTTCTGTGGGCGGGGGCTCAGCCAGCCCCCGGCTCTCCCGTCGCTTCCCCCTTTCCAGTGGTTGGGGTCAAGACGGGCATCGACAAAATTACGGGGCGGGCGCCGGCGAGACTCAACATCAACACCCTATGGGCGAGAGGAGGACCGCAGTGGTAACGCTGGCACCCTGCCGCCGCAGCCTCTGGCAAAACAAGGACCTGGGTCTGATTGGCACATAGGGACCTCTACATGCTTGCCCTGGCCGAGTTTCAGGCCCTCGACGAGACCGACGAGCTTTCCTACTTCGGGATCACAGGTATTGATGCATGCCCCCTGAGACCTCCTCCCCTGCCCAAACCGGTTAATCGTCAACTGACAGTCGACGAGGAATTCACGGATTCCCTCACAGTGCGTGGAACGGTGTCTGCCATGTAGAGGGTGCCCCCGTCACGGGATTCTGCCCACACGGCGTACGTGTGTCTAATATGCCAGCCCCCTCGACGAGCCGTCAGCTGATCCTCTCCACTAAGGACCTACTCTTCGTGACCTGGCACCGGCCATACGTGGCACTCTTTGAGGTTTGAGGGCGCGCTCCGGAAACTCTCGGGATCGTCGACTGACACCCCCTTGCTGCAGCAGGTATTGGTTTCCCATGCAGTGAGAATCGCGGCCGAGTACTCCCCGGACCTTCAGCCCGAGTATGGGGCCGCAGCCCAGACTCTACGGCAACCTTACTGGGACTGGGCGTCCGATCCCACCCTGCCCCCCGCCGTTGACGCAGTCAAAGTCACCGTGAGAGCTCCATGTGGCGTCCTGGAGATCGCCAACCCCCTCCGCGGCTATCGGTTCCAGCGGCCGGAAGTCGTGTCAAGCTTCGGTGGCTTTTTGGCAACCTACACCCAGACAATCAGGTGCCTCGGCGAGGGGAACGTGCTGAGCAACATCACAGCATCCAATGAAGGGATGATCTCGGCAGCACAAGATCTAACCAACGACGTTGTATGACCCCCCCATCAGGCGTTCCAGTCCGGGGACGGCGACCCGTGGCCCGGCATGAACGGCATCATTGGACGGTGGCTAACAACGGATAGTACGATATCTTCACCAGGACCAAGACGTTTGACAGTCTCGGATGGCGCGTCTCGAGCTTTGAGTTTCCCCACAATCTGGTCCACGCGCTGTCGGTCTGCAATGGAACATTTTCAGACCTCAACTGGTCAGCATTTGACCCTATCTTGTATGTTGCTTTGTCCCTTGCTCAGAAGACCTTCAAGTTGACCGAAACAGCATGTTGCACCACAGCAACGTTGACAGGCTCGTCGCCATGTGGCAGGTAATCAGTTACAACGAGACCATGTTCACAGGCACGGCGAACTCCACGGGCCAGTTCGCAACCATTGAGAACAGCACCATCACGTCCGACAGCCCACTCAAGCCCTTCTTCGACGAGAACATGAGCTTCCACACGAGCAACTCGGTTGCCAACATTTCCAAATTCGGATACACATACCCGGAAATGCCCGACTGGGGGATGCCGCCAGAAGCGCGCGCCGGCCACGTCAGGGCGCAAGTAAACTCGCTGTTCAGCAGAGGCGTCAATAGCCTCGGCCAGACGCGGGGTCTCAATCGGGCGGGCCGGTTTTTCAACTCGACGAATTACTACACGGCCGAGATCACCGTCGATCGATGCGAGATGCCACTCCCCTCAATAATGCGGCTTATGGTAGGACGGAAGGCCGTTGGGCGCCTGTCGTTGCTAGGCATGCCCAGCGAGGGGATGGTCTCGGTCAGCCTGCCAATCCAGGACATGCTCATTGGAAACCAGAGCATGAGGGATTTGCCCCTACAGAGGGTGGTGTTGTTTCTCCAGGCAAACCTGACGGCTGAGATTCTAAAGGCACGTCCTCTACCCCTTTGTTGTCCAACCAAGTCTTCGACTTGGCTCACCACTGACTCTCGCCACAGAGTGATGGCACCCAGGTACCGGTAATCGCAGTGCCCAGCCTGCAACTCCAAGTTCAGAGCATGCAGTACATACCCCGGACTAATGACTCCAGCTTCCCCATCTTCAGAAATCCGAGGAGATGGCCGGTCCTCGTGCGCCAGCATGATGATGGGCATTGATGGTGTTGTCAGGCGCCAATCCCTTGCTGCTGTGTCACCAACTTGGCGACTTTCGCCCTTAATGCGCCGGTTTTGGGGAGGGGTGGTTGACTCCCTTCGGGTTGGCCAAGAAGTTGGGTGTTGTGTAACGGCGGCAGGCTCGCGCACCACACCGCCAGGTCGTCGGGGCTGAGGGGGGTTTGCACAAGAAGTGGCGTGATGGGGACCGTCATTCGCCTACTACCGGCTGTAGTTGGCGGGGAGTTAATTGAATCCGCGATAGCGGCTTCTCGTTGCCGCGATTGTCGCAGGAGGGGTAGTTCGCGGGGAGGGGAGATGGCGGGAGGGACGTCACAGGCTTCCAAGATTGTCTTGAGTTTGGCAAGGTACTTTTGCTTTTGGGCGAGCTCGGTGGAATTATGGTTGATCAGTCACCATTCGGCGGCGGCTTTGCCGTAATTGCGACGTTTTGAACCTCCTGCCCTCTCACAAAGGATCTCTGGAAATCTGGATCGACAGCGCTCCGCTGGATACGAGTTGCGGGAATGAGCCCAGCTCCGATAATGGGCCCTTGTCCCGAAGATGCTGGAACCCCATACCTAATCTTAAGATCAAGGGCGACAACTCGCGATATAAAAACTTTGTAGAAGATGGTGCTCGGCAGCTAAGAGGAAAGGTGGAAGTCGGCTCACCGGGTTGTCACGTGGGATGTCACAAGCCCCAATTCATCCAGACAGCTCCTGAACACGAGCCATATCCCGGGCACCACAGCACCCAAGGGGCGGCAAGAGTCTTAGGCATTCCAGTGACTCGGTATCCACCAGGAAAACAAATAAATCGTGTCAGCCCAGAGCGCGAGCCGACAAGTGTCGAGAAAAGCTCGGATGGATCAGTGCATGTCGTCTGATTCCCGTTCGGGCAAATGCCTGCCGAACCGAGCCGGGCCCGTGCCAAGCCCGGAGCCGGATGCTCCGTCCCGTCCCGTGTCCCGTGTCCCGTATCCCGGGTTCTGTCCCAGAGCTCTGGGGGCCGTACCGTCTCGGGCCGCCGTCCACGGGGTTTGAGAGGGGACCTGGGGTTTGTGGTGTCCGATATTTTGTTCCGTGGCTGGGATGGGACACAAGGGGAGTGAGGAGGCTCAAGGGTCTTTCTTGGGGCCTGGGGCATCATCGTGGGGATACGAGACGGAATGAGAGCGTCCTCCCACGTTTTCAGATCACAGGGTGTTTTGGTTCATGGGAGCTGTTGGCAAACAGGTACTGCGTCGCTGAATGTTGAAGTTGCGGTTTGCATGTGTGCATCATGTTTGAGTACCTTAGTTTGTTCAGGGGGTTCTGAGGGGAAGTGGTTTGGCGCTTGATATACTGCGGGGTTGGCGCTCGCTTCCAACCAACCAGCTACGGTGGATGATCACATCCACAACTCTTCCGTAGTATAGTGGTCAGTATGTGAGCTTGTCATTGCAAGGCAAGCCCTTCATAACAACGCTCGAGACCCGGGTTCAATTCCCGGCGGGAGAGAATGCCACAATCTTTTT
>OUNM010419960.1_pt1 | contig 23462 bp, 22 predicted proteins | sample 1769961 | NCBI WGS metagenome assembly OUNM01 (sample SAMEA3914820, study PRJEB12502) | metagenome | biome: forest; material: soil | place: USA | collected 2012-03-12 | depth 0.3 m | reverse complement strand
GCGCCCTCCTTCTCGAGCAGGCTGGCCAGCTTCTTGGCGAAGTCGGCCTGGGCGTCTTCCGGCAGGGCGGCGATCGTGGGATCCACCACCTTCAGGCACACCGAAGTATTCGAGCGGATCTCAGGCGTCGCGGCCAGGAAGTCGACCCACGGAGTCTTGGCGACCCAGTCGGCCAGCACGGCCAGGTTCTGGTCGGCGCGGGCCTGCATGGCCTGCAGGCCGCCGATGGACGACGCCCACTTCAGGGCGTCCAGGGCGTCTTCCACGCACAGCATCGACGGGGTGTTGATCGTCGCGCCTTCGAAGATGTCGGCGGCGATCTTGCCGGCCTTCGTCATGCGGAACAGCTTCGGCATCGGCCAGGCCGGCGTGTAGCTTTCCAGGCGGGCCACGGCGCGCGGCGACAGGATGAGGATCCCGTGCGCGCCTTCGCCGCCCAGGGCCTTCTGCCAGGAGAAGGTCACGACATCCAGCTTCGTCCAGTCCAGGTCCTGAGCGAAGGCGGCGCTGGTGGCGTCGCAGATGGTGATGCCTTCACGGTCGGCCGAGATGAAGTCGGCGTTCGGGACGCGCACGCCCGAGGTCGTGCCGTTCCAGGTGAAAACCAGGTCCTTGGCCGGATCGACCTTGGAGGTGTCGGGCAGCTGGCCGTACGGGGCGGTGAGCGCCTCGACGTCGGGCAGCTTCAGTTGCTTGGTGACGTCCGTGACCCAGTCCTTGCCGAAGGACTCGAAGGCCAGGAGTTGCACGGGGCGAGCGCCGAGCATCGACCACATGGCCATCTCGACGGCGCCGGTGTCGGAACCGGCGACGATGCCGATCAGGAAGTCGGCCGGCACTTCCAGCACTTCGCGCGTCTGGTCGATGGCGGCCTTCAGGCGCGCCTTGCCCAGCTTCGAGCGGTGCGAACGGCCCAGCACGGCGTTTCTGAGATTTTCGGGGGTCCAGCCGGGGCGCTTGGCGCAGGGGCCGGAAGAGAACTCGGGGCGAGCCGGACGGATTGCCGGCTTGGCGAGGGTCGTCATATCGATGTCTCCCATCCTTACAGATGGACTGCATCCCGTTGGGGGGATGTGGCCCGCCGGCGAAGAACCGCGTTTCGACGCGGATTGCAAGGAGAGATTTTGCGGTGAGCGCGACCAATCGTCCGGTCGCGGCAATTATTTTGCGGCGCCGCCGCGCTTGCGCGCGCGCCAGGCCAGGATCGAACCGACCACCAGGCTGCACAGCACGCCCAGGCTGACCAGATTGTTCACCAAGCCGTAAGTGTAGTCATAGCGCCTGTCGGCGACCAGATAGTAGGCGTGCAGGCTGAACTGGACGCCCTGCAGCAGAACCGCCACGCCCAGCCAGGCGCGCGCGTAGCGCAGGGCCAAGAGCAGCAATCCGCCCGCGAAGAGGCCGTCGAGGGTCAGAAAGGCCAGTCGACTGAGGTCACGGTCGGGAATCAGCGGCGGAAAGCTGGCCAGGAAAGACATCACCAGGACAAGCAGCGCCCCTTGGCGCTCCGGCTTGCCGCCTAGACGCCATGCGGTGAGGCAGGCCGCTAGAATAAGCGACCAACCGATCATGGCGACATAGGGAAGGTGTGCTGGCATGACTTGGGCCTCTAACCGAAATTAGAGGCCCAAACATCTTAAACTATTGCAATGCGACTTCAGCTTGCGGCGCGAAGGCCGGTCGTGTTGTCGCCGCCGATCGGCTTGTCGAAGACGCCGACCATGCGCGTGCGCACGCCGATGCGCAGACGGGTCTCGTCCAGTTCGGCGTGAGCCTCGACGATCGAGGTGCGCGCCACGGCGATAGCCTGGATGGCTTCGGCGAACTTGGCGCTCGCGCCGTTCGCCACCACCGGCGACAGGCCCAGATCCTTCCGAGCCTGGATCAGCTCGGCCATCATTTCAGTGACTTCCACCATCGCAGCGTCAACCGCCGCTTCCGTAGCGAACAGCTTGCTGGCCACACGCTGAGCAACAAAAACCTTTTCCACGCCCGCCTCCGTTAACGAAACACTAAGGGAAAAGGTAAATAGAATGTTAAAGCGAAAGCAATGGTAAAATGTACGTTAGCGTTGATTTGTCGCGCACACTCGCACTGTGGAAGCGAAGCGTTAGGAAGATTGGGGTAGCTTCCCTTCTTGATTGAATCTCCTCTCGATTGAGTTCGGGATGCTGGATGAGCGACGAACACAACCATAGCGGGTCAACCCACGCGCCCCTGCAGGCGAGAATCGCCGGCGTGGCCTTGGCCACGACCGTGCTGGCCCTCGTGGCCGCCTGCGCGTGCTTCATGTTGCAGCAGTGGAGCGTCGCGCGGCAGGAAGCCCGCGCCAATCACGAGATCCTGGTCAAGATGGCCGCCGCCGGCGCCGCCGCGCCCCTGGCCGACCACAACATGGTCGGCGTCTACCGGGCGCTGGAAGCCGTGGCCAAGGCCCCCAACGTCGCGGGCGTGCGCATCGTCGACACCGAGGGCCGCGTCGTGGCCCAGCTGGGCGCGGTCAATCCGGCCGACACCGACATCCTGACCCGTCCGATCAAGCTTTCGTCCCAGACCGTCGGCACGCTGGTGCTGCTGGCCGAACACCCGGGCCTGGGCCAGACCCTGGCCCGCGACCTGGCCCTGACCGGCGCCCTCTTCTTCGGCGCCGCCGGCCTGGCGATCCTGCTGGCCAACAGCCTGGCCCGGCGCCTGGCGCGTCCGATGGAGCGCCTGTCGGAAGCCATGCACGAGACCGCCGTGGGCGGCCGCTTCAAGGCCGTGGACCAGGCCGCCGACGACGACGTCTTCCAGAGCCTGACCTCCAGCTTCAACCACCTGGTGGCGCGGCTGGAGACCAACGACCAGGACCTGCGCGGCGCCATGGCCGAGCTGGTCCGAGCCCGCGACGACGCCAACGCCGCCAACGTGCTGAAGTCGCACTTCCTGGCCAATATGAGCCACGAGATCCGCACGCCGCTGAACGGCGTGCTGGCCATGGCCGACGTCATGGCCATGGGCGACCTGACCGACGTCCAGCGCGAGCGCCTGGGCGTGATCCGCGAGTCGGGCGTGGTGCTGCTCAGCGTGCTCAACGACGTGCTGGATCTTTCCAAGATCGAGGCCGGCCGGATGGAGATCCAGGACCGCCCGTTCGACATCGTCCAGCTGGCCCAGGCCGTGCGCGAGACCTACACGCCCCAGGCCCGCGACAAGGGCCTGGCCTTCGAGGTCGCCGTCGCGCCGGAAGCCCAAGGCCTGTGGCGCGGCGACGCCGACCGCCTGCGCCAGATCCTGGGCAACCTGGTGTCCAACGCCATGAAGTTCACGCTGGACGGCGCAGTCGCCGTGCGCTTCGCCTCGGCCGAGGACGGCGATGGCCTGCGCATCGACGTGGCCGACACCGGCATCGGCATCTCGCCCGAGATCCTGCCGCGCCTGTTCGACAAGTTCGTCCAGGCCGACAGCTCGACCACCCGCCGCTTCGGCGGCTCGGGCCTGGGCCTGGCCATCTGCCGCGAGCTGGCCACCATGATGGGCGGTTCGATCAAGGTGCAGAGTCGCGAAGGCCGTGGTTCGACCTTCACCGTCCTGGTCGGCATGCCGCGCGAAGAGACCCAGACGGACGTCCACTATATCGACGACGAACAGCCGCAGCTGGCGCTGGCCGGCCCCGTGACCACGTCGGCCGAGGAGATCTCGGACGCGGTCGCCGCGCCGGTCCGCCTGCGCGTGCTGGCCGCCGACGACAATCCGACCAACCAGAAGGTCGTCGCGGCCGTGCTGGCGCCGCTGCACGCCGAGGTCGCCCTGGTCTCGGACGGCGCGGCCTGCGTCGAGGCCTGGAAGACCGGCGACTTCGACATCGTGCTGATGGACATCCACATGCCGGTGATGGACGGCGTCGAAGCCGCCCAGGCCATCCGCGCCCTCGAGATCGAGCAGGGCCGCCCGCGCACCCCGATCGTCGCCGTCACCGCCAACGCCCTGGCCCACCAGGTCGAGGGCTACCTGGCCGCCGGCATGGACGGCCACGTGGCCAAGCCGATCGAAGTGACCAAGCTGTACGCCGCGATCGAAACGGCGATGACCGCCGCGCGCCTGGCGCAGGCGGCTTAGGGGCGCACCTTTGAACCCCTCTCTCATAGAGAGAGGGACTCACAGGCGCCGACTCCCCGACACAATATGAACAGAACATAACGAACAGCTCAGAACCGCTTCAGGCTTGGCGTGTTCTTCTACCTCCATCGTCGCACTCCCCCCTCCCCCAAGGGCGACGAAGGATTTGAAGAGGAACCGAACCGATGAAAAAGATTCTGATCTCGATCACCGCGGTCTCGGCCCTGGCGGCCGCCACCCTTCCCGCCGTGGCTTCGGCGCAATCGCTCTATGACCGTCGTGGCGACCTGGAGCGCCGGATCGACATGGGCGTGCGCACCGGTCAGCTGACCCGGGGCGAGGCCTACCGCCTGCGCGGCGAGCTGCGCAGCACCGCCCGCCTGGAAAGCGACTATCGACGCGGCGGCCTGAACGGCTGGGAACGCGCCGACCTGGATCGTCGCTACGACAACATCAGCACCCAGGTCCGCTACGAGCGTCACGACGACCAGTACGGCTACGGCCGCGACCCCGGTCCGCGTCGCTGGTAAGCGCTGAACGTCAGGCCGGCTCCCCCCGGAGCCGGCTGTCGATGACCGTGAAGCCGCGGCCGCGCAACAGAACGCGCGCGCCGCGGTTTTCGCATTCCAGGTCCCCGCCCCGGCCGGGATAGGCCTGGTGGAACTTCAAGGTCTCCGCGCCCAGCTTCTCGCCGTACAGCGGCATCAGGATGCAGTGGGCCGAGCCGGTGGTCGGGTCTTCCGGAATGCCGAAACCCGGCGCGAAGAAGCGGCTGACCACCGCATAGGGCTGGCCCGCGTCGGCCTGGGCCACGACGATCGTCTGGCCGGGTCCGCCGGTCGCCTCGCCGCCGATAAGCTTGAGGGCGCCGAGATCCGGCTTCACCGCCCGCACGGCGGCTTCGTCTTGCAACACCGCCACCAGATAGGCCCCGGCCCAGACCTCGACCGGCTGGACGCCCAGCGCCTGCGCCAAGCCTGCGGGGATCTCGGTGCGGCGCGGCGGATCGGCGGGGAAGTCCATCTCCAGCCCCTCGCCCGCGCGCTTGACCGTCAGCGGCCCCGACAGGGTGTCGAAGGTCAGCAGCGGGACGTCGAGCTTCAGCTCCTCGAACAGCATGTGCGCGGCGGCCAGGGTGGCGTGGCCGCACAGCGGCGCCTCCAGGGCCGGCGTGAACCAGCGCAGGCCAAAGCGCGCCGGGTCGCTGGTCTTCAGCAGGAAGGCCGTCTCGGCCTGGTTGTTCTCGGCCGCCAGGGCCTGCATCCACGTCGCCGAGGGCCAGGCGTCGAACGGCTCGACCACGCAGGCCGGATTGCCCTTGAACGGGCCGCTGGCGAAGGCGTCGATGGTCCACTGGCGCATGGGAGGCTCCCGCAAAATCCAATGAACACTGCTGTTATGCGCGGGTCACCGGACCGGCAAAGGCTTTATTGTCCTGGTGACAATTGAGGGGCGGTCTCACCATCATCCGACCTCCCCGGCGAAAGCCGGGGCCCAGATTCAGCCTGAGCGGTTTGGGCTGATCCGAGAAACGGCCTGCCCACTTGTCAGACGCTCGTAGGTTCGATCTGGGCCCCGGCTTTCGCCGGGGAATTCGGGGTAAGAGGAAACCTCACCCCTCAATCGTGATCTCCGGCCACCGCGCCTTGGCCGACCCCGTGGTCCGCTCCCAGCCGCCCGCGCCCTTCACGCGCAACGGATTGGGCCGCAGGCGCAAAGCGAAGAGGTCCTCCAGCCCGAACGGCGCCCAGACGCGCAAGGCGCCGTCGTCCTCCAGCCGCACGCCGACGCAGAACGCCGTGGCCACGAAGCGCTTCAGGGCCGCGGCGCTGTCTTCCAGCGGGGGATAGGGCTCGTCGGCGCCGAACTTCTTCTCGAACCAGAGATGGACCCGGGCCTGGTTGCGCACCTCGACCAGCTCGCGCAGCGGCGGCTCGAACGCGGCGGCGACGCGCTGGATGACGAGGTCTTCCGCCTCATACGAGGTGTCGCTGTCGTCGTGATAGGCCAGGTCATAGTCCTTGATGCCGTAGTCCAGCGGCCGTCCGGTCAGGTGGTTCCAGACCGGCTGGTAGACCGCGCCGGAGAAGATCATCCAGTCGGGCAGGTCGAGGTCCCGGGCCTTTTCCAGCACCGCCCAGGTGGTGGGCGTGGCGCGGACGATGTCGATCAGGCGCGCTTCCAGGTCGCTCATCGGCGCAGCGTCCAGCCGTGGTCCAGCGGGCCGTGGCCGGCGCCGAAGCCCGGCGCGCGCAGCATCGCCTCGTGGACGTAGTTCCAGGCGCGGGCCACGGCTTCCTCCAGCGCCAGGCCCTGCGCCAGGCCCGTGGCGCAGGCCGAGGCCAATGTGCAGCCGGTGCCGTGGGTGTGGCGGGTGTCGATCCGCTCGCCCTCGAAGGTGGTCTCGCCGGCGGGGGTCATCAGCAGGTCGACGACGCGCTCGCCCGGCACGTGCCCGCCCTTCATCAGCACCGCCCTGGCGCCCATCGAGAGCAAGGCCTCGCCGGCCCGACGCTGGTCGTCCAGCGTCTCGACCGGCAGGCCGGTCAGGGCCGTGGCCTCGGGCGCGTTGGGGGTCAGCAAGGTCGCGCGCGGGATCATCAGGCGCTTGACCGCGTCGACGGCGCTTTCCGCCAGCAAGGCCGCGCCGCCCTTGGCGATCATCACCGGGTCGACGACGGCGGGAACGGCGCCCGCCCCGTCCTTGTTGGCATGATCGATCGCGGCGGCCACGGTCTCGACTACGGCGGCGTCGCCCAGCATGCCGGTCTTGATCGCGTCGGCGCCGATGTCGTCCAGCACCGCGCGGGCTTGGGCGGCGATCACGTCCAGCGGGATCGGATGAACCCCGGTGACGCCCAGGGTGTTCTGCACCGTGACGGCCGTGATGGCGGTGGCGGCGTAACCGCCAAGCGCGGTGATGGTCTTGATGTCGGCCTGGATCCCCGCGCCGCCGCCGGAGTCGGATCCGGCGATGACGAGGACTCGGCCCAGATGCGTGCTGGACATGAGGGGCTGTTTAGGCCGGAATCGCCGGGCTGGGAAAGGCTGGCGCGCCTTGGCGGTCCGGATCCGGACGAAAGCAGACGCCCTCGCCGCGACGGCGCGCGGATCGTCGTCGATTCCGCCGAATCGTTAACGCGCGGATTTTGCGCCTTCCGCTGAAAAGCTTGGCCTTTTCGCATGAAGGCCGCGCTGGCGCCGTCCGCGGATCCGGCGAAATTAACGAATTCGCCGCCGCACGACATCGACGCGAACTTGTGATATTCACAATCTAGGCGCGCTTTTTCCGCGTTTGCGCCAATCTTCGCCGCGCCCCTACCCCTACCGTGATCGATGTCGCGGGGGGCCAAGCGTCCAGCGATGAGATCCGTCGGCCGGGCCGGCGGGGCAGCAACAAGGACAACGCAATGGCATTCCCGACCGCCGTCAACGACCAGATCACCGACTCGGTGACCCAGGCCAATGTGAAGGTGCTGGGCGACGCTCCGGCCATCGCCCTGGGCAACCTGTACCAGGCCACCGCCCAGGCCCTGGCCAATGCGGCGCACAACGCGACCAACGCCCAACAGCAGAGCTTCGTCACCGGCCAGTCGGCGACGACGATGGGCGTTGCCACCCTCTACTCGCTCGACACCGCCGCGACCGGCATGGCCACCAAGTCCATCCTGACGCCGCCGCCCTCGCGCGGCCTGGTCTAGGCCGTCCGCCCTTCATCCCGCTCGACGCCAACTGTCTGAAATAGGAGACTTCGATGGCCTTCCCGACGGCTGTGAACAGCCAGATCACCGACTCGGTCACCCAAGCCAACACCAAGGTCCTGGGCGACGCCCCGGCCATGGCCATGGGCAACCTGTACCAGGCCACCGCCCAGGCGCTGGCCAATGCGGCGCACAACGCCACCAACGCCCAGCAGCAGTCGTACGTCACCGCCCAGTCGGCGACGACGATGGGCGTGGCGACGCTCTACTCGCTCGACACCGCCTCCACCGGCATGGCGACCAAGGCCATCCTGTCGGCTTAAGGGCCGCCGGCGTCGGCCGCCAAAGCGGCCGGCGCACGCCCTGATCCGTCCCCGCAACGAGAAGAAGCGCCATGGCCTTTCCGACCGCCGTCAACGACCAGATCACCGACTCGGTGACCCAGAGCAACCTGCAGGTCCTGGGCTCCGCGCCGGCGATCGCCATGGGCAACCTGTACCAGGCCACCGCCCAGGCGCTCGCCAACGCGGCTCACAACGCCACCATGGCCCAGCAGCAGATGTACGTCGCCGCCCAGACCGCCACGACCATGGGCGTCGCCCTGCTCTACTCGCTCGACACCGCCTCCACGGGCATCGCGACCAAGACCATCCTCTAGGCGCCCGCCCCCATCACCGTTTCTGAGAAGGAGCATATCCGATGGCTTTCCCCACCTCGCTCAACAGCCAGATCACCGACTCGGTCACCCAGGCCAACACCAAGGTCCTGGGCGACGCCCCGGCGATCGCGATGGGCAACATGTTCATCGCCACCAGCCAGGCGCTGTCGAACGCCGCCCACAACGCCACCAACAACCAGCAGCAGTCGTACGTGACGATGCAGGCCTCGACGACCCAGGCGGTCGCCACCCTGCTGTCGGTCGACACCGCCTCCACCGGCGTGGCCACGGCCCGGATCTACTGATCCGGATCACCGCGTGGCGCCGGCCGGCGTCACGCGGGTCCGGGCCGGGAGGCTGATGCGTGGCGAAGGTGACCGATGGGGTCGTCTCGGGCGCGGCCCTGAACATCGGCCTGGCGCCGTCCGCCGCCATGGCCATGACCTACGCGGCCATGGCCGACAGCATCGGCCTGGCCATGAACAACGCGGTCGCCGCCCAGCAACGGGGTCAGGTGATCGGGCAAGCCGCCCTGGTCCAGACCCTGGCCCTGATCATCACCAAGGGAGCCGTCCCCAAATGACCGACACCACCCCCGATCAAGGCACGGTCAACGACCGGGTCACCGACTCGGTCTCCAGCGTCGTCACCCTGCTGACCGGCCAGTCGCCGTCGCAGGCGTTCGGCATGCTGGACGCGGTGATGGCCGAGACCCTGGGCATGGCGATGCACAACGCCGTCGGTCGCCAGCAGGGCGCGGGCATGGTCAGCTCGGCCGCGGTGACCGCGGCCTGCGCCAAGATGCTGCAGAGCCAGCCGCCCCAGCCGCCGATCATCCTGCCCGATCCCCCAGGTCCGCCGCACATCAACGACCTGCCGGGTCCGCCCCCGCCGCCGCCGACCCTGCCGCCGGTGGCCGCGATCGACGCCGCCATGGCCGAGGGCGAGGCCGCGATCGGCCTGCTGCAGTCGGCCATCGCCACCCTGCAGACCCAGGCCAAGGGCACCGGCGACACCGCCGCCCAGGCCCAGGCCGACCTGACCAAGCTGCTCAGCGACGCGGCGGCGGCGGCCAAGACCACCGCCACGACCGTCGACCCCAACCTTCCGGCCCAGGTCCAGAACGCCAAGGACCCCGGCAAGCCCGGCGCGTGAGCCGGTCGCCCGATCGCATCTGAGGAGAAGGCGCCATGCCCACCAACGTGAACGCCCAGGTCATCGACGTCATCAACCAGAGCGCCATGGCCGTCATGCAGCCGCAGGTCGTCCTGACCAGCGGCGCGGGCAAGGCCTATCAGTCGGTGGCGCAATCGGCGGCCATCGCCGTCCAGGACGCCGCCGACGCGCTGCGCAACGTCTCGACCATCGCCACCACGGCCGTCGGCGTGGCCATGGCCCAGTACCTGGCGACGGGCGACAGCCGCTACCTGACCGCCATGACCCAGGCCCAGTCGATGATGCAGAGCGCCACGGGCGACTTCAAAGCCATCGGCACGGCCGCCGGCGAGGTGCTCAGCCAGTTTCCCGCCGGCTGACGGAGCGTCGCCATGACCTTGATGCTGGGCGGCGCCGCCCTTTCCCGACGCGCCGACATTTCCGACCTCGCGCGGCTGGCGCTGTCCTTCGTGGACGGCGGCCTGCAGTGGCTGGACTGGGCGATCCTGACCACGGCGGAGACCTTTGGGTTCCCGGACGAGACCGCCCTGGCCGGCGGCGTGCAGATGGGCCTGCACGCCTCACCCTTCGCCCTGCTGCCGACGCTGAAGGTCGCCGTCAGCCCGATCAAGCTGATGACCGTCGGCGTGGACGAGCTGAAGACCCTGCGCCGCGCCGAGACCGGCGACACCGGCGCCACGACCACCGCGCAGGTCAGCCGGATCCTGGCCGCTCACCACATCTACACCCAGGACGACCTGGCCCCCACCAGCGCCTTCCTGACCGAGATGGGCGTGGCCGACGCGCCGCTGTTCCAGTTCATGGGTTTCGAGGACCGCCTGGCCCTGCTGTCGCTGGTGCGCCAGGCCGATCCCTCGCCGCCGCCCGTCGCCCTGCAGCAGGAGGCCGCCGCCTTCGGCGTGGCCCAGGGCCGCACAGTCCCCGAGTTCGTCGACTACGCCCGCTTCTACATCGGCTACAGCGCCAAGCTGGGCCAGCTGACGCCCGACGACCGCCAGGCCGCCTGCGAGCGCGCCCTGGCGGTGCTGCTCCCGCGGCTTTTCCCCTATCTGGACGCGCCCCAAGTGAACGGCCTCCTCCCGCCGGCCCAGGTGGGCGAGGCGGTCAAAGGGTGGCTGGCCGGCGGCCGCGATGTCGGCTTCACCCGCCTGTCGCTGGGCGTGCAGCAGGTCGCCTGCAACACCCATTTCGAGAACGGCGGCGTCGAGGACCCGGACCAATTCGTCACCGTCTACGTGCAGCACGCCCAGGATCTGCTGCGCGCCCACGCCCTGACGCGCGGGATCATGGCCCAGGACGGCGCCTCGTGCCTGTTCCCGATCGAGGGCCGCGAGTTCGACGCCGACCTGCGGCTGGGCCCGACGGGCCTGGTCACGCTGGAAAGCTTCCGCCGCAAGGCCAAGCCGAAGCCCGCGCCCGGCGCCGAGACCGTCAAGCCGGCCCCCGCCAAGCCTGTCGCCGCCAAGGCCGCCGCCGCCCAGTCCGTCGTCGCCCAGTCCGTCGTCGCCCAATCCGCCGCCGAAGTCTCCAAGGAGAGCGCCCCATGACCATCAAAAGGCCCCGCAAGATCCGCCTCGCCCCGAGTCCCGTGATCAGCCCGCCGCTGACCGCGCAAGGCATCGCCCAGGCCCGCGCCCAGGAGGCCGAGGCCGTCGCCAGCGAAGCCGTCCGCGCCTCGCAGTCCGGCGCGTCCCTGTCGCCAGGCCCCGTCATCACGCCGATCACGCCCAGCCCCTATCCCTCGGCGGGCAACCGCGCCGAGCTGGCCGAGGTGCTGGCCGACCAGGCGGTGCGCCAGACCGAGCAGCTCATCGAGAAGGCCGTGCTGGCCTCGGAAGCCATCGCCACCCGCGCCGTCGCCGCCGCCGCGGACGGCCAGGAACGCGCCATCGAGGCCGCCCAGCTCCGCGCGTCCGAAGCCGTGGCCGCCACCGAGCGCCTGATCCTGCGGCCGATCATCTGACACCGCTCGCGCCGCGACGGGCGCCGCCGCGCGCCCGTCCATCGCCATCGCAATCTCCATGCGGGCCCTTTCCCAGACGGGTTCCGGGGAAAGACCATCCATGCCCGTGCGCAAGCGCCAATATGCCAATAGCGGACAGATGCCGGCGCCGCCGTCGCAGCTGACGCCCACCGCCGAAGCCTGCCTGCAATACGCCGCGTCCCTGGTCCCGATGCCTCAGGGGCTGACCCTGTCCCTCGCCAAGCAAGCCGACCAGGCGCTGATCTGGAAGGCCGCCGCCGTCCACCCCCTGCAGGCCCTGGAAACCGCCTACCAGGACATCGTCCACGACGCCGGACGCGACGAACGCTCGCTGGATCAGCGGCGCATCGCCGAAGAGCAGGCCATGGCCGAGTTCTTCGTGTTCGACGGCAGCGGACCAGGCGTATTGGGCATGCCTCGCGGCGGCGAATACCGAGGCGAGCGCTTCCCGATCGTCGAGGACCGCCTCAAGCTGGCCAGTCGCGCCCTGACCCTGATCGGCAAGGAGATCGACGCCAGCACGGCGCGGAACCAGCCCCTTCCCCCCGGTGCGGATCTCCAGGACTTCCAGGCTCTGCGGCACGCCTTGCGCGCGGTCTCCCGCGAGCTGACGACCGTCCTGGCCTCGTTCTACACCCTTCCGGGCTCGGAGTTCTGGCAGGAGCCGCGCCTGGACGCCGCCAGGACCGAGATCGGCGCGGCCGAGCAGGACCTGGGGGCCGGACACATCGTCGTCGCCGCCAATGTCCGACCGCAGGACATTCTCAAGCCGCCGCTCAAGCGTCTGAAGAAGGCCGCCGAGGCGCTGGAGAAGGTCTTCTCGCACAGCGTCGCGGCGGTGCAGATGTTCTACGCGATCGAGCCGTTCTATCTGTTTCGGCTGCTGATCCGGTACCAGATCGAGTCGACGGAGGTCATTCCCGCCGACGCCTCACGCAGCGCCAGCTCGGTCCTCACCCGGCTGATCACCGCCGGCAACCCACAGCTTTCCGTCTGGCTTCGCGACAAGATCGTCGAGCTGGATCAGGCGTTGAAGGCGGTCGATCCCGGCGGCGACACGTTGTTCTTCCTGAAGGGCGGCCGCGCGCTGGCCTATGTCGAAGGCCATCCCGGAAACGGCAAGAACGACTGGGACACCCAGATCGTGATCAACCCGCTTCTGTCCGCGGCCGAATGGTACGCCCTGTTCGAGACGGTGCAGAACACGGTGCTGCTGAGCCTGCAGCGGTTCAAGCGCGAGCTCTACCAACTGCTGGGGCGGCAGACGAACGTGTTCGAACTGGGCCTGTACAACGAGAGCTACAGGCTGCTGCAGGAGAAGCAGGCGCAGTTCACGGCCTGGCAGGACATCGGGTTGAGCACGCCGATCGACGCAGACGCGCCGATCTCGGAGGACGAAAACGTCCCTGAACGCCATCGGGTCAACACCAAGGCCGAGCTAATCGATGTCGGCCTGCCTCGCCGCGACACGGTCGAGGGGCTGGAACAGTGGATCCACCTGAGAAACCACGTGAACCTGGCCCCCGACGGGGTGCCTGTTCCCGGCGTCATCTATTACATCGACGAATACCTGACGATGCTGCGCGAGGTCTTCGCCGGCGTCTCGCCGTCGCTGCGCAAGGCGGGAGAGCGCACGGAACGGTTCTGCCACATCCTCACCTCGGGCAGCGACGATCTCAACGCTTTGCTGGACGGGGCGCGCCATGACGTCGCGGACGATCTCCCCCTGTCGCTCGCCGCGATCCAGGCGCAGCCGGCCGGCGCGGCCCGAAACGCCCTGCTGTTCATCCTGGCCCAGTTCAAGGCGGCCTACGCCCTGCGGCTGGACCAGAACCTGGCCGGCTGCTTCGACGCCTTTTTCGCCGCCGGCATCGCCACGATGCAGGGCGACGTGAATTTGCCGGTCGAGTTGGCCACGGCGCTGGATCCCGATAGGGTTCCCGAGGACTACCCTGACCGCGCCGCGCGACAGGTCTTCCTGCAGTCGTGCCGGCAATTGGCGATCACCATCGGCTACGCCCAGCGCGTCTCGCAGGCCATGGCCTACCAGTTCCAGGCCCGCGGCGCTTTCATGAAGCAGAACGAGGTGACGCTGGGCGGTATCGTCCGCACCCTGTTCACCGACCTGTTTCAGTCCGCCAAGGACGAGCTGGAGATCCAGCTGGCCGTCGCCGGCGCGTTCGCGGCCAAGGCGCACGCCGACTATGCCCGGTTCACGCGGCCGGACGCCATCGAGCCGGTCGAGACGGTCAATCTGCGGCTTTACGCCCACAATCCCTGGGCGGACGCGCCTACGGTGATGGCGGTGCTGCGCGCGACGGTCGAGGCGTTCCTGCAAGACCAGGACCCCGCGAGCCTGCAACTGGCGCTCGACGCCGACGGCCCCCCGAACATGCTGCGCCTGTTCGCCGTGGCCCCGGTGGCGTTCAATTTCGACGGCACGATCACCAATCCGCCGCCCGCACCGCCCCTGCCGCCGAACGAGAGCCTCGTCTACCAGCCCTTGGTCATGACGGTGGAGCTGATGATCGGCCCGCCGCCGACCCCGCCGCCGCCCGACCCGGGCCAGCTCACCGACCATCCGGTGGGCCACACGCCCTGGCCCCTGCTGTCCTTCATATGGGCCTACCCGGTCCTGAGCCTGCGCGACCTGATCCTCGACTATCGACGGCGGGCGGCGGCGATCATGGAGTTCGGCGTCCGCACGCGGCTTCGCGAGACCGCGGCCGCGCTGTCGGACCTGCTGATGCGAGCTGAAAATCCGGAGCCCAAGCCACGGGACATCAACGGCCATCTGATGATCAGCAGTCAGGCCATGGTGTTCGGCCCCGAGGCCGACTATCCGCCCGCCTATTTCCAGACAGACAACGCGATCCGCATCGTCCTGGGCTCCAATCGCGAGGCCGTGCGCAACGCCATACTGAACCGTGCGCCGGAACTGCCAAGGCCGCCGCTGGCCCGCCGCACGCCGGATCTGGACCTGCTGGTCATCAACCAGGATCGCGGCGGGATCGAAGGCGGCGGCGGGCAGTTCAACGGCTGGTCCGCGCAGAACCTCGCCGACAACGTGGTCGCTCCGTTGCAGGCGCGAGACCTGAAGGCCAGGTTCATCGTGCTGGATTTCGGCGCCTCAGCCAGCCTGATCGAGACCTTCGCGCCGATCTGCACGGGCAAGGTGTTCTGCTCCCTCTATGGCGCGCCGCAGCCGCTGATGAACCGCACGATGTGGACTCGGATCCAACCCGACCTCGGGCCGGCCAACGCCGCCGCGATAGGCCCGGCGATCACGCAGCGCGCCATGAACGTGTCCTGCGCCGCGACCGGCCTCAGCCACCTTTCACGCGCGAAGACGCGCACGGACGCCGAGATCACCACCCATCTGTACGGCTTCCCGCCGGACCTGGCGCGGCATCCGACGGACCGGGACGTCGTCTCGGCCTTCTACTACCTGTTCCAGATCGGCGAGATCCTGGCCATCGCCTTCCCGGAAACCGACCAGACGATCCGCGACAAGCTCATCCTCCTGCGGCAGTCGACGCCGCGTGAGAATCTTTGGCCCGCCGACGATGCGATCCTCCAGGCCGTGCCCACCGCGCCGACGCCCTTCAACCAGGCAGCCATCGAACAGCTGGCGATCGCCAGGATGACCAGCCTGCTCACCGCGGACCAGTACAGGATCAACGATCCTCCGCCGGCGAACGCATCCTTCGACGCGGTCTGGACGCGGTTCAAGGCGCATCGCGCGACGCTCGTCGCCCTGTTTCGCAACACAAGCTGGTGCCCCTCGCCGTTCGCCGTCTTCACCAAGGGCGAGGGCGCGGGCGGGACCTTCGCCTATGATACGGCCCTGGCGGGGCACCTGGCGCCCGAGACGCTCCTGCGGATCAACACCCTCAGCCTCAACGCCGCCGCCGACGTGACCGCGATCCAGACGATTCTGGGCGGCGTCGTGGAGCGGGAGGTCATCACGCAGATCGACACGCCGGAGAACTTCTTGCGGCCGGCTTAGGGTTAGAACTCAATTGTCTCTCTGGAATCCTCCATGGATTCCAAAGCCATAAGCCGTGTCATCCCGGAAGCCTCGAAGAGTCTATCCGGGACCCAGGGGCCGGAGCTGCGGCGGTGGCCCCTGGGTCCCGGCTCTACCCCCGGCGTTCGCCGGGGTCCGGCCGGGATGACACGGGTTTGAGGACTTCCAATCAGATCCTGACCCTAACCCCCACCCCGCCGGAACTCCCGGGGCGAGCGGCCCACCATCTTGCGGAAGCTCTTTTCGAAGTGGCTGAGGTCGGTGAAGCCGACGCTGAGGGCCACCTCGGTGATCTGGCGGCGGGGGTCGGCGGTCAGGATCTCCTTGGCCTTGTGGATGCGGATCCGGGCCAGCAGGCCCTTGAACGGCATGTCCAGCGCGGTGCGGAACAGGGCGCTGAGGTGCGAGGGGCTGACGTGGGCCTGGCGGGCCAGCTCGCCCAGCGAGATCGGCTCGGCGTAGCGGTCGCCCAGATAGACCAGCGCCCGGCGCAGGGCGTCGTGCAGGCGCGACAGCTCGGCCTCGTCGCGCTGGACCGCGCAGCGCACCCAGCGGTCGGGTCCGGTCTCCTCCGGCGCGGGCGGCGGCGGCGCGATCTCGGGGGGCGGATCCGCCCGAGCGGCGCGGGTCCGCACCCGGCCCTCGGCCAGGATCCAGGGCGTGTGGCGGACGATGTCGTCATAGACGATCGGGCGGCCGTCGGTCATGGCCGCCAGGCGGGCGGTGACCCGCTCCAGCTCGAACAGGTTCTCGGGCCAGCCATAGGCGCGGCAGGCGGCCAGCAAGGCGTCGCTGCGCTTTTCATCGGGGGCGAAGCCGCGCCGCTCCAGCGCCGCCTCGACCAGGGCCTCCATGTCCTCGGTGCGCTCGCGCAGCGGCGGGGCCGCGATCGGCAGGAAATCCAGCTCGGCCAGCAGCGCCTGAGAAAAGCGCCCCTCGCGGACCCGCTCGCGCAGGTCGGCGGTGCTGGCGGCAATGATCCGGGCGTCGGCCGCCCCGGTCCCGCCCAGCCATTGGCCGACCGACGAGCGCATCACCTGCGGCAGCTGGCGTTGCAGCGCCATGGGCAGCTCGTCGACGCCGTTCAGGAACACCGTGCCGCCGTCGGCGCGGGCGAACCACTCGGCGGGCGGGCCGGCGGGTTCGGCGCAGTTGACCTCGACGAAGGGCCGGTCACGCCGGGCCCCGCCGCAATGGATGGTCGCCGCCAGCTGCGGCTTCTCGGTGCCGAACTCGCCGGTCAGCAGCACCGGCAGACTGTTGCGGGCCGCGCGCTCCAGCTGGGCCTCCAGCGCCAGCACCGCCCGCCCCATGCCGACCAGCCGCATCGGCGCGCCCAGGCGCCGCGCCGCCCAGGCCTCGACCTCGTAGCGCATGACCAGCAGGCCCAGCTGCTCGGCGAAGGCCGCCAGCCAGTCGGCCCGCCCCCCGGCCCGGCCGCTGAGCCGCACCTCGCCCAGCAGGGTCTGCGCATAGGTCAGCGGCGCCACGCGGTCGGCGCCCGCTCCGGCGTTTCGAGCGTCGCGCTCGGCGGATGGAGGATCTGGCGGCGCGACCTCGAACCACTCGGCGGCGTGAACCGCATCGTCGATCGAGGGCGGCGCGGCCGGCGCGCGCGGCGGCGGCGGCGGACGCCGCTTGGGCGTCCAGTGCGAGACCAGGTTGCGCCCCTCGCGCCGCACCTCCATCGCCCCGCCCCGCCGCAGGTGCACGCTGGCCGCCGTCAGCCCGGCCTCCTCGGCCAGGGCCCGCGTCACACTCTCCAGCAGGTCTGGCAGGGAGCGGTGGGCGCGGTTGATGCTTTGAAAGAGCTCATGCACGGGCGCGCTCGGCGCGTATGGAGGGAAGCGCCGCGCCCGGATTCTCGCGCGCGTGACGTTTGGCGGCGGTTCCCGACCGCGCCGCAGCCGTGAATGAGGTCACGCTTCACTCCCCCGAGTTATTTACAATTTATAAGCGCATATCCTCATAATTCTACTCGATCTGTGGATTAAATCACTTTACCCTGCGCGCGGGGCTGTTCGCGCGCGGACGCACGGCGTCGTCGCCGCCCGTGGCGGGTTCTCGTTTCCAGATCGAAGGGCGGCTCAGGCCGCGTGCAGCGCGTGCTGCCAGGCCCCGGCCAGGGCGCGGGGCAGGATCGGCTTCTGGACGACGACGTCCTGGTCGTGGCCCGCCAGCGCCTTGGTATGGCCGGTGACATAGACCACCGGGATCGGACCCAGGTGCGCCATGATCATCGACACGGCCTCGGTGCCGGTGCCGTCGACGATGCGATAGTCGGCGGTGATCAGGTCGGGCTTGCGCCGCAGGGCGCGGTCGAGCGCCTCGGTCGGGCTCTCGGCGATATCGACGGTGGCGAAGCCCTGCTTCTTCAACAGGTCCTCGATCTCCAGGGCGATCAGGATCTCGTCTTCGATCACCAGGGCGTGTCGCGGGCGCATGGTCGTCAGCTCTCGAAAAGCCGTCCCCAGACATTTAAACGCCCTGATTCCCCTACCGGCAAGCGACGCCTTGGGGAGAAATCAACCTGGACCTGCAGCCACTTTCGCCAACGCTCACGGCGAGACTATGGGTTAGCGATCGGAGTTCTCACGCATGTCCCCCCGTTCCGCCCGCTGCCACTGCGGCGATCTTCAGCTGCGCTGCGAGGGCGAGCCTGCCAAGGTGTCCATGTGCCATTGCCTGGACTGCCAGCGACGGACCGGCAGCGCCTTCAGCGTCGCGGTCTTCTATCCCGTCGGCAAGGTGGCGATCGGCGGCGAGACCCGGGTGTTCAACCGCCCCTCGGCCAGCGGCTTCGCGGTGAACTTCCACTTCTGCCCGCGCTGCGGGTCGAACGTCTTCTGGCGACCCGAGCGGATGCCGCACCTGGTCGGCGTGGCCGCCGGCGCCTTCGGCGATCCGGATTTTTCGGCGCCCCAGCAGGCGGTGTGGACCAAGGACCGGCACGCCTGGGTGACCTTGCCGGACGGCATGCCGTGCTTCGAGGCGGGGCCGACGGCCAAAACCTCTCTCTAAGAGAGAGGGGTCTTGATACCCGCCTGCACCGCCAGCGCCTGGACCGTCTCGCGCACGTCGTGGACCCGCACCGCCGCCACGCCGGCCGCCGCGCCGGCCAGGTGGGCCGCGATCGAGCCGCCCAGGCGATCGGTCGCCTCGCCCGCCGACGGATCGATCCCCGCGATGAAGCGCTTGCGGCTGGCGCCCAGCAGGATCGGATAGCCCAGGGCCACGAAGCGCGGCAGGGCGGCCAGCAGAGCGAGGCTGTGCGCGACCGTCTTGCCGAAGCCGATGCCCGGATCCAGCCAGATCTTCTCCTTGGCCACGCCGGCGGCCATGGCCGTGAAGGCCCGCGCCAGCAGGAAGGCCTCGACCTCGGCCACCACGTCGCCGTAGCGTGGGTCGTCCTGCATCGTGCCGGGCTCGCCCAGCATGTGCATCAGCACGACCTCGCAGCCCAACTCGGCGGCGACCTCGGGGGCGTCGGGCGCGAAGCGCAGGGCGGCGACGTCGTTCCAGATCGTGGCCCCGGCCTTGATCGCCGCGCGGGCGACGCCGGGCTTCATCGTGTCGATCGAGATCGGGATGTCGCTGGCCTGGCGGATCGCCTCGATGATCGGGACCACCCGCAGGATCTCGTCGAACTCCGAGACCGGCGCCGCCCCGGGCCGGGTGCTCTCGCCGCCGATGTCCAGGATGTCAGCGCCCTGGGCGATCAGCCGGCGCGCGTGTTCGATCCCCGCGGCGGCCCCGGCATATCTGCCGCCGTCCGAGAAGCTGTCGGGGGTGACATTGACGATCCCCATCACCTGGGGGCGCTGGGTCGTGTTCATGACCCTATCCTAGTCGTCCGCCAGCATCCGGTCGACGCGCAAGCTGAGGTCGCCGATCGCGAAGGGCTTGGTCAGCACCTCCATGCCGTGCTCGATATGGCCGTGGTTCAGCACCGCGTTCTCGGCATAGCCGGTGATGAAGAGGACCTTCAGGTCGGGCCGCAGCGCCCGCGCCGCGTCGGCCACCTGCCGGCCGTTCAGCCCGCCGGGCAGGCCGACATCGGTGATCAGCAGGTCGACACGGGCGTTGGACTGCAGGATGCGCAGGCCCGCCGCGCCGTCGGGCGCCTCCAGGCACGCATGGCCCTGCTCGGCCAGGGCGTCGACGACCAGCATCCGCACGGTCGGCTCGTCGTCGACCACCAGCACGGTCTTGCCCGCCGCGACATGGGCCACGCCCGGCTCGCCGCCGATCTCCTCGACCTCCTCGTCGCCCAGGTGGCGCGGCAGGTAGAGGCAGACCATCGTGCCTGCGCCCACCTCGGAATAGATCCGCACATGACCGTTCGACTGGCGGGCGAAGCCGTAGACCATGGAGAGGCCCAGCCCCGTGCCCTGGCCGATCGGCTTGGTGGTGAAGAACGGGTCGAACACCCGCTCCAGCGTGGCCTTGTCGATGCCCGTGCCGGTGTCGCTGACGCAGACCGAGACGTACTGCCCCGCCTCCAGCCCGTGGTCGCGGGCCGTGCGGGCGTCGAGCCAGCGGTTGCCGGTCTCGATGGTGATCTTGCCGCCGTCTGGCATCGCGTCGCGGGCGTTGATGCACAGATTGAGAAGCGCGTTCTCCAGCTGGTTGGCGTCGACCAGCGTCGGCCACAGGCCGGCGGCCGCGACCATCTCGACCTCGACGGCCGGCCCGACCGTGCGGCGCACCAGCTCGACGAAGTCGGCCATCAGCCGGTTGATGGTCACCGGCTTGGGCGCCAGGGTCTGGCGACGCGAGAAGGCCAGCAGGCGATGGGTCAGGGCCGCCGCCCGACGCGCCGCGCCCTGGCCGGCGATCAGGTAGCGGTCGACATCGGCCGAACGCCCCTGGGCCAGCCGCTGGCTGATCATCTCGAACGAGCCCGAGATCCCGGCCAGCAGGTTGTTGAAGTCGTGGGCCAGGCCGCCGGTCAGCTGGCCCACGGCTTCCATCTTCTGGGCCTGGCGCAGCGCCTCTTCGGTCTCGCGCAGGCGCTCCTGCTCCAGCATGCGCTGGGTGACGTCATAGACGAACTGGTAGGCGCCGATCCGCTGGCCTTCCGCGTCGTACAGCGGATGGAAGCGCATCTCGTAGAAGCGCCGGTCGCGCTGGCTGTCGCCGAACTCGCCGACATCGGTGAAGGACTCGCCGTGCAGGGCCCGCTCCCAGACCGTGCGGACGGCGTCCTGGTGCTCGGGCCACTGGGCCAGCAGATCCACCATGTTGTCGCCGACCTTGGGCCGCAGGCCGTAGATCCGCTCGAACTCGCCCGCCGAGGCGCTGTTGATGGCCAGCCAGGTCAGGTTCATGTCGACCACCTGGACGAAGACGCTGGCGCCCTCGACCACGTCGGCCAGCAGGCGGCGGCCGGCCAGAGCCTCGGCGACGCGGATCTCCAGGGTCTCGTTCAGCCGGCGCAGCTCGGCCTCGACCCGCTTGCGCTCGGTGATGTCCTGGAACAGCACCGCCACTTGGCGCAGCTCGGGCGGCTCGATGCGGAACGACGACAGCGACAGGTGCCGGCCCGTGGCCACCAGCTCCTGCTCGAAGCGGATCGGCTCGCCGGTGCGCAGCACCTCGCCGTAGCGCGCGACCCAGCTGCCGGCCTCGGCGGGCACCATCTCGCGCACCTTCTGGCCCACCACATTGGGGATGCCGGCGTGGCGCGCATAGGCCGAGTTGGCCATGACGTGGATATAGTCGCTCAAGGGGCCGAACGGGCCGTCCAGGAACTCGATGACGCAGAAGCCCTCGTCCATCGACTCGAACAGGGCGCGGTAGCGGCGCTCGTCGGTCAGGTGGGCCTGTTCGCGGCGGACGCGCTCGGTGATGTCGTTGCAGATGACGACCACGCCCTCGACGTCGCCGGTCTCGCCGCGCACGGGCGAAAGCATCAGGTTGCACCAGGCCGCCTCGCCGCCCGCCCGGGTGAAGCCGATGCCTTCGCGCACGATGCCCTCGCCGGCCCACGCGGCGTCCAGCAGGGCCACGCCCTCGGGCACGGGGAAGACCTCGGCGAACGGCCGGCCCAGCACGCGGTCGTTGGCCGCGCCCAGCAGCGGCCGGGCCGCGTCGTTGTGCAGGATCGCCCCCTCCTGGCCCCACGCCAGGAAGGTCGGGATCGGCGAGGTCAGGATCATGCCGGCCGCCACGCGCAGCGCCGTGGGCCAGGCCTCCAGCGGGCCCAACGCGGTGTCGCTCCAGTCGCGCGCCGCCACGGCCACGGCGGTCTCGCCGCCTCCGGTCAGGAAGGCGGGGATCGGGGACGATGGGCGGAGCGCGCCCTGCGGCCTGTCTTTGGCGCTCATGCGTTCCGATTAGCAGAAGACCCCAGCTCGCGCACAGGGGCCGCAACTGCGGTTCCTCTCAACGGTCAAGCTGACGAGAGGTTGCAGACGCGCCGCGCAAGAAAAAAGCCGGCCCTTTCGAGCCGGCTTTGATCACGAGCCTCGGGTCCGTGGGGACGGCGCTTCTATCTTCCCCCTCCCCCTTGATGGGGGAGGGGCAGGGGTGGGGGTGAGTACAGCGGTTGAGGCCGCGCACGACATCCGCCTCAGCATCACCCCCATCCCCTACCCTTCCCCCATCAAGGGGGAAGGGAGACGTAGATAGGGAGAGGTAGAGAGAGATCCTAAGCCGTGACGCTGGCGCCCGCGCCCGGCGACAGGGGAACCAGGGACGGCGCGACGACCGTTTCCTTGTTGCTCTCGTCTTCGTCGCGCTTGGGGACCTCGCCCTTCATGACGCCGATGATCTCGTCGCCGCTCAGGGTCTCGAACTCCAGCAGGGCCTTGGCCACCGTGTGCAGGTTGTCCAGCTCTTCGGTCAGGATCTTGCGGGCGTCGTCCTCGCCGCCCTTGACCAGGCGACGGACTTCCTTGTCGATCTGGATCATCGTCTCGGGCGAGACGTTCTGGGTGCGCGCGACCGAGTGGCCCAGGAACACCTCGTCCTGGTTGTCGCCATAGGCCACGGTGCCCAGCTCGTCCGAGAAGCCCCAGCGGGTGACCATGTTGCGGGCCAGGCTGGTGGCGGCGCTGATGTCGCTGGACGCGCCCGAGGTGATCTTCTCCTTGCCGAAGATCAGCTCCTCGGCCACGCGGCCGGCCATCATGATGGCCAGGCGCGAGGTCATCATGTCGTAGCTCATCGAGTAGCGGTCGCCTTCCGGCAGCTGCATGACCATGCCCAGGGCGCGGCCGCGCGGTACGATCGTGGCCTTGTGGACCGGATCGGCGACGGGCACCCGCAGGGCCACCAGGGCGTGGCCGCCCTCGTGATAGGCGGTCAGCTTCTTCTCGGCGTCGCTCATGGCCATCGAGCGGCGCTCGGCGCCCATCATGACCTTGTCCTTGGCCTGCTCGAAGTCGTGCATGGTGACCATGCGGCGGTTCTTGCGGGCGGCCAGCAGGGCGCCTTCGTTGACCAGGTTGGCCAGGTCGGCGCCCGAGAAACCCGGGGTGCCGCGCGCCAGCGTCTTGACGTCGACATCGGCGGCCAGCGGCACGTTCTTCATGTGCACGCGGATGATCTTCTCGCGACCCGTGACGTCGGGGTTGGGGACCACGACCTGACGGTCGAAGCGGCCCGGACGCAGCAGGGCCGGGTCCAGAACGTCGGGACGGTTGGTGGCGGCGATCAGGATGATGCCTTCATTGGCCTCGAAGCCGTCCATCTCGACCAGCAGCTGGTTGAGGGTCTGCTCGCGCTCGTCGTTGCCGCCGCCCAGGCCGGCGCCGCGATGGCGACCGACGGCGTCGATTTCGTCGATGAAGATGATGCAGGGAGCGTTCT
>OUNM011126096.1_pt1 | contig 23515 bp, 18 predicted proteins | sample 1769961 | NCBI WGS metagenome assembly OUNM01 (sample SAMEA3914820, study PRJEB12502) | metagenome | biome: forest; material: soil | place: USA | collected 2012-03-12 | depth 0.3 m | reverse complement strand
CGGTAGAGGCAAGGCGCGTGGCGCTGCTCGAGCGCCTGGGCCGCGGCCACGTTGGCCAGCACCATGAACTCCTCGATCAGCTTGTGGCTGTCGAGGCGTTCGCGCACGCCGATCTCCGCGATACGGCCGTCGTCGCCCAGCTTCACGAGACGTTCGGGCAAATCGAGATCGAGTGCGCCGCGCTTCTCGCGCGCGGCCAGCAGGACCTTGAAGGCTTCGTAAAGCGGCTCGACGACGCTCTTCATCAGCGGCTTCAGCTCGTCGTCGGGATGGCCGTCGCGCGCGCGCTGCAGCCGGTTGTAGGTGAGGCGCGCGGCCGAATGCATCATGGCGCGGTGGAAGCGGTGCTTCTTCAACTCGCCCTCGGCGTCGATCCACATCTCGGCGACCATCACCGGACGATCCTGGCGCGGCAGCAGCGAGCACCAGTTGTTCGACAGCGCTTCCGGCAGCATCGGCACGACGCGGTCGGGGAAATAGACCGAGGTGCCGCGGCGGTAGGCGGCTCTGTCGAGCGGCTTGTCGGGGCGGACGTACCAGGCCACGTCGGCGATCGCGACGTAGAGATGCCAGCCGCCGGGATGATCCTTGTCGGGTTCGGCGAACACCGCGTCGTCGAAGTCGCGCGCGTCCTCGCCGTCGATCGTGACCAGCGGGACCTTCCTGAGGTCGACGCGGTCGCCCATCGGGGCGGCCTTGGCGCGTTCGGCCTCGTCGGCCGCGGCCAGGGGGAACTCGACCGGGATGTCGTTGGCCGCGATCGAGATCAGGCTGACGGTGCGCGGATCGCTCATCGGCCCGATGCGTTCGAGCACCTTGGCGCGTCGCGACAGCTCGCTGCCGGCTTCCTCGATCCAGACGATGTCGCCGGGCAGGGCGCCGTTCTTGTCGGCCGGCCGCACGTCGAAGCTCTTGCGCAGCTTGCGGTCGGTCGGCGTAACGAGACCGATGCCGTCGCGGCCGGCGGGCTCCTCGTAGAGCCCGAGGATCTTCTGCGGGCCGGTGCCGAGGCGGCGGATGACCTTGGCCTGGTAGACGTTCTTGCCACGCCGCTTCAGCGAGGCCAGGACGCGGTCGCCGACGGCGGGAGCGGGGGCGCCACGCGAGCCGTGCGGGTCGATCTCGATGCGCGGCACGGGGCCGTCTTTTTCTTCGTCGTGGCGGCGCGGTGTGGCGATCAGATGGCCATCGCCGTCGACCTTGGTGATTTCCAGTACGGTAATGTCAGTCAGAGCTTTTGGATCCTTGAATGTCTTGGCGCGATCGGCGGCGATTTCGCCCGTATCGCGCAGGTCGCGAAGCAGCGCCTTCAGTTCGATGCGCTGGTCGCCCTTGATGCCATAGGCGCGCGCTATCTCGCGCTTGCCGACAGGCGTGGTGCTTTCCTTGATGAACGCCAGAAGTTCGTCGCGCGTCGGGACGCGGCCCTTAGCCATCGGTTCCCGTGCGCGGCGGCGTTTCCGGCTCGACCTTGGCTTTCGCCTTCACGGCCTTCTTCTTCGGCGCGGCCTTCTTCTTGGCCGCTGTCTTCCTGGCAGGCTTGTCGCCGGCGTCATTGGCCGGAGTGGGCGCGGCCTTCTTGGCGCGCCCGGCCTTGGGTTTCTTTCCACCGCCACCCGGTTTGCCAGATTTGGCGGCGCGTTCGGCCAGAAGGCTCATGGCCTGCTCGATCGTGAGTTCTTCCGGCTTGAGGTCGGTCGGCACGGTGGCGTTGATGCCGCCGTGCTTCACATACATGCCGTAGCGGCCGTCATAGAGCTCGATCGGCGCCTGGTCGGCGGGATGGGGGCCGACGACGCGGATCGGCTTCACCGCGGCGCGGCCGCGGCCGGTCGCCTTGGCTTCGGCGAGCAGCGCTACGGCGCGGTTCATGCCGATCTCCAGCACGCTTTCGTCGGTCGGGATCGATTTGTACTTCGAGCCGTGCTTCACGTAGGGGCCGAAGCGGCCGACACCTGCGAGCACCGGCTCCTTGTCCTCGGGATGCGGCCCCAGTTCGCGCGGCAGCGACAGGATCTGCTGCGCCTTGTCGAAGGTGAGCTCGTCCGGCGTCATGCCCTTGAGCAGGGACGCGCGCTTGGGCTTCTCCTTGCCCTCGGGCTCGCCCAGCTGGATGTAGAGGCCGTAGGGACCGTTGCGCAGGGTGACGACCTTGCCCGTGCCGTCGTCGGTGCCCAGCACCTTTGGCTCGTTGAGGTTGGCGCCCGAGAGAGCGTCCTTGTCCGGATCGACGATGCCCAGCTTGCGCGTGAACTTGCAGGTCGGGTAGTTCGAGCAGCCGATGAAGGCGCCGAACTTGCCGAGCTTCAGGCCGAGACGGCCGTCGGCGCAGGACGGGCAGGTGCGCGGACTCTTGCCGCCGTTGTCGTTGGCCGGGAAGAAGTGCGGGCCCAGCTCCTCGTCGAGCTTGTCGAGGACGTCGCGGACTCGCAGTTCCTTGGTCTCGCCGACCGCTGCGGAGAAGGCCTTCCAGAACTCACGCAGCACCTGGTGCCATTCGGCCTTGCCGCTCGAGATGTCGTCGAGCTCTTCCTCGAGATGCGCGGTGAAGCCGTATTCAACGTAGCGCGGGAAATAGGTCTGCAGGAACGAGGTGACGATGCGGCCGCGGTCCTCGGGAATGAAGCGTTTGCGGTCGATCTTCACGTAATTCCGGCGCTGCAGCACCTCGATGATGCTGGCATAGGTCGAGGGCCGGCCGATGCCGAGCTCTTCGAGCTTCTTGACGAGGCTCGCCTCCGAATAGCGTGGCGGCGGCTCGGTGAAATGCTGCTCGGGCAGGACCTCTCGGCGGTCGAGCGCCTCGGCTTCCTGGACGTCGGGCAGGATGGTGGCGTTCTCGTCGTCCTCGGCCTTGTCGTCCTGGCTCTCGTCGTAGAGCGTGAGGAAGCCCGGGAATTTCACCACCGAGCCGGTGGTGCGCAGCTGCACGGTCTTGTCGCCGCTGGCGATGTCGACCGTGACCTGGTCGAGCACGGCGCTTTCCATCTGGCTGGCGACGGTACGCTTCCAGATCAGCTCGTAGAGGCCGAGCTGGTCCTTATCAAGGTACTGCGCCACTTCCTGCGGCAGGCGGAAAAGGTCGGTCGGCCGGATGGCTTCGTGCGCTTCCTGCGCGTTCTTGGCCTTCGAGGTGTAGACGCGCGGCTGCGCCGGCACGTAGTTCTGGCCGTACTTGGTCTCGATCAGGCGGCGGGTCTGGCCGATCGCCTCGGGCCCGAGCTGCACGCCGTCGGTACGCATATAAGTGATGAGGCCCACCGTCTCGCCGCCGATGTCGACACCTTCGTAGAGCTTCTGGGCGATGCGCATCGCCGTGGCGGCGCCCACACCCAGCTTGCGCGAGGCTTCCTGCTGCAGGGTCGAGGTGATGAAGGGCGGCGGCGGATTGCGGCGGACCTGGCGGCGGTCGATCGAGGCGACCGAGAAAGCACGACGTTCGATTTCCTTCTTCGCTGACTCGGCGCGCTCGGCGGTGTCGATGTCGAACTTGTCGAGCTTGCGGCCATCGAGATGGGTGAGGCGCGCCTTCAGGGTTGCCTTCTTGGCCGTGCCGAACAGCGCATCGACCGTCCAGTACTGGCGGCTCTTGAAGATCTCGATCTCGGACTCGCGCTCGCAGATCAGGCGCAGCGCCACGGATTGCACGCGGCCGGCCGAGCGACTGCCCGGCAGCTTGCGCCACAGCACGGGCGACAGGTTGAACCCGACTAGGTAGTCGAGTGCGCGGCGGGCGAGGTAGGCGTCGATCAACGGCTGGTCAAGGTCGCGCGGGTGGGCGACGGCGTCGAGTACCGACTGCTTGGTGATGGAATTAAAGGTGACGCGCTTTACCTCGACATCCTGCAACGCCTTCTTGCGGGAGAGGATGTCGAGCACGTGCCAGGAGATCGCTTCGCCCTCGCGATCCGGATCGGTTGCCAACAGGAGCTTGCCGCCCTTTGTGAGCGCCTTGGCGATAGCGTCGACGCGTTTCTGCGAGGCGCCGTCAACTTCCCAGTCCATGGCGAAGTCTTCCTCCGGGCGGACCGAACCATCCTTGGGCGGCAGATCGCGGACATGGCCATACGAGGCCAGCACGGTGTAGCCGGGGCCTAGGTACTTCCCGATGGTCTTTGCCTTGGAAGGCGACTCGACGACCATAACGTCCATCGTCGGAACCAGCTCCAGTGAAACATTAAGGTCCGGAGCTAGAGCACTGAATTAAATCAGAGATACTCGGTTACCCCGGTGCCTCTCCAAGCGGCCTTCCAACTCCAGGGCGAGCAGGACCTCCGACACGGTGGCGGCGGACACTTGGCAGCGGCGTACCAATTCGTCAACCGCAGTGGGTGTCGGGCCCAAGGCCTCGAGTACTGTTGCAGTGTGTGTGTCATGGTATTTTTGTCGCGGTTTCTCAAGCACTTGCGGTGTCGACTGCGGCAAACCCAACACACTTAAAATATCGTTCGCGTCACGGACCAAAATGGCCCCATCCCGGATAAGGCTATTGGACCCTGTGTGGCGCGGGTCCATGGGCGAGCCCGGCACGACAAAGACCTCGCGGCCCTGCTCGGCGGCCCGCTGGGCGGTGATCAGAGAGCCCGATTTGGCCGCCGCCTCGATCACCACGACCCCGGCCGACAGGCCTGAGACGATCCGGTTGCGGCGCGGAAACGCCCGGGCCACCGGCGGGGCGCCCAAGGGCGATTCCGCCAGCAGCAGCCCGCCCGAGGCGATTGCCTCCTGCAGGCCGGCATTCTGCGGCGGGTAGATCTGGTCGATGCCGCCGGCCAGCACGGCCACCGTTCCGGTATCGAGGGCCGCCTCATGGGCGGCGGTGTCGATCCCGCGCGCCAGCCCCGAGGCCACGGCAAAGCCTGCCGCACCCAGGGACCGGGCGAGCTCGCCGGCAAACCGGCGGCCGGCCAGCGAGGCGTCGCGGGCACCGACGATCGCCAGGGTCGGCCGCGCCAGCAGACCGATGTCGCCTATCGCGGCCAGGACCGGCGGCGCATCGGGGAGCGCCGCCAGTGCCGCGGGATAAGAAGCATCGCCCCAGACGACGAACTGCCCGCCCATCGCCGCCAGCCGTTCCTGCTCGCGCTCGGCCTGGGCGACCGAGATCGCGGCAACTTTTGCACAGGCGGCGCGGGCTGAGCCGAAATGCGCCAGCGCTTCGTGGAAGGTGATAGCGCCGATCCGCGGGCTGCGTGCGAGCCGCAGCCGGGCCAGGCGCTCCTTGGGGTCGGTGTCGAGTTGGGGTGGGCCATCGAACATGACACCACCATAAGGCGGGTATTTATATAATGTAAATCAACCTGAAATTGTATTTGGTCGGCGGCACCATAGGGCGCCGGCGGCGCAGACGAGCCCAAGTACCAGTCCCAGCGGCCCGAAGCCGTCGAAGCCGCTGAGGCCGATCATGACCGCGCCGAGACCCGCGGCGCCGATCCAGCCGACACTGGCGGCCGTGCCGGTCAGGCCCATCACCGTGCCGCGTACCTGGTCTGGCACCGCTGCATAGGCCGCCATCAGCGAGGGCCGGCCGGCGGCATTCAAGAACACGTAGATGAAGCCCAGCGCGACCGAAATCGGAACGCCCGGATGCCAGAGGAAGAGCGCGAGCGCGGAGACGCCCGACGCAGCCATGGCGACGGTGAAGGTGAGGAGGCGGTCGTAGAGACGATCGGCGAGCTGTCCGCCCAGGATGGTGCCGACGACGTTGCCGATCGCGAACACGACCAGCGGGATCGCGAGCTGCATGAGCGAGAGGTCGTAGGTGACCTGCAGGAATGTCGGATAGTAGACCGCCGCGAGCCCGTAGCACACGCGCTCGGTCACGCCGCAACCCAGCAGGCCCCAGACGCGGGCCGACAGCGCGCCCTTGAGCGTGCCGCGCCTGGCGCCGGCGGCGCGCGCCGGAGGCTTCGGCACCGTGGCCAGCAGCGCGCCGCTCGAAGTAAGAGCGATCGCCGCCACGAGGAAGAACCATCCGCGCCAGCCCAGGATCGAGCCGACGGCGGCGGCCATTGGCACGCCCACGACCAGGGCGAGCGACTGGCCGCTCATCACCCAGCCCAGCGCCCGGCCGCGCTGGCGGTCGACGACATGCGCCGAGACCTCGGCGAACAACACGCCCATGAAGATGCCGCACGAGCCACCGCTGACCACCGCCCACAACGCCAGCGACACGAAGGTGTCGGCCTGGGCCTGCAGCACCATCGTGACAGCCAGTATCAGCGGCGCCACGACCAGCAGCACGCGCCGGCCGAAGCGGTCGGACAGCCAGCCGCCCAGCGCCGAGGTGATGCCCCAGGCGATCGCCGTCAGGGACACGAGATTGGCGACCAGCGGCATCGACACGCCGAGGTCGTCGGAGATCGCCAGCAGGAGCGGCGCGCGCGTGGTGCCGCTGCAGGCGGCGGCGAAGGAGGCGAGGCATGCGGCGGCGATCAATGCCCAAGGCATTGCGCGCTCGATCTTGAGGTCGACGCCGGCATTCACGCGGCGGGACCGTAACGGTCGGGCCTGCGTCGTGCTATGACATTCGCATGAGAAGCTGGATTGCACTGGTTGCAATGGCTGCGTTCGCTTTGCCTGTTTCCGCCCAGCAGCGTACGCGCTTGCAAGTCTATTCGACCCTCGAGGTCGAGAACATCAACGACTTCAAGAAAGCCTTCGAGGCGGAGAACCGTGACATCGAGATCGTCTGGTTGCGCGATTCGACAGGCATCGTCACCGCCAAGATCCTCGCCGAACAGAACGCCCAGCGCGGCGATGCGATCTGGGGGCTGGCCGTCACCTCGACGATGCAGCTCAAGGCCCGTGGCCTGCTCGAACCCTATGCCCCAAAGGACGTTGCGGCCTTGAAGCCGTCGTTCCGCGATCCCGCCGATCCGCCGTCCTACACCGGCATGGAAGGCTGGGTGGCCGCGGTCTGCTTCAACACGATCGAGGGCCGGAAGCTCGGCCTGCCCAAGCCCGTCTCATGGTTCGACCTGCTCGAGCCTCGTTACAAGGGCAAGATCACGATGCCGCATCCGGCGTCGTCAGGCACCGGCTACTTCCACGTCTCGGCCTGGATTCAGATGTGGGGCGAGGAGAAGGCCTGGGCCTTCATGGACAGGCTTCACGACAACATCGCCGTCTACGATCACTCGGGCTCGCAACCCTGCAAGCAGGCGGCGACCGGTGAATTTCCGCTCGGCATCTCGGCGGAGATCTCGGCCGCCGATGCGCGCACCAAGGGCGCACCGATCGAGGGGCTGCTGATGAAGGAGGGCGGTGGCTGGGAGATGGATACCGCCGCGATCCTGAAGGGCACGAAGAACCTGGCGGCGGCACAGCGGCTGATGGATTTCGCGGCGTCGCGCAAGGCCAACGAACTCTATGCGACGTTCGTGAGCCAGGTCGCGATGCCCGGCGTGGCCGGCAGCATTCCGGGGTACCCGTCGGGCGTCGCCGACTCGATGATCAAGAACGACTTCGCCTGGGCGTCCGAGAATCGCACGCGCATCCTCGCGGAGTGGACGCGGCGCTACGAAGGCAAGGCCGCGAAGAAGAACTAAACGCCGAGCGGCGGACCGCCGTTGTGACCTGCGGTGGCGGCGGCTTTCGCGCCGATCTTCGATTCCGTACCGGCGAGAAGCCGCCCGATGTTCTCGTGATGGCGGATGTAGATCAGCGGGACCAGCACGGTCACGACGGCAGCCGCACGCGGATCGAGCAGCCACCAGGAGGCGACTGCCGTCAGCGTGATCGAGAGCAGCGCGGCGAGCGACGAATAGCGGAACAGGAAGGCGAACAGCAGCCACAGGGCGCAGGCGATCGCGCCCAGCTGCCACGCCAGGCCCCACATCACGCCGAGCGTCGTAGCCACGCCCTTGCCGCCCTTGAAGCCGAGCCAGGGCGTGAACATGTGGCCCAGCACGGCGCCCAGCGCCGCGGCGACGGACGCGATCGGGCCGAAGAACGACGCGATCACTACAGGGGCTACACCCTTCAGCGCATCGAGCAGCAGCACCGCCGCCGCGACCTTCTTGTTGCCGGTGCGCAGCACATTGGTGGCGCCGATGTTGCCCGAACCGATGGAGCGGATGTCGCCCAGTCCCGCGGCGCGGGTCAGCAGCAGGCCGAACGGAATCGAGCCCAGCAGGAAGCCGAAGACCAGTGGCGCGACGACATGAAAGACGTACCACATGGTCGGCGTGCCCTTACGGGCTCATCACCCGGCAGCTCGTCGAGTCGACGAATGCCGTGGTCGGCGGGCCAATCATGTCGGTCGTGATCTGCTCGCCTGCCGCGATGTCGGTCGGGCCGAAGTAGGCATCGCCCACCGGCCGGCCAGCGTTCAGGAACGTGCACTGGATCTGGGTGGTGAGCGTGCGCGGCGTGTTCGAGGTGATGGCGATGCTGACCTGCCAATAGCGCGCGTCGTTGTAGGTGAGGTTGTTGGCGGCCAGGGTCACCAACGACTGTGGCGTGGCGAAGTTCGGGATCGGCCGCGGGCCGGTGCGGCGCACGAACGGCTGCGGCTTGGGCATCGCACCTTCCGGCGGCCGATAGCCCGAGGTCGCCGCCCGCGTGTCGAACGCCTGGTCGGGATCCGAATTCGGCGGCGCGAGCGTGCCGCCCTGGACGCCGCTGCCTCCGAGCGTGGCGTTGCCGCCACCGGGCACGGTGAGGGGCGGTGGGGAAAGCGGCGCGCCGCCCATCGAGCCACTGGACGCGCTCTGCTGCTGCGGCGGAGGGGGCGCACTGGGACGCAGCGGGGTCGGAGTGGGCGGCTGGGGCTGCACGTCGCCGACGCGGGTCTGCAGCTTGTCGTAGCAGGCGAGCCGGCTCTGTCCGTCGCTGATCTCGGCGCAGATCTGGATGTGGGTCGTGAGCGCGTCGAGCAGGTCCTCGCGCTTGCGATTCTGCGCCTGAGCCGCCGTGGCCACGACGGCGAGACCGGCACCGAGAAGAAGGGAATGTCGAAGCATCTGCGAAAGCCTTGTTATGCGGGAAGGGGAACCATAGCAGACGATTGGGCGGTTTCGAGGCAGCAAACGCGGCTCAGGCCGCGGCGGCCTCGGGCGCAAAAGCGTCATCGCGATAGATGGTGCGGCCGCCCACGATGGTCGCCATGACGCGGCCCTGCACCGGACGCTCGTCGAAAGGCGAGTTCTTGGTCTTGCTCCAGAGTTCGTCCCGATCGATCTTCCAGGCATAGCTGGTGTCGAAGACGACGAGGTCGGCCGGCGCGCCCTTGGCGAGCTTGCCGGCGGGCAGGCCGAACAGCCGGGCCGGCGTCGAGGACAGGCGCTGGAAGAGCTGCGGCAGGGTGAGGTCCTTGTTGTGCACCAGCTCGAGCGAGATCGGCAGCAGGGTCTCGAGCCCGATGCCGCCCGGCAGCGCCTGGGCGAAGGGCACGCGCTTGCTGTCCTGGTCCTGCGGACGATGGTCCGAGACGATCGCGTCGATCGTGCCGTCCTTCAGCCCCTCGACGATCGCCAGCCGGTCCTTCTCGGCGCGCAGCGGCGGCATCAGCTTGCCGAAGGTGCGGTAGTCGCCGACGGCGAGATCGTTCAGCGCGAAATAGGGGGCTGCGGTATCGCAGGTGATCTTGAGGCCGCGCGCCTTGGCGGCGGCGATCACGCCGACCGACTCCGCCGTCGAGATCTTGGCGAGGTGCAGGCGGCCGCCGGTCATCTCGACCAGGCGGATGTCGCGCTCGACCATCATCACTTCGGCCAGCGGCGGGCTGCCCGAGAGACCGAGGCGCGTCGCCATCTCGCCGCTGGTCATGCTGCCGCTCGACAGTGTCGGCTCCTGCGGCAGGTGCACGATCAGCGCGTCGAAGGCCTTGGCGTAGTAGAGCGCGCGACGCATCACCTGGGCGCTGCCGATCGAATGGTCGGCGTCGGTGAAGGCCACGGCGCCGGCTTCGGACAGCAGGCCGATCTCGGCCAGTTCCTTGCCTTCGAGGCCCGCGGTCAGCGCGCCGTAGGCGTACATGTTGGTGAGCTTCACCTGGCGCGCGCGGCGAGCCACGAACTCGATCAGCGAGGCGTCGTCGAACGGTGGATCGTTGTCGGGCAGCAGCACCAGCGAGGTGATGCCGCCCACCGCGGCGGCGATGCCGGCGCTCTCGAGCGTTTCCTTGTGCTCTTCTCCCGGCTCGCCGGTATGCACGCGCGTGTCGACGATGCCCGGTGCGAGATGGAGCCCGCCGCAATCGATCGACTGGATGCCGTAGGGCGCGCCCGAGGCGAAGAGGTTGGGGCCGAAGTCGGCGATCTTGCCGTCGCTGATCAGGATCGCGCCGGCATATTCCGTGTTGGCGACGGGATCGACGATCCGTGCGTTGATGTAGGCGGTCGAGCCCGCGTGCGGGGGTGTCGTGCGGATGACGTTACCGCTCACGCCGCCGCTCCGATCGAGTTGCGCCGTCCGCCGATCAGCGCGTCGAGGCAGGCCATGCGCACGGCGACGCCCATTTCAACCTGCTCGTGGATGATGCTGCGGTCAAGATCGTCGGCGACCTCGGAGTCGATCTCGACGCCGCGGTTCATCGGTCCGGGGTGCATCACCAGAGCGTCGGGCTTGGCGATCTTCAGTTTTTCATGGTCGAGGCCGAAGAAGCGGAAGTACTCGCTGATCGAGGGCACGAAGGAGCCCTGCATGCGCTCGGTCTGCAGGCGCAGCATCATCACGATGTCGACGTCCTTGAGGCCGGTCTTCATGCTGTAGTGGACCTCGACGCCCATGCGGTCGATGTCGGTCGGCATCAGGGTCGGCGGGCCGACCACGCGGACGCGGGCGCCCATGATCTGCAGCAGGTGGATGTTCGAGCGCGCGACCCGGCTATGCATGATGTCGCCGCAGATCGCGACCAGCAGGCCTTCGAGGCTGCCGCGTCGTCGTCGGATGGTGAGCGCGTCGAGCAGCGCCTGCGTCGGGTGCTCGTGCTGGCCGTCGCCGGCGTTGATGACGGTGCAGTTGACCTTCTGTGACAAGAGGTTCACCGCGCCCGACTCGGCATGCCGCACGACGATCGCGTCGGGCCGCATGGCGTTGAGCGTCATCGCCGTGTCGAGCAGGGTCTCGCCCTTTTTCACCGAGGAGGTGGCGACATCCATGTTGATGACGTCGGACCCCAGCCGCTTGGCCGCGACCTCGAAACTGGTGCGCGTGCGGGTGGAGTTTTCGAAGAAAAGGTTGATGACGGTGCGGCCTGCCAGCAGGTCGCGCCGTTTGTCGATGGACCGGTTCTGGTCGATGTAGCTTTCAGAAAGGTCGAGCAAGCCCGAAATGGTTTCAGGCGACAGACCTTCTATGCCGAGCAAGTGGGGCAACCTCGGCACGCCCGCGCGTTTCTTTGTCACTAAAAGCGGACGTTAAGCACGCGTGGCACGGGGCTGCAAGGACGCTTTGGTGGATAAGGCTCAGGCCTGCGGCCGAGGACCCGTATAGCGGGCGCGCGGGCGGATCAGGGCGCCGTGCGCGGCCTGTTCGAGGGCGTGCGCGATCCAGCCCACGGTGCGGCCGAGCAGGAACATCGCCAGTGCAGAGTCCTTCGGCAGGCCCAGCGCCTTTTCGATCACAACCGTTGTGAAATCGACGTTCGGCTTGCGGTTGGTCAGGCGTTCGCCCGCAACGGCGACCCGTTCGGCGAAGGCGAGCTCCGGCGAGCGGGGCAGGAACTCGCGCAGCATCTCGAGCAACGTGGCGGCGCGCACGTCGCCGTCCGGATAGAGCTGGTGGCCGAAGCCCGGCAGGCGATCGCCGTGCTGCGCCAGTTCGGCCTCGATGTCGGTAGAGGTGCGGAGGTCCGCGAGCAGGCGTGCGACCTGGCGCGTGAGGCCGCCATGGCGCGGACCGTTGATCGCGGCAAGGCCCGCCACGGTCGAGCCGTAGAGATTGGCGCCCGTCGAGGCGACCACGCGGGCAGCGAAGGCCGAGGCATTGAACTCGTGGTCGGCCGAGAGAACCAAGGCGGCGCGGATCAGCGGCGCACGGTCGGCCGGCACGTGCCAGGCGGCGGCAAGCTGCTCGTGCACCGGCAGGGGCGACAGCGGCTCGCCGGTCACCGCCGCCGTGAGGAGCCGCAGGATGCGCACGCCGGTCTCCAGCATCGAGGTGCGGTCCTCGACCCAGCTCGGATGATCCCAGCGCGCCGCCGCCGGCAACAGCACGAGGCAGCGATCGACGGTCGAGAGGGTGGGCGTTGCAGCCCACGCACTGCGCAGCGCCGTCGACATCGGCGGCAGGTTGGTGACGGAGAACGGACGGTCGTCGCACTCCCACAACAGGTGGGCGATCTGTTCGAGGGAGGAGCTGCGCGCCAATCGGGTGGCGTCGTGACCGCGATAATAGAGTCGGCCGTGCTCGATCAGGGTCAGCGACGATTCGAGCACCGGCGTGCCGAAGTCCAGCGCGTTGGCCGCGATCGACTCGGCCTTCCGCCCGACATCCCGCCGGCGCTTCAGCCGGGAGACATCGTCGGCGCGATAGCGCCGCTCGCGCTTGCCCGTCGTGGCTTCGGACCGCAACAGGCCGCGGCTCACGTAGGCATAGAGAGTGGCAGCGGAGACGCCGAGCTGGCGGGCGGCCTCGGCCGAGCTGATCCATTCCGGGTTCATTCTTTATATTGATGTATTGAGTCAATATTGACAATATATGAATGTAGGCCGAAATCTCCGGCGAACAACCAAGGGGATTTCCAATGCTGCAGACGCGGGTGAACAGCGGCCTCGACGGCGTGATCGTCGCCGACACGATCATGAGCGAAGTCGACGGCGAGGAGGGCCGGCTGGTTGTCCGCGGCTATGCCCTGCCGGAGCTGATCGCGACTCGGGGCTTCGAAGGGGTCGCGGCACTGTTGTGGACCGACTACGCCCAGGGTGGAGGCGACGAGGCGGCCGTCCGTGACGGGCTGGCGGCGGCCAGGACGCGGGCGTTCCGCGATGTGCCGAAGCTGCTGGCGGCAACCGAAGGGCTCAACCCGGTCGAGGCGCTGCGCGCGGGCATCGGCATGCTGCCCGACTCCGATCCTCTGCCGCACCACTTCCTGGTCTGCGGCGCGATGCCGGTGTTTCTGGCCGCCTTGCTCAATCGCTCGAAAGGCACGACGGCGCTCGCGCCGGATCCGACGCTCACGACGGCACAGGACCTGCTGCGCATGATCCGCGGCCAGCGTGCGGGCGAGGTCTTCGAGAAGGGCCTCGACGCCTATCTCGCGACGGTAGCCGACCATGGCTTCAACGCCTCGACCTTCACGGCGCGGGTCGTGGCCTCGACGGCAGCCGGGCTGATCTCCTCGGTGCTCGCTGCGCTCTGCGCCCTGAAGGGTCCGCTGCATGGCGGCGCGCCGGGGCCGGTGCTCGACATGCTGGACGAGATCGGCGATGCGGCGCGCGCCGAGGCGTGGTTCGACGACGCCTTCGCCAGGGGCACGACCCTGATGGGCTTCGGCCACCGCATCTACAAGGTGCGCGACCCGCGCGCCGACGTGCTGAAGGACATCGTCGCCACCCTGCCCGCGACGGCGGGGCGTCTGGCCTACGCGACCGAGGTCGAGAAGGGGGCGATCGCGGCGCTGCGCAAGCATAAACCCGGCCGGCGGCTCGACACCAACGTCGAGTACTACACCGCGCTGCTGCTCGAGGCGCTCGAGATCCCGCGCGAGGCCTTCACCGCCCTGTTCGCGGTCGGCCGCACGGCGGGCTGGTGTGCGCATGTCTTCGAGCAGGAGAAGGGCGGCCGCATCATCCGGCCGCAATCCAACTATGTCGGGCCTCGCCCGGTCTAGGACTTCTGCTTGGTCGCCGACCCGCGCCACGTCCGGGCGCGGGTGCCCGACGCGTCGAACACCCAGACGATCATCTCGGCACCCGTCGAGGTGAAGCGGGTGTTGAAGTGGCGGCGCCAGAAGCTGCCGTCGGAATGGGTGAACAGCGCCTCGGTGCCGAGCGAGTCCGGCCGCACGGTCAGCGTGGCGTCGCGCGGCGCGGATTTGGCGTCGGCGCTCACCAGCTTTGCCAGGCCACCCACCACGATGCCGAAGCGCAAGGTCTCGCCTGACGCGGCGGTCTGCATCGGTCCGCCGTCGATGCGCAGCCAGACGACGGTGTTGCCATTCTCCTGCTGCAGGCCGAAGGACGCACCGAACGGCGCGCGATCGTCGAGATCGACGTGCGGGCGGGCGGGCGGCGGATAGATGTCCTCGAGCGGGATCGAACCATAAAACGCCAGCGCACCGTTGTAGGTGCCCAGCCAGTCCGGCCAGACACCCGACTGGCCGCGCGCCGACGTGAAGACGAAGGGCGTCATCGCGCAGAGAAGAGGCCGCCGGCGGATGGCCATGCGAAAACATAGCATGCGCGGCCGGCTTCGCGGATAATGTCCCGTAATGGCGACCCGGGCCCTGTTTCCGACTCTTGTCTATCAGCAGCCGCTCGGTGGAACGGCATGGCCGCGCTTCAATCGGGACCTGGGCGACGAATGCCAGGCGCTGGCGGCGTCCGACCAGGCGGGCAGGCGCTGGTCGGCGAAGAACTATCTCGGCGGATACACCTCCTACGGTTCGCTCGACCGCCTGCATCTGGTGTCGCCGCTGTTCGCGAAGCTGCGGCGCCAGCTCGATCCGCATGTGAAGGCCTTTGCCCGCGAACTTCACTACGATCTTGCCCGCCGCAAACTCGCGATGACGGACTGCTGGGCCAACGTGATGCCGGCGGGCGTCGTGCACTCGCTGCATCTTCATCCGGCGTCGTTCGTCAGCGGTACCTATTATGTGGAGGTCCCGAAGGGCGCCGGCGCACTCAAGTTCGAGGATCCGCGCCTGTCGCGCCTGATGGCGGCCCCGCCGCGTCGCGCCGATGCGCCTCAATCGTTCCGCGCGCATGTCGGCGTGCCAGCCAAGGCGGGCGACGTGCTGCTGTTCGAGAGCTGGTTGCGTCACGAGGTGCCACCGGCGCGATATGAAGGCGAGCGCATCTCCATAAGCTTCAACTACGGCCTGTCGTCATGAAGACCGCCGCTCTTGCAGCCCTTGCCGTGCTGGCGGCGACACCGGCGCTTGCCGACTGTCCGCTCGATCTCGGGCGAGGCACCGGCATCGTGGTGTTCTCCGAGCACTTCATCATCGCCGTCCGTCCCGAGCCGCAGCGCATGGAGGTGGGCGAGAGCTTCACGCTGGTCCTCAATGTCTGCACCAAGGGCGGCGAGCCTGCCGAGCTGATAGGCGTCGATGCGCAACTCGACGAGAAGAACGTGATCGACGCGGCGCCCAGGATCGTGGCCGGCAAGGACGGACGCTTTCGCGCCGAGGGGCTGGTGCTGACGGCGCCGGGCTCGTGGGAAGTCGGCTTCAACGTGCGCCAGGGCAAGGATGTCGAGCGGCTGACGCACGACATCGTGGTGAAGTAGCTTACTTCAGCCGGGCAAGCGCACTCTCCAGGATCCAGGCCGCGGCGGCGGCGTCGACCCGCTCGGCACGCTTGGCGCGGGTCATGTCGTAATCGTCGATCATGCCGCGCGTGACGGCCGCCGTGCTGAGCCGCTCGTCCTGGAACAGGACGGGCAGGGAGGCGAGCGCGGGCGGTCCGTGCTGGGCGATGTTGGCCGCGAATTGGCGCACCGACTGGCAGCGCGGCCCCTCGGTACCGTCCATGTTGAGCGGCAGGCCGATCACCAGCGCCTGGACGGCATGGCGGACGGTCAGATCGCCGAGGGCCTTCAGGTCGACCGCGAGCTTGGCGCGCTTCAAGGTGGTGAGCGGCGTGGCCAGGGTGCGCGTCATGTCCGATGTCGCCACGCCGATCGTCTTGCTGCCGATGTCGAGCGCCATCAGGCGCCCCCCTCGGACATCGCCCCGGGCCAGCAGCGCCTTCAATTCGGGAAAGTCGACGGTTGCCATCAGGCGCGGTTATAAGCTGACAGCGATGGCAGGCAAGGTAAGTTGAACCGGTGAGCAACAACCCGTGAGCCATTTCGTCTACGCCATTCTCGCGATCGCGATGGTGCTGGTCCTCGTCAGCCTGCTGGTGCCGCTGGCGGAGCGCCTGCGCCTGCCGCACACCGTGCTGCTCGCCATCGCCGGCATGGGCCTGGGCTTCCTCGGATCGTGGTTCACGGTGCACGGCGGCGGACCGGGCGTGTTGCACGACATGTTCGAGGGGCTCGACCGGCTGGAGGTCCAGACCGAGCTGTTCCTGCCGCTCTTCCTGCCGCCGTTGCTGTTCAACGCGGGCCTGACGATCGACGTGCGGCGCCTCTTCGACGAGATGTTCGCGGTGCTGCTGCTGGCCGTCGTGGCGGTGCTGGTCTGCATCGGCGTCGTCGCCGCCGTGCTGCATCAGGTGACGGGCATCGAGCTGATCGTCTGCCTGCTGGTGGGCGCGATCGTCTCGACGACCGATCCGGCCGCGGTCATCGGCATCTTCCGCGATGTCGGCGCGCCCAAGCGGCTGTCGATCCTCGCCGAGGGCGAGTCGCTGTTCAACGACGCGGTGGCGATCTCGGCCTTCGCCTTCGTCATGAACATCCTGATCGACCAGGCGACTTCCGCCGCCGGCCAGCACGCGACGCCCGACCTGGTGGAGCCGCTGCTGCATTTCGGCCGCGAGTTCCTGGGCGGCATCCTGTTCGGCTTCGCGATCGCGCGCGGAGCGATGTTCGTCCTGCCGCGACTGAACGACTCGGACGCCGCGATCGCCTCGGTCACCGTCGGCCTCGCCTATCTCAGCTACGCCGTCGCCGATCACTATTTCGGCGTCTCGGGCGTCGTCTCGGTGGTCATGGCGGCGCTCACGGTGGCGGCCTACGGGCCCACGCACCTCCATCCCAGCCAGTGGACGGCGCTGCGCCAGGTCTGGACGCAGCTCGAGTTCTGGAGCAACTGCCTGATCTTCATCCTGGCCTCGATGCTGGCCGCCAACGTGCTGCCGCAGATCAGCTGGCTCTATGTCTGGGGCCTCGTCGCCGTGGCGCTGGGCGCCATGGTCGCGCGCATGCTGGTGGTGTTCGGCATGTTGCCGCTGCTCGAGGCGGCGCACCTCGTCCAGCCGGTCGACGGCCGATACAAGGTGATCCTGGTGTGGGGCGGCCTGCGCGGTGCGGTGACCATCGTGCTGGCCATGGTGGTCTTCAGCGACGACCGCCTGTCCGACGACACCCGCCAGGTCGCCGCGGTCATCGCCACGCTGTTTGTGATGCTCACCCTGTTCGTGAATGCGACGACGCTGGGCCTGGTGATGCGCGCGCTGGGGCTCGACCGGCTGACGCCGATCGAACTCGCGCTGCGCGACCGCGTGCTGGCGCTGTCGCGGGTCAACGTCGCCCGCCAGCTGCAGGACATCATCCGCACCCACAACGAACGGATCGACGGTCTCGATATCGATCCTTTGTCCGCGGGCCAGCCCGAGATCGAGGCGCCTCCCCCCGATCTGGCGCTCAGCCTCGACGAGCGGCTCACCGTCGGCCTGCTGACCTTGTCGGCGCAGGAGAAGGAACTCTACTTCGCGCTGTTCGACCAGCAGACCCTGTCGCGGCGCATGGTGGCGCTGCTGACGGCACGCGCCGACCGGCTGCTCGACGCGGTGCGCGACCGCGGCATCGCGGGTTACGACGACATCGCGCACAGCTTCGCCTTCCCGAGCCTCGGTTTCCGGATCTCGCTCTGGCTGCACCGGGTGCTGGGCGTCGAGCGGGCACTGACCGAGCAGCTCGCCGATCGCTTCGAGATCCTGATGGTGACCCAGGACGTGCTGGCCGAGGTCTTGGCCTTCAACAACAGCTCGGTCACGGATCTGTTGGGACCGGAAGCCGCGGCGCGACTCGACACGCTCATCAAGGACCGTCAGCACAACGTCGACGGCGCGCTGAAGGCGCTGTCGCTTCAGTATCCGGGCTATTCCGATTCGGTGAAGCAGCGCGAGCTCGAGCGCGCGGCGATCCGCTTCGAATCGCTCGAGTATTCGCGGCGCCTGCGGGAATCGATCATCAGCCGCGAGGTCTATGCCGACCTGCGCGGCGAACTCGCCAAGCGGCGCAATGCCGTCATCGACCGCCCGCCGCTCGATCTCGGGCTGGAGCTCGCCAAGATGATCGGGCGGGTGTCGCTGTTCGCCTCGCTCGACCAGGCAGCCCTGCGCGAAGTCGGACGCCGGTTGCGAGCCCTCGTGGCAATGCCCGACGAGAAGATCATCAAGAAGGGCGGACCTTCCGACGCCATGTACTTCATCGCCGCCGGCGACGTGACCGTGCAGACCGCCGGCGGGCCGGTCGTGCTGAAGGAGGGCGAGTTCTTCGGCGAGATGGGCCTGCTCGATGCGCGCCCGCGCAATGCCGACGTGATCGCCAACGGCTATTGCCACCTGCTGGTGCTGCATCGGAGGGACTTCGACAAGCTGCTGGCCCGCCGGCCGGAAGTCCGCAAGGAAATCGAGGCCGTGGCCGCCCGCCGGATCGCCGAGACGCCGTCCAGCTGGGAGATGCGCGACCGCGTTGCCCGCTAGGGGCAAACCGGGTACTAACCGCGCCGACACAGGGTTTTCTGGAGTAGTCGTATGTCGCTCGACAAAGACATGGTGGCGCGCATTGCGCGGCTCGCCCGTCTGAAGGTTCCGGAGGAGGAGCTCGCCCCATTGGCCGGCGAGCTCTCGGGTATTTTTGCCTGGATCGAGCAACTGAACGAAGTAGACACGAAGAACGTCGAGCCGCTGTCCTCGGTCTCCGACGTCACCCTGCCGATGCGCGCCGACAAGGTGACCGACGGCGGCGTTGCGGCCAAGGTGCTGGCCAACGCGCCGGGCGGCGCGGTCTATATCGAGCCCGACGACAAGAACGCCGGCGGCTTCTTCACCGTGCCGAAAGTGGTGGAGTAGGTCATGGCCGTTCTCAGCGACCTCACCATCGCCCAGCTCGCCGCGGCGATGTCGAAGAAGGACGCGAGCGCTCTCGAAGTCGCCGATGCGCACCTCAAGAAGCTCGACGAGCATCGCGCGCTCAACGCCTTCATTACCGAGACGCCCGACAGGGCGCGCGAGATGGCCAAGGCCTCCGACGCGCGCCGCGCGAAGGGCGAGGCGGGCCTGCTCGAAGGCGTGCCGCTCGCGATCAAGGATCTCTTCTGTACAGAAGGCGTGCAGACGACGGCTGGCTCGCACATCCTCGAAGGCTTCGTGCCCCCGTATGAGAGCACGGTGACGACGAACCTGTGGAAGTCGGGTGCGGTGATGGTCGGCAAGACCAACCTCGACGAGTTCGCCATGGGCTCCTCGAACATGACCAGCCACTTCGGCGGCGTCGAGAACCCGTGGAAGCGGCGGGGCGACAACCGCAAGCTCGTGCCGGGCGGCTCGTCCGGCGGTTCGGCCGCGGCGGTTGCGGCCTACATGGTGCCGGGCAGCACCGGCACCGACACCGGCGGCTCGATCCGCCAGCCCGCGTCGTTCTGCGGCATCGTCGGCATGAAGCCGACCTACGGCCGCTGCTCGCGCTGGGGCGTCGTGGCCTTTGCCAGCTCGCTCGACCAGCCGGGCCCGTTCGCGCGCACCGTCGAGGATGCAGCGCTGCTGCTGCAGGCGATGTCGGGACACGATCCGAAGGACTCGACCTCCGCGCCGCTCGCCGTGCCGGACTTCGCCGCCGCCGCACGCAACCCCGACATCAAGGGGCTGCGGGTCGGCATTCCGAAGGAATATCGCGTCGACAGCGTCTCGTCCGAGATCGTGGCGCTGTGGGACAAGGGCGTGGAGATGCTGAAGGCCGCCGGCGCCATCCCGGTCGAGGTCTCGCTGCCGCACACCAAATACGCGCTGCCGGCCTATTACATCGTGGCGCCGGCCGAGTGCTCGTCGAACCTCGCGCGCTACGACGGCGTGCGCTACGGCCTGCGCGTTCCCGGCAAGGACCTGACGGAGATGTACGAGAGCACGCGCGGTGCGGGCTTCGGCAAGGAAGTGCGCCGCCGCATCATGATCGGCACCTATGTGCTGTCGGCGGGCTACTACGACGCCTACTACAAGAAGGCCCAGCAGATCCGCGCGCTGATCGCCAAGGACTTCAAGGACGCCTTCACCAGGTGCGACGTGCTGCTGACGCCGACGGCGCCGACGGCGGCGTTCGCGGCGGGCGAGAAGATGGACGATCCGGTGACCATGTATCTCAACGACATGTTCACCATCCCGGCCTCGATGGCGGGACTGCCCGGCATTTCGGTGCCGGCCGGCACGGACAAGGACGGCCTGCCCCTCGGCCTGCAGATTCTCGGCCGGGCGTTCGATGAGGAGACCGTGCTGAAGGCCGGCGCGGCGCTCGAGAAGGCCGCCGGCTTCCAGGGCAGGGCTGCGGGCTACTAGCGTCTCTGCCGGGGGCGCGCCACTCCAGTGGCGCGTCTTCGGTCCGAAGCCATGACGCGCCACTGGAGTGGCGCGCCCCCAGCGATGAATCAAAAAAGCTTCGTTTCTAGAATTGTTCCCGAAAGTCGCTGAAGAGTCTTCCGGGGCAAGGACTTGCGTGAATCTTCCCGAACGTTTCTCGATATCTAGAATCGTTCGGGAAATTTCACCCGCCGCCGCCAAAGCCTTGGCGTCGTTGGCGTTTTGGCGTTTGCTCCCGGGCGCCTCGCGAAGTGCTCTCGAACTTTTCGCGAAGCCTCGCTCGATGGGGATGTAGGCCGACATCGGCCTTATGTGGTGATTATCGCAATTGTCCGCAAGTAATATATTGCGATTTAAGCTGTGCCTCTCCGCTATACCGTCGCGGCCTTGCTCCAGAGCTGCCGGGCCTCGCCGTCGGGATCGACCACGACCTCGCAGGTATCGTTGAAGATCATCGTGTTGCGCTTGTCGGCCGAATAGGCGGGCCATGCCGGGATCGACGGGTTGGCGGGATTACCGGTCCTCGCGAAGGCGGCCCAGGTCTTCGACACCTTGTCGGCGAGATCCTGCGCGTGCGGCTTCTGGTGCTGCGGGCCGATCACGGCCAGCGTGTCGAAGACGAAGGGTACTTCGACCGAATGCGGCGCCTTCAGCCGTCCGTCAAAGGCCGGTGTTTCCCAGTCGAAGCGATACATCCAGACCGATGATTTGCCCCGGGCCGCCTTGCGTTCGCCCAGCATCATCGAGCGCACCTCGAAGTTCGAGCCGGTTGTCAGCAGGAGCAGCCGGTCGGTGGGCGTGGCGGCCGGGTAATGCTGCTTGTAGTAGGCCAGCAGGCCGGCGGTCTTGTCGCTGGCAAGTGCTGCGATGCGCTTGGCGAGATCGTCCTCGGTGACGGTGCGATTCCACACCGCGTCGTCGGGCGCGAGGAAGATCGACGATTCAGTCCGCGTACCGCCGATCATGACCGGGATGTCGTCCGACAGCGTCGTGGCCGCCGGATCGTAGGGCTGCGCGGGCAGCACCTTGCCGTCGATCACCGGCCCGAAATTGTAGCGATCGAGCAACGGATAGCGCGGCTTGGACAGCGCCTTCTGCGCGGGCACGACGGCCTCCTGCAGTCGGGCCATCGGCAGCGCCTGGAGCGCATCGAGCTGGTTCTTGTCGAGGCCCAGGTTCTTCAGCACGGCGTCGGCCAGTTGCGCGGTGCGCTCGCGCTCGGCGAAGCGAACGCTGGCGCCGCTTTCCACGATCGCCTTGTGGAAGAGACCCTTTGCACCCGGCATCGCCAGCAGCGCGCTCACTTTGCCGCCGCCGCCCGACTGCCCGAAGATGGTGACGTTGCCCGGATCGCCGCCGAAGCGCGCGGCGTGCTCGCGCACCCACTCCAGCGCGGCCACGAGATCGAGGACGCCGGCGTTGCCGGATTGCGCGAACCGGTCGCCGCCGACGCCCGAAAGATCGAGGTGGCCGAAGATATTGAGGCGATGGTTGACGGCCACCACGACCACGTCGTTGCGCTTGGCGAGGCGGGTGCTGTCATAGCGCGGCGAGTTGGCCGAGCCGTAGGAAAAGGCGCCGCCATGCAGCCAGACCATCACGGGACGCTTTGCCGAATCGAGCGCGGGCGTCCAGACATGCAGGGTCAGGCAATCCTCGCCGACCGGCAGCTTGTCGACCGGCCCCCAGACAGTGGCAAGTTCGGGCCGCTGCGAGCTGCCGGGCGCCTGCGGCGATCGGCCGGCATAGACCAGCGCGTCGCGCACGCCCGTCCAAGGCTCGGGCTTGCGGGGTGGCATGAAGCGGTTCGCCCCGGCCGTCGAGGCGCCATAGGGGATGCCCTTGAATGCGTGCACGCCGTCAGCGGTGACGCCGCGCACCTTGCCATAGGCGGTGTCGGCAATGGGGCTGTCGTTTGCCATGGCGAAGGTCGCTCCAATGAAGGGTGATGCGGCGAGGGCGCCCAGCGACGTCGCGATCACGGTCCGGCGGTTCGGCATGGCGTTTCCCCCTTCGTTCGTTTTTTGGATAGTCGATCCGATCCGAAAGTCCCGCAAGCCGCGCTTTCGGCCTGCGATGGCATGCCAGCTCTCGGCGAGTGGGGTACACTCTCACGAACTTGGGAGCGAAACAGATGACGGACTTCGATCTGGTCATTCGCGGCGGCACGGTCGCCGACGGCACGGGCAGCGGCACGCGCGAGGCCGACGTCGCGGTGAAGGACGGGCGGATCGCGGCCGTCGGCAAGGTCTCGGGAACGGGCAAGGAGGAGATCGCGGCCAAGGGGCTGCTGGTCACGCCGGGCTTCGTCGACATCCACACGCATTACGACGGGCAAGCGACCTGGGATTCGTTCCTCCAGCCGTCGAGCTGGCACGGTGTGACGACGGCGGTGATGGGCAATTGCGGCGTGGGCTTCGCGCCGGTGAGGGTCGAGGACCGCCAGCGGCTGATCGAGCTGATGGAAGGCGTCGAGGACATTCCCGGTGCCGCGCTCGACGAGGGATTGAACTGGTCGTGGGAATCGTTCGGCCAGTATCTCGACGCACTGGCCGCCAAGCCGCGCGACATGGATCTCGGCGCCCAGCTGCCGCACGGCGCGCTGCGCGTGTTCGTGATGGGCGAGCGCGCGGCCCGGCTGGAGGAGGCCACATCCGACGAAGTGGCGCGGATGCGCGCGCTGACGGCCGAGGCGATGCGCGCCGGCGCGCTGGGCTTCTCGACCTCGCGCACGCTCAACCATCGCACGGTGAAGGGCGATCCGACGCCGTCGCTGCGCGCCTCGGAGGCGGAGCTGCTGGGCATCGCGCTCGGCATGAAGGACGCGGGCTCGGGCGTGATCGAGTTCATCTCCGATTTCAACACGCCCAGCCCCGAGAGCGAGTTCGAGATGCTTGACCGCCTGCTGTCGGCGTCAGGCCGGCCGTTCTCGGTATCGCTGGCGCAGGCTCACCGGCGGCCCGACGGCTGGCGTCGCCTGCTGGGTCTGGTCGAAGGGCTGGCGGCGAAGGGTCACGCGGCCAAGGCGCAGGTGGCACCTCGGCCGATCGGCGTGCTGCAGGGCTTGCAGGCGAGCCGCACGCCGTTCTCGATGTGCCCGGCCTACAAGGCGATCGCCCACAAGACGGTGGGCGAACGCCTCGCGATCATGCGCGATCCGTCGT
>OUNM010100300.1_pt1 | contig 23617 bp, 18 predicted proteins | sample 1769961 | NCBI WGS metagenome assembly OUNM01 (sample SAMEA3914820, study PRJEB12502) | metagenome | biome: forest; material: soil | place: USA | collected 2012-03-12 | depth 0.3 m | reverse complement strand
GACGACGGCTTGATGGTGACGGCGCTGAGTTCGCTCAATCCTTCCGCGATGCTGAGCGGGCAAAAAATTTCCACGCCCAACGGCAAAGTCGATCTCATGGTGAGCGCGCAAATCAAGGAACTGAAGATCATTATGCCCGATGGCTTGGAGATTCCGGCCAATCTAGTGATGAAGGACACCGATCTCGACCTTGCCTTCTATCGTCCGAAAGCAGACAGCGACGAAGTGAAGGACGTGAAGTTTCATCCGATCAGCCTTGAGGAAAGCGGCAGCGCGGATTTGCTGGATGAAGTCATCATCATGAGCCGCCTCGGCAAGACCTTTGGCTATCAACCGACGTGCGACACTTCGGAAATCTCTTCGCGCATTGAAAAGCCGCGCCTGTGTTATCGTGTCTCCGGCGTGCATCCCGGGACGCCCGTCTTCGTTGCGGGTGGGAAGTTACTTGGCCTCGTCGCCAGCCGCAAACCGCAGACCGATGACCCCAACGAACGCGCGCAGATCGGCGAGACCCTCGTCGTCCTGCCCGCTGCTGATGTCGCCAAGATCGCGGAGCAGGCCAAAAAAGCCAAACCGGAGGAAGAGCAACCCGCCGACTCTAAAGCAGGCGAGAAAAAGGAAGAGGAAAAGAAAGACGAGAAGTAAAGGGCGCAGCGGAACCTGGTGAGGCCGCCTGTCCCAGGCGGCCAATGTGCGCACAAAGCCGTTTTCGTAGGGATGACTGTAGCCCAGCTCTGTAAGCTGGGTTGTGGGACTGTCTTCCCAACCGCCCCCACTCCTCGCAGGTTACAGACCTGCACCAAAACAGCGGCTTTACGCGTAATCGTGAACCCGCCTGTTACCGATGTCCTCGGTCTAAACGGGCACAAGTCCCGCCACAACTCGCACTTGCCCCCAGCCCCATTCCAGACGATGTTTGTGGGCTATGAGCGACGAAGCAAATGCGCATCTCGCAGAACGCGCCCGTAAGGCCGCCAGGATTATCGCCGAACCCACCCTCTTCAAAGTCTGCGAAGGGTGCGAATCGATCGTGGCCGCCCGCGTGACCATTTGCCCGAATTGCTATGGATACCGTTTTAATCCCGATCCTGCCTCCGTGACGGCTCAGGCGCAATTGCTCGCGGCCCGTGAGCAAAAGAGCGTGCTGGCGGAAGACCTGACGGCGTAAACGCTGCGACATGGGCATCCTTGCCCATGGGGTGAATTGAATCTTTCCATGGGCAAGATGCTCATGCCACTTTGCGGATTCGGTTGGCAGCGCACCGGTTGCTGTGGAAGGCTGGGCGTCGCGCTCCATGCTGAACCCGAAATACCTCAAAGTTTTCTCCATCGGCCTTCAGGATACGTTTGTTTACCGCTGGAATTTTCTGCTCCGGGCGCTCTTTAGCACCGTACCTCTCCTCGGAACGGTCTTCATCTGGCGGGCGGTGTTTGATGCGCGGGGCGGGATGATCGGCAGCTACGATTACCGCGGGATGATCTTCTATTTCCTGCTCATGGTGCTCATCGACAATCTGGTGACGCCCACGGAAGACGAGTGGCGAATCGCGGCGGAAATCCGCGAAGGGCAAGTCAGCGCGCTGATCGTCAAGCCCCTCAATCACCTGGCGTACCGCGTGAGCCTGTTTGCCAGTTATCGCGCGCTCTATGCCTGTGTCACGTTGCCGATGGTGGCTTTCATTTTCTGGTGTTTCCGCGATTACCTGCGACTGCCTGAGCACCTTGTTACTTGGCCGTTGTTTGCGCTTTCCGTAGGCATGGCGGCGTTTCTGCAATTCTTCATTGCCTATTCGCTGGCCATGATGGCGTTTTGGATTTTGGAAATCTCCACGCTGGTTTTCATTTTCTTTTCCTTCGAATACTTCCTCAGCGGTCAGGTGTTTCCGCTCGATCTGCTCCCGGCGTGGTTGCATGGCTTTATCCAGTATTCGCCCTTCACCTACGAACTCTTTTTTCCCGCGCAGGTCTTTCTCGAGCGCGTGCAGGGCGTTGATCTCCTCCGCGGGCTTTGCATGCAAGCGTTGTGGGTCGCCGCGGCTTTCACGCTGGCACGCAGCCTGTGGCACGCGGGCGTGCGGCACTATCAGGCGGTGGGAGGTTAGCGAGCGCGCTGTCCCGGGAGCGCCGGCATCCTTGCCGGCGAGTTTCTCAAACTCCGCGAAAATCGCTAACTAGCTGATATTCTCCGCAGGAAAATTGCCATGCCCCATCGAGCCGACAAGGATGCCAGCGCTCCCAGGGGTCACCGTCCCGCAAATACACGTTAACTCTACTCCGATACTTGATACACCGTATTCTTCCCGGTGCGGAAAGCGGTCTCCGCGCTTTGGAAAAGCGCCTGCGCCTGGTCCTTGCTGGAGAGCCGGTACTCGATGGTGTGCGCGTGCGTGGTCGTAGGATAGCTTTTCACCACTTTTTTCCAGACATCTTGTCCGGAAGCGTCGGAGGCTGCGGAGAGAAGTTCCTGGGCCTTTTGCAGCGTCGCCGCCCCGATCGAGGTCGGTGCATTCGGAGTATTCGGCTCAATATAGTAAAAGCGGGCAAGCGCGGAACCTGCGGTGTCGATGTTCACCTCCGTCACGCGCGTCGCACCATCTACCAGATATTCATGACTGCTCACTGAAATGATGGAGCGCAAGGCCACTTCATAAGTGCCGCCGGGAAGCTGGCACCGCCACATGGGGATGGCCGTGTTCGCGGGAAGCGGCGTGGGCGCGCCTCCGTTTTGGGCGAGCAAAAGCTCTGGAGTGAGAATGGCGAGGAGGAAGAGGAGCACTTTCATGGGGGTCATCGTAGGAGCGGCTGGGGTTATGAGCAAAGAGAGTTCTCGCCTGAGTTAATCACCCGCGCAACTGCGCCGCCTTTGATGATCAAAGCCGACGGACGAATTTTCGGCGGCCAACGGGAAAAAGGCGCGAAAACGGCATGGGTTAGGCACTCTCCATAAACGCAGACCCGCACGCGTCGAGAGCCGGGGCTTTTGGAAGGATTACTTTTCTGAAGCCGAGTCTGGCGCGGGCTTGGCCGGATGAAAGCGCGCGGCAAATTCGCGTGCGAGAGCGAGCGTAAACACTCGAGGACCATCGCCGATAAGATGATCGTAGTCCGCCCGTTCCGTCGCCACATAGAGCTCAGGAAATCGCACCGGATCGGAGAGCGAGATCATTTCGGCATCCATTCCTTGCGCGCGCAGGCTCGCCAGATTTTCCGCCGGATAAATGGTCGGCGGGACCACAAAGATCGGCGTCGCGCCGCGCGAGCGCACCTCATTGATCAGCGAAATAAGGGGCTCGCGCATCAAGGGCGGCAACGGCCGAGGAGAAAATGCGGGGGTTTTCGTGCGGTCCAGCGCCGCTTCAAATTTCGACAGTTTCGCGCCCTCGATCGGCGCGCTCTTATTGACCGCGTAGCCTCGATGGCCGCGCCATTCCGCGGGAATTCGGAGCGTGCCGCTCTCGATACCTTGAAGGCGCCGAAGCAAATCGACGCCGCCGCTGAGATTGACACTGCGGATGAGGAGAGATTGCAGATGAAAATTGATCGTCGAAATTTTTCCCTCGCGCGATTTTTCGGAAAGCAACTGGCGAATGATGAGCATCGTATTCGAAAGGTCGTGCCACCCAACCGTGCGCTCGCCCTGTGCATTCTGCTCATTGAGGGGCGTGTGGAATGGGCACAACTCGATGAAAACCCATTTCAACGGAGGGCTTTGCGCGAGAATCTTACGTGCATAGTAAAAGCTCTCGGGCGGGCGCATCCCGTCGAAAGCGAAATTGTAAGAATTCGCCATCATTCCTTGTGCTTGCTTTTGAACCTCCTGATCGAAAACCGCCGGGATCACGTGGCGATAGATGCGGCTCGATCCGAAAAAGAGCGTATTATAAACGGGCCCCTGGCGGGCGAAGTCGTCGATTTTGAGCCGCACCTCAAAGGGAAGCGGGCGCGCATGCAAGCGCCGCAAACCCGTGGACGCGGTCAGAAGCGAAACGCCGAAAACACTGCAGAGCAGTGTGAATCTCGCTGCGTTTCGAACTCTTTCCCGGACCCATGGCGTTTTCGCGGTCATCTCGAGAAATCAAGTAACGGACATCGTTCAAGGCACCGGGCGCTTGGGAAACGGCGAATAGCCTTTTTCCGCTGCACGCGCCCAGAGCACCGCGAATCGCTCTCCCGGCTGCAGGGCATCGGGTTTGAAATCGTGGCTGCCCACGGAAAGCTCCCGCGGGCCGGAAACGCGCTCGCCATCAAGTAACCCTTGCACTTCGCCATGATCGCTGAGAATGGCGTAACGCTCCGGGATATCGATGGAAAAAGAAATCGAGCCCGTCTCGAATCTGGGCAGCCGCAGGCCAAGCGCATCGAGCGGCCCGATGGGAACATAGTGGGCGCGCTCCCAAGCCGCGGCGGTTTCCGGCATCCGCAATGCGCCGTGCACGATGGGCACGCGTGCCTTGGTCATGCAGGCCACGATATCATCCTGGAGCAGGCCGAGCTCGAATCGCTTGAGGGTGAGCGTTTCGAGCACATAAAAATAAGCGCGCCGACGAAAGATGGTCTCGCCCTTGGCATCCATGATGACCTGGCCTGGAGTGGTGAGCTTGAGGACATCCGCCACCATGGCGATCTCCGGTGCTGTGCCGGTGCGCAGGGGATTCTCTGTCCAGAAGATCAGTGCGAGATTGCCTGCGGCAAAAACCGCGAGAACCATCGGCGCCAGAGAGGCCGCCCGGCCGGCCAACCAGCGCCAGCCGAAAACAAGTAACCCACCCAGGCAGATGTAAAACAAAGGATCCAGCGGCGCATAATCCTGCGCCGTGACGATCGGCCAAATAAAGCGCACCAGAATATAAAACGACGCCGTAAACAGAATCACAGCCGCACGGCGGAAGCCCAAACTCGGTGCCGCTGATCTTTTGGCGCAAGCCGCAGCCACAGCCACAGCGGTGCAACTCACCAGTGCAATCTGCAAGCCATATTGGCCGGCCCGATCCAGCAAGCTCATCCCCGGCAGCCGGTTATGATCAATGATGTATTTGCGCATTAAATCCAACGCACCCTGGTGAGCGAAATATCCCATGACGGCTGCGGGCAGAACGACGAATCCCACGATCCAAGCGCCGAGGCAGCGCGCGAGCAACATCACGGAAAGCGGACGCTTTCGCAGAAAAATTCCCAGCAAAAGCAGCACGATCCCGGAGACCGCTAAATCCATCAGCATCATGCTCGTCTTCATAGACACTGCCAATCCCGTCCCAAGGATCAGTCCAGCGAAGAAGAATTGCCGTGCCGAAAGACGCATTTGGATAAACACCGCCAGCGCGCTGAACCACAAGAAAGTCCAGAGCACGTCCGTGCGAAATTCCCCCATTTTAAAAAAGAAACGCGCGCTCGTCGCGGAAAGCAACGCCGCCCACAAACCCGCGCGGGGAGAGAAGGCCTTTGCGCCGATAGCATAGATCAGCACCAGCGAACCAAGCCACAAGGGAACCATGCACCAGCGCATGAGGAGCAGGATATCGGCGCGCTCCCCAAAGAGACGCAGCAGCGGCGCGCAAAGGATATGAAAGAGCGGCGCGTGATTATCGAAAAAATCGCGATAGGGAAGCAACCCCGTCGCCCATCCCCACACCACGTGGAGGTGCTGTGACTCATCGGTATCGAAGCGAGCCGCATAGATATAACGACACCGCAGTGCCAGAACGACGAGGAATCCGGCAACGGCGATTCCCTTTTCGACGTTAGATATCCCGTAACGATCTCCACCGGCTTTCGCGGTTTCGGATTCTTCCGCGCTGGCGCTTGGCGCGCTCACCCACCCACCTCCCGAAAAAAGGGTGCGACGTCCAGCGTCTCACATTTCCCGCGCCGATATTTCTCCAGCTTATACGGCCGTTCCGGCGCTATCCCAAAAAGACGGCGCGCGCGATTTTTCCATTGCCTCATCCAGTTAAAGGTCTCGCTGACATTTTCCCGTGCATCCGTCAAACCGCGATCCAGGGTGCTGCGCGGCACGAAACACGTATGCAGGCAGCGAAACCACGCTTCATCCCAAGGATGCTCTTCGTGCAGGTTTTTACGGCGATGCCGCATTTCCGGATCGTGAAAGACATCGTTCCGGCCCGCGAGGCGCAGCAGCGCCTGGGGATCGACGGATTGAAGCATCCGGTAGTTATAAAGCTTGGTCATGCTCTTGGAAGGCGGCGTCAAGTAACCTTCCGCGCGCTTCGCCGCCACATCCACCGCGGTGCAGTGCAGGACATTGCCAAAGATCACCCACCAATCGTCGTATTTTCCCGCGAGCAATTCCTCGCGCATGCGCGCCAGGCCGGCGGGATCGTAAATCTCATCGCCATCCACGCCAAAGATCCAGGCAGGCGTCCCGGCCAGATGCGCTATGGCCGTGCTCGATTCCCGCGGATCGGCAATTCGCTGCACCACGATTTTTGGAAAGCGCGCCGCGAGCCGCGCGAGGATTTCCGCCGTGCCATCCGTCGATCCATGATCCTGCACGAGGATTTCATCGCAAAAGTCGAGGATGTTTAACATCGCCCGCTCCAGGTAGATATCCTCGTTGCGGACCAGAACGCTGCCGACGATGCGAGTCATTGATTTGCAGGAGAAAGAATCAAGAGTGCATTCGTAAAGCGGGATTTGGCGCAGGCGCAAGCCCGGAGAATATCCTTGCGGGTTCAAGTCAGCACGAGTATCGCGAAACTTGCGGTTCTGCCCCCAGCCCATGACCGCCACAAATGAACACTGAAGAGACCGTCATCACGCCTAGTGAGAGCGCCGGTGCCGCAAAGCAACCTACGAACCCCTCGGCGCAGCTAGCGGCCAGGGCAAAATCCGTTTTGGCGGTCGCGGTCGCGCTGTTTTCACGGCGAGACTTTTGCTTCGGCGTGCTCGTGCTTTTCGCCGCGTGCTATTTCGGCAGCTATTACCGGTATGGCATTAGTTTTCGCGATGAAGGCGGCACGGTTGCGGTTCTGGCGAAGCGCCTGCTCGAAGGCCAGCGCCCCTTTTTGGATGTGGAACTCGGCTATAACGTGATGTGGTTTTATCCGGTCGTCGGGCTCTTCAAGGTTTTCGGTGTCAGCTTCATCCTCCTCCGCGCGTATTGCTTCTTTCTTTCCACGATCACCGCCGTGCTTGGATTTTTCACGGTCGATCGGGTGAGCCGGCGTCCCTGGGCGGGATTGCTCGCGGGCATGCTCCTCGTGTTGGTGCCGGGGATGACGTTTAAGAATTATGTACCGCTGGTGACCGTGGCGAATATCTTTTGCCTCGTGCATTTCGTGCTCGCCGGCATTCCCCGCCGCGCCACGGGAGCGGTGGTTCAATCGGCGGCGGAAGGCGTTGCGCCGGCCACTCCGAGTGTGACCGCGCGATGGGGCTGGATCGTGATCGGCGCGGCGGTGCTCGGCTTCACGCTCCAGGTGCGCGTGGATATCGGCATGTTCGTCACGCTGTTGTGGATGGGGGTGTTTATTCTCTGCGCGCTGGATTCCGCGGTGCCGCGCCGGGCTCGCATGACGCAACTGATCGGCGGGCCACTGCTGCTCCTACTCGTGGCAGGAGCGGTGCACCTGCCGGTCGTGATCGATGCCAAGCGGCGCGGATATCTGGAGCCATTTGCCGCGCAATACTATCGCTGGCCCAAGAGCATCGCCGTCGCTTTTGCCGAGCGCTTCGGCTCAAAGCCGGACGCGCCTGCACCCCGCGTGCCTGCGCCACCACCCAGCGCCGCGCTTGATCAGAATGCCAAGCCGCTCGCACCCGTCACCGAATCTTCGGAGGGAAATCACACAGTCAATCGCGGCATACTACGGCGGCTCGGAATCGGCGATATTTTTCACGGGAAAACGCCGAACGCCAAGCTGCTCGCACTACTCCTGTACGCGCCGCTGCTGACGCTTTTGCCGCTGGTGTTGTGGGCACTCCTCCGCTTTCGAACCGCCTGGCAAAAGGGCGAGCACGAATCTCTTTGCCGGGCGCTGGCGGCGCTGGTCGCTGTCGGCGGCGCGCTCACGGCATTTCCACAATACTTCTTTTTTCGGCCGGATGCGCCTCACCTTTCCGAGTTCTCCCCCGGTTTTTGGGTCGCAACCGTCACGGCAACTTTGCTCCTCGGTCTCGCCAGCGAAGGAAAGCGGTTCCCTTTGAACTGGGCGGGCACAGCGCTCTTCGCGGTAATTCTGGCGCATTCCGCCATCTATCTTTATCGCATGATCCCGGATCGCTCCACCGGCACCATCGCCTCTCGCCGCACGTTATTTGTCCACAAGAAAAGGCCGCCGAAAATGCCGCTGTTCCACGGGGCGAACGGCGTGGATGTCTATGTTTCGCAGACGGAATTGGAAGAACTGAACAAGCTGGCCGATGTGATCCGCACCCACTCCTCGCCGGGGGATTACTTGTTAGTATATCCTTATCATCCGGCGATCAATCTCATGATGGATTTGCCGACGTACGAGATCGACCTCTACGTTGACAACGCGACGCACTCCAAGACCTGGGAGAGCGGAGCCATCACGCGCATGGAAAAATATCAACCCGCCGTGATCGTGCTGAGCGATTGGGAAATTAATGACACGCCGGAATCGCGGTTCAGCGTGTGGGCGCCCCACACCAAAGCGTGGATTCAAGCGCATTACGATTTTCAAGGCCTCTACATGGGGACCCAGGAAATCGAAGTGTACACCCGCAAGCCATCACCCACGGCTGCGGCGGCTGCGGCCGCCCCTGTTGGGGCGCAGTAATGCGCTGGCCAAGGAGGATCGCGACGGGCCCTCTTTAATCCTGCACCTGCACCCGCGCGGAGCGCAATGGGAGTTATATGAGCCAATTGCGGGGTACCACGGTGTGTGAGGGGTATCTCCTTTTGGAAAGCGCTATATTAGCAAAGCGCTCGCCATCATAGGTCCCATAGCTCCCATCCGTCCCATGCGATAGACCACTTCCACCGTCTCTCGAAATCCTCAATTGGCAGACTGGCGGGGCGTTTCCAGATAGGATGCAGCAGCGGATAGGTTTTGGGCAGAATGCGGTAGAAAAGGAAATTGAGAAAAAAAAGCACCGGCAAGGCATTGAGCTTTTGTAGCTCACCCGCAGCAAACCAAGCAGCGCATTGCAAATGGGTGGAGCGGAAAGAAATAACAGTGCTAGTAAAAAACGCTCGCCGTAGAAAAACATCCGCGGGACATAGAGAAGCCAGCCTCTCAAAAGCATTCAGGAGCGGCCCTTTGAAAAGACCGCCCCTGGCTGCGTTTTGCCGGACGATGGTTGCGTTTACTTCAAGCGCGAGCGCAGAGGCGAACTCTGTGGGAGTTCATTAGCTTGGGGTGGGAAAGGTGGAGCGTTGGGGTGGTTCGCTTATGAGTAACCCAAGGACGGAAGCGAGAGTGACTAGCTCCCGCGTTCCGACCATTGGTTTCCTCACGTGGCTCGATGCAAAGCAATAGGCATACCTTCGGCTATTTGCCGGGCACACTTCGTTCGCATTTTTTTCCAGATCGGATTTGGACAGCGATCAGGTCCCCGAGCGAATGCCCTTCGCGAACGTTGGAGGTTGAGTGTTGGGGGTTGAAAGTTAAGAGTCCCTCTCCAGCTCATCCATTCATGTCGTCTCCGCGCCGCTTTCTCGCACTCCTCGGGAGCTGCCTTGTGCTGGCCATTCGGCACGGCTGCGGACAATTGCCCGCGCCGGTGCACACCGATCTTTTCGGCGACGAAATGGTGGTGCCGGCCGATGCTCATCTCAATGGCGGGCCCGCGGAGGGCTCGCCGTTGGACCGAAACAACAGCCCCGCCGGATACGAACAAGCCATCATTTTTGCCGGTGGCGGTGAACTGCGCGGCCATCTCGTTTCTTTCGATGAAAGCGGAGTCGTCTGGCAGCGGCCAGATTTTAGCAAACCGTGCCACTTCGCCCTGAGCGAGATTTCGCAGCTCATTCTCAATGGCGCAGATTCCTGGCTCGAAAGCGAATATCCAGAGCGCGAAGAGCAACGCGATCCGCCGGTGCGCGCGACCGCGCAGCTCGTGGGCGGCGATTGGCTCTCTGGCGAGATCGTGAGCCCCGACGGCGACTCCTTTTCTCTCGATCTGGACGGCGCCGCTTTCAACTTTCATCGCGACCAGATGCAGTGGCTGCGCTTTGAGCGGTACGCCGCGCCGGAGTTCACCGGCTGGTACGGATTTGATCGCGGCGAAGAGCGTGCCTCCCAGGGCTTGCTCCACGTCCCGACGGATCAGGGCCTCTCGACGCTCGTTCCCGAGGAGAAAAATTTCGATCTTAGCTTTGAAATAGCCGAGGGGGAAGACGAGGGGGCGGTGCTTTTTTTCACGCCGTTTGCCGGGCCGAGAGTGATTCTTTTTGAGAGCGGCGAATTTATGGTGCTCGGGAAAAACAAGATCCGCCATTCCGTGCCGGTGCAAGATGTGGAGAAACCCGAGCCCGAGATGGTAGAGATGCCCGTACCTGCCGAGGCCCAAGCCGCCGGACCCGTGCGCTATCGACTAATCTGCGAGAGAAGAGCAGGAAAATTCATGCTCTACCGCAATGGGATACTGCTCGGCGCTTGGGAAGCGAGCCAGCCGGGGAAAGAGGGCGCGCCCGCCAAACTGGAAATCCGTCAAGTAACGCTATCCGGTCCGGGAAGCTGCGAGACAGTGGTGGACAATCGAGGGTTCCGCTTTGACCCGGCGCGCCCGTTTCATGTGCACTGGATCCGGCTTCGGCCCTGGGACGGCGCTGCTCCTCCCGCGAAGGACACGGATGAAACAAGTAACGATGATCGCTGGACGTTCGACGGCGCCTCTCATATCGCTGCGCATCCGCTGGCCAATCTTTCGAAAACCGCGCTTACCTTGGAGGGAAATAGCAGACTGCTTTCCGCGGGCCTGTCCATCACTTTTCCCAAAGCGCCTTTGGCTGCGGAGCCAGCCGGGACGCGCATCCTGCTCGGGCGGCACGGCGAATTGAGCGCCGGCGTTCTGCGAATCGCCGACGGGACCGCTCATTTTCATACCCCGTATGGCGGCGACGCCACTTTGCCGCTGGCGTCGGTGAGCGGCGTGGTGCTGGCCAATGGCGCCGGGGCGCTCCGCAGCTCGATGCTCGTCTTCAAAAATGCGGAAGTGTGTCCTGGCACTCTCGTCGCCGCCGAATCAGGAAAGCCCTGGCGTTGGAAAACGCCGGCAGGCGGCGAAATCGAAATCCAATCGGAGCTGATCGCCGGAGTGCACTTTCGATCCGGCGGGAGCAGCCCGGAAGAGAAGCGCCAGGCGCTGGCCGAATTGTTAATGGGCGACCGGATTCGCGGGCAGATCGCCGGTGTTTCCGAAAAACAAGTAACCATCCGTCACGCAGCGCTCGGTGAGCTGGCCATCGACACCAGCCAAATGCTGCGCCTCTTTCCCAATCCCCGCGGCCTGCCTCTCGATATTCCCGCGCGTTCCGAGCGAGCCTCGGAGCAAACACCGCCCGAGACGCCTCTCAGTTTTTTCCCGATTTTTTCGACAAAACCTCATCTCTATTTCGACGGCAGCCTCGTCACCATTGGCGATACCTTTGAAAAGAGTGAACGCTTTTATCGCACGCGCGGTGGGTTCTATCAGGCGGATTTGCCCGATCTCTTTGAAGTCTCCTTTGATATGACCAATGGCAGCGGTTCGCTGCCGAGCTGCAGCCTCTGGCTGGTGGATAAACGAACCGGCTCACCGGCCGCGGTCTTCGGCGGAGAAGGCGATATGGTGAATTTCTGCTTTCTTGAGGAGCACGATTCCATGATCACGACGTCCGGGGACAAAAATGCGTCGGTCAGTGAAAAACTCAAAAAGCCGTCGAGCAGGATCAGTGTGCGAATCTTTGTCGATGGCCAGCAGGGGAAACTGTGGGCATTCTATGATGGCATGTTACTTGTCGCCAGCGAAGCCAGTGCCCGCCTGGCGTCCGTACAAAGAGCGGTGGTCTTCCTGCCGGACTTTGAATCCCACTCCTGCAACCTCGTTTCCAATGTGCGCATCACTCCCTGGCTCGGGCAGCTTCCCGATGAAAAGGAGCACGGAATACGAGCGGAACTCATGAATGGCGACATAGCCGAAGGAAAAGTCCTCGGCCTGCAAGATGGCGCGGTTGCGGTGGAGACCGATGCCGGCCCGCTCCGCATTCCCATTGCCAATGTGCGATCGGTCGTTTTTAACGATGCCCTTTCACCCGTGAAAGCGCCCGCGCGGCTTCGTCTCTACGATGGAAGCGTGATCCATGCGGAATCATTCGCCTGGGATGGAAAAGGATGGGCGTTTCACAGCCCGGTTTTCGGAGACCGCCGCCTCCCGGCAGAAACCGTGGAAGAGCTGGTTCTCAATCCCGCGCCGATGCGGCTGCCTCTTCCGCTGGCCTCCGGCAAAAAGAAATAGCGTTACCACAGGGAAGCGCTGATTCAATGGTCTGGGCAAGGCCGCAGGCTATCAACTGGATATGGTTAAGGCTCCGAGGCGCGCGTTCAAGCGTTGCACTTCTTCATGCAATTGCAGTTCTCGATAGGAAATATAACAATCGAGGACATTGACAGGGAGGGATAGTTGGACAGCGAGATCTTCATCTTCCCTGCGGAGATAGTAGCGGTTTATGCCGTCCTGATGTTGCAGCGAATAATCCTGCGATAAGAGGAATGGTTCCCATTCTGCGCAATTAGGTTCGGAGGTCCACGGCTTCGTGGCTTCGATTACCACGAGTCGGGGACGGAATCGCTTCCAATCGGCTCCGAAAATGACATCGCTCTCTGAGCCCTCGGTGTCGATTTTGAGGAAATCAATATTCCCCTGAACGTATTCGGTGCAAATGTCAGCCAGCGTCCGTACTTCGACTTCAAAGCAGAGTTCACCCGCTCTGTACTCCGTTTGTAATTGGGCTAAGTGCGTATCGGAAGTCGTGGACATCGCCCTCATTGGTAGCTGATGAAATTGCGTAACGCCACGCGTTCGCCCAACAGCGCAATGCAAATTGGTATCGTTTGGGCGGTCACGCGCCAAAGCGGCAAAGCCTTCGGGAGCTGGTTCAATATTAATGCCGCGCCATCCGGCGAGGCTGAAGTACTTGGTAACGGAGTCAGCTACGGGTTGAAATGCGCCGACATCGATGAAAAAACCGGTTGATTTTCGGAAGACACGATCGATCAAGACGTCTTCGCGATTTTGGGCAAACGAAATCATGAGTTGTGGCCCACCAGGTAATCGAGAATAAGTGATGGTGTTCATAGCCAAGCCCGCCCAAACAATGATCACCCGCCTGCCAGTGGCGGCGGACTAGTAATCGGCGCCGGAACACCAAAGAGGGCCTTCACGGAGGGGCGGGAAAGAACGATGATCGTGAGGACGCCAAGGACCGTGCCGAAGGGCATAAAGATACAATCCAGACAGGCCGTGACAAAGGCGAATTTATAGGCACGGCGAACGGCCAGTTTCCAGCCGGCAATGATGGTGCACACCGCAATTCCCTGAAAAATCACGAACACTCCGAGGCCGAAAACCATAAAGATTAAACCGATGAAAACAGGGGGCTGTTGTTCGGGCCCGTTTCCAAAAAAGGACCTTCCCGTCAAGAGTGCGACACCCAATCCGAAATGGACGAGCGGAATGCAACCAAAGAACGCCATCAACCCGCCGACGATATAGTGAAAAATGGAAAGCAAGCGAAGATGCTCTTCGTCCTGATTGGCGTCGGTAGTCATGCGCAATCTCCGACGCTATCCCACGCGCACGGCGTGAGTCTTATCCAGGCGCAAATCATCGCCTTTGGCGAAGCTGGGTGTGCCCTTGGGATCAGTTACTTTCTCTCCGCGAAACTGCACGCTTCCCTGCTCCACGAGCCGGCGCGCATCACCGCGGGATTTCTTGATGCCAAATCCTTTTTCGTACGCAGCCACAACGAGAGATAGGATGTCAGCACCCACACCATTTAGATCGACCTCGGGAAGTTCAGCGCTGGCCAGATCCTTCTTGGAAAAGCGCGTATTGAAGTCGTCAAGCGCAGCGCGTGCATCTTCCGCGGAATGGAATCGCTCCACGATGCGAGCCGCTAGTTGCTTCTTGGCTTCCATCGGATGAATCGCCGGCATCTGCTCGCCGAGGAGCAGCGTGTAATAGGTCGCCATCGTCTCGTCGGAAATGCTCATGAGCTTGCCGAATTGCTCCTGCGGCGGCTCGCTCACCCCCACGTAGTTACCGTAGCTCTTCGACATTTTCTGCACACCATCCGTTCCAACAAGTAACGGAAGCAGGTAAACCACCTGCTGCGGCAGTCCTTCCTCCCGCTGCAGATCGCGCCCCACGAGAATGTTAAATAGCTGATCCGTGCCGCCCAGTTCCACGTCCGCCTTTACCTTCACCGAATCCCACCCTTGCATGATCGGGTACTGAATTTCATGCAGATGCACGGGCTCATTGGAATCGATCCGTTTGCGAAAATCTTCACGCTGCAACATCTGCTGCATGGTCACGCGCGAGTTGAGCTTCATTACTTCCTCAAAGGTCATGATCTCAAACCATTCGCCATTGAAGACGGTGCGGGTGCGCTGCGGATCGAGAATTTTGAAAGCCTGCGCTTGAAAGCTGCGCGCATTGGCCATCACTTGGTCATGCGTGAGCTGAGGGCGCGTCTTCGACCGTCCCGAAGGGTCGCCGATCATCGCCGTGAAATCGCCGATGATGAGCACGGCCTGATGCCCGAGATCCTGAAACTGGCGCAGCTTGGTCAGCGCAACCGTGAAACCGAGATGAATATCCGGCGCAGTGGGATCGACACCCAGCTTAACGTTCAGTGGCCGGCCCAACCGCAGCTTGGCCAGCAATTCTTCCTCGCTAATGATTTGCGCGGCTCCGCGTTTCAGGATTTGCAGTTGTTCTTCGGGCGATGACATGGACAGGGAACCTTTTGAGTAACAGTCTCAAGGATTCGGAGGCGAGGGGAAATTGAAGCGCATCCCTGTCACAGGTAGATGTGACTCAAGGTCGCGCTGCCAAAGCGAGGACGATCGCCGAGACAAAGAGCACCCCTTCCACCCACCACTCGTAAAACCGCTCAGATTGCGCTTTTCGCGCGGCCACGATCAACCCGCCCACATAGGCCGAATTGAGCCCCGCCAGCCAAAACCAAAGCATCGCGTAACGCCGGTTGATCAAGGCGATGAGCGCGCCGAGCGCGCCCGTAAAGCCCGCGAGACCGTAAAGCAACACGTAAGTGCGCGAGTATCCGAGCCGCGACGGCACGCTGACGACGCCGCATTTTCGGTCCCCCGGGATATCGCGCAGATCACATAGGACCATATTGGAAAACAGGATGCCCCAGGCCCATAAAGCGATGAGCAGGCTGAGCCCGGTTGCTTGTGCCCGGCCATGAAACAGCGGCAGGCCAAAGACCGCGGCGATGACCAGCGAAGGTGCAAAAAAGGTTTTGAGCAGCGGCACGTCTTTGAGACGAAAGCCGCGCACGGGCAGCGAATAGTTCAGGCACACCATCGCACCACCCGTGCTCAAGGCCAGCGTGAGCCAATCCCGTCGCGCGATCGGCAGCGCGACCAGAGTGAGCGCTGAGATTGCCACCAAAAGCCAGCTCCACGGACGCAACCGCTGCGCGGCTTCCGCGCGCTTCGGGATATTCAAGCCGTCGGAGGGATCGCGCCGCAGGCGGTCCACATTGTACATGAGCAGCGCCGCGCAGAACCAAAATGGCAACCAGGGCCGAGCTTCGCAATGCAGCAGGCGGCACATCGCCCAGCCAAAGGCCACAATCCCAGCCGCGCCGTAGAGATGCAGTGTTTGCACGGTGGCTTCCATCCCGCGGAAAATGCGCTGTGCCATTCCGGTCCGAGCGGTAGCTTCCGGACGGACCGAGCGGCCGCTGCTGGCGGTTGGCAAAAGGAGCGACACGTGATTTAGTTTTCTTTCCTTTCCTTTCGACCCTCCGCCCTCGCGCGTCAATTTCCATGAGCACCGCCGAAGTTTCTCCCACCACCCCTCCAGAATCCCCCGAACCACCGCCCGCCCCCGTGGAGGACGCAGCGCCGGTTGTAGCAGAAGCGCAGCAGGAAAGCGACGTCCAAGCCGTCGAGTATTTCAAAGAAGCGCATGCGGCAATCCGCCATCAACTGGCAAAGGTCATCGTCGGCCAGGATAAAGTGATCGACGAAATCCTCATCGCCATTTTTACGCGATCGCACGCGCTGCTCGTCGGCGTGCCGGGCCTGGCCAAGACGTTGCTCATTTCCACGCTGGCGGAAACGCTGAAGCTCGATTTCAAGCGCATCCAATTCACACCGGACTTGATGCCGAGCGACATCACCGGCACGGAGGTGATCTATTCCGATCCGCAGACGGGCGCGCGTGAATTCAAGTTTCTGCCCGGGCCGATTTTTGCCAATGTGATCCTCGCGGACGAAATCAACCGCACTCCGCCGAAAACGCAGGCCGCCATGCTCGAGGCCATGCAGGAGCGTAAAGTAACCGTTGGCGGCGTGAATCATAAACTGCCCGATCCATTTTTCGTGCTGGCCACGCAGAACCCGGTGGAGCAGGAAGGCACCTACCCTTTGCCCGAAGCGCAGCTCGACCGCTTCATGTTCATGATTTTTGTGGATTATCCATCGCAAAATGAGGAGCTGGAAATCATGAAACGCGGCACGGGCGTGGCCGGTTCGCAGGTGCGGTCGATCATTGAGATAGATCACATTCTCTATCTCCAGGGCGTGGTGCGCCGTATGCCCGTCGCTGATCACATTTTCTCCTACGCGCAAAAAATTGCCGCCGCGACCCGGGCCAAATCACCGCAGGCTCTGGACTTTTGCAAACGCTGGCTGAGTTGGGGAGCGGGTCCGCGCGCTTCGCTAAATCTTATCCTTGCGGCCAAAGCGCACGCCATCGTGCGCGGTCAGGTCTATGTGAGCTGCGAGGATGTCGCCGCCGTAGCCCCGGCGATCATGCGCCACCGCATCATTCCCAATTTCGCTGCGCAATCCGAGGGAGTGACGAGCGATGATATCGTGCGGATGATTTTGGAGAAAATTCCGAAGGATCAGTAGCGGGAAAACCCGAAACCAGAATGACGAATGACCGAGGTGGCGGAAGGGAATAGTGGAGGATGATAGATGGGCGAGTCGAAACAAATCCGAAGCTCGAAGCCGGAAGCCCGCTGAAACGTTACTGCGCGCTGCCGGGAGTGATGACTATATTTGAGTAGCGCGTCGTTCCGCGAGACCAGCCATCCCCACCACAGAACTCGAGTTTTTCGATTCGCGACAATCCTTCGCTTCTCGAGTCGATTACCTTGCCGTCGATTTTAAGAGTGACGTTTGAATTACTCACATGGATTTCAATGGCGTATCGATGCTTGTTTTCATAATCGAACAACGTCGAGCCATTACCCGATGGATATAATCCGAGTGTATGCGAATAGCCTTCATTCGCCAGACTGTATTTCCCTAAGAACACCCGCGGCCTCATGCCATCGATAACCTCGATGTCGAAGGAGAGCTTGAATGGAGCTCTGATATTGCGTTCGTAGGTGATAGATGAATCACCACTGCCCGTCAGGGAATCGGCGCTGAATTTCCAATCTCCATTCTTGGTCTTCCACTTCCGGCGTTCTGACTGTTCGAGCGGTTTTATGGCGCCGGAATCCTCAGTCAAGGTGGTAAAACTCCCGAACGGTGAGGGTGGACGCGCTGATGATGTTAAAGGAGAAGTGTCGCCCGGCTTCACTACGGAATTCGGAGCGGAACCCTGCTCAGTTGCGCTGATGCTAGTCGCCTGTCCTGGCTCGTTGGAAACGATGACAATGCTCATGCCTGGGGTGAGTTGAACCTCGGAAGCGCGCTTCCCATTCAACGTCACCGCGACTCCAGGCCTGAATCGAAGCGCGGACAATCCCTGCAAACTCGACACAACAATGACATTCTCCTTCAGGTCAATGCTCTGAAGCTTGCCGTTAATGGTCGATGCCAGCCCCTGCGCACCCAACAAACAAAAGAGAAAACTAATAGTAAGCCAGTATCGAAAAGCGATTTTCATGGGGTTATGTATGCTTAGCCACGCTTGGCTCATATTACAAGATTTCCGAGACGGCGTCTCGGAAATCTCAGCCGCTGGAACATTGAAGCAAAGCTCCATTGCCTAATTGCTGAGCATCCGGAAAAACGCACCGAGCACTGAACAGATCTGCGATATTTCTGAAGCGCCTCGCGCGGATCGATTTTTGGAGAGCGATCAATTTTCCAGACGCTGTCTGGATAATCTCGGGCACGCTAGGTAGAGCTAGTTTTACAAACCCTGCAAAGACTTATGCCGCTCGCGCATCATGGTGGCTTCCTCCGTGATATTGAGCATCGAAAGCCGGGTGGCGCGGAAAAGGCGCGTGCAGCCCCAGACCATTCCGCCCGCGCCAACAAATCCCGCGACCAATCCAAAGATCGTGAACAGATGGGACCAAAAGTGCAGGGCTTCCGATGACGCCAACGCCGTGCCGAGGATCGAAATCAAACTCGCCGAGACAAACGAACCCAGCGCCACGTAGGCGCCTCGCAGAGCGCTGAGCAACCAGACGGCTTGCCGCTCCACACGATCCACCTGGCTAACGAGCATCCGCGTCTCGCTTTCCGGGCGATCCTTGCCCGCCGCGCTCAGCTCGCTGAAAAGCGCCCGCATCCGCTCGCTGGCGCGGAGGAATCGGTTACTTGTGCTCAGCGCGAGAACGGAGGCCGCATTAGTCAGCACCGCCGGCGCGGCGATGAAAGTCAGCGCCGCAAAGGGGTTTTGCTGGAACGTTTCCGGCCCACTCACATGTGCGAGATGAGATTGTCGCCAAATTCCGAGCACTTGATCTCGGTGGCGCCTTCCATCAGCCGGGCGAAATCATAGGTCACACGCTTCGAACCGATCGCGCCATTGAGCCCTTTGAGGATCAAATCCGCTGCCTCAGTCCATCCCAAGTAACGGAACATCATCTCGCCCGAGAGCACCACGGAGCCCGGGTTCACCACATCTTTGTCCGCATATTTCGGCGCAGTGCCGTGAGTCGCTTCAAAAATGGCGTGACCGGTCACATAGTTAATATTTCCGCCCGGAGCGATGCCGATGCCGCCCACCTGCGCGGCCAGCGCATCCGACAAGTAATCACCATTCAGGTTCAGCGTGGCAATTACGTCGAAATCCGTCGGACGCGTGAGCACCTGCTGCAATGTAATATCCGCGATGGCGTCCTTGATCAGGACGCGCCCCGCGGCGAGCGCCGCTTTCTGCTCCTCGTTGGCCGCAGCTTCGCCCTTTTCCTTCTTGGTCCGTTCCCACTGATGCCAGGTATAAACTTTGTCGCCGAAAATCCGTTCCGCCGCCGAGTAACCCCAATCGCGAAACGCCCCTTCGGTGAATTTCATAATGTTGCCTTTATGCACAATCGTCACCGATTTGCGCTTCTGATCGATGGCATACTGGATGGCCGCCTTGATCAGCCGGATCGAACCCACCTGCGAGACCGGCTTGATACCGATGCCCACCGTGGGCGGATAGTTTTCCATAGTGTGTTCCGGCGCGGCCAGCTTCATGTAGTCCACTACCGCTTCACTTGTGCCGAAGCGAATTTTCTTAAAATCCTTCGGAAATTCCTTGGCCAAAAAATCGAGCACCTTCTGCGCCTCGGGAGAGCCGCCGGTGTATTCGATCCCTGCATAGATATCTTCCGTGTTTTCACGGAAGATTACCATATCCACCGCCTCGGGCCGCTTCACCGGCGAGGGCACACCTGTGAAATATTGCACCGGCCGCAGGCACACATAGAGATCAAGTAACTGCCGCAACGCCACATTCAGCGAACGAATGCCACCTCCCACGGGCGTCGTGAGCGGACCCTTGATACCCACGAGATACTCCTGGAAAGCAGCGACCGTTTCGTCGGGCAGCCAGGTATTGAAACGCTTGAACGATTCCTCGCCGGCGAAAACTTCTAACCAGGAAATTCTGCGTGCCCCGTCATACGCTTTTTGCACCGCGGCATCAAAGACCCGCTCGCTCGCCCGCCAGATGTCCGGGCCGGTCCCATCGCCACGAATGAAGGGAATGATCGGGAACGGCGGAACGGTGAGTTTGCCATTCGAAACAGTGATCTTGTCACCGGAGGGTGGGTTGCTGGTCGTGTAAGCCATGATAGATGTCGGTTCGATTGCGAAAAAGAGCGGGATTAACGCACGGCTCGCCGCCGGAGTCGAGTATTCGTGTGTGCCCTCCCGGACAGGCAGCCCATCACGGCTGCGCCCAGCTCAAACTGAGAAACATTCCCGACCACTGGTAATGATCATCCTCGTGCTCGAGCGGGCGCAGCCCGTTGGCCGGATCACCGATGCAACGCTTCCCATCATGCATGATCACCGCCACGAAATGATCCATGCCGCCCGGCGCGGTCACGCTGGCGATCGCCGGTAGCGCCACATCGCTCGCCTGCTTGTGTTCGTAGAAAGCCGCATCTACTCCGTATTCGCGCGCCGCTCGTGCGAGATCGGCGAAAAGAGTGCCGTCACCCGCCGTATGAGCATCCAGCGCCAGTTCCGCCTCTTTTGCCGGAATGCCGAGCGCATGCAAACAGGTCGCCAGCGCCGCGGGTCCACACGTTGCATTTGTGGTTTGAAGGCAGACGTCCCCTTTCCAGATATCATAACGCGAAGGCCGGAACGGAAGCAGCAGCTCATTCTTGCGCTCGCTGAACGTCACAAAAAGGCCGGCGAAAATGAACAAAATCACCGCCCCTCTCCAGTGCGTTCGCCCCTGCGCGCCGAGCACCGAGGCAATCGCGCTGCCAGTGATCGCTCCTCCCACCGCCCCGAAAAGCAGCCCGATCCACGCCCGCGAAAGAAAATTCACGATCAGCTTTGACCCTTCCGGATCAAACGTCATCCAGAGAAGAGGCATCGCCGCCAATCCTGCAATCACACACATCATGCGGGCACGCCGGAGATCGTGCCGCAAGAGCATCCAGCAGATAAGCGCCACGCCCGCCCAAGCCCCGATTTCAAAACTAAAACGCATTGAGCCAGGGTCAAAGAGCAGGACCCGCGCCGCTAAGTTTTGGAGTGCGGGAGCTCGCTCTCGCTTTTGTACGGGTGGGATTTTCGATAGATCAAGATCTTTGCGGCAGCCTCCTCTACAAAGCGGGAGCAAGCTCCCGCACTCCAGAAATCGCGAAAGCGAAGCTGACCGCCGTATTCGTTTGTTCCGCGGCTAAAGTTAATATTAGACGAGCCGAAAGCTCTTGGTGCAGTCTGAATTGAACCCTTTCAGAACGCCATGACCGTCGCCCGCCGCATCCTCATTCACGTGATGCTGGGCGCGGCGTTAGTTATCACCCTCATCGCGTGGAGCACCTATGGCATCGTGTATCGTGCGGCAGAGCGGCGAGCGGTTGAAAACCTCGACGCGTACGTCGTCGAGCGCACCAAGCGCGAAGAGGCGGGATTTCATACCATCTATAGCAATCTCGAGGTGGTTCGCGCCCTTTTGCTCAAGCGCATCGCCGAAGCTCCACCCGCCGATGTGCAGGCACGCTGGGACCGCCGTTTCATCCGTTTCCCCGACGGCGCATGGCGGTGCCGTGAGGAGTTCTTCAGCCCGCGGGTCTATTCGAGTCTCTGGACTCACCAGCGGGTGGTGCTGACTCCGGAGTTCCAGGCGCGCATTCTCCTCACTCAGGAGATTTGCGAGGATGTGCAACCCGGCTGGGTCGATTCCTTCCAGAGCCTTTATTTCATCCTGCCCGGACCCGCGACGATGGGATTCGATCCGCGCATCGCCCGATGGTCATGGCAGACTCCGGGCGACTACGATCTCGACGCTGAGGAGTGGGTGAAGGAAGCGCAGCCCGCGCGAAATCCTTCGCGCGGCGTGGTGTGGACAGGCGTCTTTGTCGATCCGCCAAGCGGCAAGCCTTTCGTGACTGTGCAGCTTCCGGTGGATAAGGACGGTGCACAGATCGCAACCGTCGCGCACGACACGCATATTGATCAGCTCTTCGACGAGATTGCGCATAGCGATTTTCCTGGAGCCACTCATCTCATCTTCCGTCCAGATGGACGCCTTATCGCGCATCCCGCGCTGCGGGAAAAAATCCTCGCGACCAACGGTGCGCTCACTTGCGAGAGCTCGGGTGACGCTTCGCTCTCCAGCCTCTATCGGTTGGCCGCCGCCAATTCCAGCCGCCATTTCTCCGGCGTCGAGCCGGTGAGCAAGTCGTATTTCTCCGCTTCCCGGTTCAGCGGATCGGAGTGGTATTTCGTGACGCTGATGCCGCGTGCAGTCATCGCAGAGCAGGCATTTGCCTCAGCGAAATGGGTCTGGCTTTTCGGCATTTCCGCGTTGGCTCTGCTCTTCATCGTTTTCGCGGGCGTCCTCCGGCAACTCGTCACCCGTCCTCTCGCCACCCTGACACGGGCCACTCGTGCCGTGAGTTCCGGGAACACAGGGGCGCGGGCCGATGTGCATCAAAACGACGAACTCGGCACGCTGGCGGATTCGTTCAACGAAATGGCCGGGCGCATTGCGGCTCGTGAGACCGATCTCCGCCAACTCGCCACCAGCCTCGAGCACCGCGTGGAGGAAAGAACGGCTGAACTCGAAGCAGCGCTCGTCCGCGAAAAAGAGCTCAGCGAAATCAAGGGCAACTTCGTCTCTCTCGTCTCTCACGAATTTCGCACGCCGCTCGGCGTGATTATGTCGGCTGGGGACGTGCTGGACCGTTACTTTGACCGGCTGGCACCGGACAAGCGCTCCCGGCATCTCGAAATGATTTTGCGATCCACAAAGAACCTCGCAAAGCTGATCGACGAAGTGCTGCTTCTCGGCCGCGTGGAGGATGGCCGCATGCAATTCAATCCGGTGCCTATCGATCTCGAAGTGATCTGTCGCACGCTTTCCGATGAGGTGATTTCCGCGACGAATGCGGCCTGCCCGATTCGCCTCGCTGCGCACCCGCCTCTGGAGGGCGCGGTTTCGGACGAAGCGGTGCTGCGCCACATCATCTGCAACCTGCTATCGAATGCAGTCAAATATTCCGAGCCCGGCACGCCGGTCGATTTCGAGGTGACCCGAATGAATGGCGACGCGGTGCTGACCGTACGTGATCGCGGCATTGGCATTCCCTCCGAGGATCAATCGCGGATTTTCGAATCATTTACCCGCGCGGGAAATGTGGGGCAGCGTCCCGGCACCGGCCTCGGGCTTGTTGTCGTACGGCGCTGTGTGCAGTTGCATGGCGGACGGCTCGACCTCCAAAGCGCCCTCGGCGAAGGCACGACAATCACCGTGACGCTTCCTGTATTCAGCACATAACCCGCGCCGAGCGCCAGCGGCGCGTGATAGGCTTTGGAGCGGGAGCAAGCTCCCGCGCTCCAAAAAAAGTGCCGAGCTCCGCGACCGAATGGTCATCGAAGCTCGGCTGTTCCCCCCGGAACGGGCGGCATGTCGGCCAGACCAGGAGCCTTCGCAACCGGAAAAGTGTTAAGAATGCGTAAGGTGGGTGAAAGGAACCCGTGGAACGCCCTTTAATCCTACACTTTCACGTACACTTACACTCGTGCGGGGT
>OUNM010023865.1_pt1 | contig 23640 bp, 26 predicted proteins | sample 1769961 | NCBI WGS metagenome assembly OUNM01 (sample SAMEA3914820, study PRJEB12502) | metagenome | biome: forest; material: soil | place: USA | collected 2012-03-12 | depth 0.3 m | reverse complement strand
CCCCCAGTCTTCCCCCCAACCCGCCATGAACGAAGCTGACACAAGTGCTTATCAGCCCCCAACATCCCCACCAGCGCCACCGACTTTAGCGCCGTCTGCTCGGCCATCGGCCAGCGTGCTCGCTGCTGCGTTCTTCCCATTGTGAGTTTGGCGTCTTGGCTCGTGGCTTCAAAGGGTTGACATGCTGACATTCAACTAGCTGGACCAGGGCATCCTGTGCAACACCCCTGCTGGCGTTGACGGCTAAACAGCTGCTGCTGTTGCGCATGCCAGAGGTTGTGCAATCGAAGGGCTACATCTGGAGAGTTCATGTCGCGGCTTGATAATGTATCAATTATGTATGAGAGTGTACTAGTTGGCGAGTCTGGTTTATAGTGGACGATGTTGCTGTTTCGGATAATTAATTCACCTTTGAGTACACCATGTTCGTGGCAGTAAAGTGAATGACAAAGAAATAGTATGGACAAGAATAGAAGTTTTCTCAGACTACTAGGTAGGTACTCTAGAACCTTCCTCTCGTCTAAGCTGAGAGGGTGGCCAGACGGCGCTTGTGGTTGCCATGGCCCTTGGTCTTGTTGGTCAAGGCCTCGACAACGTCATCGTAGGCGGGATGCTTGCTGAAGTCGGCAAACCAGAGCGGCGGCGGTCTTGGCGCTGGGTGACTTAAGGCTGTAGTCGTTATACCGCGCGGTGGTATCAACTTGTCAAGCCGAAACCGTCCCATGGACTGGCAAGCGAACGCCACCCACCAGCTTGTCGCTCTGTCGGTCCGTCATCGCGCAGCTGCTGATCTTGACTCGGGAGCCAGAGCCATCTGCTGTCAAGCTACCAAACGCGTCGGCACGGGCCAATGCAAACAGGTCGAAGGCGCTGGCTGTCATGTATGCGAGGCTTACGGATATCTTCCTCTGCCGGTCAACGTCGTGGACGCCGTGTCCGTGTTGTGTGTTTGCGAGTTGAAGGGAGTTCCTACAGCTTTCCGTCAGGTTCTGTGAGCGACTCGCTGCCTGCCTGGCGGCAACATCCGGATGGGACCAATGGAAGGAGAGCTGTGCCGCACAGAGCAGGTGTTTGCTGCTTCATCCTTTATCGTGGGGAACAGGCAAGATGGGCAGAACTGTGATCGTATTCTGCCACTGTTGTTGTGGGTGATGATGGAGGAAAAGGCTGTGGTGGGTCGACTGCTAGAGAGATGAAGGGACCCAATGTGGGGCACTTCCAACATCCTTTGGTTGGAGTCTTGACAGGAAGACTGGGAACTGCACACGAGGGCTTCCATCCTTTCGCTTATTCCCCCAGGGGTAGGGCAGTGGTAACTGCCTAGAAACTCTGCCGAGCTTGAATCATCCGGAGTGCGCGAAGAAGTCTTAATGTCTACAGAGCCAAGTTTCAGCACCGCCAAGTACCAACATTCGGCGTTGTGTTCATGTTGAGGCTGATAACCATTCGCATATAGAACCGATCCCGGGAAGTTCGCCGTTGAACTTGTTGACTTAGCCTAATACCTACCTGGTGGTAGGTATGTAGTGAGGTACCAACTCGCGCCATTTCAACAAGGAATCAAGTGATTCAGCTCTCAGCTGGCCACTCGTCGAGTCGAAACTGGTTAGTGCGGGGCCTCGAGATGGAGAAAAGCTTTTCTTGCTTGTGGGGCGCTACGACCTGTGCGGATCAAGATCCCCAAAGCGGACAGCAGGACGGCCTGTCATTAGCAGTGGTCCGGCGCTGAATCACTAGTGTTTTCGGCAAAGATCAGACTAGCGATATCGACGGGGTCTGGCCAAGACACTAACATGGTCCATCTTGTCCCGAGTCAAAATACCATGCTGAACTCGGCGAAAGGGGGGAAAGGGGACGCGCAGGCAATACTTTTGTAAAAATAATGAAAATGGAGAGCAGCACCCGACGGTCCTAGACGTCACCTTTTCTTCTTCATCCCTTCGTTTCCGTCGCCGTCGCTCGTTTGCATCTCTTTGGCCTCAGCCAACTTCCGCCCGTTGATTCGACACTATGGGGCAGACCGTGACTAAGCCTTACAATGAGGCCAACCCGACGTGCGCGGTGAATCAGTGCCTGCAGCAGGTCGTCGGCACCATCGACAACAACGCCGTTGGCCAGGCTGACGCTTGCACGTCCATGTTTGGCTCGCCCAGCACCTCGTCATTGTATGTCTTGCGCACCCAGCAGCCCCAGCTGTACTTGGGAAGCATCTCCTGCGGTCGAGCCGCTGACCTTGAATAGCACATTCTGGCCCGATCTTGTCACCTCCACCAACACTGTCACAGTCCCCTACACCGACATCATTGTCACCGTCAGCCCGACCGAGTTGACGTCTTATGCGACCTCGACTTCCTATGCAGAGGTCGTTGAGACCGTGACTGCCTATTCCGCCACCAGCATCACCACCGTCACCGAGGTCGTGACCGCCGCATCGGCTGGCACGCAGCCTACAAAGAGGAAGCGGGGTCGGGGCCACAGGAAGCGCGACTGCAAGCCATCCTCGTCCAGTTTGCCGACCGCGTCAACACCCGCTGTGACGCCTTCTCCTTCAGCGACTGAAACTACGTCCTCCTCGGCCGAGCCTGCCGTCACATCCTCTTCTTCCGCGCTGTACCCCATCGCCTCCAACTGCCCAAGCTTCGAGGAGTATTCGTCGGCCTGCTCCTGCATCAATGCAGTCAGCGGCGGCACAACGACCATCACTATCGAGTTTCCCACCGGCACCACCTGGGTAGACGTCACCGAGAGCGCCGCCGTCCCCTCGACCTCAACCTCTGTCGTCACCGTTGTCGTGTCGAGCACCGTCGTTGTGCCCGCCACGACCACAGTCACAACAACGACCACTGGCGTCTTCCAGAGCACGACCACAGTCACGTCGACTACCACTCCTGTCGCCCCGACCCAGACCGCCTACTTGTCCATCAACGACGGGACAAGCGCGGGCAAATACGTGGTTCTTACCGGTGTCAAGCTGATATACAGCAGCGATGCCACCGCCGGCACCCTCCTGTTCGCGTTCCCAACTGCTGGAGGCCAGCCAGCGCTTGCCGACGGCACCAGGAAGATGTACGTCGACTCAAACTTCATCGTTGGTAATCAGGGTAGTTCCCTGATAATGCAGACGGACGCCGTGGTGTCCGCGAATGCATGGTATAAGCCGGTCACCTGCGACATCGATGGCGACATCGTGACATGCAGTGCGCCGTCTGTTGGAGCTAGCTTGATGTACCTCTGCGGGACGTACATCTACCTGGCCAAGCCGACGTACACGCCGTCGGCTTCATGCACTGTTCTCTCGGGCCTCAAGATGTTGTCTACCTAAGGTAACCGTCACGTTTTATTTGTTTGCTTAGGCGGTTCACCATCGTATCTGTACCTAGATAATAGACATCTAAAAACGCGTGGTGCCCGCGGAGCAATCACCGAACCAGAGATGCGACGAGGCGTCTTACATTCCAACCCTTACTTCATAAAAGACCCAGTTCACTATCTTGTTTCCAATATTGTGCCCTGTCCCCCGCCATACCCTCGGCCAAACTACCGCACACCACCGCACATGCACGGATCAAGAATGATACCATCGAAGAGGTTTCTGCATAGCAGTAGGTATCAAAGCTGATATTCTCCGAGAACGCAGTGTGGCGCAGGATCTAGATCGTCCAGGAGCTCGCAATGGACAAGAACGACATCTTTTGCGCCGGCGAGCAAACGGTAACCATGGACGACATGGAAGAGTTCTCAAAGTCGCTGGACCTGTTCAAGTACTACATCAAGACGAACCCGGAGGAGGCGTGGGTCGGGAGAAGGACTCACCCTGGCTCACCCGGCTCACCCGGCTCACAGTCACCCCAATTGGCGGGTGAGCCGGAGCCATGCGCGTAGGAGTGAGATATTCCCTCCGTCTCTTCTCTCCCCCAAGTCGAAGCAGTGCTATAGAACTCAGTGCTCAAACCACAGGCGGTAGTGCATTTCAAGATTCACAAAACCGCAATCCCGTTTCCCTAGTTCACCTACTTAAAAGCTAACTTAATGCAATTCAGAAATCACAGTTTTGTGGCCTGTTATGAGCTATCCAAACGCACCCAAAGCTCCAACTTTTACTCCTAAACTTAGGTAGGTAGTTGGCACGATGTGCCCCCTTATGCTCGCCCCCTCGCCCTGCCCCTTCCCATCGCCTTTGGACTTCCTCCTTTTGCTCCTCGCCAACTCCCCCCCCAGCAGGCGGCGAATCAGCCCCTGTCGTGGGGCGCAGCCAAGCAAATAATTAGCGCCGAGCACGTCGCGGCGTGGCCCCTGGCTCGCTCAGTCATCCCGTCGCAATAACTACAGGCACCGCCGTCGCCACCACCATCATCGCCATTACAGCAGGCCCGCCATGTCGGACGATGACACAGGCTCCATCATCACCAACCCTTTTGACTACGATTTCATCACAGACGAGGTGCTCGCCGAGAATGAGAAGCTGCTTTGGGAGAATCCCGCGTGGAAGGGCCCGTCCTTCCGATCCCTCGATCCCACGCCCAAGCGGAAAGACAAGAAGGAGGCTCTTCAACGGCCGAGATCTGGTCGCCGTCCGCGACTGCTTGACGGCATCGACGATTGCGGCCTGACCCACTATCTCCAGGGCCTGGAACGGCTACCCAATGGGCGGGTCTACAGCCGGAGACTCGAAGCCCAGAGGCTGAACAAGACAGCCGCACCTCCAGCAGCAGCAGCCAGGCCACCACCGCGAAAGCAACTACGGAGGCCGCTAAAGCCTAGGCCGGCTGCCGTTTCCGCCCCTTCAAAGACCCGTCGCGTCCAGAAGAAGAGGACAGGCATCGGACCGAGAGTCGCTGCAAAACGCGTCCGGCCAAGCGCGTAACTTGATAAGCCGCGCGCAAAACCGCTTCAAGCTCAGCGTCGGCGGGCTCCCCACCATTGTCCAGCTCTTGGGGCCTGGACGCACGTGTACACAGCCTCTACCTCGAGAACATGGCCGCGCCATCCCTCGCCGACCGGGCCTAGCGCGGGCCCGACGACCCCTTGCCGACGCCAGCCGCGTCCTGGACGACATGGCCTCCACCCTAGACGGTGCACTATCCATGAAGCCGTCGTTCCACTCCTTCCTGCCGCCTGCGGGAGACTGTTGGAACATCGGTCTGGGCTGTTGGACGGGACGGATATAGCGATGTGACTCAGTCACGGAGTCTAGGCACCCTATGCGCATACGCGATCGTGTGCACGCCCTTTTGGAAAAGCATCAACTAGAGGCGGCCAGGTTTCTCTCTTCTGGGCATGGCACGGGGACGGTTGGGTGGATAGGAGAGTGGAATGCGCGAACTATGGGCAGGGTCGACTCTCCGACGACACCCGTAGGCGTTTGATGACACTTTGCCATATTCCCGAGACAGGTACAACATGTAACACTGGGCGTGCTAAGCCGACGGCCAGAGCCGTCTCTGCGACCACATCCTGATCTTCTTGCCGAAAAAGTAGCACGGAACGCCGAGCAAGGCAAACACGCCGCAGATGATGGCCATGACACGCATCGAGCCGTCGTACCCGTTCTTCGCAACCCACGGGACCGTCGCGTAGCTCAACCCGAAGCTGATGAACCCCCGGCCGGCAGCAACAACGAGGAGCATTGCCCCAGCCTCGGCGGGCCAGCTGTCCACCACGTAGGTGATCGCGACCGTGTTGGCACCCAGGAAGGCGATGAAGCCCGCGGCGTACGGGATGACGATGCCGGCCCACGACCACGTGTCGGGGTGCTGTGCCGTCTGACCGTAAATGATGCACGAGACGACTGCAATGATGCAGGGCAGGATGATCGATATGAGGCGATATTCGGGCTATATTGCGAGGGGTCAGAACCACCAAGTCGCTTGTGGGTGGTTGCGAAACGAGGGTTCTCATACCTGATACACCCCCTTATTCATCCTGCTCATCAGCTTGATGATCCAGTCCGAGCCGTAGCCGATGATGGGCAGGGCAATCAGATTCGCGATAACGAGGGCAAGCTGAACGAATCCAAGAAAGCCAAAGTCAAAGAGGTAGGGAGGGCTGAGCAGTACCGGGGCGAAGGTCGAGGAGTGAAAGACATAGACACCCAAGAAGGCGCCATTGAGCAGGAGCAGCCATAAGATGGAGGGGACACAGAAAGACTGGGCGGTAACCTTGTAGAAAGTCCACATCTCGCTCCATCTAGGCTTGAAGTGAAAGAGCTTCAGATCGTGTCTCCATGTTCGGGCACCATACCGGTCAGGGTCCAGGATATGGTTTGCCGTGGTTACAATGCGGGAGGCCTTAGCCCCGTCGTCGCCCTGATCTACTGGAATCGTCAGCAAAGGAGTTCGTTTTCTACACACCCGGAGTGAAACAAATTGACCCACCCGAATCGACCCGGTCGTACATGGTTTCCGGCACAAGAAAGAAGGCTGCGAGGAGGAGGACGCCATTGATAATAGTGATGACCCCGTACCACCATCGCACACCCCATGCCGGAACGAGATAGGTCGTAGCCACGAACATGGCTCCCGTGCCGGCCCCTTGGATGGCCGCGTTCCAGGTGGCAGCCCTGCCTCGCTGGTGCAGAAAGTGAACCTCTTGCACCATGAAGGCAACCAAAGCCTCGCTCTGTCCTGCCGCCACGGAGAAAATGTCGCGTGCGGCGATGTGGGAGCTCAGAGACGTCGAGCACGCGCACCAGATGCCCGAGGCAACGAGAATAGCGAGGGACATGAGGAACACAGGGCGGCGGCCGACAGCCACGCACAGCGGCATGGCTAGCAGGTTTCCGACGCCCATGAACAGTGTCGGGTATGTGAGCAGGTCGGTGACTCGGGCCTGCTCCTCGGGCGGGTACATGGCCTGGACTTGGGTGACGATGGCGCCGAGCCCGCTGGTGGCGAGCACTGCGATGGCCGAGTATGACCCGACGATGAGAACAATCAAGTTCTTGCGCCATGTGGGCAGGTTGAGGGGGTCTGCAATGAGTGTGTCAGCCAAACCCGGATAGGAACAGGACATGGACGGCGCAATGTTCACTCACCCTTGGGGTCTCGGCTGGGGGTCGGGACAAGGACGACATGGTCAGAGTCCAGGAGCTGCACCGAGCCGGCTTCGTGGTCCACTGCGAGAGGCATGACGCCGCCATGCTCGAGTGTCTCGACCTTGGACTCCTCGACGTCGAGGGTGGCAAACTTTTCGTCGGCCATTTTTGGGGATAGAACCAGGGCCTTGGACCGTTCGAATCGAGCCCAAGACAGGTCGAGGCCCCCAATAATAAACCCAACACGCACTCAGCGCGGTGTATCTGCACCAGGGCGCGCTGGTGATACCGTCAGTGCGCATGCTCAAGGCTGAAAAGGGGGCTATCCCGGCCCGGTTCGGAGCCGGGATGTTTAATCCACATCCCGAGCAGCCTGGCCCCATCTTCCCCGGAAACCATCTCCCCAAGAGGTCAAGCCTACCCCAGATCCACAGCCATCGCCGCCAACTCCAGTTTTCTGTTTGCGGGGTAGCCGGCAAACGCCCTATTTCTGGCTGCAACGCCTCTTGCTCTCTCAACGAAGCGAACCGAGCCGAAACCCCCCCAACATTCTCGCCATGGACAGCAACGAACCCGACCCCGCCAGGCCAGCCAAGCGCAAGAGGCTCAACTTCGCCTGCAACCACTGTACGTCCAGCCAATGGCACTGCAGTGTGCCAACCCATCTAACCCCGTCTCTCCACCCCCTCAGGCAGGTCAAGAAAAGTCCGATGCGACCAGCAGGAGCCCTCATGCCGCGGCTGTCTCGCAGCCGGCGTCGAGTGCGTCACGACAGACAAGCGGCGGCCCGGGCTGGAGGTGCGCCGCAGACCCGCCGGCTCGCAGTCTGAGGACCAGGGGCCGAGGGCCGGACCGAGACCCGACTCCTCTCGGCAACTCGAGCCACTGCCGCCAGCCGTTGCTCCGCGTGGGACAGTCCCTGTCACGCCGGCCTCGGAATCGGCCATGAATGAGAGCCTTTCCATGTTGGTCGCTGCTGCGGAAGCATCGCATGACCTGGGCTCAAGCACCGGCGGTGACGACGCCCCCCCGGGGCGGTTTGCAGGGCGCTTGCCGATGGCGCCTCGGATCAGCGGGGGCGATACCCTGGAGATCATGGGAGGTTGGCTCGAGCTGGCCTTCCACCGTCTGGGGATCCCGTCTCGCTTCGGCTCGTGTGTGCGGTCCAAGCCCGAGTCTTTGCCCACCCTCGGCATCCCAATGACCCTGCCTCACTTCCCGCCCGCAGCGCAGTGCCGGGAGGCCCTCGCGACGTACTACGCCACTGTCCACGTGCTGTATCCCATCCTCGACTCGGCTGTTCTGGACGGTATCTGTGAGGATGTGCTCAGCTCTGGTCCGGCTGGGATGCCGATTGTCCATGCCGAGAGGCTGCCCGAGCTTCTGCAGCTCTGTCTGGCCTTGGTGCTAGGCTGCGCAGGGAACCCTGCCATTGAGTCTTCGGACCTGGTGCCGGAGTGCATCGGCTACTGCGAGACCATGCTCGGCCATGTTCTCGGCTGGGGCACCATCGACGCCGTCCGCATCATCTTCCTTGTCGCCCTGGCCCTCCGGTGGCGCGAGAAGATCACGTCGGCCTGGCTGCTGTCAGGCGTCTGCGTGTCTCTCGCGCAGGCGCTGGGTCTGGACAGGCAGAAGCCGCCCCGGAGGCCGAACTCTAATATGGTTGGCGAGAAGGTGGACCAGGAAAGACGGCGCGTGTGGTGGTGCGTCTACAGCTTTGAGAAGCTGTTCGCCTTTGAGCTGGGCCGCCCGTCCGTGATATCAGACTCGGACCATGACCAGCTGGATCCCGCTATAAACTTGGACAATGAGCCCGACTTCTTCCACGTGGTCATCACGCTTGCTCGCACGTTGTCCGAGGTCAGCAAGCGGAGCATCGCGGCTCGCACGAAGGAGGAGCTGGTCGGGGCTGGTCCGGGGGGGCTCGAGAACGCGATCCGCTTCAAGGTAGCAACCACGGGAGAGCTCGTCCTCTTGCTGATGCGATGGGCTGAAGGTCTTCCCAAGCATCTAAGACCGACGTCGGATCTATTATGCGAACCAGCAGAGTTTCCCCTCGCGGCCTTCATCTCGGTCCAGTACCACAGCGCGTAAGACTCCAACCACCACCACCAGACGGGTCAAAACGGCCGGCTGGCGCTAACTTGACGCCTCACCCTCAGGATGATCATGCTTCTGAGAAACTGCCTACTAGTCAGCGATGAGGCCATTCGCATCGCAGTCGAGGACCACGCGGCGGGGACACCCTGGCACCAGGTGACCCGCAACGGCCAAGCCATCGTGGCCAACTCGGCGCGCAGCATGGCCAAGATGTTCATGGAGGGCCACGACCTGGGCTCTCGACCTGTCCTGCACACCGTCACGGCGCCGCTCCTCGCGCTCTCGGTGTTGTCGGTGCATCTGATCAGGCACCCGACGTCTCGGCTTGCTGGGTCGGATATCAGTGTGAGTGATTCCGGTCCGAGGGGGTGTCTCTGCGTCTGCTGATGCGCGGTGTGTAGTTGATACACAATGCTGGAGAGTTTGCTGTTGAGAAGTATGAGATGATCGCCAAGGACCAGAGGATCCACGGTGTTGTGCGGGTTCTCGACGACGAGGTGGTCAGGATTGTGACCGCTGCCCAGCCGAGGGTTATGGCGCGATCTTTCATTATCAGGCCGGCTTCGCATGTTGACGACTCTCCCGGGGGGTCGCACGCTGTGCACAATGACGCGGGAGTAGCCTTGAATCCGTCCCTGCAAGAGTTCGGTCCGAGCTATGAGGGTCTGCCGGCAGATCTGATAGACCTGTCCGTGGCGATTCCGGACGTCGCTTGGTCACCCGCGTTGGCAGACGAGATAGGGTGGGATTGGGGGGCTTTCAGTCAGTTGTTTGTAGAAGCACCGATCTAGACCTGCTGTGCCCTGAGAGAAGTGTCCAGACGAGGGATAAGGACTTCTAGAATACCAGCTGTCTGTCCCCTGACACATCTGCCCCCTATAGAACCCAACTGCGGTAGATACCGAACACTAAATAGCCTCGCCCGATCAGGGTGCCATGCATCTCACTTTGCTGCCGCCGGAATGCGGGCATGTTCGATGCTTCTTGTATTTGCTTAGCAGTCTCGAGATAGCCGCCCTCAGAAGCTGCCTTGAACGCAGTTGGGCCGCTATCCGGAGCAGGGTTGGAATCAACACTAGCTCCGCCTGTGAGCAGCCGCTCGACAACCTCGAGATGGTCGCACTGAGAAGTTAACAGCAACGCGGTATGGCTGCTATACCGAGAAGGTTCGGCATCGACGATGGCTCTAGCTGTAAGAAGCCGGTCAACGACCTCGAGGTGGCCACCCCTAGAAGCTGCCTCTAACACGGTGTGCACCAACCCAGCGGCATCCTTGACTTGGACCGTGAAACCGACTTCTAACCCTTGGTCCTGCGACAGTACCAACCTATATAATACGATACCCCTCCCGCAACTCGGCAGGGATCTCAAACGCACCGTAAAACGCCACCCTCCCCTCTTGCAGTCTCTTGTACAGCTTGTCGCCCTCCATATCGTACGACTTCGCCACGTCCGACGACATCTGCGCAAAGGACGCGAAGCCCGCCACCTTAGCAACAACCGGCTGGTTGCCCGACGTACCGCCACCACCACCACCACCAGCGGCGGCGGCGGCCGGGCCGGCTGTTCGGTCGATGACGCAGAGTGGCGTGCCGCTCAGGCTCTGCCCGCCCCGCACGGCGCTGTCGTTGCGCACGCGGTAGAGGATCGACCGGGCCACCAGGACCGTCCAGGTAGCGGGGTCGTCGCGGGGGTCCGCCGGCGCCGCGGAGAGCGCGTTCAGTAGAGAGCGACGGCGTCGGGTGGCCTGCTGATGAATGCGGAAGATGCCCTGGCCGACCATCTGGCAGCGGCTGTCGACGACGCCGATGCTGCGGGCGTCGCGGTACTGGTCGCCGTCGAGGAGCGCCAGGTCGCTCGAGTTCCACTTGATGCGCGCCCACTCGTGCTGCGGAAGCCAGGTTAGTGTTGGGTGTTGTCCGCCCGGGGGCTCTTGCAGGCGGTCTCGGGCGCAGATGGCTGTGACGTCAACGAGGCTGATGTCGTGCGTGAAGCCGATGGGGAAGGTCTGCGGGAGCGGGTCGAGGCATTGCACGATGGGGCCGAGCTGCGCGAGGAGTTAGTTCCGAGTGGACGGGAGGTACTCAAGCATGTCCGTAAACGGCACGCAACGTGTTTGGGTCGGCGCTTACCTCTTCTCCGGAACTGGCTGAAGTGAGCCGGATGGTAGAAATCCAATCTTTGGACTCTCGAAGAGATGCATTTGTTGCCGCAGCAAAACTGCTGAGGACGTGGGTCGACAAGGTCAGCAGCTTTTGTGATCCTGCACCGCCTCTGGGGCTGTTTGGGGCGAGCAGCACGCCCATCTTCCCCTCGAACCGGTCTTTTAGCCCCTTTCCGCTCTTGGCCACGGGACGAATGGTGTTTCCATGAATTCCCTTGAAGCCAAACGTGAGAAGTTGTTGCGGTAACGTCGGCGCCTCTGTTCTTAGCGTTGCCGTCGGCGGGGGTGTTGAGGCCGGGGCCGCGGTCGCGAGTGGTTGTGCCCGGGGATTCACCCCTTGGGTGAGAGCAGGCGCCGGAGCCGATGTTTCGTGGTGGTCTGCTGTTGGACACAGAGACTCCGAGCATGAAATGAGGCTGACTGTGAGCCTTCCAAACTCGGCTGGTAACCTGGCCAGTCCAGTCTCGTAGTCGAAGTCGTCCGGGACAATGACTTGCAGATAACCGTTGATGAGGATGTAAAACCCCAGGGCCTCCGTAAACACTTCAAATATTTTGGCAACCAGCTCGTCTGAGACTCCGGCGGTAGGCGAGATGGCCTTGAAATGAGGGTCTGGGGGCGGCAACAAAAGTGGAAGGAGGGGATAGTGATGTCGGACCGGGATGACCACGGGAAACCCGTCGATCGTCAGGGGAATCTCCATGTGGCCGTCTGCAGAAACGTCAGGCGGCGTGCATGTCCAGCAAGATCCTTCAAATCGTAAGTCCTCTCGCAGCTCTTCGTTGATCTGGTCTTCTCGCACGTGCATACGGTCGTCCTTGTCTAGAATCTCGAGGACCGCCGCCTCAGCGGATTCTTGCGGCGTGGATGTCAGCTCAGTGGAGGGGGGGGTCACAGCGTCGTCGGGGGGGCTCCTTTTCGTCTCCTCATGTCCTATGGAAACTGCCTCTGGCTTCTGGGGAAGCTCTGGGCCGCTCTCGGCCGTGAGCTCGGCGTGGCTGGTCTTGCCAGGAACCGTGCCTCCAGACCTGGGGCGCACTGGTAGCTCCAATGTGGCCCCGTCTTTCTCCACGACACCTCGAAAGTCTGTAGCGTCTGTCGGCACCTGAGTGAGAGCCACATTCCGATACTCGTTGACGGTGGGGGGTGCTGTAGAACTTGCGATGGTGGATGCTTGGAAACCTGCGCTGAAAACGCTCGACGGCGCCGTGGAACAATCCGTGTCCGGAAGAGTCCACAAACTGGCCGCGCTTCGAGAATCAGACGATGGTCCCGAGTCCCATTGTGGCCAAGGCGACAAGATGCCCTGGGTTCTGGCAAGAAGTTGCAGCTTCGCAAACCTTGCCCTGAACTCGCTCACATCCGCGGGAGACGGGAACCTCAGCGTCACAACTTCGCAGGTGTGCTTCTGAAAATGGCGCGAGTATAATTCCGGCCGAATGTGGCAGAGGTTCCAAGATTTGATATTTGGCACTGCGAGGACATGGACGCTGAATGGCCGACGTTGCACTGAGCGTTCAATCAGGTCCAGCCTCCTCGGGTCCTGTTGTGAGGGCCGACATTCCAAGTCGGTAACTGTGCGAATTAGCAAAGCATCAGCTGAGAGAGTCACCGTTAAACAGAAGAAATAATAGCTCACTGTCCACCCTCCACATCTGGTACAGCTCCTTGCCGTTTTTTGATGTATCTCCTGTTCCAAACAGTACGAGCAGAGGTGGTGGGTTGCGCATCGCGACCACTATCTCGCGGCCGTTCAGGTCCGTCGAGACGGGACCTCTGCGCACGAAAAAGCCTTGACGCGTTGGTCTAAGTGCGGGTCCGGACGAGGCCGACCAGCCCCTGGTGTTTCGTTCCGTTTGCGCTACACTGAGAGGTGGTGGTGGCGGTCCTGGTTCATTTCCGGACTCTGGCGACTGACACCACCAGAGCTGTACTTCGCCGATGACTTCAATCGAGGTGGACCGGGTAAACGTACGCCGTTCTAGCGCGGAAGCGAACAAGTTCTTAAATCTCCCGTAGGGCGAGTACCCTGTGATAAGCCGCTGAAAGGTGAAGGCATCTTGCTCGCTCAGAAGGTGATAGCTCCACTCGTCGTGCTCGCTGATGATGACTTTGATATGCCATAGACTTGTCACATCGGGGATGCCGGTAATGGTGTACAAAAGAAGAACGGTGTCTCTCGTTAGGTCTAGACGGTCAGTCTGGCGGACAGTTTCGGTATCCGAGTATCCGTCGTAGGTTCTCTTGGCGATCTTGAGAAAAGTGGCTCCGAGATGGGAAATCTCAATCTCCAACTCCTCTCGGCCAAGGATAGAGAAGAGTCGGACTGTCTCAACCAGGTCCCTTGGCTTCGTTTCGTGCTTGTTCATTTCCATCGGTATACTCAGCGAGGAGGGGAGGGCGGCGTGCCAGGGGGGGAGGTAGTCACTGACACTCTGGATGACAATACTGGTACCCTGCCTCCGATCGTCGTAGTGGTCGGCAATGGGAAATTCGCGCGCTTTGCGGAAGATGGCGGATACTCTAGTGACAGTGGTTGAGGGCGCTCGTCAACAGCTGGAAGAAGGTAGGATTTCGAGGATGCTGCAACGTACAAGTCTCTATTCGTAGAAGTTGGATGGAGGGAGAGCGGGGTTACCATGGAAGTCAGCCTGGGGGGCATGATGGTCTCAGCCGCACGCGGCTCCAAAGCCTCCAGGCCAGCTATCACCATCTAGTGGGCGGGGTAAAAAACGGCCAGGGCCCCGAGTCCCGACATTTGAATGCCTGGGACTTTGGAACTAACACCGAACCTCAAAGCAAACACCCGGAATTTCTGAGAAATGGGACCCCCCGATATCAACCTTATGGCCCTTCAAGCCTCAGGCCGCTTGTCCTCAGTCTCACAGCAGGCTATTGGCACACAGCTCGAAAGAGATCCTTTCAGCAATACACGAATCGCGTTGTGCTCCGCTCTCGGCTTCACGGACACTACTGACAACCCGGACATGGAGGCCTTGTCGATTGAGTCTTACCTAGACTATATCGAGTCCTCGTGGCCGGGGCGCGGTAGCAAGAAGGATTTCCTGCGCCTCTTCGCCGACCTGGCCGTTAATTTCAGGGGCGCTCCTCCATCGAGCCGGAGTATCCAGCAGTACATCGACGACTTAGTCGCGAGCCCTGACCATTACTACTTCCCAGACACCCTCCCGGGATCCCCGTCCCGGGCCACGAGCGTCACAGAAAACGTTCTTCTCATCCTCGGAACCTGGTTGCTGATGCAGTCGTACTTTGTCCCCATGCGCCGCGATCAGCGCTGCATCATCCTAGCCTTTTGCCTCAGCCACAAAAAGCCCTATTCCGAGCCCGAGGGTCTGGCCATCTCTCCCGCCCATCTGGTATCCCAAGGCGGGCTACTGCCGAGCGCGGACGAAGTGGTCAGGTCCGGGTCCGGATCAGATTCACGTTCCAGCTCCGGGCCAGGCGTATGTGCATCCACGCACGTGTCGGGCGAGGACAACCAGCCGGCACATACACCCTTTCAGCTCCACTCATCGATAGGCCTTCTAGAGTCCCTGTCGGTCAGCCCCAGACGGCTCAACGCGGTGAAGCTCGCCAGCCTTGGCAGAGTCGAATTCATCTGGACGGCCAACATCTCACGGCACCTGCTCCTCTCGCGGCGCGGGGAACGGCACTGTCTCGAGCTCTTCGCCCTCCCCTGCGCCCTCCAGACCGGAGCCGAGAATGTGAACCCGTTTGTCAAGATTGGCATCCTTTCGGCGGAACTGGTTGACGAGATCGACGCCTCGTACGCCACCCTGTTCCGCCCCGTCAAGGCATCCCGCATGCATCGCGTGCTGGCACGCCTCCTCGGCCTCCAGCACTGGTGCTGGTGTCTGGATTGTGCCTCTTACCGACTGCGGAGACAAATCTTGGCCCCGCTCAAGATGTCCGGAGAGAAATATAAGCGCGGTTTGGTCTGGCACCACACCGTGACGGGGACCCGCCAGTTCAAGTTCGACGCGCGGCTCGGGATGCTCATGCAGAGAGATGCCTCGCAGTGGCAGTGGGACCGGACCGAGTTCCGGGAGCTGTGGCCCCGGATCCTGGCGCTCGACGCCCACTTGGAGCAGACCAAACCCTGGAGCTTCTGGGTCATCTTTCGCGACCGGCGGGATACAGTGCAATACTGGACTTTTCTGTGAGTGCCATTACTTGGTTGCCGTTCCAACCAGCCTTTGGGTCTATGGCTGGTATATTCAGTATCTAGCTAACTGACTGCTTTCTTCGCCCACTAGATTCGGCAGCATCATACTCTTCCTGACCGTCATTCAGGTGGTTTTGAGCGCAGCGCAGGTAGCCGGCTCCTTCAAGCCAAGCTCGCTTTAGGGCGTCGGTTTGGGAGTTTGAGTGTGCCGCAGCAGGGAGGGTATGGGGCCGACCTGGTGGTGGTGGTGGGTACTTGGAGGCATAACTTTGATGTGATGTGTTGAAATCGAGCATGTGTAGCTCCCCGCCCTCGGTTATGTGCCTAAGTGGCCTGGATGACCCTGAGGAGCGAGTTTTTCTGCTCGGCTCGGAAGGTTGGTGCATGAACAACTGAAATGAAGGCTTGAACCAGAGAATAGGTAGTTACCTATTTCAGTGACAAAGAAACTTGTGAATATCTCGTGCTCCGAAAAACACGCTGCGACTGCACTTGAGCTCCTTTCGTTGGGTTACCGCGGTGTCATCAGCACTAGGTCACCTCTCTCTCCTTTCTCCGAACAAGCCCTTCTCCTGAATCCATGCTTGAAAACCCAACTCCCCACAGACTCACGCGGACGTCTTGATGTAAGGAATACCCGTCAGCCGCAGCCCGCGCTCGCTCAGCGTCACCGGCTGCCGAGGCTTCCAATCATTATACGGACAATCCTGACCGTCCAGGCGCCTGATGGGCACCCCGCCGACGTGCATGGCATTAGGCCAGTGGGTGGTACTCTGCGTAGTCTCAAAGGCGCCCTTCTTCCGCACCAGCTCCTCCTGGGTCGCGTCGGCGACCGGCATGTAGCAGGTGTAGATGCAGAAGCGCGCGGCGGTGCCGGAAGGCGACAGGTTGTAGTGCGGCGTGCGCGAGTCCCAGAGCAGCAGGTCGCCCGGCTCGGCGTTGACCTTGATCCATTCGCAGCCCTTGTCGGCCAGCCACTGCCTTCCCGCGTCGGTGAAGCCGTACCACTCCTTGGTCCAGGCCCAGATCTTGTCGGGCTCGTCCTTGAAGGCGGCGTGGAATTCTTCCGACAGCAGATGCGCCCCCTGTAACCTGTTAATATCTTTCTCTAAGCGTGTGTGTGTGACTGATGCTTACCTTGCAAACGATGAGACCGCCGTCGTTGTCTCCATTGGGGAGGAGGTTGACGAGGCCCTGGAGGCAGCGGAAGCCAGGCTTCTCCGGGTCTTGGTCTTGATGAGGCCAGGGGGTGTTGCGTTTGAGGTCATCCCGAGGAAACGCCAGGTTCACGCCGTCAAAGGAAACAATCAGGTCCTCCGTGTCGTACACCTTTGCAAAAGCGTCAATCACGCCGGGCTCCTGACGGACACCCCAGGCGAAGGACTCATGCGCAACGCCATATCTGTGGCGGGAACTTGACTTAGCGGAGATGAGCGATAAGGGAAGTTGGAGTTCTTCCTTCTTACCCGAGACACATGCCCTTTTCGTTGATGACGGGCATGTTCTTTTCCAAGTAGGTCGAGGGGTCGTCCCGCTTGAAGCCAAGACCGCCCTTGAAGGTCTCGACGTACTTGTACATCTCCTCAGCGTACTGATCCGCTCGTTCCCTGGGCACCGCGCCCTTGACCACGCAGAAACCATCCCTCAGCAAATCGTCCCGGAAGTCGCCGTGCTTGACATTTGGCTTGGCAAAGAGCTTGTTGGGGCCTGATGGCTTCGCGGGGAGACCAGACAGGGAAGCGGGAGCCACGTGTGTGATAGTCATCGTCGCCATGGTGAGGGTTTGCTGCTTTGTTGATGATGTTGAAGACTTGATTCAGAGTGGTGCCCGATGTTCAGACAGCAAGACAGTGTTTTATCTCCTGGCCCCTGAGCGCCATGACACGAGAATGCCTCTCATGATGATCCATGCGGGTACCTAACCCAGTTCGCTCGGCTCGGTTGAGTTCTTCCATTCCATTGTTAAGCGCATTTCCGAGTCGCCAGCACCGGACCTGAGCCGTAGGCTTTTCAGCCGGTTTATTGGTGAAAGACAGGCTGGTGGCACCGTTCCGGCAACTTGACCAATTGGATTTGAGTTCCGCAGACCGAACCGACCCGAACCGAACCGAGTCCAATGGCCCGACTCCCTCTCGCGGCCCGCAAGCTGGCCAACGGGGGTTGTGAAGCGCAGACGTCACTTGACTCTTCCCGAGCGGGTTGTGTGGAAACGATGGCCCGACTTGGACCGGGTGTCGCGTCGGCACTGGCTTCGGCATGGAAAGGACCGGACATGGAGCGAGAGGCGTAGCGGTTCTGGACTCCTGGAGGCCCGAGATACCTCCACTCATGGGCCGTTCAACCATGGCATACTTCACGATATCACCCGCCAGGCGCCTCTTGAGCTCCAAACATCATTTTTTTTCGCTTACCTTTTTATTCATCTACCTAGCCAGTTCACACCATGGCCGGCAAGGTTCCTGACATGAAGGCACCCGTGGTGCCCATCGGCAAGCCCGAACCCGGCGTCGGGGGGTACCAACCTCTCAACCCTCGCACTGAGGTCCTACCAGCGGGGTGGAACGGCTTCAACTCGCGGCCACTCCCCTCAGCCATTCTCATCGAGCACGATGTCTCATTTACCATGCGCGACGGCAAGAAGCTCTACGCCGACATCTACCGCCCCCCAAACTCGGAGGGCGCCAAAGTGCCGGCCCTCTTGTGCTGGAGCCCCTTCGGCAAGAAATTCAACGGCCTGGCATCGCTGCGCCTGATGACGCCCTGGAACTTGGGCATCCCGGACGGCACGCTGAGCGGCCTCGAGAAGTTCGAGGCTCCCGACCCGGCCGACTGGGTTCCCGCGGGTTACGCCATCATCAACATCGACTCGAGAGGCTCTGGCGACTCGGAAGGCACCATGGTCATCATGGGCACCCAGGAGGCCGAAGACGGCTACGACACCATCGAGGCCTTGGCCGGCCTGCCGTGGTGCAACGGCAACGTGGGCTTGGTCGGGAATTCTCACCTCGCCATCGTCCAGTGGTTCATCGCGGCGCTCCGGCCTCCGAGCCTGAAGGCTATTGCGCCGTGGGAGGGCTGCGGGGACTTGTTCCGCGAGCAGTTTGCCCGCGGCGGCATCTACGCCGGAGACTTGTTCGACAAGCTGATCGTCAAGTACATGCTGCGCGGGCACAACGGCATGGAGAGTTTTAGGGAGATGTTCAAGCAGCATTCCCTTGCTAACTCGTGGTGGAACGACAAGAGGCCGGACATGAAAAAGATCAATGTCCCGACGTACATCACGGGGACTTGGACCAACACGATGCACGGCATGGGCGCCATTCGAGGCTGGCTCGAGGTGGACACGCCGGACAAGTGTAAGCACAAGCCACTATTTTTCAAGCCCCTTTTGACTGACATTAATGCCGGTAACAGGGCTGCGGTGGCATCCATGGCAAGAGTGGTATGACCTCTGGGGCAATCCCCAGGCGAATGCCGAGCTCTTCCAGTTCTTCGGCCGCTACTTGCAGGGCGAGGACAACGGCTGGGAGAAGACACCAAAAGTCCGCATGGCTGTCCTAAAGTTCGGAACCGCCGATCCCATCGAGAACATGGTGGTGGACGACTTTCCTCTCCCACAGACGACATACCGGCACTTCTACCTCCAGCAAGACGACCTCTTGGCCGACGACGCACCCAAGGAAGCCTCGTTCGTCTCCTACGACTCTGAGTCCGACAATTCCCTTGCCTTCCGACATACCTTCCCGCACAAGACCCGCATCATTGGCATGCCCAAGGCCGTCTTGTACATGTCGTGTGACGACTACGACGACATGGACGTGTACGTCCTCATCGAGAAGCTCGACAAGGACGGAAAGCCCATGTTAAATCTCAACATCCCGTGGAAGGGCATCCCCGTCAAGTCCTTCGACGAGTTCAAGCCCCATGAGTCGACCGAAGTCATCCTCTACAAGGGGCCCCTGGGGATTCTGAGGGCATCGCATCGAGCCATTGACCCCGAGAGATCCATGCACCTGAATTGGCCGTTTCATCCGCACGAGGTCGAGGAAAAGGTGGAGCGCGGGACGGTGGTCAGGTTGGAGATCGGGATTTGGGCCATGGGCATCGAGTACGAGGAGGGCGAGGGTCTCCAGGTCCGCGTCAGCGGACGCAACCTGGCTGTCAACAACTTTGGTACACCCGAGCACACGGATAACAAAGGCACACACAAGGTACATCTTGGTGGCAGCCATGCCAGTTACATTGTTCTTCCGTTTATTTAAAGACATTTGAAACAGCACCATGCCGATGCCCACCCAAGAGGTTCTTGCTCCTGTCTTGTCCAAGTGCTCTCCCAATGTGTCATCGACGCTTAACTGTGGATTGTTTGCTCTTCCAGCCTGAAAAAGACCTAGTCCAGTGCCATGCCTCAACCACGTTGTTGTTCAGAGTTGCTTTGGGGAGCATGGTGTCGACTAGCTTGTTTCTTAAACGCTAAAGGGACAATCTTCGAGTCCGTGGCGGGGTGTGTTGCTGCTTCAGCTTGGCCCGACGTTCTTTGTTTCTCATTTGTCTTTCTTCGAGTCTCCAACTCGCTCCGTTTGAGGGGTCCCGTGTCCGCAGCATTTCCCATCTCTTGATCTCGCCTGGTATTCTGGGATGTCTCTGTCGACTCTCCGTTTCCTGACTGTCGTCAGTTGCGGTTGGTGATTCTGGGCCGCTATTTTCTGTCAGCATTGCGGCGATAGCGCGACTTTACAAGGCGAGATACTGTTGTAAAAAGCAAAGCAGGCGGTGCGGCTACGGATGACGCCTGGCTCAAGTTGTGATATCGAGACAGTCGAGTCGGATCCAGGAACACACACCTTGGGTCAACAGCTTTCAGGGCAAGCAACTTGCCCACCAAGGTACGATCCCCACGCAGCCTCTGGTCACTCTCTTTGCGGACATGGCGCTGGCACAGCAACAACCGGTCCGTCAAGTGCTCTGCCTTCCCAGCGGAACCCCTCGTCCCAGTGACTCCCGTGCAGTATTACAACCTTGATACGCTGCTGTATTTCTTCTCCCACGCCTCCGCCACAAACTCCAACTTACCGACCTAAGTTCCATTGCACACAACTTCAACCTTTGCCCCCAGCCCGTTTTCTTTTGTTTCACGCCGTCTTCTGTCCATGCCACACCAAGAGGGTCTCCGGGCCATCTTACTTAGCAGTTGGGTACGGCGTGAGCTTGAAGCACCGAGCTGCTCGTTCGACCGGCTCTCCCCGGGACCGACTCTCCCCAGACCGCGTCTCGCTGCCCAGGCAACCAGCAGTGCTTCGCGAATCTGCTACCCATCTCATCCCTCTGCCCTCCCTCTCGCGTCACAGGTTCCTCGGAGCCCTTGCCCTAATGGCTGGCATATCTTTTCCCAGGCCGGCGAGCACACAAAGGTCGGTATTTGAGGCCCTCCTCCGAGAACTAATCCTGCCCACCTCTTCGTCCACAGTCTTTCTCTCCCACCCTCCATCTTTCCTCTTCCCGTTTGTCGCATCCTATTCTTCCTCAGCCATTGCATTCTTGCCCTCGTATTTATTCTTCTTCCTCAATCTTATTCTTCCTTTTCATCATCCATCTTCCTCTCCATCACCCATCTTCCTCCCCATCACCCATCTTCCTCCTGCACAGCCAGTCTTTTTCCATTCTTTCCTCTCCCTGCTCCAGTTTCTTCCTTTGTTTATCCTCGCAGTCTGTACTGTGTCGACCGATTTAGCGTTTTCTGGTCTTCTTTCACCCACTTCCTCGACCACCTTCTCGAACAGTTCCTGGACCACCTTTTCGAACATTTCCTCCCCCACTTCCTCCCCAACTTCCTCTTCCACTTCCTTCACCCATTTCCTCTCCCACTTCCTCGCCCACTTCCTCTTCCACTTCTTCACCCACTTCCTCTTCCACTTCTTTACCCACTCCCTCTTCCACTTCTTTACCCACTTCCTCTTCCACTTCTTCACCCACTTCTTCAATTTTTCTTCGCCCATCATCACAGCGCAAACCATTCCTTACTATCAGCTCGAGTTCCTCTGCCAACAGCAGTCCACGCCACTCGGCAATTCCGACCTGTTCCCCAGCGCGGCCAACGACCAAGTAAGTCAAGCTCAGTTCCCACAAAGCCTTTTCTTTCCTCCTCCCAGCACACGAGCATGAGAACATACATCTTGGAGCTTCACGACAGCAATGATCAACCCCTACTTGGCAACTGGTGGTCCAACTGACCGCTCATTTCTCTGGCCACACGTTCCCACACCAGCTCTCGGTTCCATCTGCTAACGAATTTTCCTTGTTGCCCTCCAGGTTTGCTACAAGGTCGCGTCTCGTGCTGCGACGTGATCATACGCGTACAAAGTGAGTCCATTTCACAGTCCCGTCGCGTCACGTTCGCGTTCAGAAGTACCTGCTAACTTGCTTCTCGCATCCCTAGAAACCCAAATAAACTCATTGCCCTTCGGCTTCCCACACAAAGTCCCTCTCCGACTCCTTCGACACTCCATTTTGAACCTCGCGGTCGTAGAGTGGCAAACACCCTCACCCTACATATCCTTACTATCCAAGAGACGTCGTCGGCCAAGCAGGTCGTCGTCGTGTTAAGGTTTGCACCCTCGCCGGCGACCGGGACGCGACCGGGGCGCGCTTTCGTCAATCCGCCCGATCGGGTCCAACATATTAGACCGCGCCGAGTCACATAAGTCTGTTCCGATGATGACACATTCACACTGAGGAGCAGCGGGTTTATCCCATCAGCTGTCTCTGACGATGACTATAACTCTTCATTTTGCTCTGAGGAACTGAACGCGTGTAGGTCGGTCTTTTCTTTCTTTGCTGTCTTTTTCTCTTCTGTCTCTCTTCGGCGTCTTTCTCCGGCACGTCACTCTCCCCATTCCACCTTTCCCTTTTGTCTTTGCTTGCCACTTTTCCTTTCGCTTGCTTGCCAGCCCCCGGCTAACCCCTGTGATGAAAACAATGGTGCAGTGGACACAAGTCTCACCACATCTCCGAGGGACCAACGGTCCCGATGACGAGAACAGTCAGCTCTTGATGCCTGGGGCTTTCGAGCTGTGGCTTTGGAGAACGACAACCTTCTGAGGAGCAACCGACTAGTCGCTTTCCCCCCCCATTTGCTTTTCCTTTGCGTCTATTGCATATATTATCTTTTGCCATTTAAGTATTTGGTTTATTATTATCAGCATTAGCATAAGTCGGGAATGGAGCGTGATCCGGACTCGGCTTTTTGCTTTTGCTTTCTTGCCTAGCAATCTTTCCTTTTGTTTTTCTTTGCTTGTTGTATTTCTTACTTGTCTTCCTTCCCTTTAGTTTTTCCTTGCTGTCCTTTTCCTCTCAAGTCTCAATAAACTCTCATGATGAATCTTGTCCGACACGCAAGAGGGCCTGGCCAACTTGCGGTACTCTGGGCCTACGGGCTTGGAGACGAGGACACTGAGGAGCTTGAAGCCACAGTCATTTGCTTCTTCTGTGCATTTTTATTTGGCTATAGCTTGTGGTCTTCTCTACCTACTTTCTCTTTCCTTTGTGTCACCAAGCTCCTATGATGGAAAAGTCCTTGTGCGACTCGCGAGAGGGATCTATGACAGGTCAGGCCTCAAGCAGCGTATAGCAGCTCTCTGAAGTTCCCAACGGGACTGTCGGGAGCGAGCGGTAGAGACTAGGACGTGCTGAGGCGCTTGAAGCAAACCAATTTGCTGTTTTTAGGTATGTCGAGTTAGACGGGCTTGTTTTGAACTGTTGATTGCTAATTCTTCTTAATCCGATTACCTAACGTACTTTATAAGCGAGCGGGCCATATAAGCGAACGGGCCACTTCTCCACAGGACGCGCCCTCTCTCTACTTAACACTGATTTCCTCAACAACCAAAAATGGCTCCTCCTTCAAAGGAAGCCAGGTTAATCCTAGCCCTTAAAGCTCTTCAAAAAGACGAAAATCTTACCCTCCGAGCTACAGCTAAGATCTACGACGTCAGCTATACTACTCTTACCCAACGACGTGTCGGCCGGCTTCTACGACGCGATCTTCTAGCCAACTCGCGTCGGCTTACGGATTCCAAAGAGGAGGCTATTGTTCGATATGTCCTTGAGCTAGATGCGTGATCTTTTCTACCAAGACTGTATAGTGTAGAAGATATG